>Ga0335075_10019480_pt1 | contig 10031 bp, 7 predicted proteins | sample Lox_Sample_24_FD_206723 | JGI IMG/M metagenome (GOLD analysis project Ga0335075, IMG submission 206723) | Soil microbial communities from Loxahatchee National Wildlife Refuge, Florida, United States - Lox_Sample_2.4 | ecosystem: Environmental > Terrestrial > Soil > Wetlands | place: USA: Florida...
TGGCTAGTCGGCCAATTATTCGGGGAGCTGTTCATGCCGTCCGTTGCCACGGCCCTAGCCCAGTGGGCCGTCGAGCTAACGCCTCAGCCGGGCGACCTGGAGCTGGCTGACCGGTCGCTGCTTGATACGGTGGCGGTCACGCTCGCCGCCCGCGACCACCCGGTCGCGAAGATCGCCGTGAGCCTGCCCGAAGGTGCGCGCTGGGCGGTGACCGGGCACGTGCTTGACTTCGATGACCTGCACATGCCATCGACGACACACGTCAGCGCGGTGTGCGTGCCGACCGCGCTGTCCACCGGCGGCGGTCCGCGTGCCTACCTGGCCGCGGCCGGAGTGATGGCGCGGCTCGGGACGGCGCTGGGCTGGCGGCACTACTCGGCCGGCTGGCACGCGACCTGCACGGCAGGCGCACTCGCCAGCGCGGCCGGAGCGGCTGTGTCGCTGGGCCTGCCGGCCGAGCGGATCGCGACGGCGATGGCGCTGGCCGTGCCGGGGGCCGGCGGCGTACAGCGGGCGTTCGGCACCGATGCCAAGTCCCTCCAGGTCGGCTTCGCGGTCGAGGCGGGAATCCGGGCGGCCCGGCTGGCAGCCGCCGGCGCGCAAGCCGATCCGGCGGCGGTGGACGCGTGGCTGACCCTCGTCGGCGGGGATCCCGCGGCGCTAGATCCGGCCGGGGCGCCAGCGCCGGGCATGGCAGTACCGGAGGGGCTGGCAGTCAAGCTCTACCCGTGCTGCTATGCGCTGCAGCGGCCGATCAGCGCGCTAGCGGAGCGGGCAGCCCACGGGCTCGACCCGGCGCAGATACGCCGGATCGTGCTGCGCACACCGGAAGCCACGGTCGTGCCGCTGATCCATCACCGGCCGGAAACCGGTTTGCAGGGCAAGTTCAGCCTGGAGTACGCGGTCGCGGCCGCACTGCTGGATGAGTACCCCGGGTTTGACAGCTTCACCGACGCCGCAGTTCGCAGGCCGGCCGCCAGAAGACTTGCTGGCCTGGTGGAAACCACCCTGGACCCCGGCGGGAGCTGGCTGCTCGACGGCGAGCTGACGGCCGAAATCCACACCTGCGACGGGAGCGTGCTGCGGGTGGCCCAGCGGTTCCCGCCGGGTTCGCCGGCCCGGCCACCCTCGGCCGGACAGTTGCGGGCCAAGCTGGCCGACTGCGTACGCGGCCTCGACACGGACCCGGCCGCCTGGACATGGCAGAACGCCGCCGGGACGCTGCGCCGGTTCCTGCCGCCGAACGAGCAACAGGAGAGAGGCCATGGATGAGCTGAACGAGGATGAGCGGGCCGTGGTTCAGCTCGTACGAGATTTCGTTAACCGCGACGTCAAGCCGGTCGTTCGCGAGCTCGAACACGCCGACGCTTACCCGGGCAAGCTCATCGACCAGATGAAGCAGCTGGGCATTTTCGGCCTGGCCATACCGGAGCCGTGGGGAGACATCCAGGTCAGCACGTCCTGCTATGCGCTGATCACCGAGGAACTGGCACGCGGGTGGATGAGCCTGGCCGGGGCCATGGGCGGCCACACCGTGGTCGCCAAGCTGCTCTTGGCGTTCGGTACCGAACAGCAGCGGCGTGACTACCTGCCGCGGATGGCCACCGGCGAGCTGCGGGCCACGATGGCGCTGACCGAGCCAGGCGGCGGGTCAGACCTGCAGGCGCTGCGGACCACGGCGCGCCGCGATGGCGAGTCCTACCTCGTCAACGGGTCGAAGACGTGGATCACCAACGCGCGTCGCTCCGGGCTGGTGGCGCTGCTCTGCAAGACCGACCCGGCGGCCCGGCCCGCGCACGCGGGCATCAGCATCCTGCTGGCCGAGCCGGGCGACGGCTTCACCGTATCCCGCGACCTGCCCAAGCTCGGTTACAAGGGGGTGGAGAGCTGCGAGCTCACCTTCGACGAGTTCCGGGTCCCCGCCACCGCGCTGCTCGGCGGACGCGAGGGGCAGGGTTTCGCGCAGATGATGCGCGGCCTGGAGATCGGCCGGATCCAGGTCGCGTCCCGCGCGCTCGGCGTCGGCCAGGCCGCGCTGGAGGATGCCTTGCGGTACGCGCAGCAGCGGGAAGCGTTCGGCAAGCCGATCTGGAAGCACCAGTCCATCGGCAACTACCTGGCCGACATGGCGACCAAGCTCACCGCGGCGCGCCAGCTGGTGCTGTACGCGGCACGGTGCTACGACTCGGGGCGGCGGGCGGACCTGGAGGCCGGCATGGCCAAGCTGTTCGCCTCGGAGACCGCTATGGAGATCGCCATGGACGCCGTTCGCATCCACGGTGGCTACGGTTACTCCACCGAGTTCGACGTGGAACGCTACTTCCGCGACGCACCACTGATGATCGTGGGTGAGGGCACCAACGAGATCCAGCGCAACGTCATCGCCCGCCAGCTCGTTCAGCGTCACCCGGCCGCCTCGTGACCGGCCAAGCGGGCCAGGCCGGCGCGAACCTGCCGCTGACGGGGGTCACGGTCGTGGCCCTGGAGCAGGCCGTCGCGGCCCCGTTCGCGACCAGGCAGCTCGCCGACCTTGGCGCCAGGGTCATCAAGCTTGAGCGGCCGGAGGCCGGCGACTTCGCCCGCGGGTATGACCGGGCCGTGCTCGGCCAGTCCAGCAACTTCGTGTGGCTGAACCGGGGCAAGGAATCGGTGGAACTGGACGTCAAGAGCGAACGGGGCCGTGCCGTGCTGGCTGCCCTGCTAGCCGGGGCGGACATCTTCGTGCAGAACCTGGCACCCGGCGCGGCCGAACGGCTCGGCCTCGGCGCCGCTGGGCTGCTGGCCCGGCATCCGCGGCTGATCTGCTGCACGGTTTCCGGTTACGGACCGGACGGCCCTTATGCCGGCAAGAAGGCCTACGACCTGCTGGTGCAGTGCGAGGCCGGGCTCCTGTCGGTTACCGGTACCGCGGAGACGCCGTGCAAGGCGGGCATCTCGGTCGCCGACATCGCCGCCGGCATGTACGCCTACAGCGGCATCCTGACCGCGCTTTATGAGCGAGAGCGGACCGGTCGCGGCTCCAGCTTCGAGGTGTCGCTGCTCGGCGCCCTTGGCGAGTGGATGAGCCAGCCGTACTACTACTCGGTATATGGCCAGATCGAGCCCCAGCGCACCGGCGCCAGGCACACCTACATCTCGCCATACGGTCCTTATGCAGCGCGCGGCGGGCAGGTGTTCCTCGGCTTGCAGAACGAACGCGAGTGGGCCGTCTTGTGCGAGCGGGTGCTGCACCGGCCGGATCTGGTCACCGACCCGCGCTTCGCCACGAATCCGGACCGGCTGGCCCGTGACGGAGAGCTGACGGCGATCATCGAGGCGGTGCTCGCGTGCATGACCCCGGACGAGGTGGTGGCCCTGCTGGACCAGGCCGGCATCGCGAGTGCCCGGCTGCGCACGCCGGCCGAGTTCGCCGAGCATCCGCAGCTGGCGGCCAGATGGCGCGAGGTAGACACCCCGGCTGGCCCGGTGCGGGCCCTGCTCCCGCCTGTGACGGTGCCCGGCCGGGAGGCCGCCATGGGCGCCGTCCCCGCGCTGGGCCAGCACACGGACTCCGTCCTGGCTCAGTTCCTGCCCGGCCCGCGGGACCCGGAGTAGCCGGGCATGATGCGCTGGTCGGTATAGCGTACCGCTGTGCGTAATAGTTCCAGGTGCAATGGGTCAAGGAGGTGTATATTTGCTATTTGATACATTGTTCCGTTTAGCGGAACATGTGAGCCTGATGCGTGAGGGAGTTGGACGTTCATGCGGCTGGGAACGGTCAGGATCCAGGGCGGGGCACCGCGGGCCGTCGGCTACATCGACGGTCACGTCATCGATCTCGGCGAGGCGGCCTTCGGCCTCGGCTTGATAGGTACCCCCTTCCCCGAGTCGGTGCGGCACCTGCTCGAGCTCAAGCCCTATACCGATCCGCTGATCGCCGACCTGGAAAACGCGGTGCGCGAGCACGGCGACATTGGCTCGGCTCCCTGGGCATACACGCTGGATGAGGTGACGTTCATGTCGCCGGTGGCGCCGGGGAAGGTGCTGCTGGTCGGCGGCAACCACAAGGGCAGCGCGACGCAGCCGCTCCAGCCGGAGATCCAGGACGAGTGGCCGCGGCCAACGTACTTCATGAAGCCGGGATCATCCGCGCTCGGCCACGGCGGGACGGTCAATGCCTGGCAGGTCATGCGTCCGGTGCATACCGAGGGCGAGGTCTGCGTGATCATCGGGCGGCGCGCCACGCGCGTCGCCGCAGCCGACGCCTGGTCCTACGTGGCGGGCGTGTCGCTGCTCAACGACATGTTCGCCGGGCGGTTCGTCCTTCAGGACGGCACCAGGCTGTCCATCAGGACCGCGGTCGGCCAGCCTCGCGAGGAAATGATCACGCGCCAGATGGTCCGGTCGAAGAGCCCGGACGGTATGTGCCCCATAGGACCATGGCTGGTCCCGGTCGCCGATCTCGGCATGCCGTTCGAGGAGATCGGGGTGGTGACCAGGGTGGGGGCCAACACCGTGCAGGTGGGCACCATCTCGGATTACCAGTTCACCGCGGAGGCCTGCATCGAGGAGATCACCAAGTGGATCACGCTGGAGCCAGGGGACGTCGTCTCCCTCGGCTGCTTCACGCACCAGCCTGATTTCCCGTTGCGCAGCGTCGACCTCGCGGCGCCAGAGAACAGGGTAGTCACCATCACCGCGGACGAGCTCGGGACGCTGGAGACTCGGCTGCACCTCGTGGACGAGCCACAGTAGCTGCGATGGCCGGATCCGCGCTCGCCGCCGTCGTGGTCGGCGGCGGCATCGGCGGGCTGACGGCAGCCCTCAGCCTGCGGCAAGCGGGCGTGCGCGTCGAGGTATTCGAGCAGGCGTCCGCCCTGACCGATATCGGCGCGGGCATCCAGCTCTCCCCCAACTGCGCACGCGTCCTGCATCACCTGGGCCTTGGCCCAGCGCTGGAGCGGATCGCGGTCCGGCCCGACGCGCTGGAGAGCCGGCACTGGGCGGATGGCAGGCTGCTGGGCAGCTACTCGGTCAACGGCACCCCCTTGCGGTATGGTGCGCCGCACTACCTCGTGTACCGGCCGGACCTGCTGGACGTGCTCATGGGCGCGATGCCCGCCGGCGTCGTCCAGTTGGGCCGCCGGGCCACGGGGCTACATCAGGACGGCGCCAGCGCCACCGTCGAGTTCGCGGACGGCGGGTCGGCGACGGCAGACTTCGTCATCGGCGCGGACGGCATCCACTCGGTGATCCGGTCCGCGCTTTTCGGCGACAGCCTTCCCTCGTTCTCCGGCACCGTCGCCTACCGGGGGCGGGTCCGCGCGGCCAAGGTCTCCGGGCTGCGGATACCCAACACCTCGACGAAGTGGTGGGGGCCGGTCCCCGAACACCACCTCGTGCACTACCACATGGCCGGGTACATGCTGGTCAACGTCGTCGGGGTCGTCCCCGAGCAGTGGCGCACCGAGTCCTGGGCGGCCAAGGGGAAGGTGTCCGACCTCGTCGCGGCCTTCAGCGACTTCCACTCTCCCGTGCCGGAGCTGGCGAGCGCCTTGGACGAGGTCTACAAGTTCGGCATCTATGACCGGGCGCCGCTGGACGAGTGGACGTCGGGCCGGGTCAGCCTGCTCGGCGACGCTAGCCATCCGATGGTGCCGTTCATGGCCCAAGGGGCCGCGATGGCGATCGAGGACGCCGCCATCCTGGCGCGGTGCCTGACCGGAGCGGCAGACGTCCGGGACGCCCTGCTGTGCTACAGCCGTACCAGACGGGAACGGGCCAGCCGTATGCAGTCCGGCTCGCGCTCTGACACCTCCGGTACCTGGGGCAGCCGCGACTGGGTCTATGGTTACGACGCCTACGCCGTGCCGCTGTCCGGGCCATCGTCAGGGGCAGTGTGACCGGCATGGGCGGGGCCGTCGGCATGGGCGGGGTGACCGGCGTGGGCGGGCACCCACGCGGCCCTGGCCAGCACGTCACGCGCCGACCTGAGCACGGCCGCATCGGCCATCGTCCCGTCCGGACCGGTGATCACTCCGGTGCCCGCGTCGGCCGCTGCGTCGAAGGCGGAGATCAGCGCGCTGGCCCGCGCCACCTGCTCGGCGGACGGGGTGAACACCTCGTTGATGCAGGCAAGCTGCGCGGGGTGGATGGCGGTCCGGCCGCGAAAGCCGAGCCGCAGCAGGCCGTGCGTGCTGGCGCGCAGCGCGGCCAGGTCGCGAAAGTCCGTCGAGGCCGGCCCGACCGGGGCCGCGATCCCGGCCGCCGCGCTCGCGACGACGAGCTGCAGCCGCAGCGGGCCGAGAACCTCCGGATCGGCGCGGAGGTCGGCGCCCAGTTCGGCGGCCAGGTCGGCTTCCCCCACGCCCAGGCGCACCACCCTGGGCGCGTCGGCCAGTTCGGCCGCGGCCAGCAGGCCTCGGGCCGTCTCGATCACAGCCTGAACGACCAGGCGGCCAGGTGGCAGGCCGCGCTCGTGTTCGCGCCGGGTAAGCAGCTCGTCGAGCGTGGCGGCCACGCCGGGCTCGGCCTTGGGCAGCACGACACCGCGCAGGCCAGCAGCCACGACGGCATCGAGATCCTCGGCCAGGGAGTCCGGGTTGACGCGCGCCCATACCTCACCGGTCACACCTTCCGCCAGCCATCCGGCCACGGTGCGGCGCGCGACGCCCTTGCGGCGCGCGTGGACCGAGTCCTCCAGGTCCGCGATGACCGCGTCGGCGCCCCACCCGCCGGCCCGGCTCAGGCGATCGGGCTGGTCGCCCGGGCAGTAGAGATAACTCCGCGGCCAGGAGTCGCTCCCGGTGGCCACCATAGGCACCTTCCCTTCCTTGCCGCGCGAAACCGGACTATATCCCGCGGAACGCGGCGCCGTTATAGTGTACGGAACAGCATTTCTGCTACCGGAACATATGGCAAGAGAGGCTAGCTTGATGATGCCCCTGGAGGGACTTCGGGTGGTCGATGCCTCGACCATCCTTGCCGGTCCTCTGTGCTGCCAGATACTCGGCGACTTCGGCGCCGACGTCATCAAGATCGAGCATCCGGTGCAGGGCGACGCCATGCGCGGGCACGGCCACCAGAAGGATGGCGTGCCGCTGTGGTGGAAAGAGATCAGCCGCAACAAGCGGACCGTGGGGCTTGATCTGAGCCGCGCGGAGGGTGCGGAGATCTTCCTCCGGCTAGCGGCGAGTGCGGACGTCGTGGTGGAGAACTTCAGGCCAGGCACGCTCGAGCGGTGGGGCCTGGACCCAGAGCGGCTGCGCGCGGACAACCCCGGGCTGGTGCTGGTCAGGCTGACCGGCTTCGGGCAGACCGGACCGTACGCGCAGCGGCCGGGTTTCGGCACGCTGGCCGAGGCCATGAGCGGTTTCGCGTTCCAGACAGGCCCGGCCGACGGACCGCCCACCCTGCCCTCGTTCGGCCTGGCCGACACCATCGCGGGCATCGCCGCGGTTGCCGCGACCCTGATGGCGCTGCGTCACCGGGATGGCCACGGCGGGACTGGCCAGGACATTGACCTCAGCATTCTCGAGCCCATCATGACCGCGGTCGGCCCCGGGCCGACCGTCTACGATCAGCTCGGGCTCATCGAGACCAGGCACGGGAACCGGTCGGAAAACAACGCGCCGCGCAACGTCTACCAGGCGGCCGACGGCGCGTGGGTCGCGGTGTCCAGCAGCGCGCAGAGCGTCGCCGAGCGACTGATGCGCCTGGTCGGCCATCCCGAAGTCATCGACGAACCCTGGTTCCGCAGCGGCCACGGCAGGGCCGGACACGCGGACCTGCTGGACGGCTATGTGGCCGGCTGGATCGGCGCCCGGCCGCGCGCCACGGTCCTGGAGGAATTCGCGCTCGCGGGTGCCGCGGTGGCCGCGGTGTACAGCGCCGAGGACATCGTCACCGATCCGCACATCCGCGAAACCGGCATGGTGACCGAGGTCGAGGACGCCGACCTGGGCCGCATGCTCATGCACAACGTGATGTGGCGGATGTCGCGGACGCCGGGCCAGATCAGGTTCACCGGCCGGCCGCTCGGGGCCGATACCGAAGCGGTGCTCGTCGGCGACCTGGGCTACCGTGCCGAGCGGATCGACGAACTGCGCGCGCAAGGGATCCTGCGATGAGCGACCCGCTGCTTGAGGCGGTCACGCGCGGGGTCCGGGTGTTCGATCTCGGCAGGCCGATGTTCACCGGCATGCCCCAGTCGCCCAACCATCCGCGATATCTGCACAGCGTGACGCGCCGTCACGGTGACATGGTGCGCGCGGACGGTGGCTCGGCCGCCAACGACCTGCTGGTGACCGGAACGCACGTCGGCACCCACATCGACGCGCTGGCCCACGTTTCACACGACGGGAAGCTGCATGGCGGCATCGAGGTCGGCGCGGCCATGCAGGGTGGCAAGTTCATGGCGCTAGGAGTGCACACGATCGCCCCTATCGTCCGGCGGGGCGTACTGCTTGACGTCCCGGCGACGCTCGGCGCCGACGCCTGCTCGCCCGCGCATGAGATCACCGCGGCGGAACTGGCCGCGACGGCTGACCGGCAGAGCATCACGGTCGGCGCCGGCGACGTGGTGCTGATCCGCAGCGGGTGGGGGCGGCGGTTCGACGAGGGCGCCGAGTCATACCTGGGGTTCGGCACCGGCGTACCAGGGGTGGGCGAGGAAGGGGCCCGGTGGCTGGCCGACCTCGGCGTCCTGGCCGCGGGCGCGGACACCGTGGCCTTCGAGCGGCTGGCGCCGGGCGAAGGCCACGCGTTGCTGCCCGCTCACCGCGTTCTGCTGGTCGAGCGTGGGATCTACATCGTGGAAGCACTCAACCTGGAGGAACTCGCCATGGCCGCGCTGCATGAGTTCACCTTCATGCTCGCTCCGCTCAACCTGGTGGGGGCGACCGGCTCTCCGGTCCGGCCGCTTGCCGTGGTCAGCAATGGCCCGGTCGTCAGCAATGGCCCGGTCGTCAGCAATGGCCCGGTCGCCGGTCATGACTGAGCGTCCGCTGGCCGGGCAGCTGGCGGCGTTTGCCACCCAGGCGACCTTCGACGAGCTCCCCGCGGAGGTGATCGACAGTGTCCGGCGGCGCGTGCTGGATATCATCGGCATCTGCGTGGCGGCTTCCCGGCTGGACACCAGCCGCGCGGCGCGGGACTGGGTGAGCGATCAGGGCGGCCGGCCCCAGGCCCATGCGGTCGGGCTCCCCGAGGCCGTGCCGGCTCCGCTCGCCGCGTTTGTCAACGGCGTTCTCGCCCACTCCCTGGACTACGACGACACGCACCTGCCCTCGGTGCTGCATCCCAGCGCCTCCGTGGTACCCGCGGCCCTGGCCGCGGCGGAGTACGCCGGCGCCGGTGGCCGGGAGACCATCGCGGCTATCGCCTCAGGCCTGGAGATCTGCGTGCGCCTGGGCATGGCGGGGTACCGGCGGGACAACCAGACCTCGGTCTTCCTCGAGCACGGCCAGCACGCCACGTCCATTTGCGGTGCGGTCGCCGCGGCGGTGTCGTCGGGGCTGCTCCTGGGGCTGGATGCCGACGGGATCGTCAGCGCGATCGGCATCGCCGCCTCGATGTCCGCCGGGATCATCGAGGCCAACCGGGCGGGCGGCTCGGTCAAGAGAGTGCACTGCGGATGGGCGGCTCACGCCGGGGTATCGGCCGCGCAGCTCACGGTCCGGGGTATTACTGGTCCGGTGACCGCGCTGGAAGGCCGGTTCGGCTTCTTCCAGGCCTGGTTGCACGGCGACTACGACCCGGCGGCGCTGACCGAGGGCCTGGGCCGGACGTGGGCCGTGCCCGGTATCTTCTTCAAGCCGTATCCGGCCAACCACTTCACCCACGCCGCCATCGACGCGGCCATCGCCCTGCGGGCCGGCGGGCTTGAGCCCGGGAATGTCGAGTCGGCCGTGCTGGGGGTGGCGGCGACCGCGCTGCGGACCATCGGGGAGCCGATCGAGGTCAAGCGTGCCCCGCTCACCGGGTACATGGCGCAGTTCAGCGGCCCGTACGCGGTGGCTGCCGGCCTGTCCGGCGGCGCGGGCCTCGGCGTT
>Ga0335075_10019482_pt1 | contig 10031 bp, 5 predicted proteins | sample Lox_Sample_24_FD_206723 | JGI IMG/M metagenome (GOLD analysis project Ga0335075, IMG submission 206723) | Soil microbial communities from Loxahatchee National Wildlife Refuge, Florida, United States - Lox_Sample_2.4 | ecosystem: Environmental > Terrestrial > Soil > Wetlands | place: USA: Florida...
TTCTTCAGTTTATAGCGAGCCTCGTGCTTCAACACGTGCAAGCCTCGAAGAAGGCGCCGGTCGGCGCAGTGGCGGAGGCGCGGCGGGCGGGCGCCGAACCGTACGGCGATCTCGCGGAATTCGCGAAGACCATCGGGCCGATCGAGGTTCCCAAGCGCTGACGCGAGACGGCCCCTCACTCCAGCCTGACCGTCACCGCGTCCGAGGCGCCCTTGGCGTCGGTCACTGACGCATGGGCGAAGCCGGCGCCGTCGGGCTTCCAGGCCGACTGGCGATGAGGATCGGCTTCGCCGACCGGCTCGCCGTTGACGAACCACGCAAAGGGCGGGGTGCCGCCGAGCGCCTTCAGCGCCAGCCGCTGATCGCGCGCGCCGTCTTTCAAGCCGAGGTCGATCAAGGCGCCGTTCGGCGGGAAGGCGATTCTGAGCGGCGCCGTCTCCGGCGCGGCGAAGGATCTTGGCGCATCCTGGCGCAGGCGGCGCAATGGCGGCGGCAGGTCGGCGGTGGTGGCCGCTCGCAAAACCCCCTTCGGCGGCTCGATCGGCTCGATCGCGCGCCCCAGGCGCTCGAAGGCGTCGAACAGGATCGGCGCCGCGGCCTCGCGGCCGATGAGGCCGGCGGTCGGACCATTGTCCGGCCGCCCGACCCAGACCGCGATCGTCGTCCCACGGTCGAAGCCGATCGCGAGCGCGTCGCGAAAGCCATAAGAGGTGCCGGTCTTGAACGCGATCATGCCCTGGAGCGCGTCGGCGGGCGGCGGCGCGCCGCGCAGGATGTCCGCGATATAATAGGCGGCCACTCGGTCGGTCACCCGGCGCGGCCCGATGACCGGCGGGCGCCCGTCGAGCTGCTCGATGAGCGGCGGCGCCTCCCCGCCGCGCGCGAAGCCGGCATAGAGGCGCGCGATGTCGGTCAGCGAAATCCCGAGCCCGCCGAGGCCGATGGCGAGGCCGGCCGGCGTGTCCTTGGGCAGCGCGATTTCGGCCCCGGCGCTGTGCAGTCGGGCGAGAAAAGTCGCCGGGCCGACGTCGGCCAGAAGCTCGACCGCCGGCAGATTGAGCGACATCTGCAGCGCCTTGCGCGCCGTGACCGCTCCTTCATAGCCGAGATCGAAATTCCGTGGCGCGTAGGCCCCGTAGCGCATCGGCCGGTCGAACAGCAGCGTCTGCGGATGAGCAAGGCCCTGCTCGAAAGCGAGCGCATAGATGAAGGGTTTCAGCGCCGAGCCCGGCGAGCGGAGCGCGCGCGACATGTCGATCGCGCCGTCGCGCGAAGCGTCGTCATAATCGGCTGAGCCGACGCGGGCGCGAATCTCGCCCGTCGCATTGTCGATGACGACGATCGCCGCCGACAGTTTCGGCCCGAGGCGGGCGACGCTTTCCTTCGCCAGCGTTTCAAGCTTGGCCTGCAGGCGCGCGTCGATCGAGAGCTTGATGATCTTCGCTCGGCTGTCGGCGGCGAAAGCTTCCTCGGCGGCGTGCGGGGCGAGCGCCGGAAAGGACAGGCGCGCGTGGGGGACCGGCTCGCGTTTCGCCGCCGCCGCTTCGTGAGCGCTGATCACCCCGCGCGCGGCGGCGCGGTCGAGCACGCGGTTTCGCGCCGCGCGCGCCGCGGCGGGGAAGCGATCCGGCCGGCGCGCTTCGGGCGATTGCGGCAGCGCGACCAGGAGCGCCGCCTGGGCGATGGTGAGCATCGCCGGCGCCTTGCCGAAATAGGCGAGCGAGGCCGCGCGCACGCCCTCGAGATTGCCGCCGAACGGCGCGAGCGTGAGGTAAAGGTCGAGCGCGCCCTGCCTGCCGACCTCGCGCTCGATCGCGAGAGCGCGCGCGATCTGCCTGAGCTTGGCGCCGATCGTGCGCTTGGGCCGCGGCTCGATGAGACGCGCGACCTGCATCGGCAAGGTCGAGCCGCCGGAAACGACATGGCCGCGCATCAGCCATTGCGCCCCAGCGCGAACGAGCGCGCGAAAATCGACGCCGTCGTGCTCATAGAAGCGGCCGTCCTCACAAGCGACCAGCATCGCGACGTAGCGCGGATCGACGTCATGCGCGGTCGCCGGCAGACGCCAGCGCCCGTCGGGCATGGTGAAGGGCCTCAGCATCCGGCCGTCGCGATCGACGACGATCGTCGAGCCTTCGCGCGAGGAGGCAAGATCGAGCGCGCCTAGGCCTGCTGTGTAGCGGAACCAGGCGAGCGACGCGCCAACGCCCGCCGCTGTGACGAGCGCGAGCGTTGCGACGAGCGCGATGACGAAGCGGTGAGGAAGGCGCATCAGGCCGCACCCACATCCGGTCGGCTACGCCGACCACCTTCTCCCGGAGGGAGAAGGGAGCGCCCCTTCCCCCTCGGGGGGAAGGTGGACGCGCCGAAGGCGCGGCCGGATGAGGGCTCTCGCCGCCTCACTTCGCCCTCACTTCGAGCTCGCCGAAGGCGGTGCGGCCGTAGCGTTCGGGGTCGTACATGTCTTCCGCCGTCGCCGGCGGATAGACGTAATGGCCGGGCGCAACCGCGCGCACGACATAGGCCATGTCAATGAACGCCGACTGGTCTGGCGCGCGGTCGAACGCCGCCACGAAGCGATCGTCGCGATATTCGGTATGGACGGGCTCGACGTCCTTGCTGAGCCAGGAGAAGGCTTCGATCGAGGCGCCGTCGACAAGCGCCGGATTGTCGATCTCGAGCCCGGCGGGCAGGCGGTCGACGACCAGCAGCCGCGCATAGCGCGCCTGCGCCTCGGTCACCTTGAGCGCCACCACGACGCGATCGTTCTGCGCCATGCTTTGCAGCGAGTCGATCCGGGTTCCGTCGAGCTTGTAGAACGACCGCTCGATCGCATAGCCGTTGGCGGCGGCCGGGTCCGGCTCGATCGGCGCGCCGGACACAGACACGACAAGCTGAGCCGGGTTTTGTCCGGCATTGGCGATGACGATCGGCCGCCCGGAGAGCGCCGGCCCGCTCCAGCGGCGATAGAGCGCGCCCTTGACCGGCTCGCCGTCGACGCGGAACTCGGCCAGGCTCGCATGCTCCGCGAGCGCCTCGGCGGCGAGCGTCATCCAGTTCATCTCCTGGGTGCTGAGATATGAGCGCGCCGCCCTCGCCTCATCGAGCACGGCGCCCGCGCGCGCGATCGCATCGTGCTCAATCGCGCCGCCGAGATTGGCTTCGGCGACAAGCGCGAGCACGGCGGCGGCGTCGCGCAGCCGCGAGCCATAATCGGGCCGCGAGACTCCTTCGTCGCGCTCCGCGTCGAGGCCTTTAAGCGCCGCGCCGAAGGCGCTCGCCGCGCGCGCGCGGTCGCCGAGCATCGCGAGCGCGGCGGCGAGCTGAGCCTTGGCGAGGGGGCTTGCGAAGGCGTCGAGCTTGGCGTCGCTGAGATAGCGGAGATCGCCGATCACCGGGCGTCCGTTGCGGGCGAGAACATAGAGCGCATAGGCGAGCGCGGCGGAATTGTCCTTAGTTGGCTCGGGCGCGTTGACGGCCTCGTTGCGCAGCCGGTCGAGCGCCTGATCGAAGGCCTGTTGCGGCATGGCGAAATTGCGCTCGCGCGCGCGGGTCAAGAAGTCGGTGACGAAGGCGTCGAGCCAGGGGTCGTCGTCGCTGGTGTCGGCGCTCCACATGCCGAACGCGCCGCTCGCGCTCTGGCGGCTGAGCTCGCGCTCGATCGCCTGTTTGATCCGTGCGTCGAGATCGGGATCGATTCCGAGATGCTCGATCGAGGCGAGGCGGTTGACGTAGAGGAGCGGCATGGCGATCGAGACCGTCTGCTCCGAGCAGCCGTATGGATAGCGTTGCAACGCGGCCAGCAACGCCGGCGCGTCGAGCGCGCCGAAGGGCGAGGCTGAGACCGCGATCGAGCCCGTGCCCGGAACAAAATCGGCAAGCAGGTCGCCCGAGATGGTCTGGCTCGCGCCGGCCGGCAGAGGCGTCACCGTGCGCCGGTAGGAATCCGGCGCGCCGGAGGCGATTCCGAGCTTGAAATGCTGGGTAAGATCGGTCTTCGGCCCGGTCAGTCTGAGGTCGAGGTCGGCGACGCCCACGCCGGCGGCCGCGATCGGCATCCTAACCGATTGGCGCTGATGCTGGTCGAGCCGCACCGTCCTGGTCATTGCGTCGGCGTCGGCGGTGAGGGGTCCGTGGATGTCGAGGTCGAGCTTGTAGTCGCCGGCTTCGCCTTCGACATTGTCGAGATCGACATGCATTTCGGAGCGGTCGCCGACATTGAGAAAGCGCGGCAGAGTGGCGGCGGCGACAACCGCGTCGCGCACCGTGACGTCGGCTTGCGTGGAGCCGGCCTTGTCCTTCGACCAGGCGACGGCGGCGAGCCTGACCGAGCCGTTGAACGCCGGCAGGTCGAACGACACGCGCGCGTCTGCCTTATCGTCCAGCTTGACGACGCCGGAGAACAGCGCCAGCGGCTGCTGCGTCGGCAGATTGCCTTCAAAGTTCCCGCCGGCGCCGCCGCCGGTATGGATGGCGCCGGCCGCGCCCTGCATGCCGTCGATCAGCATGCCCCAGAGATCGCGAATCTCGACCGGCAGCTTGCGCTGGCCGAAGAAATACGCGTTCGCGTCGGGCGTCTTGAATCCGGTCAGATTGAGGATGCCGACATCGACCGCGGACACAGTGACTCGCGCCTCCTCGCCCGGCGCGAGGCCGGCGACGTGAACGGGAACCGTCATCGATTGGCGGGGCCGCGCCAGCGCCGGCGCGTCGACTTTGACATCGAGCCTGTGCGCATCGCGGTCGATCGCGAACCAGGCGACGCCGATCGCGCGGCCGGGCATGCGTTTCGCGCCGACATCGAGCGGCCGATGAGTGAGCGCGATGGCATAGGCGCCGGGGCCCCAGCCAGGCTGAACCACGAACGGCACGACATTGTCGCCTTGGACGAGATCGACGTCGATGAAGCGCTCGACATGATCGCCGATGAGCGCGATCGTCGCCTTGCCGGCGAAGGCCGAGGCAATGCGCAATTTCGCCTGCTCGCCCGGCGCATAGTTCGTCTTATCGAGGGTCACGACCACGTTGTCGGGCGTGTCAGCGCTGGCCGTTCCCGACCAGCCGACGTCGAGCGTGACGCTCGTCTCCTCGCCGTCGGGCGTCTTGATCTCCAGGCGATGCGCGCCCCAGCCGACGCGGGCGGAAAACTTGGCCGGCGCATTGGCGCCGATGGCGATCGTCCCGCTGGCCAGGCGCTTCGACGACTTGACGGGCTCGAAGCTCCAGCGGCCGTCGGCGTTGAACCATTGGTACTCGTTGGTGATCTGGTAGAGCGACCACGCCGCGTCCTTGCGCGCGACTCGCGCGCCGTCCGGCTGAACGGCGATCGCTTCGAAGGTCGCGACGTCGCCCGCGCTCAAACCCGCGGCGAAGTCCTTCTTGATTCCCACCATCACGCCCTTTGCCTTGACCGGCAGGGTGAGGGTGCGCTCGACCGCGCGTCCGCCCGGCTCGCCGACGTCGACGATCAGCTTGGCCTGAAGCGGCCGGGTGCTCGAGCCTTCGGGCAGGGCGACCGAAAGGTCGGCGTGGCCCTTGTCGTCGGTCTGAACCTTGTCCGAGAACTGGTTCTCGACCGGGGTGAAATCGTCGTCGGCGAGTCCGGCGACATAGCCCGGAAAGCCGGCGAGCGCGCCGCCTTCGACCGCTTGCAGCCGAATGGCGCCGGTGACGTCGAGCCCGCTCGCCGGCGCGCCATAGAGGAAGCGCGCATCGAGGGAGAATGCGACCGGCTCGCCGGGATCGATGACCGGCTTCGCCGGATGCAGAGTGAAGTCGAGCCGCTCGGGAATGTAGTCCTCGAGCAGGAACTCGGCATGGCCGATGCTCTCGCCCTTCGGATCGGCGTAAGCCTCGATCGACCATTTGCCCGCCTGCGAGCCGGGCAGCAGCGGTATCGCGTATGAGCGCCCGCCGAGGCCCTGATCGGCCACGGTCGCGCGCCTGTACTCGACCCCGTCCGGCCGCCTGACAACGAGCGTCAGGGCTAAGCCGGATTTCGCCACGCCCTTCGAGTCGCGCAACAGCGCCGCGACGAACACCGTCTCGCCCGAGCGGTAGACGCCGCGCTCGGTATAGAGGAACGCGTCGAGGCCGCTTGGCGGGTCGCGGCCGGCGACGCCGCGGTCGGTGAGGTCGAAAGCGTTCTGAGCGAGGCTCAGGAAGTTGTAGTCGCCGGCGAGCGTCGCGACCAAGAGGCCGGGCGCCGAACCGCCGAGCCCACGCGAGAAGCCTGGATCGAAATCGACCCGCCCGTCGGCGCCGGTCGTCTTCGTCGCCAGCACCTCGTTGTTGCGCGCGACCAGCTTGAGCTCGACGCCCGCAATCGGCGCGGCGGCGCCGAGCGATTGCACGAGCGCATGCACGCCGCCGGCGTCGGAGATCGCGGTCAATCCAAGATCGGAGACCACCATCCATTGCGCCGCGAGCTGTCCGCTCTGTTCTCTGGCGGGATTGGTAGCGCCGTTCCACGGCCGCGCGGTGATGACATAGATTCCGGGCTCGAGCTTGCCGACTGCCTGAAGCACCGGAAAGTCGGTCACGACGTCCTGGTTGAGCTTCGAGGCGACGTCCATCGTCCCGCTCCACACCTTCGCTCCGTCCTGCGAGGCGATCTCCTGCGCGCGCGACGAGTCGATGGGTTTGAGAAAATCGTCGCGGTTGACGGTCGCGAGCAGATTGCGGTCGCCGATGCGGTAGACGTCGATCGAGACCTTGGCGGTGTTGACCGTGACGAGGGGCGCGCCCTTTTGCCCCTCGCGCGGCAGCACATAGGCCTGGCCGGCGAAATGCGCCTGCGGGGAGCGGTCGCGCACATAGATCTCGTAGTCGGCCGACTTGAGCAGCGATTCGCCGACCGCCGAGGGCAGGCCCTGGCGCAGAACGATCGCGTAGCGCTCGCCATGCTTCAGGCCCTCGACGCAGATCTGCTGATCCTCGTTCGAGATTGCGGTGTCAGACGAACCGGACACCGCGACGTAAGGAGAAAAATCGGTCCGGCGCGCAAGCGGCTCGGAGAAGGTGAAACAGACGCGAGGCGACGCGGATTCGTTATCGACCTTGTAGTCGAGAATGCGGAACCCATGCTCGGCGCGCATCGCCTCGTAGGTCTTGCGCACGTCGGCCGAGTCGCGCCGCTCGAGCGAGGCCTTGAGCGCGTCGAGCGCGGGGCGCCATTGCTCGCGGCGCGCCAGCAGGTCGGCGAGCGCGGCCAGCGCCGCGGCTTGGGTCTCGGGCGTGGCCGAGCGCTGATAGGCGGCGTAGGCCGCGGTCGCTCCGCGCGCGACGAGCTCATCGCGGTCATTCGCCTTGGCGTCGTCGGCCGCCGCCGCGACGGCGGCGTAGGTTAGCCAGTTCGTGGGATCCTTGGGCGCGGCGGTGATCGCCGCTCCGGCGAGCTTCTCGGCGGCGTCGAAGTCGCCGCCGGCTGCCGCCTTGGCCGCCTCGCTCAGCAATTGCTGCGGCGTCTTGCCCTTGACCTCGGCGCCGATCGCCGCCGTCGCAATGCGCAGCGTCTCGGCGAGCCGCACGGCGTCGCTCGCCATGTCCTCGCGCGCGAACGGCTTCGTCTCCGCCGCGCCGGCGGCGCCCACGAGCAGGATCAGAACGGCGGCGAGCGAGCGCAGAGCGTGAAGCATGTTTCCGCCTCCCCCAGTGCGATGCGGCGCATCTCGGCGGGGCGAATCTAGCATGGGTCGCGCGGCGACGACTAAAGCAGACTTGGGGATGCCGGGCGGAGATGGCGCAGCCTGCCGGGCAGAGCGGTCACGACGTCGCCGCGTCTCATTGCTCCGCTTTTGGGTCGGGCGAATCGAACTCCGAAGCCCCGTCGATCCAGTTCAAGGCCTCATCCTCGCCGGCTCGGGCGAGACACGCGACCTCGGCGGCCACGCGCCGGCCGTCGAGGCCCGATTCGTCATTCACGCACGCCCGCTTGCGGCGTCGCTCCCGCATTTGCTTCAGACGTTCGGCCGGCGCGGACTCCCTATGGCGATGTGACGCGCTTGCGGCGTCAAAGGCAATAGCGTGTCCGGGATCAGGCTTCACCCTGTCCGCAGGGCGCCCATGAGCTCGCCGATCCGCTGCGTCGCCTTCAGGCCGGAGCCAGTCAGGACGAGCACGGTCGTCTCCCCGGGTCGAATGGCGCCGCGCTCCACGAGTTGCGTGAACGCGGCGGCGGCGAGGGCGGAGGTCGGCTCCGTGTAGAGGCCGATGCGAGCGAGTTCGAACAAAGCCTGTTCGATCTCGGCTTCGGAAACGGCGACGGCCTCGCCGCCGGAACACCGGATGGCGGCCAGGACTTCGCGCGCCCGCACCGGCTTTGCGATCGACGCGCCTTCCGCGATCGTCGGACGAACCTCGACCGGCGCAAGATCGTCGGACCCGGCCACGAAGCCTGCGTGCAGCGGCGCGCAATTTTCGGGCTGCGCCGCGAACAGTTTGGGCCTGCTGGCGATCTCGCCTTGGCGCAGGAGCTCGCTGAAGCCGATGTCGCAGCCCAGGATGTTGCTGCCCGCGCCTGTGGGGATGACGATATTGTCGGGCGCGTTGAACTCGAGGTCTTCCCAAAGCTCATAGGCCAGCGTCTTCGTTCCTTGCAGGAAGAACGGCTGCCAGTTGTGGCCGGCGTAGAAGATCGTCGCGGCTTGGCGCACGGCTGCGTCGCTGACGTCCTGGCGCGTTCCGGGAATGAGCTCGATTTCGGCGCCGTAAGCGCGCATCTGCGCCGTCTTGCCCTGCGAGGTCGCGGCGGGGACGAGAATCTTGGCCTTCAGCCCACCCGCGCCGGCATAGGCCGCGATCGCCGCTCCACCGTTGCCGGAGCTGTCCTCGAGAAGCCGCGTCACGCCCTGCGCCCGCAGGATCGAGATCATGACCGATGCGCCCCGGTCCTTGAAGCTGCCGGTCGGCGAAAACCACTCGAGCTTGAAGCGGGCGGGGACGCCACGCCAGCTGCGGGAGACGAGCGGCGTCAAGCCCTCGCCCATCGTGATCGGGTCGGAGACGCCGACCGGCAAAGCGGCTGCGTAGCGCCATAGCGATCGCTTGCCGCCGTCGATCCTGTCGCGTCCGATGCCGGGCAGGGCCGTGATCATGAGCGGCGCGCCGGTGTCGGAACGCCACCGCGGCGCCGAGATCGGATATCTCTCGCCGCTTAAGGGATCGACATAGGCCGGAGGGTCGCAAGCAGGCTCGGGGGCATTCGACATCGCCGTCTAGCCTTCACCTTTGTCTGGAGCAAATGGAGCCTGGCGCTGAAGGTCCATCCTGTCATGCAGGATGCGTATGACTTCGATCGTGCGCTGCGGCGCGGCCCGGTACATCAGGAAGTGACTTCCATGACGACCGCGTCGCGCGACACGGAGCGTGCGAAGAGCGGGCAGGATCTCGTCCCGGGCCTTCGAACCGGCGACATCGGGACCATCGCCAAGCTCGCGAATGGCATGAACGAGCGTGTCGCGATAGATGCGCGATTGCCGCGCGCCAAAATTCTCAGCGGTCCATTTGACAATGTTTGCAAAGTCGAGTTCGGCGGCGGCGCCGAGACGGACGCGCCATCTCCGCCCGGCCATGCGGGTTTATTCGGCGGTTCTGGAAATGACCTTGTCCGAGAGGTCATTCAAATAGGCTTGCAGGTCTTCGATATCCCTGAATTCCTTGAATTCGCCTCGATCCAGCGCGGCCACGCCGACGCCGGCCGCCGTCCGCAGGGCCGTGAGCTTGCCCGCGTCTTCCGCCTCGCGCTGCTCCACCAGCCGCAACCCGTCGCGCAGCACTTCGCTGGCGTTCTCGTAGCGGCCGGACTTGACAAGGCCCTCGATCAACTCTTCCTGGCGCTGTGTAAGCACGACATTTCGGGTTGGCATCGGCGTTCCTTGCTGGTGGGTGGCATAATATGCCGCGGCGGCCCGATCGTCTCAACCCTGCCCTACACGGGTTTGAGCGGCGCGGTCGGGCCGCGGAAGCGGAATCTCGGCGCGCGCTTCTCGGCGAACGCCGCCCTTCCTTCCGCGAAATCGGGGCCGAAGGCC
>Ga0335075_10019484_pt1 | contig 10031 bp, 9 predicted proteins | sample Lox_Sample_24_FD_206723 | JGI IMG/M metagenome (GOLD analysis project Ga0335075, IMG submission 206723) | Soil microbial communities from Loxahatchee National Wildlife Refuge, Florida, United States - Lox_Sample_2.4 | ecosystem: Environmental > Terrestrial > Soil > Wetlands | place: USA: Florida...
CTGCCACCGGTGCAGATCCTCGCAGATGCGGCTGGTCAGGGCAGTGGCTGCCGGTCGACGCTCCCGCTGACCGACAGCACGTACCACGCGCCCATGCCCTCGCCCTGGCCGGTGGCCTGGCCCGGCGCGAGATCGTCCTGCCACAGGTACAGCGGCCACCGGTTGTAGGTGACCTGGAGTACGCCACCATTGCGCGGGGCGGTGCCCAGCAGCGCCGGGTTCACGCCGGGACCGGCGACCGGGCGGCTGACCCCGCGCGGCAGGTCCAGCGGGGGCCACTGGACGGCGCACACTCCGGTGCACACCGACGGCCCCTGCCGGTCGGGCTGGTAAATGTACAGGGTGAACCCCCGGCCGTCGGTGAGGATCGCGCCCAGGCCGCGGACCTGGCCCGCCCGCACCTCCCAGGCCGGGCCGGCCGCGGCCGGGCGCCCGGACCCGCACGCGGCCAGGGCCACGCAGGCCGTGCAGGCCATAGCCCGGCGGAAACCTGCCGCCATCCATCTCACCGGCGAGCTGCTAGATCATGATCAGCAGCATGAGCGCCATGGTGATGCCCATGGCGATCCGGCAGCTGGTCGCCACCCACGGGGCGAGCACGCCGGTGCCGTCCGCCGGACCGCTGGCCGGCGGCACCTGGGCGATCCCGGCTGGCTCCGCGACCGGCTCCGCGGTCATCGTGGCGCTGGCCGTCCCGGAGACCGCGGCCGCACCCGGCCCGGCCGAGGCCCCGACGCCGGCCAGAACCTGGCCGGCCGGCGCCACGCGGGCGACCGCGAGGCTGTAGTGCCCGCTGGCGCCGGGACCGGAGAGCTGGTCCAGGTCCCAGATGCTGTACCCGATCAGCGCCAGCGCGAACAGGAACGCCAGGAGCGGCAGCTGCAGCGTCCCCATGCCGGCCATGCCTGCGGCCATGCCGCCCATGCCGCCCGATCCGTGCGCCGCGGGCGCCGTGAAGGCCATGAACATGTACAGCATGGCCGCCGCGTGGATGAGGTGCGGCGCGCAGTGCCCGCCCGCCAGTGCGCGGACGCCGCTGACCTGGGCGTCCCGGATCACCCGGTAGCCGAACCAGGCCGTCATCACGGCGAAGATCACCGACCACGCGCCGTTCGGCAGGGTCTGCAGGCTGGCGGCCAGCATGCCGGCCATGGCGATGGCCATCAGCAGGTGGGCGACGTCGATGTCGGCCAGGGCGGCCGGCCGCGTCCGTTGCCGCCATGGCCGTGCCGCGATCAGGCGGCCTGCGCTCACCGCCGCCACTACGAGCATGATCGCGGCGAAGATGTCCAGGATCCAGGCGGGGATCATGATGCGGTCGTCCCTTCGTCGGCGCGGGCCGGGGCGGTGTGCGCCACGGCCGGGGCGGTGCGAGCCGGTGCCGTGACCGCGGCCCGGACTGGCCAGTAGGTGAGCGCCAGCAGGATGAGCAGCAGCCCGGAGTTGGGGTCCGTGGCCCCGCCGGCCAGGATCGCCCCGAAGGCCTCGCCGAACACCCAGATCACCGCGGCCACCACGATGGCCAGCACCAGGGTGGCCTTGGCGGCCGGCGGCGGCAGGTACACGCCGGCGGCGATGATCACCAAGGCGGCGGCCAGCACGATCGAGGCGGCCAGCCCCTGGTGGGCGACGAGCGAGGCGGCGCCCCGGTCCAGGGCGGCCAGCCAGCCGGGCTCGCCGCTTTCCATGCCCGCGAGCATGCCGTTCAGCGCCTGCGGCGCCCGGTTCCCCGGCAGCAGCGCGAAGTAGGCCAGGCTGAGCCACAGCACCAGCCACAGCGCCCGGGCGGCCGGGGCCCCCACGGCGCGCGCCGCGGTGAACGGCGCCGGCTTCCCGGCGCGGTCGGCGGGCCACAGCAGCACCGCGAGCAGCGCGTAGATGATCACCGCGCCGGGCGCGCCGTTGACCGGGCTCGCGCCGCCGGTCAGCACCATCCCGAGCCCCTCGCCGAACCACCACACGCCCAGCGACCAGGCGATCGAGGCGACCAGCGCCAGCCGCACCGTCGGCCGCCAGGCGATCCCGATCCCGATCAGCAGCTGGATCGTGGCGAAGACCGAGTTCAGCAGCACGGCGTGATGCGCCACGAGCGTGGCGTCCCAGGTGATCGGGCTGGCCACGACGCCCGGGTTGCCGGCTGCCGTCCCCCCGATCATCTGGCTGAACCCCTTGGAGAACATGAAGGACTGGTACTGCAGCAGGGCGTCGAGCAGCCAGATCCCGGCCAGCGCGAGCTGCAGCAGTCGCCTGACGTCCGGCACTGCCCGGGACATCTCGGCCTCGGTGCCCAGCCTGCTCCGCCTGGCGGGATGGACGCCCGCGGCGGCGATCTCGCTCATCCGGCTCTCCTCAGCTAGCCCGCCCCCCGGCTCTCATACCCGGGGCTGACGCCATTCCCGGACGGCGGTATTGAAGGACCCGAACCGCCGGAGTGCGCCTCTAATGGCCACCCGGGAATACCAGGCAAGAATACTATGACCCGCTTTACTATTGATTCAAGAGATGGCGGCAAGAAAGCTTCCCGTTACTTCTTGCCGCGGGAAACCTGCAGCCAGACCTAGGTGTTATTGGCATATAGCGTCGAGATGACGAAACCCGCCGGCGGTATTGAATAAACCAGGGGAGGGTATTCGGAAAACCCCGCCTGGGTATTACAAGGGCGGGAGGGCCGGCCGCGATGCCACGCTAAGGGCACGAGCTGACGAGAGAGGGGAATACCGTCATGAGCACGCCCACTACCTGCGAGAACCCGGCGTGTACCTGCGATCCGTGCAGCTGCGTGGAGTGCAGCTGCGGCGATGCCGCGCGCAGCTGCGACAACCCGAAGTGCACGTGCGCTAACTGCACCTGCGTCAACTGCACCTGCGGCCAGTGAGCGGCCGGTAAGAGGCCGGCGGCGGGCGCGGATTCCAGCGGCAGGCCGGCGTCGCGCCAGGCCACCACGCCGCCGGCCAGGCTGGCCGCGTCGTGCCCGCCTTGGCGGAGGAAGGCGGCCAGCCGACGGGAGTACTCGCCGACCGGGCAGACGAACACGACCGTGCGGGAGGCGGGGAACGGGTTCCCGTGCCTGAGCAGGTCCTCGAGGTAGTCGTCTGGCATGTTCACCGATCCGGGCAGGTGGCCGATCCGGTAGGCCAGGCCGCCGCGGGTGTCCACGCACAGCACCGCCGGGTCGGCGAGCATCCCGGCCAGCTCGGCGGCGGGCAGCTCGGGGGCAGCCGCCACGGCCTCGTCCGGCACCTCGCCCGGGGTGGCCCGGCGCGCCTGCCCGAACAGGCCGGGACGGCGCTTGCGGACGTAGGACACGTAGGGCTCGAGCCGGTCGCAGGCGATGATCACGGCCCGGCGCGGCGGGCCCGCGGAGGCCGGCTGCCGCCGCAGGAACTCCCGCGCTGCCCAGTAGCTGGCGCCGGTGGTCGGGCCGGCCAGCACGCCGTGCCGGCCCGCGAGCTCCAGCGTGGCGTCGATCGCGTCGGCCGAGCGGACCGGCGTGATCTGCGCGTAGAAGCCGGGCTCGAACAGGCCTACCTCCCACAGCTCGGCCTCGGACCGGATGCCGGGGATGAAGTCATCCCGGGTGGAGACCACGCCGATGGTCTGCAGTTCCGGGTTCGCGGCGCGCAGGAAGGCGGCGGCGGCCCGGGTCGAGCCGGTCGTCCCGAGGCCGCCGAACAGGTAGTCGACCGTCCCCAGGTCCGCGGCGATTTCGGGCCCGGTGGTGTCGTGGTGGGTGCGGAGGTTGGCCGGGTTGGTGTACTGCGAGGTGTGGTAGAAGTCGCCGGGCCGTTCGGCCATCATCTTCTCGATCCTGGAGAAGACGTCGTCGGGGACGGTGGGGTCCGGGCATTCGGACAGGCCGGGCAGCTCTTCCAGCTCGACGCCGAGCAGCTCCAGGATGTCGCGCACCTCGCCGACCTTGGCCCGGTTGGTCAGAGCCCGCAGCCGCAGGCCGTGCAGCGCGGCCAGGACCTGCAGCGCCTTGGCGGTGTTCCCGCTCGACGCCTCGATCAGGGTCTGGCCTCGGCTGGCGATCTGGCCGAGGTCGTCGCGGATCATGCCCCAGGCGATCCGGTCCTTCACCGAGCCGAACGGGTTGCAGTACTCCAGCTTGGCGTACAGCTCGACGCCCTGGATGCCGTGCCGGGCGGGATCGAGGCGGAGCAGCGGCGTGTTCCCGATCAGCTCGGTGATGTGCTGGTAGAGCATGCCCCCGCCTCCTCGTGGTCGGCGTGCGCGGCGAACCCGGCGGCGGTGGAGCGGACGACCGCCTTGGCCGGCTGGCGCTGCATCAGGGCCGCCGACGCGGACAGGTCCATCTGGTAGGCCGCGGTGTTGACGAACGCTACAATGTCCCCCGGCTCGGGGAGCCGGGGGACGAACATCAGGTGGTTGGTGATCATGTCCCGTTCCAGGCAGAGGTTGCCGGCGAAGAAGACCCCGGGGCGCGCGCCGGCCGGGTCCCGGGAGGGCGGGCCGGCGGGCGGCCGGTATATCAGCACCGGGTCGAGCATCACCTCCTGGTCGGCCGGGCAGATCTTGTCCCGGCTTATGTCCAGGTTCACCAGCACGCTGCCGTCGGAGGCTTCCTTGGTGAACTCCACGCTGGCCAGCGTCAGGCCCGCGTGGTCGACCAGCGCCTTGCCTGGCTCCAGCCACAGCTCGATCAGGTTCTCGCGCAGCACCCGGGCGGCCGGCCGGCCGCCCTGGCCGGGCAGCGGGCTGGCCGTCAGCTCACGCAGCATGTCGCGGCCGCCGGCTGTGCCCGCGTACTTGCCGGACATCAGCGTGCCGCGGATGCCGCCGTCCTCGTACCGGTAGCCGAGCGTGGCACCGCCCCAGGTGAGCGCCGGCCCGTGCCCGGCCAGGCCGCGCCTGACCGCCTGGCCGTACGCCTCGAACGGTTCCGGGGAGTCGGCGAAGGCCTGCCGGAAGCCGCCGCCGACGTCCAGGACCCGCGGGCTGAGCCCGGCCGCCCAGGCTCGCTCGAGCAGCCGCAGGCACGCGTCGACCGCCCGTACCCGGTCGCCCGCCTCGGCGGAGTCCAGGTGGAAGGACAGGCCGAGGAAGTCCACCGCGTCCGGGGCCGCGGCCAGCAGCTCGGTGACCGCGGCGAAGCGGGCCGCCGGCACGCCGAACCGGCTCGGCCGCCCGGGACCGAGCCCGCACATCCGGACCAGGACCGGCGTGCGGTGGCCGGCCGCCCGCGCCAGCCGGATGAGCTCGCCGAGCTCCCACAGGTTGTCCACGTTGACGGTGATCCCAGACCCGGCCAGGACGGCGAGGAACTCCCGTCCCTTGGGGCCCGTCGCCTCGATCCGGCCTACCGGGAACCCCGCGGCCAGCGCGCTGTCCAGCTCGCCCGGGGAGGCCACGTCGATGCCGATGCCCGCGGCCAGCGCGGCCCGCACGAACGCGCGGCCCTGGTTCGCTTGTGTGCGTAGCAGATCCGGTACCGCAGGCCCGCGGCGTCCAGCTCGTCCCGGAAGCCCGCCACGTTGGCCGTGAAGATCTCCGGGAACAGGACGTTGAGCGGCGAGCCCCACCGGGCCAGCAGCCCGGCCGGCCCGTCCCGGTCGGCGAGGAAGGACCGGACCAGCGGGTGAATGCGCGGCGGCAGGCCGGTCATCGGGGCGGGACGACCGTGTAGCCCGCGTCCCGGATGGCGTCGAAGGCGCGCTCGCGGGCCGCGACGGTCCCGAAGCCCGCCACCACGCGCTTGGTCACCGGGTCCATCTCCGCCACGGGGGCGCCCATCGGTCCGGCTGTGCTTCGACTGCACGCAGAGCGCCGGGCACATCCCGGTAGACGTGACGCGGCGGTCAGGGACAGGATCGAACTGTCGACCTTCCGCTTTTCAGCCGGTCTTTCGTTCTCCCGGCCCACCGGATCGGTAGTAGCTGAACAGCCCGCTTTACCTGGGGAAACGCCAGGAAGAGTGGGCATGCCATGGTGCCGGAAGCACCGCCTCAGTCGAAGATCCCCACAAAAACCCCACAACCTGCCCGCGCTCGGGCCAGGCGGCGCGTCAGCCCTGCTCGCGTCAGCCCCGCTCGCGGCGGCTCGCGATCGCGGAGCGCGGCACGGCCCGGCGCCCAGCTGCGGGGGGATGCCCGCGCGGCCAATCGCGGCGATGGCCGTGTGGTGGTGGAGTTGGAGTGCGGGGTGACGGTGTACCCGGCGCGGGAGCAGGGTGGCCGGTGGCGGGCGGTGTGGTATGAGAACGGGGCGCGTCGGCAGTGCGAGGCGGCGACCGAGGACCGGCTGGCGGCGAAGCTGGAGAAGGTCGCCGAGCGGCTGATGGCTGACGCGCCGAACCTGGAGCGGCCCGGCGCGGACCTGATCGCCTGGTACTTGTCTCCCGCCCGGCACCCGGCGAGCAGGCCGTGGTCGGTCAAGCACGCCGACACCCAGCGCAGGTTGTGCGAGCGGTTCGTGGCCCCGGTCATCGCCGCGATCACCTGCCAGGACATCAAGGTCGCCCACATGCAGCAGGCGGTCAACGCCGCGCCCACCGCGGGCGAGGGCGCCCGGCTGCACCGGTGCCTGTCAGCCATGGTCACCGCCGGGATCACCGGCGGGTACCTGACCAACCCGCGGCTGCGGGAAGTGCACTGGCAGGCCGGAAACCGGCCCGCGCCCGCCCCGCAGGTCAGCATGCAAGGCGAAGCCGCGCAGTTCGTCGACCCCTCCGAGATCCCCGCCGCCGCCGACGTCGCCAGGCTCGGCCAGGCCCTGGCCGCCGGGCGGCGTGGGGACCTGCACGAGCTGATGGCCAACACCGCGGCCTACACCGGGCTGCGCCAAGGCGAACTGTTCGCCCTGACCGCCGGCCAGATCGACCCGGCCGCCCGCGTCATCGACGTGGACCGCAAGGTGATCGAGGTCGCCGGCAAGCTGATCGGCGGCGCGCCCAAAGGCCGCAAGCGCCGCAAGACCATCTACCCCGCCCGCACCCCCTCCGGCTACCCGCTGGCCGGCAAGATCGCGGCCCGCACCCACGCCGCCCGAGCCGAGCAGAAAGCCGGCACCAACCCGCTGGGACTGATGTTCCCCTCCCCTCGCGGCACCTGGTGGCGGTCCTCCAACTTCGACCGCCGCGTCCTGGCCCCCGCATACCTCGCCGCCAACTGGCGCGACCCAGCCGGCCACGGCCCCTGGACCTGGCACAGCCTGCGGCACGTCCTGTGCACCACCGCCCTGTTCACCTGGAAACTCGACGCCACCGACGTCTCAGCCATCGCCGGGCACGCCAACGTCCGCACCACCCTGGACATGTACATCGGCACCACCGCCGGCATCCTCGACCGCGCCCGAACAGCCACCGAATGATCCAATTGCGCAAGTCGGCTAGTGCAGCACCGCGTAAGTCCTTGAGGGGTTTATCCGGTTGCTCCGGGTGATCGCTGATGCCGGCGAGATAGAGGGTGCAGGCGGTGTCGAGTGCCAGATTGGGGTGGCCTGCTGGCCGCCCGTCTAGCAGGACGGATTCGGCGTAGCTGTCGGTACTGGCCTGCCAGATCGCGAATGCCCACTCGTCGGGGTTGCCGAGGTACTGGATGCGGCACAGCTCGATGGTGTCGTCGTCGTCCTCGCTGAGGTAGCCGGTCAGGTAGCCGTAGGAGCCGCGCCAGCGGATGGTGACCTCTTCCAGGGTCGGCCAGCGCTGGGAGGCATGGTGATCGACGGTGCCTTCGATGAGGTCTTTCAGGCGCCGGGACGGCACGGGCATGGCGTCATTGTCACTGCGTGCGGCGCGGCGCCGCCAGTTCCGGGCTTTATCCGGGCATTGCCGGGCGATCGTTGCTGATCACCCGGAGGTGGGTCATGGCGCGGGCCGCCAGCCAGGACATCGTGATTGTGGGGTCGCGCCGCAAGGCGAGGCCGGAGGCGATCGCGCGGCGGCCGTCCTCGCCGCAAGCGCTGGCGCGGCGCGCCAGGATCGTGCTGCTCGCGCACCAGGGCTGGGCCAATCAGCGGATCGCCGCGGGGCTGGGCTGCTCGCCGGGCACGGCGCGGACGTGGCGGCGCCGGTTCGCCCGTGGCGGCATCCCGGCCCTGGCTGACCGGCCGCGCAGCGGCCGGCCCGAGGTGTACGGCCCGGATGTGCGGCTGGCGATCGTGGCCACCGCCACCTCCGCGCCGCCGGACGGCACGACGGCGTGGACGCATGCGTCGATAGCTGGTGAGCTGGCCGGCACGGGGATCTCCGCCAGCCAGGTGGGCCGGATCCTGGCCGGCCTGGAACTGGCGCCGCACCGGGTCCGGGGATGGCTGAACCGCCGCGATGACGAGCAGTTCTGGGCGCAGGCCGCCGCGGTGTGCGAGGTGTACCTGCGGCCGCCGCCAGGCACCGTGGTGATCTGCATCGATGAGAAGACCGGGATCCAGGCCACGTACCGCAGATACCCTGAGCAGCCTGTCCGGCCGGGCAGGCTCGCCCGGCGGGAATTCGAGTACGTCCGCAACGGCACCGTCTCCATCGTCGCCGCGCTGGAGGTGGCCACCGGGCAGGTCGTCGCCGAGCCGATCGGCCGTAATGACTCGGCGACCTTCACTGGTTTCCTGCACCGCCTGGACCAGTGCACCGACCCGCGCCTGACCATTCACCTGGTCATGGACAACGGATCCAGCCATACCTCCCGTGCCACCCGGGCCTGGATCACTGCGCACCCGCGGATCATGGTCACCTACACCCCCGAACATGCCTCCTGGCTGGACATGGCTGAGCTGTGGTTCTCTGCCCTGACCCGCGGCCTGCTGCGGCGCGGCGAGTTCGCCTCCCGCGACGATCTCGCCGCCAAGATCACCGACTTCGCGATCCGCTACAACCGCACCGCCCGGCCTTACACCTGGACCTACGACGCCCGTGCCGACCACGCCCGCCATCTCGCCCGCCACGCCAGGCACGGCCACTTCGCGGCCACCCGGCCCGCCCCGGCAAGCGGCCTCCCGATGGCCGCGTAACCCCGCCAAGGCCAGCAGCTAAACCCGTCAAGGATTAATGCGGTGCTGCACTAGTTCCAACGTCGCAGTCTGGCGGCCATGGCGCGCCCACTTGGCTCGGCCTGGCGCGGCACCTCAACCTTATGGAGTTCAATTCGGGGAGAGACGAAGGAGCGCTGCGGGCGATCGAAGAGATCGAGGCGCAGTTCAGAATAAGGCCGTTTTGTATACTATCGCCAGTTCTTTCTCAATCAAGGTTCGCCGGTTTCTTCGGACCTCGTGTTTCCGAGTTTCTCGGTGGGGCGGCTGGGTGCCGGTAGGGGATGTGACCGGAGTAACTGGCGGGGCCGAGACAGCTGCGTGAGCGTGATTTGCCGGTTGTGAGCTGATGGGACAGCATCGGCGGTGCTATCACACCACCGATGACCGGAGTGTCCGCCGATGCTGCCGCCTGCGAGCCTACCCATGCCCTCGACCTGGCAGGACCTGCTGGAAGAGCTGCGCCCGGTGTTCCGCTGCGGATCGACGTACCGGCTGTTCGTGGCGCTGGCGTGCGGGATGATCCTGGCTGACCGCAGCACGGTGGTGGCGATGGCCGCGGCCGGCGGGATCGCCGGGAAGTGGCGGCGGGCATGCTGGTTCTTTGCCGGCGCTGTGTGGGACATTGACGAGCTGGGCCTGGCGACAGCCCGGCTGATCGTGAAATACCTGATCGCTGAGGGCGAGCCGCTGGTGGTGGCGGTGGACGGGACGTTCTTTCGGCGGTGGGGCCGCAAGGTGTTCGCCGCCCGGTGGGCCTATGACGGGTCCGCGCAGGGCGGGAAGAAGATCGGGTTCGGGAACACCTGGGTGGCCGCGGCGATCGTGTGCCGGCTGCGGTTCTGCTCCTCCCCGGTGGCGCTGCCGGTGCTGTTCCGGCTGTGGCGCGGCAAGGGCACCGCCTCCCAGGTCCAGCTGGCCGCCGAGATGATGCGGATCCTGGCCGCTGCGTTTCCCGGCCGCATGCTGCACGGGACCGGGGATGCCGCCTTCCACGGAGAATCCCTGGCCATGGCGGAGGCCACCTGGACGACCAGGCTGCCGGCCAA
>Ga0335075_10019485_pt1 | contig 10029 bp, 8 predicted proteins | sample Lox_Sample_24_FD_206723 | JGI IMG/M metagenome (GOLD analysis project Ga0335075, IMG submission 206723) | Soil microbial communities from Loxahatchee National Wildlife Refuge, Florida, United States - Lox_Sample_2.4 | ecosystem: Environmental > Terrestrial > Soil > Wetlands | place: USA: Florida...
AGCGGGCCAGCGGATGACGGAAGCGCACCCGCGCGCCGAACTCCGCTAGCCCTGCCACGACCGCCGGCCGGGCGGCCGGGACGCCGATCCCGAGCCGAGCCGCGGCGCGCCACAGGAGCACGGGGTCACCGGTCGGCTCAGCCGCCGCGAGCAGCAGCAGGCGCCTGCTCTCGGCCGGCAACACCTCGACCCGGCGCCGGAACATCTCTTCGGCGCTGCCTGGCACCACCACCGCGGCTGGCAGGCCGAACCCCCCGGCCAGCTGAGGGACGGCCAGTTCCCGCGACAGCTCGACCAGGGCCAGCGGGTTGCCGTGCGTCTCGGCGACGATCTGGTCCCGTACCCGCTGGTCGATCTTGACGGTCAGCACCGAGTCAAGCAGCGCGCATGCGTCCGCCTTACCGAGGCCCTCGACCTTCAGCTGCGCCAGCCCTGTGAGCTCTTCCCCAAGCGCGCGAGTCCCGAAGACCAGTCCCGTCGACTCAGCCCCCAGGCGGCGGGCCACGAACGCGATCACCTGCACGGAAGCGTCGTCAAGCCACTGCTCATCATCGACCACGCACAGCACCGGCCGCTCGGTCGCCGCCTCCGCGAGCAGGCTCAGCACGGCGAGGCCGACCAGGAGCCGGTCGGGAACCGCCCCGGAGTCCAGGCCGAACGTGATACGCAGCGCGGCAGCCTGCGGCGCCGGGATGGTCGTCAGCCGGTCAAGCAGCGGCGCGCACAGCTGATGCAGCGCGGCGAACGCCAGCTCCATCTCTGACTGAACGCCCGACACGCTGATCACGCGGCAGTCGGCGGCGCGCCTCACCAGGAACTCAAGGAGGGCCGTCTTGCCGATACCAGACTCGCCGTGCAGCACGAGCGCCCGGCTCTCGCCGCCCCGAACGGCAGCAAGGAACTCTTCGAGCACGGCGCTTTCCAATGCCCGGCCAACAAGCCTCACGGCACCTTCAGCACCCACAGACAACGGCGCCTGCATGTCCTAAATCCTAATCTCAACACGGCCAGGTGTGCCTGCCGCGGATGATCCGGTAGTTGACGACCCCGGTTCCTTCGATGCAGAACAGCCATGTTGCCTGGATGAGGTCCGGTCCGATGCCCTGGTCATGCATCAGCCTCTTCTCGTCCCTGGCTCAGGGATGTCGCGGTGCTCGCGCGCAGTTCGAGCAGGTGCTGCGTGGTCAGTTCCGCGGCCGTGACGTGGTCTTGGTCTCGCACCGCGCCAAGGATTGCCCGGTGCTGGCCCAGGTCGCGGGCCCGGTCGCGGACGAGCCGACGGACGGCTCGCTGTTCCCTGTGCCGCGCCGTGAGCAGCGCGTCGACGACTTCGAACAGAACCGGGTTGCCGGACGCGCGGGCAAGTTCGCGGTGGAAATTGGGCCGGCCATTCAAGGCGGATTCCAGCTGCGGGAGTTGCTCGTCGGTGCGGTGCTGTGCGGCGAGCGCTGCGATGCCCGGCTCGATCGTGAGCCGTGCCTCGACCAGGTAGAGAATCTGGTCGCCCTTAGCCGGCACGGAGTTCGGATTGGGCATCAGCGTCCGCAGCACGCCGGGGCCGACGAAGATGCCCGAGCCGTGCCTGAGCCGGACGGCATCGGTCGCTTGCAGCCTGCGCAGGGCTTCTCGAATCGTCGGCGGTGTCACGCCGAACTGCCCGGCCAGGTCGCGCACTGTCGGCAGGGCATCACCGGGTGCCAGCCGCCGTTCGGCGATCAACTCGAGCACGCCGTCGGCGAGACGCTCGGAGAGACCGACCGGGGGGCCTGCCCGCTCCTCGCCGTTTGCGGCGGTCATCAAGGCTCCCATCCGAATTAATTAATTGACTATATCAATTCTACCGGCCGGTCTCCCGCCATGCCTGGCGAACCGTACTGCCCATCGTCAGCGATAACTCGTCTACCGATCGTTGACACAGATTCGACCACTGCTTCCTAGCCTCGGCTGTGATCGTTCGCGCCGAGTAAACAGAGATGAGAACCCGATGCCCACAAGGCCGATAGAACTCGACCAGGAGTTCTACGATGATCCCCACGCGCTGTATCGCCGGCTCGCGGCCGAAGGGCCGGCGCGGCCTGTCCGCATGCCCGACGAGCGGCGGGGATGGCTCGTCACGTCGTACGACCACGGCCGCGCGCTGCTCAATGACCCGCGCCTGAGCAAGGACATCTGGAAGCTCAGGGAAGCGTATCCGCCCAGTGAGGTGGGCGCCCTCGCGGCGTCCCTCAACGAGAACATGCTCTTCAGCGATCCCCCGGACCACACCAGGCTCCGTCGTCTCGTGAACCGGGTGTTCACCGGCCGCGCAGTCGAGCGCCTGCGACCGCGGATCGAGCGGGCCACCGACGATCTGCTCGATGCCCTGTCCGTCGCAGCGTTGTCCAGCGGCGGGGCGGTCGACCTGGTGGAAGGCTTCGCCCTGCCTTTGCCCATCACGGTGATATGCGAGCTGCTCGGCGTGCCGGCGGCGGACCGTGACGACTTCCGCGACTGGACGCTGCAGTTCGTCACGGTGAGCGCGCCGGAACGGATAGCCGACGCAAACAGGCGGATGAGCGAGTACTTCGCCGACCTGATCAGCAAGAAGACCGCCCGCCCGGGTGAGGACCTGCTGTCCGAGCTCGCGCGGACACCCGACGAGGAGGGCGGGCTCTCTCCCCGCGAGCTGCTCAGCATGGCCCAGATCCTGCTGATCGCGGGGTTCGAGACCACGGTCAACCTCATCGCCAACGGCGTGCTCGCGCTGGTGCGGAACCCGGATCAGCTGGCGCTGCTGCGGTCGGACCCGTCGCTCCTGCCCGACGCCGTCGAGGAGTTCCTCCGTTACGACGGCCCGCTCAGCGTCGCCACGCAGCGGGTCACCACCAAGCCCGTCCGAGTCGGCGACGTCGAGATCCCGGCCGGCCAGGTTGTCCTCATCTCGCTACTCGCGGCGAACCGCGACGGCGACCGGTTCACTGACCCGGACCGGTTCAACATCACCCGCCACTCCGGCGGCCACATCGCGTTCGGGCACGGCATCCACCACTGCGTCGGCGCGCCGCTGGCCCGGCTGGAGGGCCAGATCGCGATCGGACGGCTGCTTAGCCGCTTCTCCGAGCTGGCGCTCGACGGCGATCCGGCCACGTTGCGCTGGAGGGCCAGCTCGCTGATGCACGGGCTCTATTCGCTCCCGCTGCGTGTCAACGTGGCTTCATCGGCGGGTATGCGGGCATGAGCGCAGGAAACCACCGTCCTGAGCGCCGGGCGGCCCACGCGAACCCGGTGGGTGAGGCACGGACCGTCGTCGTCAACGGCATTCGCCAGGTCTACCGGATTGCAGGCGAGGGGCCAGTGTGCCTCGTGCACTCCGGAGGGCCGGGCGTGCACCCGGAATACCTGCGGATGCCCGGGCTGGAACACGGACTGACCCTGGCGTATCTGGATCCGGTCGGCTCCGGTGAGAGCGACCGGCTGCCGGACGGGGACTACTCCATGCCCCGCTACGCGCGCTTCGCCGAAGCCGTACTGGACGACATCGGCGCCCCGACCGGGTATTTCCTCGGCCACTCGCACGGCGGCTTCGTCGCCCTCCAGTTCGCCATCGACCACCCGGACCGTCTCGACGGACTGATCCTCTACGACACCGCGCCCACGAACGGGCCGGATCAGAGGCAGGCCGCCAGCAAGCGGATGACGTCCTTCGTCCAGCGCTGGCCGGACCGGCCGGAGGCCGCCGAGGCAGGCCGAATGTGGGACGCGGTCAATCTGTCACGGACAATGCAGGTCACCGACGAGGAGTCGAACTGGCGCTATCTGAACGGCATCCTGCCCGCCTACTTCGCCGACTACCGCAAGACGGTCGAACAGATAGGCGGCGACCTCACCCTGCGGGTCACCTACGACCCGAACCGGCTCCCCGCCCCATGGGACATACGGGACCAACTCGGTGCGATCAACGTGCCGACACTGGTCATCGTCGGCGCCTACGACTTCATCTGCCCCACCCGCTTCGCCTACGAGATGCGCACCGGAATGCCGGACGCACGCCTGTCCGAGCTACCCGAAAGCGGCCACTTCGGACACATTGAGCAGCCGGAAGAGTTCACCGCCGCCGTGCTGGACTTCGTGCACAACCAAGAGAAGAAGGGGATCAGGGGATGACGACCACCGTGCCGCTCGGCCTGGCCGAGCAGACCGAGATCAGGGCGTACGCGGACTTCGTGACCGGCGCGCCGACGCCGGTGCAGGAGTCGCTTGGCATCGGCTCGCTGTGCGTCGGCTCGGCCCTGGCGCTGACGATCGGCGAGGACCCGAGCCGATTCTTCAACCGCGCCGGCGGGTTCGGCACGGGCGAGCCGGTCACCGCCGAGGCCCTGGCGCAGGTCTGCGACTTCTACCGCGAGCAGGGGGTGCCCCAGGGCGCGTTCATGATCGCACCGCCGCTGCTGCCGCCGGACTGGGCCTCGACCGCCGGCAAGCTGAACCTCACCGAAGGCGGCCGTTTCGTCAAGCTGGGGTGCGACACCGAGACCGCGCTGTCCGCAGTCGACGGCGTCGCGGCGCTCGACTTCGGCCTGCGCGTCGGCCTGGTCAAATCCCGCCAGGCGCACGAGTGGGCCACGGTCATGATGACCACCTTCGGGTTCACCACGCCAGACATGATCGATATGGCCGCATCGGGCGTGGGCAAGCCGAACTGGCGGCAGTACGCCGTCTGGGACGGCGAGCGGATCATCGCGGTCGGGAGCATCTTCGTCAACGGTGAATGTGCAGACATGTTCGGCGGAGCGACGCTCCCGGAGTGGCGCGGCCGCGGCGCCCAGTCGGCGCTGCTCACCGCGCGCGCCCGGGCGGCCCGGGCCGCCGGCTGCCGATGGCTCGTCGCCGAGACCGGAGCGGAAGACCCAGGCGACCACAACACGTCCCTCCACAACATGCGGCGCGCCGGATTTGAGCCGTTGTACGAGCGGACCACGTGGCTCTGGCGCGAGTAGGGCAGCGGAGTCGATGCTCGGCGAAGCGCCGCGCCAGCGCGGGACGCATTGGCGCACTTACCCGTGAGGAAAACGAACGGGCGCGCGCTACCCGGCGACCTCGGCCATGACCTGTGCGGCGTTTTCCGCGGAGAAGAAGTCGTTGACTGGCATGGTTCCGGCGATGGCGCTGACGAACTGGCGTGAGGCCCGCGGGCTTTGCGAGACTTTTTCAAGCAGCATGGCCATGTCCGGGGGCGGCGGGGCGAGCATGCCCAGGTCGCAGGCCATTTCGTAGGCCGCGCGGGTCTGCTCGTCCCTGGTGCGCTGGTAGCCGTCCATGGCCTCGTCGAACGACTGCTCCCCCGACTGCACGCTCAGCCAGGCGCCGGCCAGCAGCTCGGCGTGCTGGAAGGCGTTGGTGATGCCCTGCGCGGTGCATGCGTCCCGCTCGTAGCCCGCGTCGCCGACCAGCGCCCATCCGGGACCATAGGGCTTGCGGTAGAAGCTGGGCATAGCCGTCCCGGTAAACCGGGACTCGCGGGCAGCCTCGCTCCCCCAGCCGTCGAAGCCGGGCAGCTTCCGCAGCTCGGCGAGGTAGTTGCCCTCGATGTCGGCACGGAAGTCGCTCATGTCCGCGATCTGGGCGGCAACCAGGACCATGGTCAGCCCGTCGTGGGTGGGCATCATCCCGACGGCGCGTCCCGGGGTCAGGTACACGCGGAACTCGCTGACCGGCAGGCCGCTCCAGTAGGCGTAGTAGGCGATGTTCCCGGCCGGGCGCTCCCGGTAGCGGCCGCTGCGTACTGCCTCGGCGACCGTGGAGTGCCTGCCGTCCGCGCCGACGACCAGGCTTGCGCGTTCGGACATGACCGTCCGCCCGTTTCTGGTCTCCCGGCCGCGCGCCCCGGCCACCTGCCCGTCTTCGATGATCAGTTCCTGCACCGAGACGTTCTCCCGCACCTCGACCCCCGCCTTGGCCGCGGCGTCCACGAGCATCTTGTCGAGGACCGTCCGGCGGGGCGAGTAGGCAACGGCAACGCCTGACGGGTCCGGGAGCGGCGCTCCCGCGATGGCGAACCGCCCGAAATCGTACCGGTACCGGTGAATGGGCGGGCAGCCGCTGGCGGCGAGCTGGTCAGCCAGTCCCCACCGTGTCAGGGCGGCGATCCCGGGTGCGTGGACGAGGTGCGTGGAGATCGTGTCGCTGGGGAAACTGGCCCGGTCGACCAGTAGCACCCGCTGCCCGGCCCGCGCCAGCAGCATCGCGACTGACGCTCCCGCGCAGCGCGCCCCCACGACGACGACGTCATAATTCCTTGCCATCAGAAAGCCTCCTCGGCAAATCGAAACTCTGCGGTCAGGGCGGAAAAACCGCCGCGACTGCACGCTACGAGCGCTGCGGGCCGATGATCTGACCGGCTGTGCCAGGCGCTATGACACCTCGTGCCAGCCGCGGCGATAGACAGCCGGGGTGGTCCCGGTCACCGCGCGGAACGCGCGGTACATCTGGGCCTCACCCGCGAATCCGCACTGCTGCGCGACAGCCGCCACCGACCGGTTGGGCGACGCGCGCAGCATCCGCTGCACGAGCGCGACGCGCGCACGGCGCAGCAGCGCCGTGAACGACTCCCCTGCGCCGGACAGCGCACGGAACATGGTGCGGCGCGACAGGCCGCAGCCGGCCGCGACCATGCCGGCGTCGAGGTCCGGCTCGCTGGCGTGCAACTGGATGAACTGCCAGACACGCTCACGGGTCAGGGCGGCACTGGACTGCTCCGGTAGCCCGGCCGTGACCGCCAGGCTCAGCGCGCTGTCAAGCAGACCGATGGCGTGCGGCATCAGGGGTTCCACGGAGGGCGGGTCGATTCGCTGCTGGTGCTCAATTCCGGTCAGGAAACCGGCGATGACGCGACCGGGACCGGCCGGGCCGAGCTCCACGGCGGTTGCGTCGGCCAGCACGCGCCGCGGCAGCAGCGGCCGGGGAACCCGCACGATCAGCTGGGAGAAAGCCCCTTCAAAGGACAGTGAGTACGGCCGGGTGCTGTCGATAAACGTCATCCCGCCCCGGGACAGGGTGGCAACCCGGTCGCCCTGCGCGACCCGGCCGTGCCCGGCCAGCTGGATGTTGACCAGCATGTAGTCTTCCCGGCCGCGGGCAATCAGGCCCCGCGTGCGCTCCACGTCCTGCGCGCCCGCCGCGATCAGGGAGAACCCGACATCGTCGGCCGAGAAATGCTCGATGCGGCCGCTGAAATCGCCGCAAGCGGGACGGGCGGCTACCTCCACAAGAGCGCGGCACACCGCTTCGGACCAGTAGCCGGAGGCGCCCCCGGCCTCGACATCGGCGGTGGACCGGATCAGGCGCGCGCGGCCGGACGGCGCGGCGGCGTGATCCGCGTCACCGATGTATCCGCACACCGGTCTCCAGCGCGGCCACGGCGTTCAAACCACTGCGCACCGCGCTCTCCATCGTGTCCGGCCAGCCAGTGTCGGTCCACGACCCCGCCAGGACCAGGCCGGGCAGGCGGGTCGCGGCCTGCGGGCGAAGCGATACGCAGCCGGGCACCTGGCGGAACGTCGCACGCGGTTCCCGGGTGACGAAGAAGTCCTTCAGCTGCGCATCGCGCACCGCGGGAAACAACTCCGTGAGCGCCGGGACAAACTGCTCCTGCAACTCCGCTACCGGTTTGTCCACGTACTCGTCGGCCGCCGACAGGGAAATCGCAAGGTACTGCCCGTCATCACCGCTGGCCTCCAGGCCGGAAATCCTTGTCCGGTCGAACACCCACTGCACCGGCGAGTCCACCGCGGCCGCGAACGGCAGGTCCATGACGCGGCGGTCGAAGATCGCGTGCACGTTCACGATGGGGGCATCCCCGAGCGCCGACCAGCCAGCAACCGTCTGCGCGGGGAGCGCGCCGGCCGGCAACAGCCGCGCGGCGGCCTCGTGGGGCACCGCGAGCACGACCGCGTCAACGTCGAAGACTTCCCCGGAACGAGTGGTGGTGACCGTGAAGCCTCCCGCCGACCGTGGCTCGATCGCAGCGGCCTTAGTGCCTACCTTCGAGGTCACGCCGAGCTCGTCCATGCGTCGCAGCGCGGCTTCACCGTGCAATTTTCCCAGCGGCAGAGCCGGCACGCCAATGTCGGCCGCGTCGGAGTCGCCAAGCAGGCCGGTCTTGACCACCTTCGCGGCCAGGGCAAGGCACGCCTCGTCGCCAGGAACGTTCAGCGTGGAAATCGTGAAGAGGTCCCACAGCGCCCGGCGCGCCCGTTCATCTTGGCCGTGGCTGATCATCCAGTCGCCCAGGCGAACGGTGTCAGCCTTGGGATCCGCGGGATCGATGCCGCGAAAGGCGAGAGCGGCCCGGGACACCCGGAGTCGCTCAGAAACGGACAGGTGGGGGTAGCGCGCCAGCGCGGGCAGCAAGTGCAGGGGGCTCGGCAAGCCGTTGCGCCACAGGCTAGTGCGGGAGGCACGCGGGCTGAGGACGGTCACATCGAAACGGGGCTGGATGGGAGCGTGCCCGGCCATGCCGAGCTGTCCGAGCAGATCAAGGTACGCGGTGCAGCAGCGCAGGAATACATGCTGGCCCGTGTCGATGACGAGACCGTCTCTGGCAAACGACCTCGTTGCGCCCCCGAGCCGGGGCTTGGCCTCCAGAACGGTCACCTCGGCCCCCTCGCCGACAAGGGCAAGAGCCGCGGTAATGCCGGCCAGGCCACCGCCGATTACCGCCGTCTTCAGTCTCCGCCGCGCATCCGGCATAAAAGCCTCCTTTGTTCTTTCGCCAGCCTGATCAGGAAACAGTCGCTATGGGCGGGCAGACCGGGGCACCGTGCCGCAGCCAGCTCGGTCCCCTTTTCGCCCGACCTCCCGCCCGATGTAAAAATAGAAAGCCGCAGTCAACGAGGCGTCGATACCACGTCGACCGGCAAGGGCGGCTCAAGGCGTCACGCTCTGACAGAAGGCACGATGAGGATCGGGCAGTAGGCAGCGCTCGTTAATCGCCTAGTGACGCCGTGTAGACAGCCGGACGCAGCCTGGCCGCTGTGAAAGTCGATGCCCCGCCCGGCGGACGTCTCGTCCGCAGCCACTCCCGTGATCCGGTGTCGACCAGATGTGGATCCCCCCAGACGACTATCTCTCTGGAACTCATCGCGCTGGCTCGCAGGGACATAGGCGAGCCGGCAGTCACCAGAGGAGATGGGGATGGCGTCCGATCGGGGACACGAGCCCACTGCAGACGGCGCGGACCCGGGTGCGTCGTTGGCCGCCGTGGCCAGGCTGACGCTGGCCGCCGAGCAGGCGGCGGTGCTCCACGGCGCCCTGAAGTCCGGGTTCCTGGCCCGCTGCGCCAGGCCCGTTACCGTCGGGCAGCTTGCCCGCGCGAGCGGCCTGGACGAGACCAGGACCAGGGATCTGTGCGCGGCGCTGAGGGCGCTTGGCACCGTGGCGCCGGACGGCGAGGGCCGGCTGGTCGTGACGGAGGACTACGCCCCGCTGCTCGTCGGCGGAGCCGATAAGTCCGCCCTGGCTCAGCTGGAAAGCTCCGCCGTCCGCCAGGAGCAAATCGGCCGGTTGTTCGCCGATCGCCGGCCGGGCTGGTACTGGAGGACCGACGCCGGGAGCCGCCGTGCCTTCGCCGCGGGTGTCACGTTCGAGCCGGCCACCGACCTGGCGCGGTCGCTGGTCGGCGTCTGCGTCAGCGGTGTGGCCGAGTGGCGGGATGCCTTCACCTCCGGCGCGCGGTATCTCGAGCTCGGCTGCGGTGTGGCCGGCGCGCTGCTGACCTACCTCCAGCTGTACCCGAAGGTGACGGCGGTGGGCGTGGAACTCGCCGGCGACCTGATCGAGGACGCCCGCGCGCAGGCCGCCGCTCTCGGGGTGGCCGACCGGGTCGGGTTCGTCACCGGGGACGCGGCGACGTTCATCGATCCCGAGCCGTTCGACGTCGTTTTCTGGAGCCAGTTCTTCTTCCCGCAAGCGTCCCGGGCGGGTGCGCTCGCCAATGCGCTCGCGCGCCTGCGTTCCGGCGGGCTGCTGGTGGCCCCGGTGCTCGGCACCGGG
>Ga0335075_10019486_pt1 | contig 10029 bp, 12 predicted proteins | sample Lox_Sample_24_FD_206723 | JGI IMG/M metagenome (GOLD analysis project Ga0335075, IMG submission 206723) | Soil microbial communities from Loxahatchee National Wildlife Refuge, Florida, United States - Lox_Sample_2.4 | ecosystem: Environmental > Terrestrial > Soil > Wetlands | place: USA...
CAACTCAGGGGACGAGATCGTGCCCTTAACCGTCAATCGCCAACGACCGCTTCGAGGAAGCCTGAGTCCGGTTTTTCGATGGAATGCGCGGCCATAGGACCCGCTGCGGCGATCTGCGAAGCAAGGGCGCTCATCTATGCATTCGGCTGTATTATCGCAGAGTGTAATGCGCACGCATAAGTCCGTGCGCCAGTTTCACATTCATAAATGAAATCTATATTTGCTGTCCCACATGAGGCGCCAGAATCTGACTGCCCACAGCGTGATGAATATCGCCATACCCAGCGCTCTCGATATCGTCGCGCCGATCAGATACCGACTCGGGGACAGGGGAAGACGAAGCGCATGAATCTTGACCGCGAAGACGATGTTGACGATGCAGTATGCCAGGGCAATAAAGGTCAAACCAACCAAGAGACGCCAGAAACCCAAGGAGAGACCAACGATGAGGCCGACAGCGAGCAACCATCTCAGACCTGAGGCTGGGTCTATCGACTTGCCCAGCAACGCGAAGGCTCGAGAGGAGAGGAAGTGAGCTATCCCGAAGCCTGCGCCCAAGGCGACCAGTGCACAGAGGCAATACGTTGCCATTTGAAGTAAGGTTAGCTCGAAAGAATCTACCCTGCCACTACCTTGGATTAGGACCGCACGCAGCCGCAGGCCGGCCTAGGAGACTCCGTTGAGAATCAAATACTATCCCGGGTCAAGAGTCCGACAATAGACTCCGCGACTGCTCAAAGTGGCTGTCGGCGATGAGTTTCCCTTGGTATCCCAGGGGCGTCCGCTATGGAGGAGCCAAATTGAGCTGTGCGAGGACGGCTAATGGCCGGACTGAGCCGATCGTCGCGCGGAATCCGCCATCAGTCTCTCATCGACCTGAGCAGCCAGTGAGTGATGTCCGCTTGCCCGGACAGTCGGGCACAAATCTCCAAAAGTCGGCTAATCTGCTCGCGCCCCACGATATCGGCAATCTCCCGGGTCATTCCTGGGCTCCGGCGCCGACGGCTACCCACGCAAGATCGGCGTTGGACACGGACTCGAGTTTGAACGTGCGTGCAGCCGCCGCCATCCGCGTCAGCGCCTGTGCCAGCGGCATCGGCGGTTTGGTGTCGCCTTTCTTGACTTTGTGGAAGCGCACCGGGTTGATCCGTGCCACCACGTAGTTGCGCAGGTATGGCGACTTGAAGCCGCGCTGCTGCAATGCGGCGATGATCTTCTTCACCTGCGCGTCGATTTCCAGCAGCCGCGCGGCGTAGTCCTCCCGCTCCCGCAGGCTGGCGGCGAGCGGCTTTTCGGCGAAGCGGTCGACCTTCTTCAGCAAAGCGCTGTAGGCGCCGCCGGCGAAGCGCGACGAGCGCTCGTAAACTACTCCCAAAGTCAGCAGCTCGGGGGCCTCAAACTCTGCCGCCAGCGATGACTCACAGCCGTCCTTGCGCCGCTTCGCCAGGCTGCGCGCCATGCGGATCACCTCCAGGCTGCGGTCGCGCAGGTTGTGCGCCTTCTCGGTGTTCAAAGCGAGGATGCGGTACGCCAGTGCCTCATCCGGCGAGATGAGCGCCGTAATCTGTCGCAGACCCAGCACCTTCGCCGCCGCCAGGCGGTGACGGCCGTTCGGCGTCCAGAGCTTCCCATCTTCACCGCGCACCACGATCAGCGGATCGAGAAATGCGGCGGTCTCGCCTATCTTCTCCGCGAGCCGCTTGGCGTGCGTGGGGGAGAGGTCCCGCTGGAATGGTGTCGGCTGCACCGCCGCGAGCGGTATGCAAGCGAGCAACAGCGGCCGGCCGCCCATTGGCTCGTGATACGCTCCAATCGGCGCCCCGCCGGCTTCGCGCACCAGCGTCACCAGCTGCGCTACCTCGGGACTGTCGATCGCGACGGCGACCTGCGATGCCTCCAGGCCGCGCGCCTGGGCACCCGGTGCGAGCTTTCCTCTTGCGCGCTTGGTTCGGGATGTCGTCCGGCTGTGCGTGCCGGGGGTCTTCTTGCGAGCTGCCATGGGCGCTACGGTGCACAATACGCGGTCAGTCTGCAAGTAGCCTGTCTATGGACGTCTCTTCATCATTGCTCGCGCCCGCCCGAGGCCTCCCGGCGCGGCGCGTCGACTCTCAAGGACGCGCGCACGTTGATTTTCGCGCGGTGCTGGCGCTTGCTCTGCCGTTGATGGCCAACAGTGCGGTGCAGATCATCCTGAACCTCACCGACATGTGGTTCGTGGGACATATCTCGACTGAGGCATTGGCTGCCGTCGGTACGGTGCAGTGGATGATCATCGCGGTCGTCCTGGTGGTCGGCGGCGCCGGTATGGCGGTGCAGACGCTTGCCGCCCATGCCCACGGTGCGCGGCGCTACCGGCGGGCGGCACAGGCGGCCTGGACGGCGCTCTGGCTGACACTCTGGTCCGTACCTGTCTTCATCGCGCTCGGTGCCGTGGGAGGGGAAATCCTCGCGCCGTTCGGCTTTGCCCCGCACATCGCCGATCTGGCGCAGAAGTTCTGGTTTCCGCGCGTCGGCGGCGCTTCGTTCGGGGTCGCGGCGTTCGCCATGATCGGCTTTTTCAACGGCATCGGCCGTCCGCGCGTCAGTTTTCTCGTGGCCATCGCGACCGCGATCGCCAACGCCATCTTCAACTATGTCTTCATCTTTCAGTTGGGATGGGGCGTCGCCGGCTCTGCATGGGCGAGCAATGTCGCGCAGGCGGTGGGATTCGCCATGGCCTTCAACCTCTTTCTCAGAGTGCCGTTCCGCGAGTCCCACAAGTCGCACCTGGCGTGGCGCCCCCGCATGCGCCTCATCCGCGAGCAGCTGAGCCTCGGCTTGCCGATGGGCATGATGCCCGCGGCAGACATCCTCGGCTTCTCCGTGTTCCAGATGATGGAGGTGCGTTATGGCACCGTCGCCGGCGCAGCCACGCAGATGGTTTCCGTGCTGACTTCGATCGCCTACATGCCGGGTATCGGCATTGCGACCGCCGCGACTACTCTCGTCGGGCAGTCGATCGGCGCCGGCGACCGGGAGTGGGCGATGCGGCTCGGTACCCGGGTCATCCTGCTGGCGGCGCTGGTCATGGGAGGCATCGGCGTCGCGCTGGCGATCGCGGGCCCGTGGCTGTTACCGCTTTTTGCCGGGTCGCATGACCGCAATGCGGCCGCCGCGGCGACCCTCGGCATGCAACTGCTCTGGCTGGCCGCGGCCTATCAGTTCTTCGATGGCTTGAACCTCGGCAGCAGCATGTGTCTGCGCGGCGCGGGAGACGTCAGAGTGCCGGTCGCGCTCGTCTTCCCTGTCTGCTGGCTCGTGTTCCTGCCGTTGGCGCACATTCTCACCTTCGCGCCCGGACAGGGCTGGTTTCACTTTCTGCCACAGCTTGGTTATGGCGCCCCGGGTGGCTGGACGGCGGTGCTGATTTACATAGTCCTCCTCGGCATGACGCTTTATCTCCGCTGGCGCTCGCGCGCCTGGCAGCGCATCAGGATTTGAGCAATCCTCGACTTCGCCGCGTGGCTCCCTTGCGGTGATCCATTCTGGCCCGTTCTGGCTCCGTTGTAGCGATCTGTTGGCTCATGTATTGTTGAAGCTCTAGGACGACTCCAGGGGGTTTGCAGATGACGAAATCATCTCTCGTGCCACTCGCGCTATTCTCGGCGCTCGCCGTCGCGGCCGCGAGCTGCGCCCATCAGCCGCCCGCGTCGATCTCAGGCGAACTGAATGTGATGCAGATGGCAAGCGACATGGGTTACAACACCCCGAAGGTCATCAATGGCCAGACCTTGTATTGCCAACGTGAGGAGCTGACCGGTTCGCTGGTCCCGCAAGAGGCTTGCATCAGCTCGGATGAGGTGGTGGCCAAGGCGCGGGCGCAGGGGGATCTCCTCAAGTACATGGCCTCGCCGCCGAACGCTGTCCAAAGGCCGGGCGCCTAGCGCCGGGGGCCGCGAGGCTTGGGGCGGCGGACGACGCGCAGCTTGCCGCTGCCGCCGCCGCCACAGAAGAACCGGTCGCCGCCATCGGACTCGAGGCCTGACACGCCGATGCCCGCCGGCATGTCGATCTGCTCCAGGACTTTTCCGGTCTGCGGATCGATCCGCCGCAGCGCGCTCTCCTCTCCTTCCCAGGTCGCGTGCCAGAGCTCGCCGTCGGTCCAGGTCACGCCCGTGACGAAACGGTTGGATTCGATGGTGCGCAGGACCGCTCCGGTCTCCGGGTCGATCTGATGGATCCGGCGGGCGCGGTACTCGCCCACCCACAATTTCCCTTCCGCCCATGCCAGTCCCGAGTCCCCACCGCCGCCCGGAGCAGGGATCGACGCGAGCACGCGGCCGGTCTCCGGATCGATCTTGTGGATGCGGTCTTCGGCAATCTGGAAGAGGTGACGGCCGTCGAATGCCGTACCGGCATGCGAGGCGACGTCGATCGAGCGCAGCGGCTCACCGCTGTCGGGATCGATGGCCTTCAGCCTGTCGCCGGTTGCCAACCAGACGTTGCGGCCGTCATAGGTGACTCCGTTGATGCGGGCTGCGCCTTCGAACGGTCCGTACTCTTTGACGATATCGGCGGTAGATCTGCTCACGAGGCTGCTCCGACCACTGTCGCGGTTGAGGAGCTCAGCCTAGTCGATGGGAAGAGGCGGCGGGAGTAACAAGCTGGTCGCGAATCCCGGGACCGGGGGTACCAGCCAACGGCGGGCCCGTCCGCGCCCCAATGACTGCACTTTGCCTGCTGCCGCAAGCGAATCGAGCGCCCGCTGCACCGTCCGCTGGCTGGTCCGCAGCCCGAGCGCCAGGGCGGATGTCGACCACGACTCCCCGTCCGACAGGAAGGCCAGCACGGCCGCATGTTTCTCTTCGATGGGCTGCGCGAGAACCACGACTTCGCGCGCGCCTCGCGGCGCCAGCACAAACCCCCGCTCGGTCGCGTTGATCGCGGCGATCGGTCGCAGCACCGCCCGCAGCCGTGCCATTTCGACTCGCAGACGGGCGCGGTGCGACTCGTCGGCGAGTTTCAGCCGAAAGACCCTTGCGATCAGTGCGTCTCGCGGTACGTCGTCCTTCCAGGCTTCGCCCAGTGCACGGGCAAGCGCAAACAACACGGGTCGGGTCGCCAGTGAGATCACATTGCGCCCGTCGCGTACCACATGCCGGCAAGCGTCGATGACGAATGCGCCGGAAGCCAACAGGGCTTCGACTTCCTGCAGTATGAGAGGCTGTTCCTTGCCCTTCGCAATCAACCGCGCCACGGGTATCTGCAACATCGCGTAGGCGTTGCCGACTTCCGCAATGAGAGCCGGGATACCCGCCCGCCGTGCCGCACTCTCGGCGCGAGCGAGCGCGGCGCGTGCGGGCTGTGCGTGGATGCGCCGCATGGCGATGCCGGCGAGCAGCAGCTCGTGCGCCGCTTGCGAAGCTCCGGGCAGCGGCGCGGGATCGATGCGCGCGAGCAGGCTCTCGGCTGCATCGAGTCTTCCGGCCAGAAGGAGGTGGCGAGCCTCCAAATACCGGGCGAGGGCGGCATTGACCCGGTCGCCGTGGGCTTCCAGCGTCGCGCGCGCTGCATCGAGCGCCTTCGCGGCCCAGCCGAGATCCCGGGCCGCGAGCGCCACCTCCGCCTCGGCGACGACGCACCTGGCTTGGGCCACCGCCTCACGGGGGCCGAAGGCACGCGCGGCGCGGCGCAGCAGCATCCTCGCCCGAGAGTGCTCGCCGAGCTGCGCCATGGCTATGCCGCGCAGGGCCAGGGCGGGCGCGTCATCGCGCAGCGCAACGCGCTTCAGCGCGCCAAGAGGATCTCCGGACGCCAGCGCACGTGCGGCAGCCGTGATCAGCGAATCCACTGGGGACTAGCGGCCTTTGCGGGGCGGTGTTCCGCGCGCCTTGCTCGACTGGTTGTAGGGATCGTAACCGCCACCCTTGTCGCGGTCGTGGTCGGACTGGATGCGAAGCTCCTCGTCCTTCTTGTCCTCCACTTCCAGCTGCGGCGCTTCGAGCTTCTTGAGCAGCCGCGACGTGGCTTCGATGGCGTTTCGGCCCGTATCCTTGAGCCAGTCCCAAACCGCATTTCCGCGCTCGTCGTGGCGGACGCGGCCCGAGGGGATGGAATCGTCCTTGACGCTCGATTTGGCGGACCCCGCCGCCGCCGGGCCCGGCGGGGTGGACTTCGGCTTGGATCTTTGCGGAGGGTCCATGCTGCGGCCATCCGACGCTCAGACGCGTCGACCAAGACTATAGCGGAGTTCCCGCGGCTGCACTACCGGCCATAATACCGGCCATAATGTCGGGCACAACAACGCCGCTCGCCTGGCGAGGCAATCAATTGTAAGGGGAAGTTTGCATGAAGGGTCGTTTGGCTTTCCTCTGCCTGCCAGCCGCTCTGCTCGCGCTGGCTTCCGTCGGCGCGGCCGCTGCCGCAGCGCCGATCGGTCTGACGGACTTCCGGACGCTGGTACGCATTGCGTCCCCGCGGTTCTCGCCTGACGGTACGCAGATCGCGTTCCTCTCCGTGCGGTCGGATTTCCTTCACGACCGCTACGACGCGACGCTGCGCGTCATATCCACAAAGGGAGGCGAGTCCCGTACCTTGGTCGAGGACGTCCCCGACATTGCTAGTCCGCGATGGTCGCCGGACGGCCGGACCATCGCCTTCATCGGCACGGTGGGCGATGAGGGGGCTCAGATCTACACGGTGCCCGCCACGGGCGGTACACCGACGGAGCTCGGTGATGCGCCGCATGGCGTGGAGCAGTATGCGTGGAGTCCGGATGGGAGCACTATCGCCTACGTCACTCCCGACGACTCGCCGCTCAGCGCGCAGGACCTGCGCACGCATCACGACCTTTTCACGATCCACGACGACGACTATCTCGTGGACAAGCCGCCTGTGCCGTCGCACCTCTGGCTCCTCTCCGTAAAGACCGGCAAGGCACGCCAGCTCACCCGCGGCTCGACCAGCGTGCTCGAGATCGCGGCGCCCATCAGCGGAGGCGTTTCCGCGCCATCGTGGTCGGCGGACGGCCAGTGGATCGTCTACGACCAGCAGGCGGACGCAGACGACAGCGACTCAGACCGGACCACGATAGTTGCTGTGAACGTAGCGAGCGGCGAGGAGCACCCCATCACGGCCCAGCGCACCTACGAGTACGCGCCCCAGTTCGCCCCGCGGGGCAACGAAGTCGCCTACCTTTATCTGCACGGCCCGGGCGCGATCAGTGACAACGATTTGTTCGTTGGCTCGCCGCAAGGCAACGCGGCGCGGGATGTCAGTGCCGACCTGGACAGAAACCTGCTCACCGACTTCGCGTGGCTGCCGGACGGCAGCGGCATCGTGGTGATGGCTGACGACCACATTGGCAGTAAGTTATATCTGCAGCCGCTACACGGTCACGGTCGCGCGCTGAACCTTGGCACCCTCAATCCAATGGAGGTGACGTCATCGGTGGCCGGCTCCCTTGCCGTCGTTGCCGACAGTGCAACGCAAGCGCCCGAGCTCTATTTCCTGCGCACGCCGGACAGCGCTCCCGTGCGCCTGACGAACGTCAACAGCGCTCTCGCGGCTTACGCCTATCCCGAGAGTGTCGAAGTGCTGTGGCACGCGCCGGACGGGCAACCGAACGACGGCATATTGACCTATCCGAACGGATACCAAGCCGGCAAGCGCTACCCTCTGGTGGTGTACAGCCATGGCGGCCCTGAAGCCGCCTCCAGCGAGGATTTCGACGTGCCGGAGATCGGTCCCCTGCGCGACCTGTTCGCTGCCCGGGGATTCCTGGTGTTCGAGCCGAACTACCGCGGCAGCGACAACCTGGGCAACGCGCACGAGCACGCGATCTACCGCGATCCCGGCGCCGGGCCGGACAGCGATGTGATCTCGGGCATCAGGATGCTCGAGGCGAGGGGCATCGTGGACAGCTCGCGGATCGCGGCCGTCGGCCACTCGTACGGGGGCTACATGACGGGGTGGCTGATCTCGCACCAGCACTTCTGGCGCTGCGCGGTGGTGGCCGACGGCGCGCTGGACTGGACGCAGGAATACGAGCTCTCGGCCGCCGGCAATCTGGCGTGGACCCGTGACTCGCTCGGCGGCAGTCCGTGGGACAAGCAGAGCGCCGCGCTCTATCGCACCGGCTCCCCCATGACCTATGCGGGCGACATCACCACGCCGACCTTGATCCTTTCCGGTACCGACGATACCACCGTGCCGATCACGGAATCGTTTGCGCTCTACCACGCATTGAGCAGTCGGGGGATCCCGGTGAAGTTCATCGGCATCCCCGGCGCCCACCACTCGCCGCAGGATCCGGTGCACACGGAGCTCTACTACCGCGCGATCGCCGATTGGGTGGCGGCGCGGCTCGGCGCGCGGTAAGGTGCTCGCATGCTGACGGTGCTCCTCTGGCTGATCCTGCTCGTTCTGTGCTGGCCGCTCGCCCTGTTGGCGCTGGTGCTCTGGCCCATCCTGTGGTTGCTGACGCTGCCGTTCCGGCTGCTCGGCATCGCCGTGGAGGGAGTGTTCGCGCTGCTGCGCGCGCTGCTCTTCCTGCCGGCCAGGGTGATCGGTGGCAGGCTGTAGGGACTGACCGTCACTGGTACTGACGCGGCAACGACCTGTAGGCGTCGGGAAACAGCCGCTTCAGACTCGCGAGCTTCGGTACATCGTTGACTTCGATGTAGTCGAGGTGCGGGTTCTTGATCATGAAATCCTGTTGGCTCAGGTCCACCTGATTGAACGCCGTGAACGCGTCGACACGAGTCACGATCGGCTTGGGAAACGCTTTGGCGCGCCCGAGCTGCGCGATGTAGGCCTGCGCAATGCGGCGCTGTTCGTCGCTCATATAGAAGATGTCCGATCGATAGCCGGCGCCCACGTCCGGACCCTGACGATTCAGCTGCGTCGGATCGTGCACCACGGAAAAGAAGATTTGCAGCAATTGGCCGTAGCTGATGACCTTGGGATCGAAGGTGATCATCACCGACTCCGCGCCGCCGTCGTCGTCGCTGTGTCCTCCGGTGAACCCGGCGACCACCCGCTTGACACCCTTGACGTGCTCGAAGATCCCTTGGGTTCCCCAGTAACAGCCGCCCGCCAGGTCTGCCTTCTCGGAGGCGCCGGAGGCATGAGCCTCGCCGGCCGCGGGCGGTGGGATGACCGTCGGCTTCTCCTGTCCCCACGCAGCGCAGGCGCCGATGAGCAGAGCGGAGACGGCGAGCGATCGAAACATAACGGCTCCTCGGGCAATCACCCCATGCGGCTGACCGCGGGATTCTGCCGCACCCGTCGCCGGCCCGACAGGACCATTATCCGGCGAGCGGACCATTATTCATGGATGGCTCAGTCGCTGCGGCCGACCTGCAGTCCTGCCGCCGTCCCGTCGGCCGCGACTTCCAATCTGAACTCGATCGGCCGGCAACAGATGGCGCAGTCCTCGATATAACTCGTCGCTCCGGAGCTGAAGTCGACCAAGGTTTCGAAGGGCTCTCCGCAGTAGGGGCATTGGACGGCCCGCATTTGCAGGCTCGCAGAGCAGTCCTGCCCGGCGTCGCCGTCGCCCGGCTCGATTACCGGCTCGAGGCCGTAGAGCTGGTCCAGATCCGGTGGGTTCTCCTTGCGAGCCGCCACGCTATTCACCCATTCCCGCTGAGGGCGCCGTCATCGCTCGAGCTCCGTCATGGCACCCATTGTCGCATCGCCCGGCCGTTCCGGCACGCCCCCTGCTGCGTTCCGCAGGCCAATCTTTTCGGGCACTGGAATCCAGCCGCGGCGGCGCGGCGTGAGGGGAGGGTGCGCATGTTATGATCGAGCCTACGTCACAGGTCGCGACGATTGGGTCGCGAGCCAGCGTCAGCCCCATCGCCGCGCATGATTTTCGAACTGAGGATCCTCCTTCGTACCCTGATCCTGCCGCCCGCCTGTGAATGCTCCGGTGATTGACGCCGGGGTCGAAGTCTACCGCTCCTTTTGGCGTCGGGACTGCGAGGACCGGGCTTTCATGTTGGGCGCCGTAGGCATCGCCAGCGCGATCGTGCTCCGAGACGATCA
>Ga0335075_10019487_pt1 | contig 10029 bp, 8 predicted proteins | sample Lox_Sample_24_FD_206723 | JGI IMG/M metagenome (GOLD analysis project Ga0335075, IMG submission 206723) | Soil microbial communities from Loxahatchee National Wildlife Refuge, Florida, United States - Lox_Sample_2.4 | ecosystem: Environmental > Terrestrial > Soil > Wetlands | place: USA: Florida...
CGGCCTGCCGTTGTTCTTCGAAACGGGCCTCGTTCTCCTCTTACCGATCATTGCCAGCGCAGCCATTTCCGCGGCCGATCCCAAGCGCCGGGACGAGCGGCGGTTCGAGCTCATGTTGGTGGCATTGGCCGGCCTGTCGGTCGTGCATGCACTGGTGCCGCCACACCCGGGTCCCCTGATCGCCATCGGCGCGCTCGGGGCGAATCTGGGGCGCACTCTGGCTTATGGGTTGCTCGTCGCCGTGCCGACGTCGATTCTGGCAGGCCCGGTGTTCGCAAAAATCGCCTCGCGCAATGTCTCGCTGGCCGCACCTGCTGCCGTACCCGCCGTTTTTGAAGGTAAGCGAGTGCCTGTATGGCGGGCGCTCCTCGTCGTCCTGCTGCCTGTGATGTTGATCGTGGCGGGCCAGGTCGAAGCCTTGTTGCCGCATAGCATGGCGCCTCGTGTTGCGTGGCTGTCCGTGGCGAGCAACCCGGTGCTCGCGCTGCTGATTGCCTGTCTCGTGGCCTTCCCTTTGCTGTTTGGCCGCCGCATGGGGAAGGCCGTCATTCAAGAGGCGATCTGGATCGAGACGATGAAGCCGGTCGGCGCGATCCTGTTGTCGATCGGCGCGGGGGGTGCGCTGAAGCAGGTGTTGGTCAACACGGGCTTTTCGGAATTGCTGGGCCGGCTGGCGACATCCGGGTCGTTGTCGCCGATTCTGCTGGGCTGGTCTATCGCGGTGGCGATCCGCCTCTCCACGGGCTCCGCCACGGTCGCGACGATTACGGCCTCCGGCATCATGCCCAGTGCGGCCATCGCCGCCTCAGGTGTGGCGCCCGAGTGGATCGTTCTTGCGATCGGGGCCGGGTCGTTGTTCTTCTCACATGTCAACGATCCGGGCTTCTGGCTCGTGAAAAGTTATGTCGGTATCGATACACCGACCATGTTCCGCACCTGGTCTGTCATGGAGACCATCATCTCCGTCGTCGGGCTCGCATTCGTGTTTGCCCTGAGCCACGTGCTGTAGGAAGGGGTCATGTCAGCGGAAGCGCTTCAGGAGCCAAGCAATGGCCTGCTCGCACAGGATCGCGACCGGGAGCGTCGCATCGAGCGCGATGGCCGGCTCGTCGGCCTGCGGGCGCTCCGGTGTGTCGAGTTGGCTGGTCAGCAGGCTCGGTGGCATGTAGTGGTGCTTGCGGGTGGTCAGTCTGCGCAACAGCTCCCCGGGGCTGGCGTCCATCAGGACAAAATCAACGGGCGCCGCAATCGCCGCCCGCAAACGGTCCATGAACGGGCAGTCAATCGCGGCGGCCAGCGCCGTCCCCAATGTCGACTTGCCGCTGCCCGACACGCCCATCACGATAACGGCCAGCGGGCCGACGGAGTGTAAGTCATCGTGCATGTCTATGTGCCTCTAAGGCCGGTCGTGCTGTTGCAAGCGATGCTTGTGAGTGCCACTGCGCTGTCTGCGCCCCAGGTGAGCGTCAGCGACTACGGTGTAACCGCGGATGGTAGAGCCGTTCACGTTTATACGCTCAGCAACGATCACACGGTGAGCGCGAAAATTCTCGACTACGGCGGCATCATTGCCGAGCTCAACGCGCCGGATCGCCGCGGCCAGGGCAGGAACGTCGTTCTGGGCCTGGCGGACCTGAAGGCCTACGAGGCCAACGGCGGAATCAACAGTCTGATCGGCCGTTACGCGAATCGCATCAAGGGCGGTTTCACCATCGATGGCCGCCACTACGATCTGGCGGCCAACCCCAAGGGCATCACGCTGCATTCCGGCCGGCCGTCCTACAGCGCAATGGTCTGGACGGCACAAACAGTTCGGGAGGCCGGCCGCGCGGGAGTTACTCTGTCGCACGTGAGTCCCGACGGGGAGCAGGGATTTCCCGGAGAGCTGCGCATCAAGGTGACCTACACCCTCGATGATACGAACGATTTGCGGCTCGACTACGAGGCGATTACTGACAAGCCTACGGTGGTCAACCTGACCAATCACGTGTACTTCAACCTTGCCGGCAACGGCTCGGGGGACGTTTATGGGCAGCAGTTGCAAGTGATGGCCGACCGGTACACACCTACCGATGCCGACCAGGTTCCCACCGGGGAGTTGGCCCCGGTGGCCGGCACAGCGCTCGACTTCCGCCGGCTGACTCCGATCGGCGCGCACATTCGCTCCAGCGAACCGCAGATGCTCTATGCGCGCGGCTACGATCACAACTTCGTGCTTCGCAAGCCCCCGGGCGATCCATTGCCGCTGGCGCTACGCATGTATGATCCGGCGAGTGGGCGGGTGCTCGAGGTGCATACCACTGAGCCTGGCGTGCAGGTTTACTCAGCCCAACACATGAACGGATCTCTCGTCAGCGCCGCGGGTACCACGATCCGGCAAAGTGACGGCCTGGCGCTCGAGACCGAGCACTTTCCCAACAGTCCGAACGAGCCGCGTTTTCCGACGACGCTGTTGCGGCCCGGGGAGACGCTCCGCTCCAGCACCGTCTTCCATATCACCACAGACGTGGCCACGCACTTGCGTCGGTAGTATGAAACGCCACCTGCGGCGGCGGGGCACATCCTGTGCCTGGGTGCGCGCTCGTGGGTCTGTGCGGGGCTGTAAAGGTTGTTTCATGCTTTGGGGTCGGCCGCCGGCCGATGGAAAACTAGGCTGCGTACAGACCGGCGGCACCGTCAACACGCAGAACCTGTCCACTGACGAAGCGCGCCTGGTCGCTGGCCAGGAACGCCACCGCGTCGGCGATTTCGGATGCCGTGGCATAGCGCCGCAACGATGGACCTCCCCCCATCATGGAGGCGTCGGGTTGACGGGTGGCGAGAAAGCGAGCGGTTGCGACTGGACCGGGACTGACACAATTGACGCGCACACCTGCTTCGCGCACCTCGGCAGCAAGACAACGCGTGTAATGCACGACAGCAGCCTTGGCACATGCGTAGGCTACCTCCGCGGAACTGCCCTGGTGTGCGGCGATGGACGCGATGTTGACTATCACTCCACGCCGGCGCTCCGCCATGCCCGGGGCGATCGCTCTGCACATCAGCATGGTTCCGAGCAGGTTACGCTCAATGACCGCGCGTGCGTCATCGAGTTGGAACGCCATGGCGCCGTTGGGATTGGGCTTGGTGCCGTGGGCGCCGATATCGCCGCCGGCGCAATTGACCAGAATCGAGATCGGCCCGACAGTGGACTCGACCTTCTCGACCATACGTTGGACCGCGATCTCATCCGTGATGTCGCCTGTCACGGTGAGACCTCGTCCAGAGGTTTCCAGCGAGCTTTGTGCCGATGCGCCGAGCGTTGCTGCCTCGCCGTACTGCGCGGGAGCCGTATCAGAGATATCGTGGATTGCGAGCACGGCGCCGAGGTTAGCCAGGTGCTCGGCGATGGCTCGGCCCAGCCCGCGACCGGAGCCCGTCACCAAGGCAACATGGCCGGCCAAGGTCTGCGCGCCACTCTGCGCTGGGCCGGACTTACCTGCGACTTGCGGCATGGAGCCCTCCCGGCTACTGCTCGATCTCACTCTTTACGGCGGCGGTCACGGCCCTTGTTCGAGGGCGCCCCTTCGACCGGTGCCCTGGCGACACCGAAGCTCGAGAAGCGTTCGGGCTCGTTATAGCCAGTGCGCAGATGAATGATGACGGCCGCCTCCGGCTCGATGCTGGAATTCCCCAAGGCAACATCGAGCAGGGCGCGGTGATGCTGCAAGGTCCAACGTTTCAGGTCGGAGCTCACGCATTCGAGCGCCTGGTGAGCGAACAAGGAGGTGACGAGCGAGTCGAGCGTCTTGGTCAGGTATGGATTGCCTGCCGCTTCCCACATAGTGCGGTGGAACTCCAGGTCCAGCGCCGCGGCGTCCATCTCGTGGCGCTCGGTCCAAGCCTCCATACGCGTCATGATATCGGTCAGTCGCGACGCATCTTTCTTACTCATCCTCAGTCGGCACAGCTTGAGTGCCTCGGCCTCGAGAACGACACGCAAGCTGTTGATACGTTGGCCGTCCTCTTCGCTCAGCTGCGTCACGAACATCCCGCGCCGTTCGTGATTCATGACCAGGCCGTGCTCCTGCAATTGCATCAGCGCCTCCCGCACGGGAATGCGGCTGATACCGAACTCGCGGGCAATCTGGCTTTCGTTCAACCGGTCTCCCGGCCGATACCGGCCCGAGACGATGGCGTCACGCAGCTTCTGGAAAATGTGGGATTTGAGCGTCGAGGGGGTCGGACGCTGCTCGAGCGCGGTGCCAGGAGCGAGATCGGGAGGCATATGTGTCCTGACTTGACGGAGCCGGCCCGGAGGTCTTTGTTGATTTGACATCACTTGGGATGAATATAGTATACACTTTTGGGCGGCTCAAGAAAAGGCTACGCGTGACGGCAACTTCGGCGCGCTACCGTGTCACAGCCTTCGCGATCAGCCTGGCAGCTCTCGCCTACGTGCAGCGGGTGGCCATCTCGCAGGCTGCTGAAGGCATTCAGGCGGATCTGAATCTGGGGAAGGCGCAACTCGGCCTGGTTTTTGGCGCGTTCGGACTCTCCTACGCGCTCTTCGAAGTGCCGAACGGTCTGCTCGGGGACCGTTTCGGGGTGCGCGCCACCTTGACCCGTATCGTCGTTGCCTGGTCCGCCTTCACCGCGCTGACCGGTGCGGCTTGGAATTTCAGCTCGCTCTGGCTCGCACGCTTCCTGTTCGGCGCCGGCGAAGCCGGGTGCTTCCCCAACCTGACACGCATGTTGAGTGCCTGGCTGCCGTCGCGGGCCCGCCTGCGCGCCCAGGCGCTCATGTGGGCGTGCACGCGCTGGGCCGGCGCGATCACGCCTCTGTTGGTCGTGGCGCTCGTGCGGTGGCAGGGGTGGCGGCCGGCCTTTGTCGTGCTGGCTGTACTCGGCTTTGCCTGGGCCGCGGTGTTTTACGTTTGGTTTCGCGATGACCCGGCCGAGCACCCGGCGGTCAACGCCGAAGAGCTCGCGCTGCTGCAAGATGCCCGGTCCGTAACGACACAGGAGGGCGAAAAACACTGGTATCGCTCGCTGCTGTCCATCCCTGTCCTCATTCTGGTCTTCCAGTATTTTTGCTTCTCGTTCGTCTGGTACTTTTACGTGACATGGTTGCCTTCCTACCTGAGGGAGGCGCGGCACGCAACCACGGTGCAGGCAGCAGCATTCTCGACGTTGCCCCTGCTGTTCGGGGGATTCGGGTCGCTGGTGGCGGGATTCGCCGCCGCGCGCGTCTCCCGGTACAAAATTGCCTTTTTTGGCTTTCTGATCTCCGGGCTGCTGCTGTTTGCCGTTACGCGGATCGGCAGTACCCCCGTGGCAATGGTCGCCATGGGGCTCGCGAGCTTCTGCAGCGATCTGACCATGCCGATCTCGTGGAACGCCTGTGTCGAGATCGGGCGGCGTCACACCGCCACCATTTCAGGCGCCATGAACATGTTTGGCAACTTCGCGGGTTTCGTGGCCCCCGTCAGTGGCGGCTTGATTCTCTCGCGCTCCACCGGCGACTGGAACGTGCTCCTGTACCTGATGGTTGGGGCGTCGCTGGCCGCTGCTACTTGTTGGATGTTTCTCGGACAGGAGGACAACAAATGAAGATCGATCTGAGCGGGCGCACGGCGCTCGTTACCGGCGGTAATCGCGGCCTCGGGGAAGCGATGGCCCTGGCTCTGGCGGCGTCCGGCGCCTCTGTCGCCCTGGTCGCGCGCGACGTCGCTCTCCTACAGAAAGTCAAAGCGTCGATCGTCGCATCCGGCGGCAAAGCCGAGTTCTTTACCGCGGATGTGACCAACGAGCAGGACGTGGCGGCAGTAAGCGCGGCCGTGAAGGAGAAGCTCGGTCCGGTCGACATCCTCATCAACAACGCCGGCACGAACATACGCAAGAATCTCGAGGATTTCTCGCTCGCCGAGTTTCGCAGCGTCATCGATTCGAGCCTGATCAGCACATTCCTGATGTCCCGCGCGTGCCTGTCGCACATGCGCGGCCGTGGTTATGGCCGCATTCTCAACATGGCCTCGATCATGAGCCATGTATCGCTGCCCATGCGCACGGCTTATTCGTCGGCCAAGTCGGCTCTGTTGGGCTTTACACGGGCGCTTGCGCAGGAGGTAGCTACCGCGGGCATCACGGTAAACGCCATATGTCCGGGGCCCTTCGACACCGACATGAATGTCGCGATCATCAACAACCCCGAGGCCAATCGACAGTTTCTGGCGAGCCTGCCGGTGGGACGCTGGGGCAAGGTGGAGGAGCTCGGGGCCCTGGCGTGCTTCCTGTGTTCGGATGCCGCGGGCTTCATTACCGGTACCGATATTCTCATCGATGGTGGCTGGACGGCGAAGTAAGGTATGCGACCGCAACGAGCCGGCGCTGGATCCAGGGCGGCGGTGCTTACCGCCGTGTTGGCGACATGTCTGCCGATCACACTATGGGCGCAGGCTCCGCCCCCAGGCGCACCGGCGGCTGCCCGATTCGGCCAGGGCGTGCGCGAATTCCTGGGTCTGGGACCGCCGCCGGATGCAGCGGCGGCCGAGCGTGGCGCGCCCATCTATGCGGCGAATTGCGCGTTCTGCCACGGACCGCTGGCCCGGGGCGCGGAGGGGCCGAGCCTCATCTATTCGGAGTTGGTGCTCGAGGACCAACACGGGTCTTCCGTTGCGGAGTTCCTGAAAGTGGGGCGGCCGCAGAAAGGAATGCCGGCTTTTGCGACATTGAGCGATGAGCAGCGCAAGGACGTGGTGGAGTTTCTGCATCAGCAGATCGAGGACGTCGCCAACCGGGGGACTTACCAGGTCAAAAACATCGTGCTCGGCGATCCCAGGAAGGGGGCGAGCTACGTGAGCAAACATTGCCTGGGCTGTCATTCGCTCACCGGCGATCTCAAGGGCCTGGCAGAGAAGTGGCGCCGTGACATCACGGCCACCGTGCGCTCGCCGCAAGGGACCTGGCAGGGACGCGTGCAGCAGATTGATGACTTTCGAATCGAGCTCGTCGACGACTCCGGGCGACCCGTGGTGATCGTCCGTGATCCCGATGTGGCGGTCGAGTTGCACGATCCGCTCGCCCCGCATGTAGCCATCATCGGCGCTCTGGCCGACTCTGACATGATCAACGTCACTGCCTACCTGGAGACACTCGAGTGAGGGGCCGGCGCCGGTATCTCCGTTTCCTGCGGCGAATGGCCTGTCTCGGTGCATTGCTCGCCTCAGCCCAGGCCAACGAGCTGGATATGACGTTGCTTGGCAAGCCCGCCACCACGGCATGGCCGACGTTCAACGGTGACTACTCGGGGGAGCGCTTCAGCTCGCTCCAGCAGATCAACACTGAGAACGTCGCGTCATTGCAGTTGCAGTGGAGCTACCGTATCACCGATGTCGGCGCGCAGCGCGGAGCGCCGGTGCCCGTAATCAAGGCTACTCCCCTGTTGGTCAATGGCACGCTCTATTTCACGATTCCCGACAACGTTTATGCGGTGGACGCGCGTACCGGCGCGAAGCTCTGGAGTTATTCGTGGACCGACCAGGGCGGACATCTGGTCGGCAACCGCGGCCTCGGCATGTACAAGAGCTGGCTGTATTTCCTCGGGCCGGACGACTGGGTGATCTGCGTGGATTCCGGCACCGGCAAGGAGCGGTGGCGCAAGCAGATTGCCGATGCGCGCTTGCAATATTTCACCACGACGGCGCCGCTCGTCGTCAAGGATCACGTGCTGGTGGGGGTCGGCGGTGATGCCATGGATATTCGCGGGTTCCTGGTCGCTCTCAACCCCGACAACGGCGACATCCAATGGAAATGGTGGACTACGCCGGATGCGGGTGAGCCTGGCATCGAGACCTGGCCCTCGGTGAGTGCGGCACTCCATGGCGGGGGCGGCACCTGGCTACCGGGTACATATGACCCGGAGCTGAATCTGGTCTACTGGGGCACGGGCAACACAAACCCCGTGTTCGCCGGGCAGGGTCGCAAGGGCGCGGACCTGTACACCGCCAGCATCGTCGCGCTCAACGTCGACAGCGGCAAGCTCGCCTGGCACTTCCAGGTGTCGCCTCACGATACTCATGACTGGGATAACACAGAAACACCGGTGCTCATCGATGCCGATGTCGGGGGCAAGCCGCGCAAGCTTCTGGCGCAAGCGGCGCGCAACGGTTGGTTCGTGGTGCTGGATCGGACCAACGGCAAGGCGTTGGTCAGCACGCCGTACGTGAGGCTCAACTGGGCCAAAGGCGTGGATGAGCAGGGTCAGCCGATACCTGATCCGGCAAAGGAACCGAAGGTGTCAGGGAGCATGACCAATACCAGTGCCACGAACTGGATGTCACCGAGCTACAGCCCCGCGGCCGGCCTGTTCTATGTGAACGCCGTGGAAGGCTTTGCGATCTATTACCTGCTCGATACCGAGGCCAGGCCGTCCGGTTATGGCGGCACTCTGACGAGTCTGGGCACGAGCAGGCGCTTTCTGAAGGCGCTCGATATCACGACCGGCAAGGTTCGCTGGCAACATGAGTATCCGAGCCTCAACGGCGCGCCGTCGACTGTTGGTCCTGGCCTGTTGAGCACGGCCGGAAACCTGGTGTTCAGCGGCGATGACCAGGGCAACCTGATTGCCTACAGTGCCGACCGGGGAAAGATTCTCTGGCACTTCCGCGCCAACGCCGCGCAATCCAACGGCCCGATCACCTTCATGCTGGATGGCCGGCAATGGGTGGTGCTGGCTGCCGGCGATACGCTCTACGCGTACACGCTCGCGCCCATGGCCGTCAACCGAGCTGATCAATGAGACTTAGTTGCTTCAAGCGTCCAGGCCTGGCGGCCGGAGTGCTCATGGCGGTCGCCATGCAGGTTGCCCCAGGCCAGGGAAGACCGGATACACCGACCAACCCGTTCGCCGCCGATCCTGCCGCCGTTGTGGCGGGTAAGCGCGTGTTCGATGCGACCTGCGTGGCGTGTCATGGTCCCGGCGGTATGGGCACTGAGCGCGCGCCGGCCCTCGATACCGGCCGCTTCTCACATGGTGGCGAGGACTTCGAGGTCTTTCAAACAATCCAGAAGGGCGTGCCCGGCACGCAGATGCCTCCGTTCGGATCGCTCAACCCGGAGCAGCTCTGGCAGCTCGTCTCCTATGTACGCAGCCTGTCACGCGTCGCATCGACCACGACTCCCGTGCGTACAAACGGGAATGCGGAGCGAGGCGAGCAATTGTTCTTTGGCGCGGGGGAGTGCTCTTCCTGCCACGAGGTAAATGGTCGCGGGGTCCCGCTGGCGACCGATCTGTCCGAGATCGGCAAACAGACGCCGGATAGCATCGAGGCCGGCATCGAGCATCAGCTCAGGCCGCGTCGCTTCGTCCTCGGCCGAACCGTCGAACGCTATGTCGATGTTACGTTGCGGGACGGGTCGCATCTGCAAGGGCTGCTGAAGAACGAAGATACTTTCTCGGTGGTGCTCCAGAGCCTGGCGGGTGACTACCGCCTGCTCGATCGGCACCGGATACGCACGATTACCAACAGTTCGCGGACCCTCACCCCCACGAACCTTGCGCAGCGCCTTTCCGCGGATCGCAAGGCCGACCTGCTCGCGTATTTGAGTCAACACAAGCAGCGTGGCGTGGTATCTGCCGACGCGACCGCCGGCGGTCTCAGCAGTGCGCGCCTGATCCATTCGGAGCGTGAGCCGCAGAACTGGCTCACGTACTGGGGTAGCTATCGCTCGGAGCATTTCAGCGATCTCAAACAGATCGACCGGCACAATGTGGCGCTGCTGCAGGCGAAGTGGGCCATGCCCATGCCAGGCGAGTCACCGCTCGAGTCGACACCACTGGTCGTGGACGGGTTGATGTACGTCTCGGGCCCTCCCGGGGATGTGTATGCGTTGGATGCACGCAGCGGCTTGCAGATCTGGAAATTCCACCGCGAGCAGGAGCGGGTGAATCCGTTCCAGTTGAATCCCTATAACCGTGGGGTCGCGGTGCTGGGCAACCGCGTTTTTGTTGTGACGCTCGACGACAGTCTGATCGCGTTGGACGCGCGC
>Ga0335075_10019488_pt1 | contig 10029 bp, 9 predicted proteins | sample Lox_Sample_24_FD_206723 | JGI IMG/M metagenome (GOLD analysis project Ga0335075, IMG submission 206723) | Soil microbial communities from Loxahatchee National Wildlife Refuge, Florida, United States - Lox_Sample_2.4 | ecosystem: Environmental > Terrestrial > Soil > Wetlands | place: USA: Florida...
TATCGCGCCCGGACAACCGAGCGGGAAGTCGAACGGCTTAAAGCGAGCGTTCGAGGATCGGGCCGGTTGCATGAACTGTTAGGAACTGCGCCGGTGATGCAGGAGCTTTTTGGTCTGGCGCAAAAGATTGCGCCATGCGACGTCAACGTTCTGATCACAGGCGAAACGGGAACAGGGAAAGAGCTGCTGGCGCGAGCGATCCATCAGATGAGCGGTCGCGCGGCAAAGCCCCTGGTCGCATTCTCGTGCGCGAACCTTCCGGAAACGCTGGTTGAAGACGAGCTGTTTGGGCACGAAAAAGGCGCTTTCACCGGGGCGCTTACGATGCGGCGCGGACGGATCGAAGCCGCGGATCAATCCACATTGTTCCTCGACGAGATTGGCGATCTGGCGCTAGGGCTGCAGCCAAAGCTGCTGCGCATATTGCAGGAGCGCAGTTTCGAGCGGCTGGGAAGCAACAACACGGTGAACGTGAATATTCGCGTGATTTGCGCAACGAATCGCAGCCTCGATGAAATGGTGCAGCAAGGGAAATTTCGCGAGGACTTGTACTATCGCCTGAACGTGGTGCAACTGCACCTGCCGCCGCTGCGTGATCGCAGAGACGACATTCCGCTACTGGCGCAGCATTTTCTGGAAACTTCGGCGGAACAGTTCCGAAAGAAGGTGCGAAGATTTTCGCAGCCGGCACTTCATGCGTTGGAGGAGTACGCGTGGCCGGGCAACGTGCGCGAATTGCAAAACGCCGTGCAACGAGCCGTCGTTCTCTCCGAAGGACCAGCCGTAGAGGTGTGGCAACTGCCGGCAGTGATTCGCGGCGGCGGGGGATGTGAAACGCCACAGGCGATGCGCTCATACGAAGAAGAGGTGCGCGACTTCAAGCGTCGACTGGTGTTGCGGACGCTCCGCGAATGCGGATGGCGCAAGGCGGAAAGCGCACGGGTTCTGGGAGTTGCGCGCGGCTATTTGCACCGGCTGATCAACCAGCTCGGCATTCAGGAAGAAGAGACTGAGCCGGAACTGGTGATGGCAGCCGTGGGAAGCGCGGGGTCGTCGGCCCGAGCCGTTGGTGTTTGAGGCCGTTCGGGAGCGGAGCTTCGGGGATAAAGCCCTTGCTTTGCAGTTATCCCCGTCGGAGCTGAAGCCCATCACGGCGTCCGGACTCCAACCCCCTAAAATCCTAAGCTTCGGCACGTTGTGAAGCGGGGTGAGAAGCGGGCTAAATTGCACCGTAAGTAGGTCAAGTAAGTTGACCTAATTTCAGGGTCAAACGGCCCGATTCGGGCGAGTTTTCGGCTTTCTTGTTTCCCGGGCTGTATCAAATGGCACACTTGGTGCTCTTTAGCTTTGGTTGGGGGGCGCTGATTGTGTATCCGAACGGTGACACGGTCGAACCTTGGCTTTGTGCACGGTGAGCACTCAATGAGACGGAATCGACAAGCCGGACAGGCGCTCTATCTCACGGCGATGTCTCTCATCGTCGTGGTCGGTCTGCTCGGCTTTGGCATTGATATGGGGACGCTACGGTACGAAAAACGGCTGCAGCAGACGGCCGCTGATGCGGCGGCGATTGCGGGCGCGAACGATCTGCAGTACGGCGGGGCAGCCGGCGTTTCGATCGCTGCCCAGAACGCCGCATCGTCGAATGGCTTTAACGGGGCGGGCGACGGAGACGTGACCGACTGCGGCGCCGGGGCTGCGATTGGGACGGTGTGTGTTCAGGTAGATTCGGCTGGAACAACCGGCGGCCCGCTGAGTGGTCCTCATACAGGCAATCCCAATTATGTGGAAGTGCTGGTTGCGGCTGTACAGCCAACGTACTTCATGAGGATTTTTGGCGTCCGCCAGGAAACGGTTACGGCCAGGGCGGTAGCGACGAACGTTAGCAGCGGGCCGAACACGCCCTGCCTACTGGCACTGAACACTTCGGCGAGCGCGCTTTCAATCAATGGAACGGTTAACGTGAGCTTGTGCTCGATCATTGCTAACGGCGAAATACAGATAAATGGGCGTGTTTCGGGCGCAACTTCGATCGGGGCCGGGGAATGCGGGGGCACGTGCGCCAACGTGATAACGGGGATTTCGGCGATGGCCGATCCGATAGCCTCACTGCCCACACCTCCTGCAAACGGCTGTCAGCCAAGCGGCGGCTTGGTCGGATTGCTACTGAATTTCTGCAACGGAACGGTCGCCGCTGGAGTCAACCTTCCGCTTAACGATCCGAGCGGCTTGTATATAGTCTCGGCAGCGAGTGGGCTGACGTTGGGGGCTGGCGCAACTCTGTACGCGCCGGGAGAGACGCTTTACATTCCGAATGGCATCAATTTCACCCCCGGGGCGAATATCTCGGTAACGGCTGCTGCGATTATCGTAGGTCAGCCGCTGAACCTGGGTGGGAACGTGACACTGACTCTTGGTGGTGGAAACTCGACGGTGAAGAACGCAGTGCTGGTGGAGTGATGGTGAGGACTCGCAGGGCACGCGGTGGTTCGCAAAGAGGGCAGGCACTACTGGAGATAGCGCTAGTGACACCGCTGTTGTTGGCGCTAGCGCTCGGAGTGATCGAGCTGGGCCGCTACGCCTATATCGCTATATTGGTGGGCAGTGCCGCCCACGCCGGTGCGATGTATGGTGCGCAGGGACCGACGTACGCCGTTGACACAACGGGGATTCAAGACGCAGCGGACAACGATTTCCAAAACAACGGGCAAGATGTGGGAGAGCTGAACATTCAGCCGTCGACGGTGTGCGCGTGCGACAACCGCGGTTCAACGTCGATGGAGACGAACCGTTGCAGCACACGAGCGAACGGCAATATCGACCAGACGATCAACCGCTGCTCGACGACCGGAGGGCATTGGGTATCGATGGTTTCTGTGGAAGCTACGGGAACGTTCCGTTCGCTGTTCAATTATCCGGGCATTCCGAGAAACCTCAGCGTGGACCGGACTGCGACGGTGAGGGTGGGGGAGTGAAAACACTGGTTAGCGTAAGAGAAACGAAAAAGCGGGGGGAAAAGGGGAGCGCGATGCTGGAGTTTGCTCTCGTCACCGTTCTACTGCTGCTGCTGCTATTCGGAATCGTCGATTTCGGCCGGGCACTGTACACGTATCATTTCCTGGCAAATGCGTCGCGCGAGGCAACGCGCTGGGCGTCGGTGAACGGGCAGAGTTGCATTACTGACCCTACTTGTCCTAACGGCAGCCCCGCCCAGGAAACTGATGTGCAGCAATACGTTGCGGGGCTGACTCCGCCGGGAATCAGCAAGGCGAATATTCAGGGATGCGATCTCTCGAACACTCCAAACGCTTTGGGTGTTTGCGCCAATTGGAGTACCGCCCCAAGCCTCCCGGGTACACCGGCCGTGTGTACGGCCGTCCCAAAGGATCCCGGGTGTCCCGTGCAGGTGACAGTGAGCTACAACTTCGGATTTCTCGTGCCGCTGGTCCACAAAGGGGTGCTTCAGATGTCGAGCAGTTCGGAGACGATCATCTCGCATTGAGGAAGTTGAAAGTTGAGAGTTCAGAGTTCAGAGCAATCCCTCGACGAAGCGAACCTCACGTTGTCAATTCCAGAAATTGAGCATGCGCCGGCGAGCGAGCTGGGCACAGAGAAAGCGGCGTGGCTTGCGGCGCTGAAGTGGGCATTCTCGTTTCCCGTGATGCTGGGGACTGCGCTGGCGGGGGCGGTGTTTTATTACGGCCAGCGATTTGTCGTAGACCCTGACGTGTGGTGGCACGTCAAGACGGGCCAGATGATTCTGGCGACGCATCACTGGCCAACGACCGATCCTTACTCGTTCACCGTGCACGGGCAACCATGGATGGCTTACGAGTGGGGCGGCGAGGTCCTGATTGGATGGGTTTCGCGGATCGGCGGCGTGCGCGCGCTCGATTTCCTGCTGATTGCATTGGGCGCTGCCGTGGTGATCGCGCTGTACGCGCTGGGGACATTGCGATCGGGAAAGTCGAAGGCGGGATTCGTGGCCGCGGCCGTTCTGCTGCCGCTGGCGCTTCCGTCGTTCACGCTACGGCCGCAAATGCTCGGCTATTTTTTCCTGGTGCTGACGCTGATTGCGCTGGAACTTTTCAGGCAGGGAAAGCAATGGGCGGCGTGGCTTCTTCCGCTGCTGATGCTGGCGTGGGTGAACACGCACGGGTCGTTCATTGTGGGATTGGGCGCGATTTTTCTTTATTGGATTTGCGGGCTGATGGAATTCCAGAAGGGCGGAGTCGAAGCGAAGCGTTGGAGCACGAAGGAACGCCGGTCGCTGTCGGCGATTTTTCTTCTTTGCCTGGCGGTACTGCCGATAACCCCGTACGGCGCGCGATTGGCCGCATATCCGTTCAATATGGCGTTCGCACAGCCGCTGAACGTATCGAGCATCCAGGAATGGCAGTCGATGCCGTTTCAGGCCGTGTGGGGAAAACTGTTTCTTGCAATCGCGCTCGGATTCTTCCTGTTACAAATCGTTCTTCATTTCAGATGGCGGATCGAGGAGCTGCTCCTATTTGTGGCCGGAGTGGTGATGGCATGCGTGCACGAACGGTTCATTCTGCTGTTTGTGCCTTTCACGGTTCCGCTTGTGGCTGTGATAGCCGCGCGCTGGCTTCGTTCCTACGATCGAGAGAAGGACAAATACATCCTGAACGCAGTTCTGATTGCGGGCATTGCGGCGGCGATGGTGCACTACTTTCCAACGCGTCGAGCGCTGGACGAGAAAGTGGCGGAGAAATTTCCGGCACACGCGGTGGAGTACTTGCGGCAGCACCCCATTCCCGGGCCGATGCTCAACAACTATGGCTTCGGCGGTTATCTGATCGATTCCGGATATAAGACCTTCATCGACGGGCGCGGAGACCTGTTCGAGCGCGGCGGCGTTTTTGCGGATTACATGAGGCTGACATGGCTGAAGCCGGGCGGCCTGGATGTCCTGCGGCGGTACCAGATCCAGTCGTGTTTGATCGAGCGAGATGAGCCGCTGGCGACGGTGCTGTTGGCGTCGCCGGACTGGCGGCGGGTATATGTGGATAACGTGAGCGCATTATTCGTTCGGACCGATTTGAGCCAGAAAGCTGGAATGGTGGGGACAGCTTCACCTGTGGAAAGCAGGTAGGGCCGTAACAGCGAAGAGAGATTCTTCGCTTCGCTCAGAATGACAAAGTGCAGCACTCAAGGGCGGTGCGCCGTGCATGGATGGTATGAGGTGTCACTATTCAGCAGAGGGGAGGGGAGCATGTGTTCACGATGGGTGACAGTATTGGGGCGGGAGTGCTGAGACGGGAACAGATTGATTGTCGGCGGATATATGTCGACCGAAATGTGCGGTTTGACAGAGGGTGCGCGCGACGAACGGCGGTCGGAGTGCTAGGGGAATGGTCGAGGTATTGGGCATCCACGGGGTCAATAAAAAACCTGGAGAGGGAAAGATGAAGAACCTTTTGGTGCGGTTGTGGAAAGAAGAGGAAGGGCAGGACCTCACGGAATACGCGTTGTTACTGGTTGGGGTCGCCTTCTTGTCGATCAGCACGATACACAGCCTGGCGGCACTGATAAATAACATGTTCGGTTCTGCCGTGAACCAGCTGAGCAGCGCGACTACTGCACCGGGCATCATGTAGCTGCTGAACCGACGGCACGAACGATGGCCGAATCGGCCGTCTCGCGCCTAGGGGTGCGTGTGCGCACACCTTCCCGTGAATGATGGCGGATCGCGGGAAGGAGCGGCGAGGCGCGTGACCGGTGGACGAGCTCCGTTGATGACGTCAGGGCAAACCATCTGGCTCATTTTGATTGGACTCACGCTGCTGGCAGCGTGGACGGACTGGCGCGGCCGCAGGATTCCGAACTGGCTCACGGTTACCGGATTGGCTTTTGGAGTCGCGCTCAATTCGTGGTGGCAGGGCTGGGAGGGAGCGAAGAGCTCGCTCCAGGGAGCGGGGCTGGCGCTGGTGCTGCTGCTTCCGGTGGTGATCTTACGCGGGCTGGGCGCGGGCGACTGGAAACTGATGGGAGCGATAGGGGCGTTTTTGGGACCGCGACTGTTCGTTGTGGTGTTGACCGTGAGCGTTCTGGTGGCAGGAGCGATGGCGATCGTGCAGATGATCCGGGCAAAGAGGGTGGTAAGGACGCTGAAGAACCTGGTGGTGCTCGTGCACGGATTCATCGTCTTCGGCCTGCGCCCGAATCCGAATGTTTCGTTGGATGATGCTGAATCGTTGAAGCTGCCGTTTGGCGTCGCGGCGGCGATTGGAACTTTGCTCTGCGGCTGCGCGGCGCTCTGGCGCGTGCGGCTATGAGCGGTCAAATTACTGTTGGGAGATCGGTGATATGAACCGAAACCGGCTGATTATCGGGATGGCAGCCGCGGTGGTGGTGGCGTTCTTTATCAGCACATTCGTGTACCGGGAGTTGCAGAGGGCAAGCCTGGCGCGGCCAGTCGCGACTCAGCAGATTGTGGTGGCAGCTGAGCCTTTGCAGGTCGGATCGCGAATCGATGCTTCGAATTTGCGAACGATCAGCTGGCCGGCGGGCGATCCAATCTCCGGAATGTTCAGGAAAGTATCGGATTGCGCAGGGCGCGCGGTGATCACACCGGTGGCTGAAAACGAGCCAATTCTGGAAGCAAACCTGGCGCCTACGGGCGCGGGAGCGGGGCTGCCGGCGACGATCCCGGAAGGGATGCGCGCGGTGTCCGTTGCAGTGAACGACGTTGTAGGAGTTGCGGGATTCGTGGTTCCGGGAACGACGGTAGATGTGCTGGTTACCGGAGCGATCACCGGCGGCCGCGAGGAGAATGTTACGCGGACCATTCTGGAAGATGTCCCGGTGCTCGCGGCAGGACAGAAGATCGAGCAGGACCGAGAAGGAAAGCCGCAAACCGTTCCGGTGGTAACGCTGCTCGTTTCACCTGAAGACGCAGACAAGCTGACGATGGCGAGCACGGAAGGCAAGATTCAGCTCGCGCTGCGCAACACGATCGACACGAAGACGATGGATCCCCCTCCCGTGTTGCAGAACGTTCTTTTCTCCGGACCTGCGGCGCCGCAGCCCGTGAAAACGAGGGTGCGCCACGCGGCTCCGAAGCCGCCGGCGCCGTACGAGGTGGAAGTGATTACGGGGACGAAAAAGGTGACGCGCACGTTCGCAAACCAATAACGTGGAACCCACAATGCACAAGGCGAATGCACTGAATCACGCGGCGATATTCGCAGCCTTGACCTTCGCTGCGAGCCTTTTTGCGCCTGGAGCGGTGGCGCGACAGCAAAACACAGCTCCGGCGAGCGAAGCACAAGTTCCGGCGATGCAAGCGGCGGCTATCCCAGCCCAGCCGCCGCAAGCCGGTCAAGCACAGGCCGGCCAGCAGGCACAGGAGCCGCAGGTGCTGCATTTACTTGTGGGGCGTTCGCTGATTATCACATCGCCGACGCGGATAAAGCGCGTGTCCTTGGCCGACCCCAACATTGCGGATGTGGACGTGGTGACGCCGTTTCAAGTGGTCGTCAACGGGAAATCACCGGGCGGAGTCTCGTTGATTTTGTGGGACGAAACGGGGCAGAGTCAATCGTTCGAAGTTTCGGTCGATATAGACGTACTCGGGCTGGCGCAGAAGATTCACGAAGTGTTCCCGTCGGAACCTGTGCAGATCGAAACGTCCGGCGACATGGTGATGCTGTCGGGGAAAATTTCGTCGCCTGTGGTAGCCAACAAGATTCTGGAAGTGGTGAAGAACAGCGTGCCCAAGGTGACGAGCCTGATGGAAGTGCCGTCGGCTCCTCAGGCGGAGGTCATGTTGCAGGTGCGCTTTGCGGAAGTGAATCGGCAGGCGATTCAGGAATTGGGCGCGAATCTCTTTCGGACGTTCGGATCGAACATGCCGATGTCCGTTTCGACGCAGCAATTCTCTCCGCCGTCACTGGGAAGCCTGACGACGACCACGACGTCGGGCTCGACGACAACGACATCAACGTCGGGACAGAATACATTTCTGCTGAGCGACTTGCTGAATATTTTCATCTATCGACCGGACATCAATTTGGGCGCCACGATCCAGGCGCTCGAGGAAAACAACGTTCTGCAAATTCTCGCGGAGCCAAACCTGGTCACACAGTCGGGCAAAGAAGCGAGCTTCCTGGCCGGCGGTCAATTCCCGTATCCGGTGGTGCAGTCGGTCGCTTCGGGGACAAGCGGGGCGATCACGATTCAATTCAAAGAGTACGGGATCAGATTGAATTTCACGCCGACGGTAACGGCGGATGGCCTGATCCATCTGAAAGTTGAGCCGGAGGTCAGTTCGCTGGACTACTCGAATGCTGTGACGCTGCAGGGGTTCACGATCCCAGCGTTGCAGACAGACCGCGTTGAATCCGACATGGACCTGACGGACGGACAGAGCTTTGCCATTGCGGGCCTGCTGAACAACCAAGTGGTGAAACAATTCTCGAAGATTCCCGGAATCGGCGACATTCCGATACTCGGGAAACTGTTTCAGAGCTGGTCGCTGAACAAGTCGGACAACGAGCTACTGGTGGTGGTTACTCCGCATATCGTTCATCCACTCTCGCCCAGCGAAATACCGCAGGGGCCGGCATTCCCGATACCGTTCATGCGCCCGGTGATTCCACCAGGGCAGAAATCGTCTCCGCGCTAGGCGGCCGAGGAACATGGGAGAACCCAAGGATCGAGCATCAGAACGATGTTAACGGTGGCCATAGCAAGCGGGGATCCGACCAGCTCGGCGCAATTATTTGCGAGCCTGGAACAAACGGGGATGGTGCGAGCGATCCGGCAATGGCCGATCCCTGCCGAACGAGTTCCCGACGCGAACGACAGTATGCCCGACGTCGTGTTTCTGGATCTCCAGCGCGATGCAGAGCCCTATTTCGCGTTCGCATCGCTGCTGCGGCGGGCCCATCCGGCAACGAAGCTGATCGCATGTTCCGCCAGCACGCCACAGAACCATCAAATTCTGCTCGAAGCGATGCGCAGCGGCGTGCAGGATTTCATCCCGAAGCCCGTCACTCCGGAATCGCTCAAACCGATACTGGCGCGCTTCGCCGATGAATTAGCGATAAAGGCTTCATCGGTGGCGAGCAAGCTGATTGTGGTGATGGGGTCGAAGGGCGGAGTCGGGGCGACGACCGTGAGTGTGAACCTGGGGGTCCAACTTTCAATTTTTGCCCGGAAAAAAGTTGTGGTTCTGGATTTTGCGCGGCCGCTAGGCAACGTTCACCTGCTGCTCGATCTACATCCGCGATTCGGGATTCGCGACGCGATCGAGAACCTGGATCGACTCGATAGCCACTTCTTTAGCGGACTGCTGACGACACATAAGACGAACCTTCAGGTACTCGGCGGGGCTACCCAGCCGGAGGAATGGCAGCGGATTCCGGTGCCAGTTCTCGAGCGGGTTGTGAACGTGGCGCAGAACAGCTTCGACGTGGTTCTGTTGGACATGGGCTCGCAGTTTTCGTCCGAGTGGAGTTCGATCCTGGGCATGGCTCGAATGGTTATGATCATCGCCGAAGCGAACGTTCCCGCTCTTTGGACCCTCGACCGGCGGCTCAACGCAATGAGCGGCTTCGGGCTGGACCCTGAACGGGCGCGAGTCATCATCAACCGCTGGCACAGAGGCGATGAAGAAGTGTTGAAGAGCATTCAGAAGAACATCAATCGCCCGCTGTTCGCGTGCATTCCGAACGATTTCCGCAAGGCAAGCGAAGCGGTGAACCTGGGAACGCCGATTCTGGACAATCACAACAATACTCTGAGCGATCGTTACCGGCAGATAGCGGCTCAACTCGTGGGAATGGACGTCAACGGCAGTCCCAAGAAGGGACCGTTCGGCGGCTTCTTTTCGTTCCCGGCGAGGAGGTAAACGATAATGCCGATTACTCCTGCGATTCCAGCACGAATGGATTTCGGGGCGGTGAAAGCCGCGATCCACCGAAAGCTGATCCAGAAACTCAATCTTGACAAGCTGAGCGAAGTAAACCGAGACGAAGTTCGCCGCGAGGTGGGCCAAATCCT
>Ga0335075_10019489_pt1 | contig 10028 bp, 8 predicted proteins | sample Lox_Sample_24_FD_206723 | JGI IMG/M metagenome (GOLD analysis project Ga0335075, IMG submission 206723) | Soil microbial communities from Loxahatchee National Wildlife Refuge, Florida, United States - Lox_Sample_2.4 | ecosystem: Environmental > Terrestrial > Soil > Wetlands | place: USA: Florida...
TCACCACGCAGTTCTTCATCAAGATCCGCGAGTTCGGCGATCTGCTGGCTCGTGAGGGCGTGCTTGCCGAAGCAGGGGATGTCTTCCACCTGCACCACACCGAGGTCGACCAGGCGCTGTCGGACGTGATGCTGGCCTGGGCGGCCGGCTCCAGGCCCCTCGGCGGTACCCACTGGCAGCCGATCATCGACGAGCGCAAGCGCATGATCGACGTGCTGAAGGGCTGGGTGCCGCCGCCCGCCGTGGGCCCGGTGCCGGAGGCGCTGAACGACCCGGCCGTGCGGATGCTGTGGGGCATCACCGCAGAGACCCTGGCGACCTGGGCGGCCGCGCAGGAGAGCGACGGGCAGGTGATCCACGGGTACGCCGCGTCGCCGGGAGTCGTCGAGGGAACTGCGAGGGTGCTGCGCAGCGTCAACGACATCGGCCAGATCAAGGACGGCGAGATCCTGGTGTGCGCGGTCACCGCGCCAAGCTGGGCGCCGGTCTTCGGAAAGATCAAGGCAGCCGTATCGGACATCGGCGGCACCATGTCACACGCCGCGATCGTGGCGCGCGAGTACGGGATGCCGGCCGTCGTCGGCACCGGCCACGCAACCAAGCTGATCAGGACCGGCCAGACGGTGCGCGTCGACGGCGACCGCGGCATCGTGCGTGTCCTCGACGAGGGATCTTGATGAGGGTTCCTGGTTAACAGATGGAAACGACGGCCATCCCCGCCTCCGGCCTCGTCCGCTCGCTGCGCGACGTCGCCATGGCCGACCGGCCGGTCGCTGGCGGCAAGGGCGCCAGCCTCGGCGAGTTGTGCCGCGCGGGCCTGCCGGTGCCCGCCGGGTTCGTCATCACGACGGAGGCGTTCGACCGCGCGCTGCGTACGGCCGGTCTGTCAAGTCCGGCCGACGGTGACCTGGCGAATGGCGGCGCAGACATCAGGGCGCGCATCGCTGCCGTGCCGATTCCCGCTGAGGTCGAGCGAGCGGTCACATGGGCCTACGGTGAGCTGGGCGGCGGGCCCGTCGCGGTCAGGTCCAGCGCCTCTGGCGAGGACGCGGCCGACGCCAGCTTCGCCGGCCTGCAGGACACCTACCTCTACATAACAGGCGAGCAGCAGGTACTCGAGCACGTCCGGCGCTGCTGGGCAAGCCTTTACAACGCTGAGGCGGTCAGCTACCGCCTCCGTCAGGCAGTTCACGACCAGCCGAGGCTGGCTGCCGCGATGGCCGTCGTGGTTCAGCGAATGGTCGACCCGCGCTGCGCGGGCGTCATGTTCAGCTGCAGTCCCACCAGCGGCGACCGCTCCGTCGTTGCGATCGAGGGCAGCTGGGGACTCGGCTCCGTGCTGGTCAGCGGCGAGGTCACGCCCGACTCCTTTATGGTCAGCAAGGTCACTGGCGAGGTACTCCGCCGCACGGTGTCGGTGAAGGAGCGGCTGCACCGCCGGGATCCCGCACATTCCGGCACGATCACAGCCGAGGTTCCTCAGCACCTGCGCGCGCAGCCGTGCCTGACCGACGAGCAGATCCGGTCCCTGAGCAGTTTGGCGATGCAGGTCGAACGCCACTACGGACGACCGCAGGACATCGAGTGGGCAGTCGAGGACGGCGCCGGCACGGTCATGCTGCTGCAGAGCCGTCCGGAGACCGTCTGGGCGGCGCGGCAGCCGGCCGCGCCGCTTGCGGTGCCGAAGGCGAGGCCGGCCGACCACGTGTTCGAGCAGCTCAGCCGGGTGCGAGGGCTGACGTGGACCTGACCAACGACGACGTGCGCGACATCCTCCGGCTACTCGACGGGCAGCCGTACCAGGAGCTGGAGCTGGAGACGGCGCGGTTCCGGCTGTCGCTGCGCCGCACCGGTAACGGCTGGACGCAGTCAACTGAGATCCTGACCGCGCCGCACGTACTGCCGGGGTCTGCGGATCCGGCGGACCTGGCAGTTACCGGCCCGGCCGCGTCCTCACCCGGTCAATCCGCCGAACTGCCGCCCGCCGATTCTGGCCTGACCGACGTGCGCGCGCCGCTGCTCGGCACCTTCTACCGGGCGCCACGGCCCGGCGCGCCGCCGTTCGTCGAAGTCGGCAGTGCCGTCACACCAGACACGGTCGTCTGCATCATCGAGACCATGAAGCTGATGAACTCGGTCACGGCGGGGGCGGCCGGCACGATCGCCCAGATCCTCGCGGAGAACGCGCAGTTCGCGGACCAGGGCACCGTGCTGATGCGGATCCAGCCGGAATGATCCTGCGCCGCATCCTGATCGCGAACCGCGGCGAGATTGCCGTGCGCATCCTGCGCACCTGCCAGCAGCTGGGCATCGAGACCGTGCTGGCCGTCACCGATCCCGACCGGGACTCGCTGGCGGCCCGGCTGGCAGACGGCGTCGTCTTTATCGGCCCGCCGCTGAACTATCTGTCCGTCGACGCCATCGTCGCTGCCGCGCTGTCCGCTGGCGCGCAGGCCGTGCATCCCGGTTACGGGTTCCTGTCGGAGAACGCACAGCTTGCCCGAGCCTGCGACAAGGCCGGCGTCATCTTCATCGGCGCCACCGCTGAGCAGCTCGAGGCCGCGGGTGACAAGGTGGCCGCCAGGGAGCACGCGGTTGCCGCCGGGCTGCCGGTGCTGCCCGGCGGCGAGATCGCTGATCCGATGCGATCTGGCGGGGTGGCCGCTGAGATCGGCTTTCCCGTGCTGATCAAGGCGACTGCCGGTGGCGGCGGCCGCGGCCTCCGAGTAGTCTCTGACCCCGCCGCACTCGCCGGCGCAATCTCGGTCGCGATGGCCGAGGCGGGCGCGGCGTTCGGCGACCCGCGCGTGTACCTCGAGCGATACGTGCGGTCCGGCCGCCATGTCGAGGTGCAGCTGCTCGGCGACGGTGAGCGAGTCATCCACCTCGGCGACCGGGACTGCTCGGTGCAGCGGCGATATCAGAAGCTGATCGAGGAAGCCCCGGCTCCGTTTCTCGATCAGGGTCTGCGCCAGCGGGTGCACCGCGCGGCGGTGACGTTCGGCGAGCATCTGCGCTACCGCGGGCTCGGCACCGTCGAGTTCCTCGTAGATCGGGATGTCGGCGACTTCTTCTTCCTGGAGATGAACGCGCGGATCCAGGTAGAGCACCCGGTCACCGAGGCGGTGACGGGACTGGACCTCGTTGCCGAGCAAATCTGGGTGGCGGAGGGGAATGCGCTCCGGCTTAGCCAGGACGACATCACGCTGTCCGGGCACGCGATCGAGTGCCGGGTCAACGCCGAGGACTGGACGGACAGCTTCCGGCCGAGCCCAGGCACCGTGATCGCTGCCACGTTTCCATCAGGGTCTGGTTTTCGAGTCGACAGTCACCTGCAGCCGGGCTGCAGCGTGCCGCCGTTCTATGACTCGCTGCTGGCCAAGCTGATCGGGATCGGCCGCGACCGGGCGGAAGCGCTGGCGAGGGTGCGGCAGGCCGTGACGGCCTGCGAGATCCGCGGCGTCGCCACGACTCTCGGCCTGCATGCGGCGGTGCTGGCCAGCGACGAGTTCGCGGCCGGAGGGGTCGATACCCGGTTTCTGCAGGGGTTCCTTGACCGGATCGGGAGCGAGGCAGGAAGCCTTGGCTGACATCGAGCTTGTCGACGTGTCGCTACGGGACGGCAACCAGAGCCTGTGGGGCGCCACCGGGCTGCGGACCGCGCACATCCTGCAGATCGCGCCGGTGCTTGACCGGATCGGGTTCCGCGCCCTCGACTACACCTCCAGCACGCACATGGGTGTCGCCGTGCGGACGCACCGGGAGGATCCGTGGGAGCGGATCCGGCTGACCCATGCGGCGATGCCGCGCACGCCGCTGCAGTTCATCGGCTCAGGGCTGCGGTTCATTTCCTGGGAGCCCGTTCACCGGGATCTCATCCGGCTTGCCTACCAGCGGCTCGTCGTCGCGGGCATGGAGCGCTTCGTCGTGCTCGACCCGATGCACGACATGGATGCGGTGCTCCAGAGTGCGCGCGACATCAGGGAAGCCGGAGGTACCGAGATCATCGGCGCGCTGACCTTCACTGTCAGCGCGGTGCACGACGACGCGTTCTACGCGGGGCTCGCCGGCCAGATGGCGGCCTCGCCGGACATCGACCGGGTGTACGTGAAAGACCCCGCCGGGCTGCTGTCGCCGGAACGTGCACGCACCCTCTTCGCGGCCATCAAGGCGCAGCTTGGCGAGACGCCGCTCGAACTGCACTCGCACTGCACGATCGGGCTGTCGCCGCTGACCTACCTGGTGGCGCCGGAGCTGGGCGTGGAGGTCCTGCAGACGGCGTGCGGGCCGCTGGCCAACGGCACCTCGCTGCCGAACGCGGAGCGCATCCTGGCCAACCTGCGCGAGCTTGGTCATACGGTCGATGTGGACGACCGGCTGCTCGCTGTCGCCGCGGCGTACTTTGAGCGGCTGGCGGAGGCCGAAGGGTTGCCGCCGGGCGTGCCGCAGGAGTACGACGCGTCGTTCCTGCGGCATCAGATGGCCGGCGGGGTGATCACCACGCTGCGGCGGCAGCTGACCGAACTCGGGCTGGCCGACCGGTTCGACGAGGTCCTGGAGGAGGTCACCAGAGTCCGCGCCGAGCTGGGCTACCCGATCATGGTGACACCGTTCCCGCAGATGGTGTGCGGGCAGGCGCTGTGCAACGTGATCGGCAGCGAGCGATACGCGAACGTGCCGGATCAGACGATTCAGTACGTGCTCGGCCGGTTCGGCCGTCCGACCGCGCCGGTCGATGCGGACGTGCAGGATCGCATCATGTCCCGGCCGCGCGCGAGGGAGCTGATGGCCGAGCCGCCGCCGTTGCCGCCTGAGGAACTGCGGAAAAAGCTGCCGCGCCGCATCTCGGACGAGGAGTTCCTGCTGCGGGCGACGATGCCCGCCGGCGAGGTCGATGCCATGCTCGCGGCCGGGCCAGCCAGGCGGCGCTACAACCCCGAGCTCAAGCCGGTGCTCGACCTTCTCGAAGGGCTGCGGAGCCGCCCGCCGGTGTCGTACGCGCGCGTCGAGAAGCCCGGCTTCCGGCTGGAGCTGACAGGCGAGGCCGGCGCGGAGAAAGCGGCAGCGCGTGGCTGACAGTCTGGATCGGCTGGGTGCGGCCCGCGGTTTCCTGTTCGACCTGGACGGCACGCTGGTGCTTGGCGACCGTCATAACCGGGGCCTGCGGCCGCTGCCGGGAGCGCTGGAGATCACCCGATGGGTCGCGGCGCAGGGACTGCCGTTCGCCGTTCTGACCAACGGGACGACGAAAACCCCGCAGCAGCTTGGTCAGGCGCTGCGGGACATCGGCTTCGAGGTGACCGACAAGTCAGTGCTGACGCCCGCGAGCAGCGCAGTTTCGGTGCTGACGCGTCAGGGTCACCAGCGGGTGCTGGCGCTCGGGGGAGAGGGCCTGACCGGACCGCTGCGGGAGGCTGGTATCGACGTGGTGTCCCCGGATGCGGTGAGCCGGACGGCCACTGCGGACCACCGGGGCAGCATCGACCCGGGCAGTGTGGATGCGGTGCTGGTCGGCTGGTACCCGGATTTCAGACTGGCTTCCCTCGAGGTTGCGTGCCATGCCGTGTGGTCCGGCGCACGCCTTTACAGCGCGTCGCAGTCGCTGTACTTCGCGACCGCCGAGGGCCGGGCAATCGGCACTTCGCGCGCGATCTCGGCGATGATTACCAGCCTGACCGGCCAGCGGGCGCGGCTCGTCGGGAAACCGTCGCTCGCGGCGCTCCGCACAGCGGCCAGCCGGATGGGCGTCCGCACCGCGGACCTCGTGGTCGTGGGCGACGATCCCGAGCTCGAGGTGCCGATGGCGCACCGCGGGCGATCGCTGGCGGTAGCCGTCACGTCCGGACTGGGCCACGCCGGTTCCTTCAGCCACCTGCCTGCAGAGCGCCAGCCGCACCTGCACCTGCGCGGCGTGGACGAGCTGCTGGAGATCGTGAAGTCGCAGAACGGGAGGACCTGATGCGGGCGGTAGGCATCACCAGGTTCGGCGGTCCCGAGGTGCTGGAGATCGTCGAGTTGCCGGTACCTGAGCCTGGCGAAGGTGAGGTACGGATCAAGGTCGCGGCAGCGACGGTGAACCCCAGCGACACGGCGCAGCGGGCCGGGGCGTTCGGCCCGCCACCGAACCGGCCGGATCCGCCATATGTGCCGGGCTGGGAGCTCGCCGGGGTCGTGGACGCCGCCGGGCCCGGTGTTAGCTGGCAGCCGGGAGAGCGGGTGCTGGCGATCGTGTTCCCGTACGGCGGCGGCACAGGTGCGCAGTGCGAATACGTGGTGGTCCCCGCCGACTCGGTCGCTCGCGTACCGGATGGCGTCAGCCTCGCCGAGGCCGCGACGCTCCCGATGAACGGCCTGACGGCGCGCCTCGCGCTCGACAAGCTCGGGCTGCTGCCTGGCCAGACCATCGCAGTGACCGGTGCGGCCGGAGCGGTCGGCGGCTATGTGATGGAACTGGCGGCGCGCGAGCGACTGCGGGTCATCGGCGATGCCAGTCCGGCCGATGCTGAGCTGGTCAAAAGCCTCGGCGCGGACATCGTCGTGCCGCGCGGCCCGGATGTCGCGGCAGCCGTCAGGCAGGCGGTGCCGGACGGCGTGGACGCTGTCGTCGACACGGCGCTTATCGGCCCGCCTGTGCTGGCAGCCGTGCGGGACGGCGGGCAGCTGATCGCGGTCCGCCCGTTCGGCGGCGAGACCGAGCGCGGCATCACGATCACCCTGGTATTCGTCGCCGAGTACGTGCAGGAGGCCGTCAAGCTCGCGGCGCTGGCGGATCTCGTGACAGACGGCAAATTGACACTCAGGATTGCCGCTGAGATTCCGGCCGAGTACGCCGCGGAAGCGCACCGGCGGCTGGAGGCGGGAGGGACGCGGGGTCGGCTGGTGCTGACGTTCTGACATTGTGGCGTTCTGAGCGCAGCGCCGCCTGCGGGAAACGGCGTCACTGGAGGAGACTGAACGGGTGAGCCTAGCCTTCGATCGCAAGGGGACGGGTCCGCCGCTCGTGCTCCTGCACGGCGTCGGTCACCGGCGTCAGGCATGGAACTCAGTGGTGGCGCTGCTGACTCCGCAACGCGAGCTGATCCTGGTCGACCTGCCTGGGCACGGCGAGTCGCCGCCACTAGAGCTTGATGGCCAGCCGGTAGTTCAGGCGCTCTTGCGGGCGGTCGCCGGGCTTCTGGACGATCTCGGGCTCGAGCGGCCGAACATCGCCGGGAACTCGCTCGGCGGCCTCCTGGCGCTCGAGGCCGGTGCCGCCGGACGTGCGTCAACCGTCACGGCGCTCTCGCCGGCCGGCTTCTTCCGTGGAAAATCCGACGTCGTCAAGGCCCGTGGCGTCTTCAGGACGATGCAGGCCGCCGGGCGCTTGCTGCAGCCGATGGCGCCAGCCCTCGCCAGGAGCGCGGGCGGGCGCGCTGTGCTCTATGGCGCCATCGTCAATAGGCCGTCGCTGCTCACCCCCGAGCAGGCCCTCGGTGACATGAAGGCGTTCCTGGCCGCCAAGGGAGCGCTCGAGCTCATCATGGAAGGGGTGGGACAGTTCTCCGGCTCGGTTCCGCCCGAGGTGCCAGTCACCATTGCCTGGGGAAATAAGGATCGGCTGCTTTCGCCCAAGCAGAGCTCGGTGGCCAGGGATCAGCTGCCCGAGGCGAACTTCGTGCTGCTGCCCGGCTGCGGTCACGTGCCGATGACCGATGACCCGAGGCTGGTCGCGCGCGTCTTGCTCCAGGGGAGTGCGCGGACGCCGGATGCTCAGACGGGATAAGCAGCCCGTCAGCAGCAAGTACACATGTCAGCCCGGGACCTGCATGCAGCTGCCCACTTCCGCTCGTGCCCTCTAGCCGGGATAAGGCTCCGCGGACGTCGTATAGATTCGGCCGCTTGGCAACCGCCAGGTCATGACTCCGGGCTGGTCCTGGGTCAGATGCCAGCGCGCAGCCTGCTTCGCTCTGTGGTGCCGTCTGCACAACGGCCCGAGATTGCATTCGCACGTTCTGCCGCCGTTGTCGTACGGCGTGGTGTGATCCAGGTCGCAGCGGGCGGCCTGGCGTCGGCAGCCGAGGAAGCTGCAGGTTGGCTGGCGGATGCGAACCAAGTGCGCCAGCCGGTTGGGCGGACGGTAGGCGCTCGACTGGCGGGCGTGGCTGCAGCTGCCGGTCTCGAGGTACTCGAGCTTGCTACGCAGGCCTTTCGCCCACCGGATGGCCGGCTCGCTGCGCGGCGGGCCGCGCCGGGCGCAGGCGTGCGCGACCGCGCGGCCGTTCTCGTCGGTAAGCGTCAGGCACCAGCGGGTCCTCGTGTCTGTCATGTCCGCGAGGTCGCGACAGGTGCCGGCGTCCTGCGGCCGGTACCCGGCGGCCTCGCCCGCCTTGTCCGACAGCCCCGCCCACGTCGAGAGCGGCATAGTCAGGTTGATCCGCCCGGTCAGCCGCGGCCAACCCGCCGAGGTCGCATCGGCGCGACCCCGCGCTGCACCGACGGCGCCCGTGCTCGCGCTGCCGTGGCTGGTGCGGCCGTGGCTAGTGCTGCCGCCGCGAACGTGGCGGTCGCGGGCGTGGCTGTCGCGAGCCCCGCTGCCGCGAGCTTCGCCTCCAGGCATGTCAGTGCACGGCAGGTCGGTGCCGTCGCGGCTGTCGGTCTCGTCGCGGCTGTCGGTGTCGGAGGGATCGGGTAGCAGGGTCGACAGATCGCGGCCGGCGAGCAGCGCGGTGTAGGCCGCGGAGCGAAGCTCGGCGATGGTGCCGTCGGCGCCCTGTGACTGGAGCCATTCGGCGGTGGCAGTGAGCTGCTTGTCGATGGCGATCACATCAGCGGATTGCAGCTCGCGGCCGGCCAGGGCCGCGTTACCTGACGGCTCGTCCCACACCTCGACGCGCGTGTCCTTACGGGCCGTGCGCTTGCGGGACTCGTAGGCCTCGGGATCTGAATCGAGCACCAGGAGGCGGAGTCGGCGGCGCAGCTGGCTGGTGGTCAGCCGGTCGGCGAGGCCGAGCAGAAGCGCGGCGAGTCGGCGGGCTTCAGCCTCGTCCAGGGCAGCGAGCTCATCCACGAATACGCACGCCTTCGCCCAGTCGATCTGCCCGGTCAGCAGAGCGGCGTAGACGTCGGGCAGGCGCTTGAGGCCGTAGGCAATCTCCATCAGCCGCTGCGCGGATTGGCCGGTCAGGGCCAATGCGGCGGCAATCTCATCGCCTGCGTGCTCGTCTAGGTGGCGGTTCTCCCGTCGCAACGCCTGGACAGCGCGGCGGCAGGCGAGCGTCGACACCGCAGCCGCCTCTCCGGCGGCCGACCAGGAACTCATCCGGCGCCACGCGCACAGCACCCCGATCAGCTCCGACTCGCCTAGCTGCGTGTAGCCATCAGTACTGTCGCTGGCGGCAGTAGCGGCTGCGAGCATCTCGGCCAGGAACGCGCCTGGCTCCAGGCCATCCAGCGCCCCGCCGGCCGCGAACCCCGCGCCGGTCGGGCCGTCCTGGTCATGATGAGTGAACCCCGGTCCGAACGCCTCACCATCACCGGTGTAAGCGCCTGAGTCATAGTCAGAGCGGACATCATCGGGCAGCCCGGCCCGCCAGCTCGCTTCGTCGGCGCCATCGCCGGGGTAGAAATCATCAGTCAGCCACCACGGCGTCTCGCACTCATGCGGTGCCAGGTCATCGGCTGCTAAGAACACCCCATAGTCATCGGCGTTTGCAGCGCGGTCGCGGTGTCCTGCTGCGGTGTACGTCACCGTGTCCTCACCGCCCACCGTGTCCTCACCGCCCACCGTGTCCTCACCGCCCACCGTGTCCTCACCGCCTTCCCGCCCTAGCTCGCATCGTCACCAACGCCAGTTTGGATCGTCTCGCTCATAATATCGAGTATGACTGACATTTTGGTTGATCAACCGAGCATGTGTACGAGTAACGCCACTCCTGTGGATATCGGGTGGCGGTGAGATGAGAAGGGACAGGACAACTGGTCCTAACTCCGCACACGAGAAAGTGGCCACATCGACCGGATATCGCACTGACGTGACGAATATGCGAAGT
>Ga0335075_10019492_pt1 | contig 10027 bp, 10 predicted proteins | sample Lox_Sample_24_FD_206723 | JGI IMG/M metagenome (GOLD analysis project Ga0335075, IMG submission 206723) | Soil microbial communities from Loxahatchee National Wildlife Refuge, Florida, United States - Lox_Sample_2.4 | ecosystem: Environmental > Terrestrial > Soil > Wetlands | place: USA...
AATCTACCGTTGTGAAATTTTGGCGGGAACCTAACCCACTAACATTTGTGTGGGAAATCTCAGAAATACGCCGTATTTCTGAGGCGATTAGTGGTTAGGGTTGGATATATACGGTGGTGAATAGTAACCTCCAGCTGGACTTTGCAGATTTCAGCAAATTCCAAGTTAATATATGGGAAACAGTGATTTTCGCTCTTTTCAACTCTAATAATGACAATGGATTAGTCATGATAAGTTATATTTGTATAGAGGAGATGATTCTGAATACAATGATATCAAAATTGTATGTATCGGATAGATATCAAAAGAGATATCAAAGAAAGAATAGAATAGAAATCAATAAAGAGAAGAAAAAGGATTGGAATATGTATGTATAGGTTGCGCACGGCACAAAAGTTTGAGGAATGATTGTGTGTTGGTTTAAATAATTTGCGCCGTCGGTTGTAACTCTACTTGTCCTCATGAAAACCTCTCCTTCTATACCAACATGTACGGCATTCATCATTAACTGCAGATAAAAACTTTCCTAACGTGTGTATCTCCCCTGTCTTCCACCACTCTATCAGACTGTTGACGGAATTCAAGCATTGTAATTCCTCGAGTTGCTGAAGTATCGCCGGTGCGACTTACAAATTAGTACACTAAACTACTTCGTAAAAACTTACCTGGCGAGATCTCTCCTAGGATCAGCCCTCCCAGAGCCACTTCCATTAAGTGCATTGAATCACTAAAGGGTGGTGGGACTGCTTCTGAAAGCCATATAACAAACAAGCTCTGAGCATCTGTGCTTGACCGTAAGAGGTTTATTCCTTCCATGATCGTTTTGGATTCAAGAAGCACTAGAAGCAGCTGAAGGCATCGTAGCATTCTATGCTCATTACTCAACTCTTCTTTGGATCTTATTGTCAAGCAGGTGGATCCATTTCTTTGCGTTACGTATTGCTGCAATTCAGGGTCATTAAGCTCGGCCTTAATTTCTGAGATGATATCCCTTAATTTCGAATGCCGTGAGGAGATAGATTCGGACTCCATTTCCACGATAGTTTTGAGCGCATGGAAACCAAGCTTGAACCAACCATCGAAAATGGATTTCAGCATTGATGGCTCATATACATTCCCTGGAGTACCTGTTTTATTCAACTCGTTAAAATATTTGGATTTTTGCCCGAACGTCGTGCGTCTCCCCAAGAACTTGGTGACAGAGATTTTGCAGCCTCCGGCGATATGAAAATTAATATTATCAACAATGTATGGGCCGAAAGTAAGGAGCATGTTTGATGAAGGACTCCGATTCGAGTTTTCATATAAAATATCCAATATTGATAAGGCTCCCTGCGCGTGGATCAGAAACTCTGTTCCTGAATCGCGCGACAACCACGCAACCCATGATAGTACACACGCAGCAAATGCATCAACATCGCGAAAAGTGTTGGAGTTCTTTCGCCTTAATGCACGATAGGCTTGGACTTTATGGTGCTCTATCTTATGCTGAAAGCGGTGCTCTGGATACACTTTGGCAGCATATGCGATGACCGCATGTCGAAGGGAAGAAGGCCGAATCGTTCTGCCATATTCAAATGCGAATTGTTTCATGAGCGACGAACTTAATCCGACCTTTAATGAATAGACGAACTCCAAAAGCAATTCCTCGTCCGCGTCAATGGTGGCTTCGATTGGGACCGGAAAAGCGCTCGGAACCGATACCTGAGCCTCCTCCAACGGGGCGAAGGGGCGATCGACCCTCAGCATAGCGCTCTCCGGCTGGGACGAGAATCGATTTTCTCTTTCCCAACCCCAAAGTTTTCGTCCGCATTCCAAACCTTTTGATTCGCATAACTTGCATGCTTCATCTTCGGTATCGTAAATACACTATTAATTACCGTTAACACTTTTTTAATTGGGCGGGGCGCCACCTTCTGCCTCTGCTTTCTGCACCGCTGACATCGGGGAACACCTCCTCGACCAAATTTGTTCTGCCCTTCGAGTTTCGGTTTTCGAGAGCGTCGGCTTCTACCCACAGTCAATTTGTATTCAACCAATGTGGCTACCTTGCCTTGGATATCGCTGAAACGGTCAGAGGTTCCACGGTTGGCGGAAAAGTGATGTTTTGGTTAGTCGGACCGGGTTGCTCGTTAACGGTATCTTGGACTTCGTCTTCGACGGGCTCTATTAAATTGTAGGGCTCAGTGGAAGCCAGTGGTAGCGCCGTTCCCAAAACAAGGGTGGCAAATGCATTAGGTAGGGTAGACGCATCGAAAAGTGTCTTGTCATCGGGTAACGGAGGGAGGGGCTCCGTGTCAACGGGGATCAAGTCGTCAAGCGATCCAAACTCTGGATCGAAGGTCACGTCAATATCGCAATTGAACTCGCTTTGCCTTAAACAGTCAGACACACCGGAGGAATCGCAAGGAAGTACCATGATGAATCCATTATTGGACCTATGTGATGAAGAGAGATATTTGAGAGACAAATCGAAAAGAGGATGGTTGGAATCCAGGGTAACAGCTTGACTTTATACACTTCGGATACTGCTCACAACGAATCACCCTTCGCTTTACTTGCGGGAGGGCGAGGAAGCGCCCAAAATCATGATTGGTGGATGAAAACTCAATTTCCAAAAAGGCGAAATAGCTGGTGGTGGCTGAGCTTCTGAAGACCGTCACATCGATTGGTGAACTTTATTTTTCACGCCCACGTTATCATTCGCTGTGGTGCACTCAAATCCGGATTTCTGAACGAAGAAATATAGCTGCTGAAGTTTCCTATACATATTTCACTTCTTTTTCTTCTCTACTCTATATCCTACACTATAATACATGCGTTAATGCAGGGTGAATTATTTCATTGTTGCACCTCCAACAACTGTGGTGCACCATATTGTAATTTCGCCCCACATATATTATAATATGTCATTGCACCCCCCAATCTCTGTGATGTTACTTCTCTACCCTCTCTATCCTATCTAACTGTAACCAATATAAAATCCGCCACCTCTCCGACCACCACTCCGTGCTCCGCTCCTTATCAGGAGCTTTGCAAAGAATGTTCGATTGTGTTGGCGGTTGCTGAGTTATTTGTGAATTTCAATCGTGGCAAATCAATATCACATGAAGCCAATTTCCGTGTAACTTGACTGGTCGCTACAATGCCACCAGGAAAAATGAAAATGCGCCGGGATGTCCTCTACTATACAGACTCAAATTGCTGCGTGGTTTTAAAGTTCACCAATCATGGAACCATGCTCACCATGTGCAGGTGTTGTCTGATTGGAAGGTGAATGAGCCATAGTACTTTGGGAACGCAGTTTTGGTCATGAGACCGTATTTCCGTGGGGCTCCAACCCAATTCAACAGCGGATTGGAAAATAAAGTTTTGGTCATGGGACTGTATTTCAGCAGGCCCAATTCTACGGCGAGACAATTCAGCTTCCGATGAGACTGAATTTTCGTGGGGGTCAGTCTCAATTCAACGCCTTTGACTTCAGTTCTCACTAACTGCAGTAGTTAAATGGCTCCGTAGTCGGAATTCCGACCTCAGCTTCTTCTTTACGTGCAGTAACTACAATCCATCGCAACAACAGGTTGCAGCATCAACTGCAGGTGCTGTTCAAGCAGGACCAATGAATTTCTAACACTCGATTTAATAATGGAATGAATGAACAGAAAAGGACAAGGCATATTTTTGCAGATGGAGCGTGTTTAATACTGATTATCTCGTACAATATATAATGGTCGAATGTAGACGGTTATCCCTTCAATCAGCGGTTGATGCAAGTGTTTATTTACAGAAGTAAAAAATGAGAAATTTTATTCCGTCTTCGCCTTCATTCTGGCAACGCGGATATAGACAAGGAGCATTGACTTGTACATTAGAGATGAGACCTCGTCCTGCCGTCTTGGGACAGTAAATTGTACGTGTATTTTTCTTGTTCCGTGTTCTCCTACATCTCGCTTCATAAGTTTGGAAGACATGACCACATATCGCAGAATAGAATTGCCACAGGCCACATTCGCAAGTGCCGCCATCTTCTCGCAATACTGGGATCAAGTGATCTAAAGGTGAAAATTCCTCCGCTTCAACCACCTCTATATCTGCATCAGGAACGACGTCCACTGGGGCCATTGGAAGTATTGGAATGAAAGGAACTCGGGCAGGTCCTTAAAATGTATGTGGTCAAACTTTGATTCCAATTCTATATTTTAACTCCAAAACGTAGGGTATGGGTTAAATACATACTTCTGTAATTTTTATTTTTTATTTTTTATTTTTTTGACGTGTCCACCGAACAATGCCATCCTTCACGACCCTTTTGAAGCAACGACAATGGAAGACATTCTGTCCATTTCATGATCCTCATGGAATATACACTTTACTGTGTATGGCTGTGGGGTCACGCCATTAACGCGTACTTCCGTTTCACTCTACGACCTTCCCCAACGTCGATGGTACGAGTTAAATATCGAGCGGCCTATGCCCTCACGGATGAAAACGAACAGTGGTTTCTGGACACGGTCGATAAACACATCGGAGAACGTCAAGAACTGTTCAACACCATCAACATCAATGAAGTTGGCAATGTTACGTACTCTATCAAGCCGAATACCGGTCGACCAATGCGAAGGCCCATCATCTCGTCTTCCTTTCTTCCGCTTGTGCCTCACAGCGATATCACTTGTAAAAAGTATCTCCGGCTTTCTGCGGATTCTTGCATCTGGAATGGACGTGATTGTGTATTCAAGAACCTCGAATTCGATAACTACATTGAAAGCATGGAGCGTAATTTTATTTCACGCGAGCATGTATATTAATTTCCCGAAGCTGATCCAAGGCAACACCCGCGTTAGGCATCAAAATTCCATATAGCAATGGTGGATTTCCATCAACCACGCTTGCTAATATTGCGCAGATCCCATGTTTCGACAGCAGTTCGCGATCAAATAGATTGAAATGATGTTCTAGTTTTTCAATAGTAGTAGGAAGCAGTTGGTCTTTAAGAGCGATTCTTTTGGCTGTCTGCCGTTCCTTTCTCTGGGTGCGGTTGAAGGGTTTTATTGCGAAAACTGCTCTGAAGCATGTGATTATTCAAACTTCCGGGGTTGTTGTTCTTTTTGTCGGTGGCGGAGTGGGCTTCTCGCTCATCCAAGAGCACCACTTTGCCAAGCCTCGTACGAACCATTATATGTCTCAAACGCTAACGAATACTAGATGGAGTATTCGGTACTACATTACTTCTCGCCCTGATGGTCGTACAAGCTGCCTTTGGGTTGTATCATTACCGACGTTTCATGTTAGACGGCGAGATGGTTCGCCGCCGCCATTGGTACACATACATCCATCTCTGGCTAGGTAGAATTTTCATCCCTTTGCTCATGGCAAATTGTGGGTTTGGCCTTCTTGAGGCTCAGGTTTCGTCTAAATGGGCAGCGGTATGGAGGAGTTCCTGTGGGGGTTTGGTGGCGATGTATTTCAGTGTTAGCATGATGCTTGCGATTTGGGGGGAGGAAATTATGCAACGGGCCTCTAGAAATTGTAGAGGACAACAAATAGCATGTACATGGAATGTTAAGGAAGGAGTGAAACGTCGTGAGCAGATGCGATGTCGAAGGAACTACAAGTTCTGGGTGAAAGGACATAATCTCATCGGGATACGGTCAGTGCATTCTCACGAGGATTCGGATTGCTATCTCATATGTAATTTGTGGATGTATTGGCGGACGACAGTGTGCTTGCTTCTTCACGACGGCAGGTACTATAAAAATCCTAAAGCAACACTCTTGCCAAGTCGTCACGTATTCCTAGGCTATACGGACTACGTCTCGAATTTTGCTTCTCAAATCAAGTTATACATTCTCCTTTGAATTACTCGTTGTCAATTGATGAACAAAGAATTCTTCTCTTCCCTCCAAAATTCCTCCATAATTAATACGATCCACCTTCAGGACCAAGATACAGCGAACCAAATGATTGGAATAGCCCATCGCACCAGCCAATTATCGTTCCTCTGAGACCAGCGGGGTATAGGTTCGTTCGACAGGCGGACTTATAGTCTGGGCCCATTAGGGCGATCGCGTGGGCAGGCAAGGGAAAGGACATCGTTTGGATCACCCCGATGCCAACGAATGTGGCCCAGATACTGATTCCCAAAAACATGGTACACCAAGGTCGCTTCATTTTTATCTCACGCCATTTTGTTTTTGAGTTGACCAAAGCGAGGATTACGGCGTCAACAACTTCGACGACAAGTTGCAGAATGACGACGACTACGGTGGCTGATAGCCACTGTGACTGGCTTCCCGGCAGAGTGATGCATCCTGTTCCGTTGTCAGCCGGCATGACCGTGTAGTTTCCGCACAAGAGGTCGAAGGCTGTGCCGCCGAGAACGAAAGCTGGGCTGCACCAACTCATCTCAAACGTGGTTGATTGATGAAGACCCTGTACTGCATATACTAGCCCGACAATTTGCAAGATTAGTGTTGACATGAAGAGGATCCCAACGGTTACTAAAACTGCTGCGGCCCCCAAGGATGCCTTTGGTGCCCACCGACACCGAGTGCTGCTGAGTTCATGGTGTCCGTGAGAGACGTGGGGTATGCTACAGTGTTTGGGGTAGACACTTGTGTAACAACCTTGTCTGGCTGATCTTCCTGGCTCTCGACGCTTTCCAGGTTATAGGTCATCTCTCCTGCGGACGGAACCATTCCTATCTTCGTGCGGCAAATATGAGGACTCAACCATGCGCGAATTCTTGATCCATGCTCTTCACTAACCAGAATGAGAACTTGTAGCATTGCACCTGCATCGATTACGAGCGCTAATGGAAGCCACACCATGATTTGACTACCATCCATTTTCGTTGAACGATAGGCGAAAATGATTAAACTGATGTTGACCGCCGCCATAACGATCGACCATGTCTGACCCGATTCCCAACGCAGAACACGCACAATCACCAAAGGAAGATGCAAGGTCAACAAGATGGCAGAACATATCCATGGCATAAGGGCGTCGCCGGCATTTGGGCGGAGATAGCTATCCGCAACGGCACAAGCATCCAAGGAAGTGATGTTGGGACAAGACATTATTAGGTTACTAATCAGAAGATGGATGTCAACACTCAAGGCGCTTCTTATATTGCAGCCAATTAATTTTGGGAAAAGCGCTAAATAGCGCTAATAAAAGCACGGCGCTTTATCGCTATTGACGCGATGGCCGTGCTCGATATTGCGCACGACAGGTCTAACTTTACTCCATCGCTATTGCCGCTATTGGTTCCGCCTCCGTGGGGAACCACAAAGATTGCCGCGGATCATGGGTATTCGTTGAGCATCGAGCAATTAACCGGACGCCCCATCAAAGGCTCTTCCACAATGCGTGCACCGCCGGCGGAAAAGCAGATGATCGTCACAAATGCCGTTCTATCAATCTCGTACGTCTCAAAAGTCGAACCTTTTGTTGCTCTTCGTCGCACGTGGGGGATTGGGTAATCTGACCGAAGCGATATGCTTGAAAAGGTCTATTCCAGATCATATAAGAGCTGTTGCCTCGCTGAGACCTCTCATTATTCTTCAGCAACGATTTGAAACAGTCGTATTTGGTTCATCGATCACGCTCTGTTTAGTCACAGAGTTTTGAGATTGTGATGTATTGCGCATATGTCCGTACTTGGCTTTCGAGTAGGGAGTTGTGACGAGGGTGAAGTGAATTACGATTAGACTAAACAGCCAGCTGGAAGATCTTTATCTTCTTGTAGGATAGAATCTACTCGAAAGAATGACAAATCATCTATCAGCATCATGACTAACGTGGAGGATGCTTGACGTTTCTAGCAACTTCAACAAAATTTTGTTGTGAGAAAAGGTCGGCGAAAGCGGACAGCTTTCATTGAAACAACATGAGATAAGGCACAGTACTTCATATTCTGATATGTTTGTTGTAACAGCTTGGGCACTAGATTATCGTATGGGGAAGAACTTCGCAGCGTGATACGCATGACACACTTTACTGCTATCCGATGTCCATTGTCCATGAACCAGAGACAGGCGTGAGATGCGATGAGTCTTCATTAAAGCACGCGATAGGCGTCCCCATGTGGAAAGTGAGAAAGTGTGATTTAGATTCAACTGACTTCCACCGGTATGTTGCGTGTTCGGTGTTCAAACATTCAACACGATTGGTTCCCTAACTAAGTTGATTATGGCCCAGAGGTTGGAAACAAGATAAAAATAAAGTACAGACCGTAAGACAATCACGTAAAGAGAAGTTAAAGGAAATAAAGAACAATATGCCCATTCACTGTATCACACGAGCAACACATCAAAGTAATTCCATGAGTTGGTCGACCGCATGGAACCATCCCTGGACCTCTGCCATGTCAGTGTAGGCCGAATACCGACAGGAAATCAATTTTTTGATAATACGAAGAATTTGGTCATCGTATAGGTTCTTTCCCTTATTTCGTTGTATCTGGCAATTAGTCTGTTTCAAATAATAGGTGATTGAACCTCTTTCAACACAAATTTGGTAAGCGAAAAGACATATTCTGTATCAGCAAGAATCCAGTTCTCAGATACTGAGCGACTGTTAACCTGGGTTTTCCTATCATTCTTACCATCAAGATGCCGAAACAACGCCGCCCTGGAAAGGACTGCGTATTCGACCTTTTGGCCTGTGACACCAGAATATGCCAATTGGAAACTAAAACAGCCAAATCAATTGCGGTTTCCTTCACGTCGCAACCGTAAATTTTCTGTGCTGCAGAATCCATCGATAAAAGGACGCCAAGTTTCCGCCCTGCACGTTTCAAAGCACTATGTGTTTTCTCTAGAAATTAGAATGTGTTGGATCTGAACATACCCTCTTCTCCCAACAATACTTCTGACTCAAGCTCTGCAATTGCAACTCGGAACTCCAGTACTTTTTGTTGAAAAGACTGTCAAATTAAATACTATTGGCCAATGGAGTTAAACTATTTCCCTATGCCGGTTGCGTCGCCATTTCTCGAGTGTCTCGCCGATAGTTTCTTCTGACTTTTGGGAAACATCTCGATCTTTTTCCGTCCTGGCCTTACTAATCTACAGATGAAATCAGTGAAAAGAAGAAGGGATGGGTTCTACGATTTCCTTGATCTGGTCATCAGACAGATTTGGTTTTTTTCCTGCACAACAGACCTTCCAAGAAGAGTGGACGAGCCGGTCCATCCAACCGTCCGAAAGGCTTTTGTGGTATAAGTTGGCATGTACGACGTTCGGATGGACATCTTCAGCTTGAGATGTCTCACGACTGAATCTCATTTTTTCCTTAATCCAATCGACAATCAAAAAGTAATCATGGAATTCCGAAATTGGGAGCACATAGCAACTTTGGGTGTGCGGATGGGGTTTTGGATGAGCTTCTTTCGAGAGCAAGATGTGAACGGCCTTTGGATTGTAGATCTGCTTATACCTCCCCTTTGCGACTTTCATACCTTCTTCGAGACTACAATTGGCATCACAAGCAAGGACTTCATCGATATTTTCTGGTTTGATCGTTGGGTCCTCCCGGTGGATGAGGATTGATTTGGTCCTGAATCTTTGCACAGTCCAAGACTGTAAGGCTAGGCAAATTGAGCCATTCCACGGTCGGGCTTTCAGTCATCTTTGCTGAATTGTAGTATCGCGAGTGTTCAGTGTGCAGATGAGTTCAAAAGGTGCGCCTTGAGATTGAATCAAGATTCAGGGATGAGATGCGGGCGACAGAAGAAATCAATGCAACAGAGAAATAATTGATGGGCGAATTTTTTCAGATGGGTTTTTTTTTCGGTGTTTTCAGAGTGCTATTCAGATGGGTAATTTTTCAGTCAGATGGGTATTTTCAGGCGGCTATTCTTTCAGATGGGCAAATTGTGTTCAGATGGCTATTTAAATATAGATGCCTAAGCTGCCCAACGGCCCAACAATGCCTTCCAACATATAAGCCGGCTGTAGATCACGACAGTTTTGCAAAAATATCTCCAGATGTTCATCATCTCCCAAGAATTCATCCCACGTTG
>Ga0335075_10019493_pt1 | contig 10027 bp, 9 predicted proteins | sample Lox_Sample_24_FD_206723 | JGI IMG/M metagenome (GOLD analysis project Ga0335075, IMG submission 206723) | Soil microbial communities from Loxahatchee National Wildlife Refuge, Florida, United States - Lox_Sample_2.4 | ecosystem: Environmental > Terrestrial > Soil > Wetlands | place: USA: Florida...
GGCCCTGGCGGGGCGTCGTGAGTTCGACGACGATCGAAGACCTCGATGACCCGGTCGCCGAGATGGCGGCCAGGTTGCTGAATTCCAGCCTGGATGAGCACTGGCGGGAAGCCCGGCGCCGCTACCTAGCCCAGGCAGAGGACTATCCCGCCGAGTGGCGGCGAGCTGCCGGCAGCGACCAGACGGTGCTCTACGTCACGGCAGACGAGCTACTCCGGCTGCGCGAACAGATCCGCGAGCTGTATGTGCCGCTCATTCGGCTCTCCGGTCAGGACCGGCCTGACGGCGCTCAGCCAGTGCAAGGCGTCATTGAGTTCGCGCCCACGTTCAGCCCGCTTGACGAGACAAGTCAGTGACGGCCCGCGCTGGCCACCGGCCGGCCGCCCGTCGCATCAGCGGATCAATGCCCGCGCTGGGCTCGCGGCCGTTCCGCCTGCTTGCGGGCGGTCAGTTCGTGTCGAACGTTGGCGACGGCAGCTACGCGGTCGCGCTGCCCTGGTACGTGTTGTCGCACCACGGCGGCGCGATTCTGCTCGGCACCGTGCTGGCTGCTTACGGGATCCCGCGGACTGGCCTGATCATGGTGGGCGGCCATCTCGCAGACCGGCTCAGCCCCTGGGCGGTCATGATGGCGGCGGATATCGGCCGTCTCGGCCTGGCGGGCGGACTGGCAGTGCTGGCAGCCACGCAGCATCCAGCTTTCCTGACGCTGGCCCCGATCGCTTTCGGGCTAGGCGCTGGTGAAGGGCTGTTCCTGCCTGCGTCCTACGCGATCATGCCAAGGCTGGTGGCTGACGATCAGCTCCAGAGCGGCAACGCTTTGCTGTCGGCCAGCACGCAACTGGCCGTTTTCGCGGGGCCGGCGCTGGGCGGGGCAGTGGTGGCGGCGCTCAGTTCGGCGGCCGGATTCGGGCTGGATGCGCTGAGCTTCGCGGTATCCGCGCTGACGCTCTGGCGGCTCGCCGCGATCCTCGCCGCTCGATCGGGTGCCCGGGCCGCAAACTCCGCTGGACTCGCTGGGCAGCCTGCTCCCACTCCGGCGACCGGCTCCCGTCAGATAACTAGCCCCGGGCCGGAACCAGTGTCGCGTCGCTTTCGCTCGTTCGTGCGCCGCGAGCGTGTAGTGCCGCTGATCATGGCAATCAACATCGTGGCGAACCTCGGCAGCGCCGGTACCAGCGAGGTGGCCCTGCCGCTGTTCGCACGTGAGCACCTGCATGCCGGAGCAGGTGGTTACGGCGCCCTCATCGCCTGTGTCGGCATCGGCGCCCTGGCCGGATCGCTGGCCGCGACGCGGCTCAACCGGGCCAGGCGGCCCGCGGTCGCGGCCGGCCTGATCTTCCTGGCCCAGGTTCCGTTCATGGTTTGCCTGCTCTGGGCGCCGGGCCTCGCCGTGGCGGCGACCATGGTGGCGCTGTGGGGAGGCCTCAACATGTGGGCCAACGTCACGACCCAGACCGCGTTCCAGCGCTGGGCGCCGCCGGATCTCATTGGCCGGCTGAGCGGACTGTTGCTGGTCACGAGCTACGGGATGTTCCCGATCTCGGTGGCGCTCGCCGGACTGATAGTTCACCGCTATGGTCCGGGCCCGTTCTTCATCCTTGCCGCGGTGGCTCTCGCGGCGACGCTCGCGTGGGCACTCAGTCAGCAGGCGTTCCGTGACTTTGGGATGAGGCTAGCTGCCGAGCCATCAGCTCAATCAGTTTTTCCAGACCCCGCAGTGGTCGAATCATGACAGTGAAGCTCACAAGCTTGCCTTCGGAGTTCCACCGCAGCATGTCGATACCTTGCACGTAGACACCATCGAGGTAGGCCTCGAACTCCAGCACCGCGCTGCTGTCGTCGTGCCACTCGCTCACGTACTGCAGCGAGGGGCCGAGCACGACGAGAGCGCCGGACAGGTACAAGGTAGTCAGCGCCTTGCCCTGCTGCGGCTTGAACACTGCCGGAGACCTGAACTCGACGTCGTCGGCCAGCAGTTCGTCGAGCCGGCCGGGGTCCTTTGCCTCGACGACAGCGTGCCAGGCGCGCAGGGGAGCAGGCCGGTCAGTCATAGCCATAGTCAGTCCCCGCAGCGTGACGGCGGCGTTCACCGCAGTATCCGCCAAGCCGTGGGCCGCGCGCTTCGCACGACGTGCCGCAGCTTGGGCATAGCCAAACTGTAGCCTGCCACAGTCTGACGTCGGCAGCGCTCGCGACTAGGGCGCAGGCATGTCAATCGGCTCCAGAAACTCCAGGCGGTTGCCGTGCGGGTCGCTGCTATAGAAGCGCCGCATGCCGGGGAAGTCGTCGTCGAAGCTGGCCGGGTAGCCGGCCGATTCCAGTCGTGAGGCCCAGTCGTCGATCCCGGACACTAGCAGTGCCGGATGTGCCTTGCGCGCCGGCTTGAAGTCGGCCTCCACTCCGAGGTGCAACTCGAACCCGTGGCCTCGGAACCAGCATCCGCCTCTGGGCGCGAGGGCCGGAGGCTTGTCGATCTCATCCAGCCCGAGCACGCCGGAGTAGAAGGCGCGCGAGACGGCTTCGGACCCTGCCGGACAGGCCAGCTGCACGTGGTGAATCACGACTAGCTCACCCCTGTCATGTATCTCGACGTCAAGATACAGTCTAAGACACTAAGGTTTCCGCTATGGGGTCTATTAACGACATTGCGGAGCGGTATGTAGTCCGGGCGACCGATCTCGACCCGGTCATGGCAACCAGCGTCGGGATCGCTGGCCATGACGATCAGCTGACCGACCTGAGCACGGTTGGATTCGCGGCAAGGGCGGAGCTGGACCGGGTGACGGTGGCGGAGCTGACCGCGGCCGAGCCGGAATCCGAGCGTGAGCGGACTGCGCGCGCGGCGATGCTGGAACGGCTCGGGCTCGCTGTCGAGCTCTACGACGCGGGCGAGACTACTCGCGAACTGAACGTGATCGCGAGCTGGATCCAGGGCGTGCGTCAGGTCTTCGACCTGATGCCGACTGAGGGCGAGGAAGCGCAGCGCAACATCGCCGCGCGGATGGCCGCTGTTCCGGCCGCCTACGCCGACCTCCAGCAGACGTATGCGGAGGCCGCGCGCCAGAACCGCATCGCGGCGCGCCGTCAGATCATCGAGTGCGCGAAGCAGTGCGCGGACTGGTCGGCGCCCGGCAACAGCTTCTACCGCGGCCTGGTCGACCGCACCGGGGCTAGCGGCGCGTTGCTCGCAGACCTGACCGCTGCCGCCGACGCTGCCAGCGCGGCGACCGCCGAGCTCAGCAAGTTCCTGGAGACCGAGCTGCTGCCGCTCGCGGCAGAGCCTGATGCTGTTGGCCGGGACAGGTACGCGCTCGCGTCACGCAGCTTTCTCGGTGCAGCGATCGACCTGGACGAGGCTTACGCCTGGGGCTGGGACGAGGTCATGCGGCTAGAGGCTGAGATGGCGCGAGTCGCCGGCCTCATCGTGCCGGGCGGCTCTGTCGAGGACGCCAGCGCGAAACTGGATGCCGATCCGGCGCGGCAGATCACCGGTGCGGAGAACCTGAAGGCGTGGATGCAGGAGTTCGCCGACCGCACCATTGCCGAGCTGCACGGGACGCATTTCGACATTCCCGAGCCTGCACGACGGATTGAAGCCATGATCGCTCCGACCAGCGATGGCGGCATCTACTACACCGGCCCGAGCGAGGACTGGAGCAGGCCGGGCCGGATGTGGTGGACCGTGCCTGACGGAGTCGACCAGTTCGCCACCTGGAAAGAGATCACGACGATCTATCACGAGGGAGTGCCCGGCCATCACCTCCAGGTCAGTCAGCAAGTGTTCGAGAAGGAGTCGCTGAACCGCTGGCAGCGGCTGCTGTGCTGGGTGTCCGGGCACGGCGAGGGCTGGGCGCTGTATGCCGAGCGGTTGATGGAGGAGCTCGGTTACCTGGCCGATCCCGGTGCCATGCTCGGCATGCTCGACAGCCAGCTGCTGCGCGCCGCGCGAGTGGTCGTGGACCTTGGCGTGCATCTCCAGCTGCCTATTCCGGCGGGCACTGGCTGGCACGAAGGCGAGACGTGGACTGCGGAGCTGGCCTGGGAGTTCCTGCGCAGCCGGGTGCACATGGACGACGAGATGCTCCGGTTCGAGCTCAACCGGTATCTGGGCTGGCCCGGCCAGGCACCGTCGTACAAGCTCGGCGAGCGGATCTGGCTGCAGGCGAGGGAAGAGGCCCGCGAGCGCAAGGGCGCGAACTTCAGCCTGAGAGACTTCCACAGCCAGGCCCTTGCGCTCGGCGCGCTCGGCCTTGATCCGCTGCGCGCGGCGCTGGCTCGCCTGTGACGGGCACCACCGCGATCCCGGCCGGCCGGACTGGAACTTTCTCCTGGCTGTGATCGGATGGAGTCATGAAGATTCGCATCGGCATCAGCTTGGGCCCGCACGCTACGCCCGACGGACTGGCCGCCGCGGTCAGCTCGATTGAATCAGCGGGAATTGACTCGCTGTGGTTCAGCGAGGTCGTCTACGGCGACCTCGTCGAGCCGCTGATCGGCATGACTTACACGCTGGCGAGGACAGGCCGCCTCAAGGTCGGCACTGGAGTCGCGGTGCTGCCTGGCCGGCATCCGGTGCTGGTAGCGAAGGAACTGGTGTCGCTCGCGGCCCTGGCTCCTCGTCGCGTGCTGCCCGTTTTCGGCTTGCGCCCGGCACGCCCGCCGGAGGCAGCTGCATTTCCTGTCCACGGCAAGCGCGCTGCGGTGTTTGACGAGTCGCTGGAGTTGCTCAAGCTGCTGCTCACGCAGCAGAACGTGTCCTTCGCCGGGGAGTTCTTCACCGTCACGGGCGCGAGCGTCGGACCGCTGCCAGCCAAGCCGCTGGACATCTGGCTGGGTGGGAGCGCGCCAGCGGGGCTTCGCCGGGTGGGCAGATACGGGGACGGCTGGCTTGGCAGTTTCCTTACCCCGGCGGAGGCACGGGCAGCGCGCGAGCAGATCCAGGAGGCAGCGGCCGCGAACGGGCGAGAGATCGAGGCCGATCATTTCGGGATCAGCCTCGCCGTCGGTGGCATCACGCCGGACTTCGCCCGGGCGGTTGAGCGCCGGCGTCCCGGTGTCGATCCGGCCACCCTCGCAGCCGCGGACTGGGCGCAAGCCCGCGGAATGATCGAGGCCTTCGTCGACGCAGGGCTCAGCAAATTCGTGGTCAGGCCGGCGCTGCCAGTCGCGGCCGGCTCCGGCGTCGAGCAGTTCATCGCGGAATTCGCAGCCGAGATGCTGCCGCTGGAAAACTGAGCCGCCGAAGGCCTAACGGACTGTTCGGCTGACCCGGTCCGCCCGCCAGCAGCGCGAGCGCATCGCCATCTCCAGCTCTGCGGCCCCCGGGAATTGCTCGGCCAGCGCGGCAGCCGCTCGCGCCCGGCCGATGTTCCTGCGTTCCGCGCTGGCGGTGATGACCCCGCTGTAAGTCCCCAGCATGTCGACGATGTCGGTGACGGGCATGTACCGGCTAAACCGGAACAGCTGCGTTTCGATATTCGTGAACTGGGTCCGGTCCGGCAGTCGCACCTGACGGCGCTCGCCGTCAGGAATCCGCTCCAAAACGGGGATCTCGTCGGCCGGGATCTTCTCGGTCGGGGTCTCCTCGGCCGGGATCTCCTCGTCCGGATCCGGGTAAAACAGCCCGGCCGCCTGTTCCTGGCCGGCGGCCGGACGCTCGGCCAGTGCTTCGGCAAACCATTCATCCGCATGCAGCCACTCGATGTGCGGGCTGCGGCCGGTCCAGATCACCCCGAACCTGCCGCCGTCTCGCAGAACTCTGGCAATCTCCGGCACGGCCCGGTCCGGGTCCATCCAGTGCCATGCTGACGACACGAACACCGCGTCAGCGCTGGCATCCGGCAGCGGGATGGCCTCACCGCGGCCTGCCAGGACCTCGACGCTGCCGGACCGCGCCTGCAGCACTGATCGCATCCGCTCGTCCGGCTCGACTGCGATAACGTGGCCGACTTTCCCTGCCAGTGCGCGGGTCAGCAGTCCGGTCCCGGCGGCCAGGTCCACGACCACGTCACGGCGCGCGGGCAGCAGCCAGTCAACTGCCTCGGGCGGCGGGCTCGGCCGGAGCCGGTCGTATTCGCCTGCCACAGCTCCGAAGGACATCGAGCGTTCTGCGCGGGTAGCCACGCTGACACGTTAGCTCGCGACTCTGGCTGTTCACGTCGCCGGCGCCGAGAGGTGTCGGCCATCACAGCAAATGGGGCTTACCGGGCAGCCGACGCGCCCTCGCCACTCCCGGCGACCACAGTTCCGCCCCGGAAGCTGCGGAGCAGCAGGTCGAGCATCTCGACCTGGCGCCGGACGGTTACCCGGTCCTGATACAAGACACGCTCCGCGGACAGCCCGTCGATGAGCACGACCAGCTGATGAGTCGCCAGGCCCAGGTCATAGCCGTCGGCCAGCTCGCCGAGGTCCGCCGCTTCCTGCAGGTGGCCGCGCAGCCGGTCGCAGAGCCGGTCGAACTCGGTGTGCTGCAGGTCCCGCATCGCCCGGTTGCCGAGAGCCCGGCCCCAGAAGCTGATCTCGATCTGCGCCTCGAGGTCGCGCCGGTCATCCAGCGGCAGCGCTTCCAGCATGACGGCCCGCAGCGCCGCCAGCCCGGTCAGCCCGGCGGCGGCAGACGTCATCCGCGCGCCCACCCGCCGGTGTGAGTGCACCAGCGCTGAGCCGAGGATGTCGGCCTTGTCGTCGAAGTAATGCCCGAGAATCCCGCGCGAGCAGTTCGCCTCCTTGGCGATGGCGCGGATGGTGGCTCCGGCGATTCCGTCTCGGGCAATCACTCGCCAGGTGGCCGAGAGGATTTCATCCCGCCGCTCGTCCCAGTCAACGATCTTGGGCATCGCATTCCCGCTCGAAGGTCCTTCGTCGTCCGGCGTAGTCAAATCGTCCAGCGTATTCGACTCTGTTTTTTTGTCGGACGTCCGTCTAACATCCGTTCTAATGCATGAGAACACGGAACTGCAAACCGCCCGTGAGCAACTGGTGAAGTACAGCGGGCGCATGGTCGCTGACGGGCTGGCAGTCGGCGCCGCCGGGAACATGAGCGTGCGCGCCGGCGACCTCGTCGCTATTACGCCGTCCGGGGTGAACTACGCCGAACTGGTCCCGGCCGACATCTGCATCACGACGCTCACCGGCGAGGAAGTCGACGCGCCCGAGTCGCCGTCCAGCGAACTGCCCATGCATCTCGCCGTCTACGCGGCCACCAGCGCCGCCGCCGTGGTGCATACGCATTCGGCAGAGGTGATCGCCGTGTCGGTGACATCAGCCGAGCTGCCGGCCGTGCACTACGCGATCAACGGGCTCGGCGGCCCGGTCCGTGTCGCTGCCTACACCAGGTTCGGCTCGGCTGGCCTTGCCGAGGCAGCGGTCGCCGCGCTGGACGGGCGCCGTGCTGCGATCCTGCAGAACCATGGCGCGATCTGCTACGGCCGGACACTGCCGGAGGCATACGACCGGGCAGTACTGCTGGAGTGGCTGGCCCGGGTCTACCGGCTCGCGCGCGCCCACGGCGCGCCAAGGATCTTGTCCCAGGCCGAGCTCGACGAAGTGGCGGCCGAGTCCCGGCGGCGTAACTACGGGGAACGGCGGCGGCGGTGACCGCGGCCCTCGGTCACGGCGCGGTCGCGGGGCGGACCGGGACCGCGCGGCGGGTAGCGGTCATCGGGCCGCACATCCTGGACGTGCTGGGGCGGCCCGTTGAGTCGATCCCCGCGGGCCAGGGCAGTGCGCGGCTGACCGAAATACGGGCTACCGCGGCGGGAACCGCCGCCGGGACCGGGGTGGACCTGGCCAAACTCGGCAGTAGCGTGCGCAGCATCGGAGCGGTTGGCACTGACTTGCTGGCCGACATCCTCATCGCGGCGCTGACGGCTCACGGCGTCGATACTGGCGGCCTCGTCAGGACCGCAGCGGCGCAGACCTCGGCAACGATCCTGCCGATCCGGCCGAGTGGCGAGCGTCCTGCCCTGCATGTCCCCGGCGCCAGCAGGCTGCTGAACTTGGCTGACATTGACCTCGCAGGGCTAGCCGGATTCGACGCGGTTCTGCTCGGCGGCCCGGACGCGCTCGCCAGCCTGTCCGGCGCCGACCTGGCAGCTGTCGTCGCGGCAGCGAAGTGCGGTGCGGCAAAGTGCGGTGCGGCAAAGAGCGGTGCGGCAAAGAGCGGTGCGGCAAAGAGCGGTGCGGCAGAGAGCGGCGGCGCCCTCGTCGCGATCGACGTTCTGCATCCGGGCAGCGAACGCGACTTCGCCAGGATCGGTGCCGCGCTCAGCCGCGCGGACTGGTTCTGGCCGAACGCCGATCAGCTTCTCGCCCTCACCGGCCAGACTGATCTGGAGCTGGCCATCGCTGACGTGCTAGCGCTCGGCACCGGCGGCGTCGCGGTGACGCTCGGCAGCGACGGTTGCCTGGTCACCGGCGGAGCCAGTGCCGCAAGCGACAACGCGAAGCTGACCCACATCCCGGCGATAGCGGTCGACGTGGTCGACACCACGGGCTGCGGCGACGGATTCAACGCAGGCATGCTCACCGGGCTGCTGCTTGGCTGCGACCCGGTGGACGCGGCCTGGCTGGGCGTTGCCTGCGGAGCGCTCGTAGCGACAGGCCTCGGCTCGGACGCGGGCCTGGAGAGTCTCGACCAGGTGCTCGCGTTCCTGCAGACCGCGAACGCGGAGGTCGCCGACCGGATCAGCACGGCCGTAATCAGCACGGCGGTAATCAGCACGGCGCCAATCAGGACAGGGAGCGAACAGCATGACAGATCAGCTAGTCCAGGCGGCTAGCCAGGACAGCCGGCCGCGCGGCGCGGATGAGCGGCTGCGCCGCCGGGCCGCAGCGGTGCTACCGGGCGGGATGTACGGGCATCAGTCCGCGGTTGCGTTGCCGCCGGAGTACCCGCAGTTCATGCGGTCGGGCCTCGGGGCACGCGTCATCGACGTCGACGGCAACGAGTACGTCGACCTGATGTGCAGCTATGGCCCGGTCGTCCTCGGCCACCGGCATCCGGCCGTGGAGGCGGCGGCCGCCGCGCAGGCGGAGCTTGCCGACTGCCAGAACGGGCCGGGTTCCGTCATGGTCGAGCTTGCCGAGCTGCTTGTGAACACTGTGCAGCACGCGGACTGGGCGATGTTTGCCAAGAACGGCACCGACGCGACCACGATCTGCTGCACGATTGCCCGCGCCCGCACCGGCCGGTCGAAGATCCTCGTGGCGACAGGCGCCTATCACGGCGCCGCGCCGTGGTGCACCCCGCGGCTCGCGGGCGTCACAGCGGAAGACCGCGCGAACCTCGGCCACTACACCTTCAACGACCTGGCGTCGGCCACGGCGGCTGCGGCGGAGGCCGGCCCGGATCTCGCTGCCATCGTGGTCAGCCCGTTCAAGCACGATGCCGGGTTCGACCAGGAACTCGTCGACCCTGCCTTCGCCCGTGGCCTGCGCGAGCTCTGCACGCAGACTGGCGCCGCGCTGATTCTGGACGACGTGCGTTGCGGCTTCCGGCTGCACCTCGGCTCTAGCTGGGAGCCCATCGGCGTCCTGCCGGACCTGTCGGCCTGGAGCAAGGCCATTGCCAATGGCCACCCGCTTGCCGCGGTGCTCGGCTCCGGCGCGTATGCCGACGCGGCCGCGAGCATTTTCGTGACTGGTTCCTTCTGGTTCTCGGCTACCGCGATGGCCGCTGCGATCGCGACCATCGGAGCGCTGCGCGATGAGGGCGCGATCGAGGCGATGGACCGGGCCGGGACCGCGCTGCGCGCCGGGATCCTGGAGCAGGCTGCGGCGCACGACCTCGAGATCAACTACACCGGGCCGGCTGCCATGCCGTACCTGACGTTCGCAGGCGACCGCGGTCACCGGCTAGCCAGCACCTTCGCCGCGGCGGCCATCCGGGCCGGCGCGTACCTGCATCCGCGCCACAACTGGTTTATCTCTGCGGCGATGACCGACGCAGATCTGGCCAAGGCCCTCTCCGCGACCGATGAGGCCTTTGCCGCCGTCCAGGCACGACAACACGAAGGCGGTATCA
>Ga0335075_10019494_pt1 | contig 10027 bp, 10 predicted proteins | sample Lox_Sample_24_FD_206723 | JGI IMG/M metagenome (GOLD analysis project Ga0335075, IMG submission 206723) | Soil microbial communities from Loxahatchee National Wildlife Refuge, Florida, United States - Lox_Sample_2.4 | ecosystem: Environmental > Terrestrial > Soil > Wetlands | place: USA...
ATGGAACCATGGACCTAACCGCATACGAGGAAAGTAAATTCGAACTTGCTCAAGTGCTCCGGACTGCTTCGGCTCTTCTTCCACATGAAGAAGCAGAGCGCCATCAGCGCATCCGTGAGGTCCAGGCTCGTTTAGCAGAGGATCGTTTCAATCTGGTCGTCGTGGGCAGATTTAGTCGTGGCAAGAGTTCGCTAATGAATGCCGTCCTCGGAAATGACTGGTTGCCCACCGGGCTGGTGCCGTTAACCTCCGTCATCACGACTGTTACATACGGCACCAAGCCGGAGGTCGTACTGGAATACCAAGACCGGGGCTTTCGATCGAAGATAGAACTGCAGGCCCTTGCTGATCACATCACTCAGGCCGGAAATCCGGGCAATATCAAGAAAATTAAGGTTGCAGAGGTACATTTACCCGCAGAGATCCTTCGCCGCGGCTTTTTCTTTGTGGACACTCCCGGCCTGGGTTCCCCGATTGTTGAGAATACCCGCACAACCGAGAGCTTCCTCCCGGAAGCAGACGCCTTCTTGCTCGTCACCGGCTACGAAAGCCCCCTATCGGAGGATGAGGTTCGCTTTTTGCGGAGCGTATCGAGTTCTTCCCGGAAGATTTTCATTGTGCTGAATAAGCAGGACACTGTCGATCCTGCACAGCGAAGCCAGGCCCGCACATTTGTGGAGAATCAGCTCCACATTCTCTTCGAGCGAAATCCTCCATCGACCTTCTCTATTTCCGCGCGTGATGGACTCGAAGCCAAAAAGAGGCAGGACACACAGCTACTCTACGCCAGCGGACTTCCGCGCTTGGAAGACGAGCTCGTACAATTTCTTTTGGCGGAAAAGAGCAGCGAGTTTATGCTGCAGATGTGCAACCGTGTCGCAGACCTGCTCATCGATCTCGGGTCATCCGCAGAATTGTCTCAGCTGTTGCACCAGGTCAATACGTTGAAAATTGCTCTCTCCGAGGGGAGACCGGACGCCTATCGCTACACCGTAGTCGGAACGGCCTCTGAAGCGGCGACTACTGCTTCGCAGAAATTTCGACCGTGCGAGATCTGCGAACATATTCAAAAGCAGTCTTTCCATTTTCTCAGCCAGTTTCAGTATGAACTCGCTACCAACCCCAAAACACAGCGCGATCATGCGGAACACGGCGGGTTCTGCAGTCTACATACATGGCAGTACGAATCAATCGCGTCACCACAGGGAACCTGTTCTGGATATCCGGAGTTGCTCAACCATCTGGCGGCATCGCTGACGGAGGCCGCGACTTCTGAAATTACACCCGAAGGGGCTCAATCTAGAATTAGCGCTTTGCTCGCGACAGCTGTCAGTTGTCCTCTTTGCCACGTGCGCACAAAGTCAGAAGCCGAGGCAATAGCTGCCGTAACTCACCGACTCACAGGAGACACAAAGCGGCGGCTAAACTCGCTGTCCGCGGTCTGTCTAATTCACCTCCGCCTCCTGATCGCTGGCTTCTCTGACCCCGACGTTATCAAGCAACTCCTGGAACGCGAGTCTGTACTTCTGCACCGAATCGCAGAAGACATGCAAAGGTATTCTTTGAAACATGACGCGCTACGCCGCCACCTGGCTAGCGAGGAAGAACGTGACGCCGCGCTCAAGGGTCTGCTTTCTCTAGTGGGTCATCGCAGCGTCAGTTCTCCGTGGCGTGTCGAATACATCCTCTAAAGAATGCGATTCCTCGAAAGGCCGACACATGCGCGCGGTACCGACAGCTGACAAAACGTTTCCTCACTCTGGATCAAACGATACCTTCGGCAATTGCGGAGCAATCCAGGAAGTGGGCCCTGATACATAGGGCCTATTGACATCACCCTCGGAGATATAGTGCTCACGATGTCCAATCAACGCCTATCGACGTCCATAATGAAGGATCCTGTCACGTGGCTATACCCTGCGATCGAGCCTTTTAGCACTGGGCGGCTCCAGGTCTCACCCGTCCACGAAATCTACTTCGAGGAAAGTGGAAACCCCTCCGGCAAGCCGGTGGTGTTCTTGCACGGAGGCCCCGGTGGCGGCTCCAGTCCTAAACAGCGTCAATTTTTTCACCCTGAAAAGTACCGCATCATTAACTTCGACCAGCGTGGGTGCGGCAAGAGCACGCCCTATGCCTCTCTTGAAGAAAACACGACCTGGGACCTCGTTGCCGACATCGAGAGAATCCGCGAGCACCTGGGGATTAAGCGATGGCAGGTATTCGGTGGATCGTGGGGTTCCACTCTTGCTCTGGCCTATTCCGAGACGCACCCTGATCACATTACCGAACTCGTTCTTCGCGGCATCTGCCTGCTCCGCAAACAGGAGATCGATTGGTTCTATCAGCGCGGCGCCTCGGTTCTCTATCCGGACGCCTGGGAGCTGTATCTCTGCCACATTCCCGAGTCCGAGCGCGGCGATCTACTCTCGGCCTATTACCGCCGCCTGACCAGCGATGATCCGGCCATGCGACTCGCCACCGCAAAGATCTGGAGTGGATGGGAGGGCGCCACCTCAAAACTTCACCCCGACTCTGCCTTTATCCGTCACTACGAAGAGGACGAGTTTGCTCTCGCTTTCGCGCTTATTGAGGCGCACTATTTCTGCAACAAGGGCTTCCTCGAAACTGACAACCAGTTGCTGCGCGACGTCTGGCGGATTCGCCACATCCCTGGGGTCATCGTGCAGGGACGTTACGACGTCGTCTGTCCGATGGAAAGCGCGTGGGAGCTCCACCGTATGTGGCCCGAAGCGGACTTCGTCATCACACCAGACAGCGGTCATAGCGCCTTCGATCCGCCAAACAGTCGCGCCCTGGTCGCGGCGACCGACAAATTTGCCAGCTAGTCTTCAAACTATGACGTGAGTTTCAGCGATCCAAGCACTGTTTAGTATGGGCCGCTAGCCACCGGTTAGTGATTCAGAAATAATCCAGTCTCAGCTCGAAGCATCAGTACTGACCTTTTGGCTTGTGTTTACCGATCCGTATGCTTACGAATCACGCTGGTTCAAATGATCGATCCGTTCGTACCATCACCTCTCCTAGAGTTAAATGAAGCTCTAACAAAATAAGCGGAAGCGGGTGCTAGGTGCTAGGCCGCTTCCATTGGAATCACCTGCCCGAATGGCGCTAGGCGCGACTCTGTCGAGGCCCACAATGCAGGATAGGCAGGACTTTCTTTTGGGAATGATCCGCATAAGTCTGTGAGAAAAACCAGGGTCTGCGGTGCAATTCCCTGCTCGTCCAACCACCGGAAGCAGGGCGCGAAGTTCGTTCCCCCTCGGCCAACGGGAGTGAGCGCGATCGGCTGCCCCGCTTGATAGACCTCAGCCTTATGAACCTCGGTATCGAAGTAGAGCACATGAACCCTGCTCGGTCGTTGCCCTTCGAGAATGGACCGAATTTCCGTCTCAAAGAGACCCAGCTGGCGTGCATTGATCGACCCTGAGCATTCGACTGCGATGGCGATTTCGCCACTGCCCTCAGACCTGACACCCGGAAGATATAGCCCGGCCCAGATGTGCCGCCGATTGGGCGGCAACCAGCTGTAGTCGGAAGGAATCGTCTCCGACCAGGCGCGGCGGAGCAACTCGCGCCAGTCCACGCTCGCCGCCACCGATTGTTCAAGGCTGCGAGTGATGCCGGGAAGCTTACCTGCAAGTCTTGCACGTTCTCTGCCTGTTCGACGGCTATCTTCCATTCCCGCGCCTGTTCATCCACTGTGTCGCAGTCGTCTCCTTCGGGTTCGGCAGCGTCAATCACCTGGCCAAAGGCGCCCGGCGTGGTTGGAGCAATAGGCTCGTCGTCTGCACGCGGATTGTTGCCGTGTTTTCCGCCCTCTTGCTTGGAAGAAGGGCCATCTTGGCTCTCTCGTTCACCGGTAGCGCCGTCATCATTTCGTTGCTGTTCAATTAAGTTGTAGATGCGTTCCGCGTTCATGCCGCGAAGAGACTGTCGACGAGGACATCCTTTGGAAGCGTGAGCCCCGAATCCAAAAGTAAAGGTTTGATAGTATAGTCGCACGCCATATTCCAGCGTTCCCGATCACGGTCTGCGCGACGCGTGTGATGCTGAAGTGCCGGGTGCATCACATCATGCGCCAGAACGCCGGCAAGTTCTGCCGCGTTGAGCGTCTGGACAAATTCTGGATTGTAGAACAGCGAAACGCCATCCGTGGCCATGGTCTGAATCGAACCCGTGGGCCGCCCAGCCAAACGGAACAGCAGCGAACCGAAGAAAGGATGGATCGAGAAGGAGCGCGGTCCGGGCCTTCTGGATCCGGACCGCCGGGGTAAGGTGCTTCGTCATGGCGTTGCAGCCTCCATGTATGCCGACATGTGCGAGAAGATGGCATCGACGCTGGGCTCGTTCTGCGGCGTAGACTTGTCGTTCGTATCAGCGGCGTCCTGCTCCCGACCGCGTAGGACCGCGTCCATCTGCGACAGGATCTGAGCAGCGTCCGTAGCGGTCGCAACACGGAGAATCTCGTTCTTCTTCAAATCGTATGCACTGACGTTGCACAGGCGATCTTTGATCTCTGCTGCAAACCGATTCAACTCGTCATCTTGGCTCACGTTAAGACGTGGAAGCAAATCGACGAGGTCGAAAACATTGGTCACCAACGAAGCATGGAATCGCGACTCCGGCTCGTTCAGTTTGTCGACCATGTGTGTGACGACGTCCGTTAGCCGCACCCACAGGTCCTTGGTCCCACGGTTGAGCGACTGGCGCACACTCTCGTCGATTTCACGCGCGACCCGCGCCTGTTCTTCCTCTGACAGCGTTACTCGAAAGTCATTGCCGCTGAGAATAGGGAGCACTTCGAGCTTCACCCCGAACTTCGGTCGGAGCTTTTCGGTCGACGGATAGTCTTCCTCTCGAAAAGGCCGCTCAACTCCGGACGGACCTGTTCGATATAAGACGGGTAGACCTCGAGAAACTCATCGACGCTCTGGGAAAAAGCGCGCTCAAACTCTCGCGTCTGAGTATTGAGTTCAAAGTAGAAGTGTGCCGGCAGCAGACGATAGCCTTCATCGGACCACGGCAGCGTGATCTTGTAGAAGTGCTGCCGAATCTGTCCAGCGAGGGTCCGCAAAGCGTCAAGCTTCTCTGCACCGCGGAGGAGTTGTTTCTTGTAGCGCCCTGCGCTCTCATGCGCACCGTGTTGGTTAGCGACGTCCCGGCTAACTTTCCGGTCGTATTTCACCGCAGTCCAGATACTGATATGGACTGCGGCCAGCATGGCTCGTTCGGTAATCATTGATGGACCTCCGCATGTTCAACACCGAAGCGAACAAACTCCGGTGTATAGGTGATGCCACGGTTCCGCGGCCGCGTCCCGTATTGCCAGCACGCGCATCTCGGTTGGCATGCGATCGAGATATTGCATGCCCTTGGCGATGGAGTGGTCGCTGAGGACTCTTCCTAATGCAGTGACAATCGCGATCTGAGCGTAAGGCTCGCCAGGAAGTGGCGCGCTATCCGGGTTCAAGAGGATTTCATCGATGGATGGCAGGTCACGAAACAGCCCAGGAAGGCGACCAGTTCCGTCGTGGCAGCCAGCCCAACCGTACCCTCAAGCAGCTGAGCTTCGATCTCTGTGGCTCCCGTGAAGAATCCGCTCTTCTGCCGACGCGCGAAGCCGCTCAAGACGTTCGAAGCCATCTCCCAGGAGCGGGGCGTTGGCCACGCATTCACGTCTGACGTGGCGTTAGCATCGTGAAGGAGCACCGGCTTGAATCGGAGGAAAGCGACGATCTCCGGGCGCAGCCCGGCACGAACCGCCAAGGGCACCAGTCCTCGAAGTCCGGCTCGAGGTTTCGGTGGACGAAGCGGTTCCGCAGCGGCCGAGCATGGAAAAGTGCACGCCACGCTCGGACGCCGGATTGCCTGCGGCCACCACCACCCAACCGTCGGGAAGGTAGTATTCCCCGAGCTTGCGGTCGAGCACTAGCTGATAACAGCCGGCCTGTGTCATCTGCGGTGCGGCAGTCAGTTCGTCCAGAAAGAGGCTGCCTTTGCCTGAGGTGGGCAGAAATTTCGGGGGCACCCATTCTGCCTGATCTGGGGAGATGCGCGGCAATCCGCGCAGGTCGACCGGGTCAAGCTGAACAGCTCGAATGTGGAGGAACTGCCAGCCTAGATCCGAGGTTACCTGTGCAACGATCTGTGATTTGCCCGCACCACACGCGCCCCATATGTGCAGAGGCACACGTTCGCAAACCAAGGCACGGAGTGCTTCAAAGAGTTCAGAGGGTTTCATCGATTGCCTTTTGGGAGTGATGGGTTAAGCGGGGGTTGAGACGACCCGGAAACGACGATGCGAGCTGCAGCCGTGTCAGCGAACAGCTAGGCTGTGAATCCCAGGAGGATGGCTCTTTTGCATTTTCCGAGAGGAGATGGGCGTTTTTCGGTATCTATCTTGGAAGAGGGCGGCCCTCTCGGTCTCAAGTGTTTACTCTTGAGTTATTCCCGGTTTGGCGACTGTCGTTAGCACATAATATGTCCGCATTGTTTAGCAAGCGAAGTGTCCGCTTTGGGGGCGGCAAGGATGGAACCATGCGCGAGAGCATGGAGATCTATCCGAGGACCGCGGTGGAGCGGGCAATGAAGCTACATGAAGTGCTGTTGAGAGCCACAACTGGGAAGATCAAGTGGTGGCAGGCTGCGGAGTTGGTGGGGATCAGCGTGCGGCAGATGCGTCGCTGGCGGAAGCGGCGAGAGGAGCAAGGCCCGAAGAGCCTACTGGACCGACGGCGAGGGATCCCGAGCCGCCGTCGCGTAGCGAAGGCTAAGGCCGAACAGGTTCTGGCCCTGTATCGAGACAAGTACTTTGATCTGAACGTGCGGCACTTTCACGAGAAGCTGGTCGAGGATCATCAGATCGCGTTGAGCTACACGTGGGTCAAGCAGGCGTTGCAGACGGCGGGGCTGGTGAAGCGCAAGGCCGAGCGCGGGAGCGGCGCGAGCGGCGTCCTCTGCCAGGGATGATGCTGCACATCGACGGCAGCGATCATCAGTGGTTTCAGGATGAGCGACGGCACGATCTGATCGTGATCCTGGACGACGCAACCAGCGAGATCTACTATGCCCAGCTGGCGCCGGAAGAAACGACCTTCACGGTGATGGCCGGCCTGCGCGCGGTAATCGAACGCAACGGGCTGTTCTGTTCACTGTATTCGGACCGTGGAGCCCATTTCTGGCGGACACCCAAGAGCGGTGGCAAGGTTTAAAGTCGCTAATCGAACCTCCTTTACGCGTATTCAGACCCGAACGATTTCTTGGTGCCGAGACTTGCCCAGCAAATCGTCCTGGCGTAACGGGACTACGGAACTGATGTGGTCAGAACAGATGCCAGTCCGGCCTGAGCGCGGTTAGGGTTTAAGGCTTGCCCCGCACCTCCTCTCGACCTCCTCCTGGGAAAGATGGATCGAAACGAGGGCACAACTGGGGCACTTTTTCTTGAGCGCAGTGCTCTTTATGTGCCTTTTTGATCCCCTAAATGGCTCTGTATGTCATTGATTCAACCGATGTTATCCCGAATGGCATGGAAGAGGTCATCGGTTCGATCCCGATCAGGTCCACCATACATCACAACAACTTACGGGTTTGAGCATTTTTCGTTTAGGGTCCATTAGGGTCCACGGGGACTCCCTCCCCATTCCTCGCCACCCCCGCCTTCAATAACCCCACCACCCGCGACTGCGCGTCCCGCTTGGCCGGCGTGACCGCCTGCGCATACACCTCAAGCGTCATCTTGACGGTCGCGTGACGCAGGAGCTCCTGCACCACCTTGATGTCCTCCCCATTGGCTTTGAGCAAGGTCGAGAACGTGCGGCGGAAGGTATGCCAGCCGATGTGTTTCGCGATCTCCGCCCGCTGGGCGGCCGGGCGAATCGATCGCTTCAGCACGGAGTCCGGACTTAACGGTTGGCCTCCCTGTTTTCTGAGACTCGCGAACACCCAATCCTCCGCTTGGTTATAGGCGCAGGCTCGTTTCCAGGTGAGTAGCTCTTCTGCAACCCAGGGGTCAATCGGTACCGGTTTTTGGGAAATCTCCGTCTTGCACCTCCCTACCCTCTGCCGATACACCGACCGGGTCACGGAAAGCTCGAGCCGCTCGAAGTCGACATCGAGCCACTTGAGTCCAATCAACTCGCTGCGCCGCAAACCGGTGACGGCATCGAGCAGCACCATGGCGCGCTCGCGATGCGAGAGCTGACCGAGCAGTTGGACGAGTTCCCCTACGTCCAGCACGTCCGGGGCCCGCATCCGTTTCCCGCTCTGCCGCACCATCGTGATCGGGTTCGTGCCCTGGGGCAGAAACTCGTAACGAATGGCGTGATTGAACAGGACACTCATGATGCTGCGGATTTTCGCTTTGCTTCCCCGCGCGAGCTCGAGCTGGCGAAGCCACGCCTCAACGGCGACGGTCCGCACCTCGCGCAACTTTTTGTCTCCCCACTCGGGGACCACATGGTAGTCGAGGATTTGCATGTAGGTGGAACGAGTCGAATAGGCTCGCCCCTCCGCGTCCTCCTGTCGATTCCCAATGGCAAGAAGTTCTCGTTGCTTGAAGTGGTCTACGAGCGCCGCCACCGAGACCGGCCGTTGCGCGGAGGGTGGCTGCGCTTCATTAATGGTTATGCGTAAAGATTCGGCGGCCTTCGAGGCGCTCCCTTTGGTCGGCAATTCCTTCACCGTCCCGAGAATCACCTTGCGGCGAACCCGCTTCCCCTGGCCATCGGTTTCCCGCCAGCGGAAGACCCAACAATCCGGATTCCGCTTGCGCTTTACGCGGTCGATCGTTCCTTGTTGATACCGTGTCCCTCGAAACATGTTTCCTCTCGTTTCGTGGCCACAGACCGCTCCCTCGATGGTGCCACAGTTCGGATGAGCCCGGATCGCAATTTATGCCATCCGTTTGCGGACATAGGCGTCCAATACCGAAGCCCGAAAACGCCAGACTTTTCCGAACTTCAGTCCCGGGATCTCGCCTCGTCGGGCCCTGCGTTTCAAGGTTTCCGGATGTACATGCAGCAAGCGAGCCGCCTGCTGCGTATCGAGCAGCGGCTCGAAATGGAACGGCTCCGGATTTGCTTCACTTGCAGTCTGTCCCACAGCAGCGCTCCTGGCTTCTGAGCTCGAGCATAGGCTGCGCTCCATCGGGCGCGGTATGACTTTTCGTACCGAGCAATTCCTGTGGACTCAAAGCCCGATCGGCTCGAGGAACGTCGCGTACGATGAGGCCTCGGCAGGACCGGGCTCCTGTTCTTCCTTCCGAGGGAAAACTCGCTTCGATCCGGCGGCAGATCGTTTGTTGTCAAAACGACAGAGCAAACTCGAGCCGGCAATTCCGGCTTGCCTTTCCTAAGGTTCTGCCCACCACACCTCAAACTCTGCGTGCCGAGCCCAGGACGATTTCTCCTCTGTGAGCCAATTCTTCTCATGCCCAAGAGGAAGAACGTCTCAGAGAACCTCTTCCCCGGCGGCCAAGCAATCGAAGAGCGGGGAGAATCTCGAACCTCGGGATCGCCAGGTGGTCTGGACAGTTGGGGCCCTGGGGAGGTTCCGCTCGAGAGACGGCCGGCAGTCTCGACTGGCATCGGCAGAGGAGCTCGAGAGAGCATGGTTCTCCCCGGGTGAACCCTCCGTATCTATCCCGCTTGCTTGCCCGGTCACGGGCTTCGGGGTTGAGCCCGACGCCCTGCGGCAAGGCTCGCTCTTCTGCTTCGGCTCAGGGCCGCCTTCGGTTACGGTTTCCGTCTTCGGACGGACCCTCCGTAAATGCAGAGCTTCGGCCTTGGGAGTCGGACCCACTCGCCGAGGCTTCGCCCAGGTGTGACCCGAGCAAGATCGGGAATTCAAACACGGAGACACCCTCATGTATCAGAACAAAGCCATCCTCACCGGCTTCCTCGGCGGCGACGCCGTCGTCCACACCGCCAAGAACAATTCCCCGTTCACCGTCCTCTCGCTCGCCACCAAGGAGTCCTACAAAGACAAAACCACTGGCAAGTACAACGAC
>Ga0335075_10019495_pt1 | contig 10027 bp, 5 predicted proteins | sample Lox_Sample_24_FD_206723 | JGI IMG/M metagenome (GOLD analysis project Ga0335075, IMG submission 206723) | Soil microbial communities from Loxahatchee National Wildlife Refuge, Florida, United States - Lox_Sample_2.4 | ecosystem: Environmental > Terrestrial > Soil > Wetlands | place: USA: Florida...
CGGCCCGCTCAACCGGCTGGTCATCGGGGCGGGGCTCGACTGGAGAGAGGTCGCGCTGCTCTCTGCCTACTGCGCCTACAGGAGGGTCGTCGGCGGGCCGTGGGCGGCTGAGGCTGCCGATGGGATGAGCGACGCCCTGGTGGCCTTCCCGACAAGCGCCGCGGCCGCGGTGCGCTTGTTCATGTCCCTCCTGGTACCGGAGCCAGGCTTGCCGGCCGGCGACGCCCGCGCCGCCATGCTGGACGCTGTGGCCGGCGTGCCCGACCTCGAGCACGACAGGGCTTTGCACGAGCTGGTCTCGCTGGTGGACGCCACTGTCCGGAGCAATTGGGCCCTGCGGCGGGAGACGATCTCACTGAAGTTCGCCAGCGGTTCGGTCCCATTTCTCCCGGCCCCGTCGCCCCTGACCGAGACTTTCGTGTGGTGCCCATGGTTCGAGGCTCTACACGTCCGCTTCGGGCGGGTGGCAAGGGGAGGGATCCGTTGGAGCGACCGTCACGCCGACATACGGAGCGAAGTGCTGGGGCTGGCCAGGGCGCAAGTGAAAAAGAACTCGCTCATCGTGCCGACAGGTGCTAAAGGAGCGTTTGTTGTGCGCAGGGAAGGCGTAACCGGACCAGAACACGGACAGGCAGAGCATGGAAAAGCGGCGTATTCCGCATTCATTGAGGCTTTGCTCGACGTCACGGACAACATCGTCGGGAGCAAAGTGGTCCATCCTGACGGCGTTGTTTGCCGCGACGCTGACGACCCCTATCTGGTGGTGGCGGCCGACAAGGGGACGGCGCGTTTTTCCGATCTGGCCAATTCGATAAGCGTGGGGCGAGGTTTCTGGCTGGGCGACGCATTCGCTTCAGGAGGGAGCACCGGTTACGACCACAAAGCCTTGGGGATAACGGCGAGGGGGGCCTGGGTCGCTGTACGCAGGCATTTTCGCGCCCTGGGGATGGACGCCCAGGAGGACCAGCTGAGGGTGGTGGGCGTGGGCGACATGTCGGGCGACGTCTTCGGCAATGGCATGCTACAAAGCAACAGTATTTGCCTCATCGCCGCCTTTGACCACCGCCACATTTTCGTCGACCCGGCGCCGGATCCGGCCGTGTCCTACGAAGAGAGGCGGCGGCTCAGCCTGCTCGAGAGCTCCTCTTGGCAGGACTACGACTTGAATGCCGCCTCGCGGGGCGCGGCTGTGTTCTCCCGGCACGCCAAAAAGGTAGAGCTTTCTCCGCAGGCCTGCGGAGCCCTCGGGGTCGTCGGACCGGGCACCATGTCCCCGCCGGAACTGGTGAAAGCGGTGCTCGAAGCCCAGGTCGACCTTATTTTCTTCGGCGGGATCGGCACTTTTGTGAAGGCGCCGGGCGAGACGGACAGAGACGTCGACGACCGGGCCAACGACGAGGTAAGGGTGAACGCCGACCAGGTGCGGGCGCGGGTGGTGGCCGAAGGGGCCAACCTGGCCATGACACAAGCCGCACGGACCAGCTATTCGCGTCGCGGTGGGCGGGTGGACACCGATTTCATCGACAACGCCGGCGGTGTAGCGATGTCCGACCGCGAGGTCAACTTGAAGATCCTCTTGGGCCAAGCCCTGAGTGCCGGGCGCCTTAGTCTCCCTGCCCGGGACGAAGTCCTGGCCAGTTCGGCCGAGGTGGTGGCGGACGCCGTCCTGGCCCAGGTCGAACAAAGCGTGGTCGCCCTGGACCGGGCGGCCGGCTCGAGTGCGGCCGAACTTCCTGCGTTCGAAGCGCTCATGGGCGACCTGGCCGGAGAGGGCCTGCTCGATGTCGAGGTAGAGGGGCTTCCCGACCCGGAGGAGCTCGCTCGTCGCAAAGAGGCCGGCGCCGGCCTCAGCCGGCCTGAGCTGGCGGTGTTGCTGGCCTACGCCAGAAGTGAGCTGGCCCGCTCCGTCGAGGCCTCGCCTTTGGCCGGCGATGAGGCGGTTCGTTCTTGCGGGGTAGGCTATTTCCCGCCCGGGCCCCGGCAGGCCTTTTTGGACCTCATACCCGAGCACCCGCTGTTCCGGCAACTGGTCTCGTCGGAACTGGCCAATGAGATGATCGTCCGCATGGGCGCCATCTGGGCCCACGAGGTGGCCGCCGAGACCGGCCGCCAGCTCTGGGAGGCGGCCGCCGCCTATTGGGCCGCCCGAGAGGTCCTCGGCGCCGCGCCGCTGTTCGCGGAGGTCGACAACGTGGCCTGGACCATCTCCACGGAGGCCGAGGTGGCATTGCGCGACTCTTTGAGCGCCGGTCTCGGGAGACTGGCCCGCTGGTACCTGGCGCGAAAGGGCCCGCTCGAGCCCCGGGCTGTCATCGCCGCTGACCGGCCTTTCGTAGCCGGCCTGCAAGCGGCTTGTTCGCTCGACGGACAGGCACCCGGCGGGGGACCGTTCGATGCCCGGCCGGCGGCGGCGGCGCTCACCGCAATGGGAGTCCCTGATGATGTCGCCGCCCGGGTCGCCGGGCTCCTCCGCGACGCCGCCGTCGGCGAACTGGCAGAAGCGGCGCGTTCCTCCGACCACGAGGTAGGGCCGGTATCGGGTGCTTACGCGGCCGTAGAGGAGGGGCTCTCCCTGGCCAGACTGGAGGAGGCGCTCACCGGGCGGGAGACCTCAGACCGGTGGGAACGCTGGGAACTCGACTTGCTGGCGGACGACCTCGCCCGCGCCCGGGTGGTCGCCGTCACCAGGGCCTTGCAGTTTCGCCCGGACGTGGGCGGTGTCGAGGCAGCCCGGGAATGGCTGGCCATGCGGCCGGGGCCCCTGGCCCACGCGTCGGACCTCGTCGACCGGCTCGGGCCGGAGAGTGCACACAGAGAGACTGGGCCCCGCTGGAGTGGGACGCGCGGGACTGGGGCCGGGGGAGGATCGCCCGACCCGCCACTCCCGCTTCTGGCCTTGGCCCTCCGTGCCGTCGGCGACGCCGTCCGGGCCTAAGCGACCCAAGGCGGACCGCGTGGCCCCCGTAGCTGATAAAGCGCGGGCCGAGGCGGAGAGGAGGCCGGGAACAGGTACCGCCGTCGGCGCCAAGCTCGAGGAAGGCCGGTTGCACCTGGTCGGACTTGAACTGGTGCGGGTCCTGCTGCCTCTGCGAAAGGCCTGGGTGAGCGAGGCCGGCAGTTTTTCCCAACGTGACAGTCTCCTTGTCAGGGCCATAGTCCGGCTCATTTCGCCAGCAGGCGGCGTCGACGAGAGCGAGGGTTGGGGCGAGTGCGCCGCTTTGCCGGAGCCGACTTATAGCGCCGAGTACACCGCCGGAGCTGTGGAAGTGTCCGAGCGGTACATCCTGCCGGCGCTGCTCGGCGCGGACGTGGCTCGGGCCGAAGATGTTGCCCCCGCCTTGTCGTCCTTGAAAGGCCACAGGATGGCCAAAGCGGCGTTCGAGGCCGCCCTTCTCGACGCCGGGCTGCGGTGCGCCGGAGTGCGCATGGCCGATTTCCTGGCCGGGCTCAGCGACACCGGGCGGAAGCCGCGTGAGTCGGTCATGGCGGGGGTTGCAGTCGGTCTGCCCCGCTCTCTCCCGGAACTCCTCGACGAGGTGGCGGAGCGCGTCGGGGAGGGGTACCGGCGGGTCAAGTTGAAAATAACCCCCGGTTGGGACGAAGAACCGGTGGCCGCGGTCCGGCGGCAGTGGCCTGAGCTCATGCTTTTTGCCGATGCCAACGGCTCGTACGCCGCCTTGCCTTTCCCCGAGGCCGTCGCCCGCTTGGGCCGGCTGGACGGATATGCCCTGGCCTGCCTGGAGCAGCCGCTTGGCGACGACGATTTGACCGGCCACGCCCGGCTGGCGCCACAACTTGCTACCCCGCTCTGCCTCGACGAGCCACTGACCTCGTTGGCTTCGGTGGCGACGGCGCTCGATATCGGGGCTTGCTCGGTGGTGAACCTGAAGGCCGGACGGCTGGGCGGGCTCCTCGAAGCGGTGCGGGCCCACGACCTTTGCGCTAAACGCAAGGTGCCCGTGTGGTGCGGCGGGATGGTCGAAACCGGGGTCGGCCGCGCCGCCAATCTGGCTTTGGCCGCCCTGCCCAACTTCTCGCTCCCCGGAGATCTCTCGGCGTCCGGCCGCTTCTTCGAAAAGGATGTAACAGCCCCCCTGGGGGTAAGCAGCGACGGGACGATACTTCTGCCGGCCGTCCCTGGCAGCGGCGCGGTCGTGGACGGGGAGGGGCTCGAGGCGTTCTCGGCGTGGAGGCGGTGGTGGCCGGCCCGGTCGAGGTGAAGGAGGCCGAGCTAAGGGCGGGGTAGGGCAGTAGCTTCGCCTGAGCGCTACGGTGCCACTCGATGACATTGCCATTTTGGCCCGATGAGCCCCACCGGGTCGCCAGGGGGCGGGGTGGCGCCGGTCAGGCGCCTCCTCGTCAGGTCAGTCTGGTCCGCCTCTCCGGGGAGATTGCGCGGGCCATGGCCACCATCGGGCGCGTAGCCGTCGAGGGTGAAGTGCACCGGCCGCAGACTTACCGGACCGGGTGGACGTACTTCGTGCTCCGGGACCGGGCCGCTCAAGTCCCGGTGGTGTGCCCGGCTCGCAACGCCCGCCGCTGCCGCGCTGTAGCCGGGGAGCGGGTCGTCGTGGTGGGCGCCCTCGTGTGGGGCAACGAAAGGGGCCAGATCGTCCTGGAGGCGGAAGCGGTCACACCGGTGGGGGAAGGGGCCGTCGCCGCCATGATGGCCGAGGCGCGGGCCCGGTTGGCCGCCGAAGGCGTGCTCGACCGGCCCCGCCGTCTGGTCCCACGACTACCGAGGGCGATCGGTGTCCTGTGCGGTGCCGACGCCGCCGTCCGAAAGGACATCGAGTCCGTGGTCGCCGTTCGCTTCCCCGGTTATCCCCTGGCCGTAGAGGAAACGACCGTGACGGGCCCCGGTGCGGCCCAGTCCATCGTCGAGGCGCTGTGGCGCCTGGCCCGCCGGCCCGGGGTCGACGTGGTCGTGCTGGCCCGGGGCGGTGGGGACCCGACCGCCCTGCTTCCCTGGAGTGACGAGGAGCTTTGCCGCTCCGTGGCTGCTTGCCCGGTGCCGGTCGTCTCGGCCATAGGCCACGAGTCCGACCGGCCGCTGTGCGACGAGGTCGCCGACCTGCGATGCGGGACTCCATCAATTGCCGCCCACGCCGTAGTGCCGGACCGCGCTCAGCTCGACGATGAGCTGGCCGGGTTACTGGCCCGGGCCGCTACAGGCGTTGGAAGGCGGGCCGAGCTTGGTCGGGAAAGGTTGCGCCGCACCGACGCGAGCGGGTCGCTCGCCGCCGGAATCGACCGCGCCGGCAGCCGGTTGTCCCACGCCGGCGAGCGGCTCCATTGGGCGTACCCGGGGCCCGCCGTGCGAACGTGCCGGCACCGGCTCGAGGCCTGCGACTGGCGAGGCCCGATTGCGGCTCGCCTCTCGTCATCAGAGCAACGCCTCGACGCACTGGCCCGCCATGCTCGTTCGCTGTCGCCTCAGCACGTGATAGAGCGAGGTTTCGCCGTGGTCCGCCGCCTGGATGGCACCGTCGTGCGTCACCCGGGCCAGGTCCAGGAAGGCGAACTCCTCGAAGTGAGCGTGGCCCACGGTCTCATAGCAGCCCGGGTCGAATTGCCGGCCATGCTCGGCCGGCCGGGCGGAACAGGTGGGCCCAGACAGTCCAGAGAGCCGGAGACCGCCGAACCGGCTCATGGCGGGGAGCTGGGCGACCTCAGCCGTCCCGGTACCGGCCGAGGGCGCCGCCGGTGAGCGAGAAGACCCCGGCCGGCGAGGGCCAGAATGGGCCCGGGCGCGACCGTTCGAAGGACATTCGGCCGGATGGCGCACCAGCGGCCTTCGACCCGCAGCTGAGCGGCGTGAGCGGGCCGCTCGAGACGCTTACGTTCGAAGAGCTGGTCGGGGCGCTGGAACGAGTAGCCTCCCGCCTGGCTGGAGGCGAGCTCGGGATCGAAGCAGCCGCTGACCTGTACGAGCAAGCCGAACTTCTTTACGAGGCAGCCCAGCAGCGCTTGTCGGCGGTCGAGGCCCGGATCGAGCGCCTCAATGAGCCTCAATGAGCCTCAATGAGCCTCAGTAAGCCCGGTTCTGCCAGTCCACCGTGAAGCAGCGGGCGTCGAGCCGGCCCGGTGACCAACGGCGCCACTGGCCGTTCACCGCCCGCCGGGTGGCCTCGGTCCAGCTGATGACGTCGTGGCGGGCCGTGCGCCGTACCACCTGGACCAAACCACCTTCGTAGACCTTGTAGCCGGCCCAGACCCCGGGGTAGTCCTTGGTGGAACCGACCTCGGTTATCACGAGCGGCCCGTAGCCGTAGCGCCGGTTGCGGTGGCGGTGGCCGAAGGTCACGAAGCTTTCCCGCTTCGCCCCCACCAGCGCGTTCAGGAACTCCCGGCCCTGGTCGAAAGGGAGCCCGGGCGGGTAAACCGACCGGAACGGGTACTTCTCGTACGGGTGGTGGAGCGTCACCCAGGCGGGGCCGGCCGAGTCGCCGGCCAGGCGAGCGATCTTGCGGCTCATCTCCGGCGCCAGTTCGCCCCGGTGCAGGCGAGGGTTGCCACTTGCCGTGCTCATCAGCACCAACCGCAGCCCTGGAACGTCAACAGCCCGGGGCTGCCACGAGATGGCGATGCCGTGTTTTTCGAGCACAGCACGCGCATCGACCCCGAAATTGTTGTCGTGGTTGCCGAGGATGGCTTCGACCGGTATAGGGCTGGCGGCCAGCAGCCGGCCCACATCACGTACCTCCGCCGGAGAGGTGGTGTTCGTGAGATCGCCTTTGACCACCAGCAACTCCGCTCCCCAGGCTGCCGCCTCGTCGATGGCGGCCTGCAACGCTCTGACCGGATAGGGGTCCTCACAGGGCTTCGCAGTCCGTTCACTGGCGTCGTGGATCCGGTAAAACACGCCGAAGACCTTTTCCCCGATGTGCAGGTCGCTCACGGTGGCGAACTTGTACAGCAGGCGGCCGGGAGGCGGGGCGAGGGTCCGGACGCGGCCGGCGACGAAGGCAGGCACTCCGTTGGCGCTGGCCACGATGTCGTAGGTGGTGGCCGGCGCCAGCCCCTCTATGACTGCCTCACCGGGGCCGCCCGGCCAGCCCGGGTCCAGTATGCGCCGGCCCGACACATAGCCGCGGCTCCAGCGTCCGAGGACGGCCGGCTTACCAACGTCTTCGGCGCCGGCGGCGACACCCCCTGCGTCGAGCACGAGCTCGGCGGGCGAGGAAGGCTGAGGGTGGGCTACGACGTCACCGACTTCGATCCTCAATCCGTTTGCCGGCGACGCGGCCCAGGTCAGCTGGACCGAGCAGTCATCGACGGCGAAGACGCGGATGGGCCATGGCCCGGCCAACCAGCGGCTCGGGGATGTTGTCATCGGCCCGGCCTTATGGCCGTGGCCCGGAAAATGTTGCCCTCGGGGGCGTGGCTTCGGAGCTTGGGCTCAATCGGTGCCGAGGACCGCGTTGAGCCGGCCGGCGACACGGCGCTTGAACGCCAGGTTTATGGCGAGGCGCTCGCGGGCCTGTTGCACCCGGCGCTCGCCCAGGCCCACGGGGTGGGAATCGAGCCACGAGAACACCCGCTGAGCGAACTCGTCTCCGGCCGCCGCCAGTCCCGGCAGCGACTCGAGGGCGCGCTGGAGAGACTTGGGTGGCCAGCGGTCGAGCATTTCGTCCCAGCGCTTCTCCATCGCCTCCCAGGCCACGACGCACCCGTCCCGCCGGGACAAGATGCCGGCCACCAGGAAGGGTGCGTCCTGCGACCTGACTTCTCCCGAGAAGGCCAACTCTATGGAACGGCGCAGCAGGTCTGCTTCCGGGAAGCCCCCCAGAGCGTCCAGGTACCGGACCTCGTCCTGCGGCGTAGCGGCGTTCTTGTAGTGGGAGTAGAGCAGCTCCCACGCCTCCGCCCCGCCGCCGGCCGCAATAACGCGGGCTACCGCGGTAGCCAGGTCCGGGGGGAGCGGGGTACGGCCGGCATCAGCGTCGGCCAGCCGTTGGCGAGCCTCGGTGTGCACATCCGGGTCGGCTCCGAGCGTGCCCAGGAGCGTCACCAACCTGGCCCGCAGGCGGGCCACCCGCGGTGTCTCGTCCTGGTCCGGCTGCCAGCCGACGGAGGAGAACACCCCGGTGGCGAGGCGACGGGCGGTGGCCGCTACGGCCGCAGTCTCACCGTCGTCGGCCACCAGGTCGAGCAACCCAAGCCCGCCCGAGATGCCCCACCAAACGTCCGGGTCCCGGTCCGCCGACAGCAACGACCACAGTTCGACGGGGGCCTCGAGGGACAACACGCCGGCGACCGTCTCGGCCCAGGTGTCCGAGGCCAGGCGCAGACGTTCGCGGCCGTCGAGCTCAGCCAAGGAGGCGAAGATCCGCCTGCGCAGCTCGTCGCTGTAATGGACGCGGTAAAAACCCCAGGCCCCCTCGTTGACCAGCGCCCACGCCGGATCCTCTTTGAGCTCGATGGTGGTCGAGCTGGATTCGAGCAGGAGCTGCTCGTGCCCTAAGGCCCCGTCGCCGGTGGCGTAGCGCACGCTGATCGGCACCACCCAGCGCTGGTCGTCCTTGTCGGGGCCGCCGTCCAGCAGGAAGCGACGCTGTGAGATCTCGAGGGCGTGCCCGTCGGAGCTCAGCTCCGCGGTAACGAGCGGGTAACCGGCCTGGTCCACCCAGGTGCCCATGGTGGTCCTGACCGGCTGCCCGGACGCCACTTCGAGGGCGTCCCATAGGTCGGTCGTGTCCGTGTTGGAGTAGCGGTGCTTGTCGAGGTAGAAGTGCAGACCGCGGCGGTAGTTGTCCTCGCCCAGGTGCCGTTCGATCATCCGCAGGACGGCGGCGCCCTTGTCGTACGTGATCACGTCGAACATGTCCTGGACCTCGTCCGGCCGGCCGACGGGGAACTCGATGGACCGGCTGGCCCGCAGGCCGTCGGTGGCCAGAGCGGCGGCCTGATCAATACCGAAGTTGGACCAGATCTGCCACCTGGGCTCGAAGGTGTCGGTGACGAGCAGTTCCATGTACGTGGCGAAGGCCTCGTTCAACCAGGTGCCGTCCCACCAGCGCATCGTGACCAGGTCACCGAACCACATGTGGGCCGTTTCGTGGCCGATGACCGACACCACCCGTTGGCGCTCGTCCTGCGAACTGTCCTCGCTTACGAGCAAGGCCGTCTCGCGGTAGGTCACGAGGCCCAGGTTCTCCATCGCGCCCGAAGCAAAGTCGGGCACCGCGACGTGGTCGAGCTTGTCGCTCGGGTACGGCATCGAGAAGTAGTCCCGGAGGAAACGGAGCGCATGTGTGGCGGCATCGCCGGCCAGGCCGGTGAGGGCGCCGCGGCCCGGCACGCAGGCGATGCGCAGGGGGACGCCGTCCACATCCCGTGGGCTGGTCAGCTCGAACGGCCCGATGACGAACGCCACCAGGTAGGTGGACATCTTTATGGTGTCGGCGAACTGCACGCGGCGTTTGCCGTTGCCGAGCGAGATGGACGAGATCTCCTGAGTGTTGGACAGCACCGTCAGGTCCTCGTCGGCGACGATGGTGACCCCGAAGCTCGCCTTCAGGTCTGGTTCGTCCCAGCACGGGAAGGCGCGGCGGGCGTCCGTGGCCTCGAACTGGGTAGCGGCCAGCCAGGTTTCTTCACCGTTGTCCCGGCGGAACTTGCTCCGGTAGAAGCCGCGCAGCAAGTCGTTGAGCTGCCCAGTGAAGCGCAGGAAGAGGGTGTAGTTGCCGGTCTGGAGCGGGGTATGGGGGACCAGCACGACCTGTTCTTCCTCAGGCCGGTACGAGACGGTAGCCGGGCGGTCCGGCTCCCCTTCGCTGGTGAAGCGAGCTTCGCTTATCTCCAGTTCGGCGGCGTTCAGGATGACTTCAGTGGCCGCATCGACGGCTCTGACGTCGATGCTCGCCTCGCCGTCGAAAGCGGCGTTAGCCAGGTCCGGCATGAGGACCAAGGAGTAGTGGTCGGGGACAACGTTCCTTGGTAAGCGGTACGGCGGTCGGTCTTCCACCGGGCCACCCTACGGCTCAGCCGGTGGAGGTGCCAACCGATTGACCGCTCAAATCAG
>Ga0335075_10019496_pt1 | contig 10027 bp, 6 predicted proteins | sample Lox_Sample_24_FD_206723 | JGI IMG/M metagenome (GOLD analysis project Ga0335075, IMG submission 206723) | Soil microbial communities from Loxahatchee National Wildlife Refuge, Florida, United States - Lox_Sample_2.4 | ecosystem: Environmental > Terrestrial > Soil > Wetlands | place: USA: Florida...
AGCCGCAACCAAATGCGGCGAGGCTTTTGTGGGGCAGACCCCCTGGTCTGCAGCCGATCCCCTGGTCGGCTTCGTCCGCCTATTACGAATGCCTCACCAGCGCGACCAGGGGGTCGCGCGCAGACGAGGGCGTCTGCCCCACAAAAATCGTCGATCGCGGCAGGCCGGTTGGCGTCCGGCCGCATTCAGCCATGAAAACGAGGCTTGACCAGGCGCTCGTCGAGCGCGGCCTGGCCTCGAGCCGCGAGAAAGCTCGCGCGCTCATCCTCGCCGGCAATGTTCTGGTGAACGGCAGCCGCATCGACAAGGCTGGGCAGACTGTCGATCCCGAAGCCTCTATCGAACTGCTCGCGACTCCGAAATACGTCAGCCGCGGGGGCCTGAAACTCGAAGCCGCGCTCGACCACTGGCATATTGACGTGAACGGCAAGACTGCCCTCGACGTCGGATCTTCCACGGGCGGATTCACCGATTGCCTGCTGCAGCACGGCGCCGCTCGCGTCTATGCGATCGACGTAGGTACGGGTCAACTCGACTGGAAATTGCGAAACGATCCGCGGGTGATCGTGCAGGAAAAGGTGAACGCGCGCTACCTGGGACGCGCCCAAGTGCCCGAACCGGTCGACATTGCCGTTTGCGATGTCAGCTTCATCTCAGTCACAATGATTCTGCCCGTGTTGCCGGGCTTGCTGGCTGCCAATGGCGAGATGGTGATCCTCGTCAAGCCGCAGTTCGAGCTGGAACGGCGCCAGGTGGGGAAAGGTGGAATCGTGCGGGATCCTGAGTTGCACGACGCGGCTTGCCGCAGAGTTCGGGACGCGGTGCACGCCCTCGGCTTCGTCTCCGACGTGATTCCGAGCCCGATCCTCGGCGCCGAAGGAAACCGGGAGTTTCTGCTCTATGCCAGACATTGACACCGTCGGCATTATTTCGAAGCCGGCCATCGCGCACGCATCGTTGATTGTGCCGGAACTGTTGCGGTGGCTGGCCGAGCACAATATCACAACCAGGCTGGATACGATCACGGCTGCCTACGCAAGTCTGGACGACGGCCTGCCCCGCGACGAAGTGCCCAAGGGAACGCAGCTTGTCATAGTGCTGGGCGGCGATGGAACGCTCCTGTCGGCGGCGCGCGCGCTGGACGGCATGGACATTCCGCTGTTCCCGGTCAACCTGGGCGGGCTGGGATTTCTGACCGCAATCACGCTGGACGAGCTGTTTCCGCAACTGGAGCGGGCGCTGCGCGGCGAGCAGCGGATTGTGCCGCGCCGCATGCTCAAATGCGAGCTGGTGCGTGCGGGCGAATCCGTCGCCACCTACCAGGCTCTCAACGACGTGGTGATCGCGAAAACCGAGATTGCGCGCATGCTCGATATCCGGACGCAGGTGGACGATCATTATGTGACCACCTTTAAAGCGGATGGCCTTATCGTTTGCACTCCCACAGGATCGACCGCGTATTCACTTTCGGCGGGAGGGCCGATCATTTTTCCGGCCGTGGGCGCTTTGTGTATCACGCCGATTTGCCCTCACATGCTTACGAATCGTCCGGTAGTAGTGCCCGACACAAGCACCGTTGAAATCGTAAATCTCGCCAAGGATAACGACGCCTACTTGACCGTGGACGGCCAAGTAGGCCAGCATCTGTTCCAGGACGACAAGGTCCTTTGCCGCAGCGCCGGTTCGGTGCAGCTTATACGGCCGCCGAAAATGCTCTTCTTCGACGTTTTGCGGCAGAAGTTAAAGTGGGGCGAACGTTGAGACGCATTTCGCTGACGGCGTGGATCTTCATCGGCATGGCGGCCGGAGTTGCGTTGGGTATCTATTATCCCAATGCCATGAAGGCGCCGGCGGTGCTTGCCATTGCGAACGTTTTTTTGCGCCTCATCAAGTCGATCATTGCGCCGCTCATTTTCGGCACGCTGGTCGCGGGCATCGCCGGCACCGGCAGCGTGAAAGCGATGGGCCGCATCGGGGTCAAGGCGATTCTTTACTTCGAAGCGGCCACTACTATTGCGTTGTTTCTGGGACTCGCCATGGTCAACCTGGTGCGTCCCGGCGCGGGCATGACGCTCGGACGGACCGCGGCGGAAACAGGCCTGACGGCAGCGCCTCCTAGCCTGGCCTCAACGTTGGAACACACTTTCCCGCAGAGCGTCGTTGACGCCATGGCGCGCGGCGAAGTATTGCAGATCGTGGTGTTCTCGTTTCTGTTCGGCGCGGCCTGCGCGGCTGTCGGATTGAAAGCGCGTCCGGTCGTCGATTTCTGCCAGTCGCTGGCGGAGGTCATGTTCCGGTACACGAAGTACGTCATGTATCTGGCCCCCGTCGGCGTGGGAGCTGCCATGGCGTATACCATCGGCGTCAACGGCGTCAAGGTGCTGTTCGGACTGGCGAAACTCGTCGCGGCCTTATACGCGGCGCTGTTCATCTTCGTCGTTTTGGCGCTGGGAGCCTCGGCGCTGATCGCCCGCGTGCCGCTGAAGGCCTTCTGGCGAGCGGTGCAGGAGCCATTCATGATCGCCTTCTCGACGGCTTCGAGCGAGGCGGCGCTCCCACTGGCGCTGGAGAACATGGAGCGCTTCGGCGTGCCGCAACATATCGTCGCCTTCGTGCTGCCGACCGGCTATAGCTTCAATTTGACCGGCAGCACGCTTTACATGTCGCTGGCGGGGATCTTTATCGCGCAGGCGGCAGGCATGCACATGCCCCTATCGCAGCAACTGCTGATGATGTTGACCCTGATGTTGACCAGCAAAGGCGCCGCGGGAGTGCCTCGTTCCGCGGTGGTGATCCTGGCGGGTACCATCACGATGTTCGGACTTCCGGCCGCCGGCATCTCGCTGTTGCTGGGGGCCGACGCCGTGTTGGACATGGCGCGGACAGCGGTAAACGTCCTGGGCAACTGCATGGCGACGGCAGTGGTGGCGCGCTGGGAAGGCGTCGACTTGCGCCCAGCCGAGCATCGCCAGTTCCAGATCGAATCGTTGTAGTTTTAACGCGCCTTTTCTTCCGACCACACCGCCAGCTCGTTCCCATTGGGATCCTTGAAATGGAACCGCCGCCCGCCCGGAAACGAAAAGATCGGCTTTACGATCGTCCCGCCGGCGCTCGCCACAGCGGCCTGTATCGCTTCCAGATCCGCGGCATAGATCACGACTAACGGCCCGCCGCCCGAAACCGCCGCGGTCCAAAATCCGCCTGCGATTCGGCCGTCGGCGAAGCTCGTGTAATCCGGCCCGTAATCTTCGAATTTCCAACCGAACGCGACGCTGTAAAAATCCTTCGTCTTCGGGATGTCGGTAGCGGGGAACTCGATGTAGTCGATGCGCTTGTCGTTCATGGCCCGAGTTTATCCCGACGGCGGCGCGCCGCTATTGGAAAAAACGGCCCTTGGAGATCTACCGTGTAACGGAATGAACGCGGAATTTATCGGGCAGGCTTTAAGGGGATGGGGGGTCGTACTAAAAGGAAAAGGGGACCCAACCTCCAGGGTCCCCTTGATACCGCACTCGCGCTTTTTGCCGCGACTTAGTGTTTCTTTACAGCCTTACGGAAGCCGGCGAGCAACAGGAGACCGCCGCCGATGAGAGCCAGGGAAGCCGGTTCCGGAGCGGGCTGAAACGCCGAATAGTTGAGAGCAACGCCGTCGTTAGTGTGCGCGCCACCGATTGAATAGGTGGTTGCGTTGGTTTCGACGTACATCACGGACGAATAGAGACCGGGGACGATGAAGTCACTTCCGCTGACGCCGTAGTTCCAGCTCAACGTAATGCCATCGGCAGAACGGCCAACCAGTTCCGGCTCGGGGTTGCAAGGCAACATCCCGGCCGATCCGCCGGTGCCGCATCCGGATGCGCTGGTCGTCTCATCCATGAACACGCCGCCAGGGATGGTCGAGCCAGCGTCATTGAACCCGACGCCCGTCGCATAGCCTGCGAAGTTGTTCACGCTGAACAACTGAACGCCGGCTGCATCCGAAGAATCCGGGTGGTTGTAAACCTGATACAGGAAGTTCAGGGTGCCCGTCATACCGTCCAGGTACACCGCAGAAGTTACTGTGATATCCTCATAACCGCTGAATCCCGGCTGGCACGCATTGCACGTTGTGGTGCTGGCCATCGAATCCAGAAGCGTACCGGGATCGTCTGCAGTCGGAAACGCCGGAATCTGATTGCCCGGCGTAAGAGCCGGAGCCGTCTGATCAGCGAACGCTGCGGGTGAGACCATCATGATGATGGCAAACAAGCCGGCGATTAAAAGCCATCGCCGACCAAAAAGTGGTTTCCTCAAGCACTCCATTCCGTTCTCCTCCTCGAAAAAGACATGGGTCTTGCTACAACTCCATAAGACAGTCTGTACGTTTTCGTCTTCGAATGCAACACTTTTTTTGGTGCTTGGCGCTGAAAACGTACGAGTTAGTACTACTTCACGGTCATGTTGTGTAAGCACTCCAACAAAACTTGACTCCTCATCGCCAGGGCCGTACATAGGACGACAAGTCCCGATGAATGTTACACTTGATCGGCCAATTCCGTAACTGTTTCATCATTCTAAAACGAATCGGTACCACGTTCGCTTTTGGCCCCGAGGTCCGCGACGTGCGCCGGGCGCCGCCGGAAGCAGAAAGACCGCTCCATCCGCTAAACGAACAACGGGCTACCCGTCTCCTTGGGAGAGCCGGATAGCCCGTTGCCGAAACAACAGTTAAGTTACGCCAGGAAGACCTTTACTGCGTGATCTCGATAGCGTTCACCTTGGCGGCGCCAGTAACGGCCACCAACTGAATGGTGATCTGGCCGTTATTCACGACCACGGGGATGCTCAAGTCATACGCCGTGTTCATGGCGCCCGCATGGGCAAGAATGTCGAACGCGGAGTACACCGTGTTTCCGTTCACCACGATGTTGAACGTTCGCGCTCCGACCGCGGTCATATAAAACTCGGCGAATTTCAATGTCACGTTGAACGAGCCGTTCGGAACCGTGTATTGATACTGCAGAGCGCTAGTGGACCACGCCTCGGATTGATAGAGCGTCGGCATCGTAGTGTTCGCGATGTTCGTGTTCGTTACGCTGAAATTAGACGCATTGTCCGATACCCAGACGTTTCCGTTCGGGTCGGTGTATTGCGGGCCGCCAGCGCGTACGTAGATGGGCGAAAACGCCTCGCCCGTTTCCGATACGGCGAAATTCTGGCCGCCAATTGTCAGGTTGCCGCTGCGCGAACCGACGCCGCCGTTGGCCACTGCGCTGTAACTCACCGTGCCGTTTCCGTTTCCGGAGAAGCCGGCGGTGACGTTCAGCCAGGTAGCCGAATCGGTCGAAGTCGACCAGGCGCATCCAACCGGCGCGGTGACGTTCACCGAGCCCGTTCCGCCGTTCGCCGTGAGCGAAACGCCGTTAGAAGACAACGAATAGGTGCAGGCGACAGGGCTTTCATTCACCGTAAATGTCTGGCCGGCGACGTTCAGCGTCCCGGTCAGCGAATTTCCGGTGTTGTTGGCGTTTACCGAGAACGACACGGAGCCGTTGCCGCTACCGCTGGCCCCACCCGTGATTGAAACCCATCCGACTGTGCTGTTCGCGGTCCAGCTGCAGCCCGAGGGCGCCGTTACGTTCACGCTACCGGGTCCGCCGCTGAAGGGGAACGATTCGGAGGGCGCCGACAGATTGTAGGTGCAGGAGACGCCCGTTTCACTCAGCGTGAAAGTCTGGCCTGCCACGGTCAGCGAACCGTTCAAAGTTGTGCTGCCGCTGTTGGGGCTGACGCTGAAGGCAACGGAGCCATTGCCGGAACCGCTCGATCCGGCGGTGATCGACGCCCAATTCGAATTGCTCGAAGCCGTCCAACTGCATCCCGAAGGAGCGGTGACGCCCACGCTCCCCGTACCGCCGGCGGAGGTGAACGAGCCCGAATTCGTCGAAAGCGTATAGGTGCAAGTGAGGCCCGATTCGGTCAAGGCAAAGGTCTGGCCGGCAACTGTCAGCGATCCGTTCAAAGTCGTGCCGCCGCTATTGGGGCTGACCGTGAACGAAACAGAACCGTTACCGGAACCGCTCGCGCCCGATGTGATCGACGCCCAGCCCGAGTTGCTCGAAGCCGTCCAGGCGCAGCCGGATGGCGCCGTTACCGTGACGCTGCCCGGACCGCCTGCCGATGTAAATGAACCGGAACCCGACAGGTTATAGGTGCAAGTAACGCCGGATTCGGTCAAGGCAAAGGTCTGACCTGCAACCGTCAGCGATCCGTTTAAGGTCGTGCCGCCGCTGTTGGGGCTGACCGTGAACGAAACAGAGCCGTTGCCGGAACCGCTCGCGCCCGCCGTAATGCTGGCCCAAGCCGAGTTACTCGACGCCGACCAGGCGCAGCCCGATGGCGCCGTCACATTGACGCTGCCCGGCCCGCCGGAAGATGTAAACGAACCGGAACCCGACAAGCTATAGGTGCAAGCAACGCCGGCTTCCGACAATGTGAAGGTCTGTCCCGCGACGGTCAGGGAACCGCTCAGCGCTGTTCCGGAAGTATTCGGACTAACGCTAAAGGATACCGATCCGCTGCCGCTGCCGGTTGCGCCGCCGGTAACGGTGGCCCACGCCGAGTTGCTCGAAGCCGACCAGCCGCAGCCGCCCGGAGCAGTTACGCTCACCGAACCGGGGCCGCCCGCCGCTGTAAACGAGCCGGAACCGGATAAGGAATAGGTGCAGGGCAGACCCGTTTCCGTAACGGTATAGGTTTGACCGGCGATCGTGAGGGTACCGGATAATGTCAAACTGCTGGAATTCGGAACGACGGAATAATTCACTGTGCCATTACCGCTGCCGGTTGATCCGGAGGTAATCGAAGCGATGCCGGTATTGCTTGTCGCTGTCCAGGCGCAACCGGAGTTTGCCGTTACATTGACGCTACCCGTTCCGCCGGCGGGGCCGAAGCTGCCGCTCGGGGCCGAAAGCGTGTAGGAACAGGTCGGTGGCGGAGGCGGAGGCGGAGCCGAGCCGGAGGGCACATACGCCACCCAATATGGATATACGCCGACGTGGCTCATCGTGTCCATGACGGCATTGCTGGACGTGCTGATCCTCGACAGGGTCAGGCTGGTCTCGTTCGCGACCATGACCTCGGAACCGTCGGGACTCAAAGCCACGCCGGTGGGGATGTTGCCAACCGTCACCGTCGCAACGATGGCGTTGGCCGTGGTGTCAATCACCGAGACCGTGCTCGCGCTCGAATTGGTCACATAAGCGCGGCTTCCGTCGGCGTTAAGGGTAATTGCGTTCGGGTAAGTAAAGCCGCTGATGGTCTTCAAAGCGGCGCCCGATGAACTGAGAACGCTGACGGTATTGGCCGAAGCGTTCGTTACATAGAGATTGCCGTTGGGAGTCACCGCGATATTCTGGGCTCCGCCGCCGGCTGTGTAAGTGGCGATCACGGTCCGGGTAGCGGTGTTGATCACCGATACCGTGCCGGTACCTTGGTTGGCCACGTATGCGCGCGTACCATCGGCGCTGAATGTGACGCCACGCGGCATCGACCCGACCGGAATGGTTCCCAATACCGTGTTGGTGGCAACCGAAATTACGGAAACCATGCTGTTGGAACCATTGCTGACATAGACCTGAGTGCCATCCGGGGTAATGGCCAGGCGGTGCGATAGCATCCCGAGTGAAATTGATTTAACGACCGTATTCGAAGCCGTGCTAATTACCGAAACCGTATAAGCGCCCTGGCAAGCCACGTACACGAATTGTCCATCCGGCGTGATGGCAAGACCGGCCGGCGATCCCGACACGCCTATGCTCGCCATTATTTGATCGGTGGCGGTGTCCACCGCGGCAACAGCCGCTCCGCCCAGATTGGATACATAGGCATAAGGTTGTGCGCTTCCAAGAGTAGTGAAAGCGACTGCCAATAGCACCAAGAGTGTTACTGTCTTCATTTTTGTGTGCATGCTTCTCCTCGTCCATTTCCGTCTTTTCGTCTTTTGCCTGTCGGAGCTTGCCTTGGCAGGCGGGTTCCGGCGGCAGACTTAGCTCTGCGTATTACCTTCGATTGAATAATCGTCGCGATGGCGGTAATGAAGTAGTCTTCGACTCCCGGAATTGTGTCTTAGACAAACTCACGGGGTAGATTTCTTAGAACCATTCCGTCGAGTGTCCAGGACCCTGAACTAACTCATATCGGCGCCGTTCCGGATTCGATGAGCGTCGTAATGAGTTTTTAATTCGGGTTCGCGGGCAGGATGTTCATTCGGGTGGGACTATGCGCCGCTAAGTAATGGTTGTCACCGAGAAGCCGCCTAAATGGACCGTATGACGGCGGGGTACTAGATCGCGGGTCTGGCGAGTTTGACGGAGGCCCGAGGTGAGCCCGGCGCCGTGATTGCCGCGGGCTCCCTTGCGGACTTTCGAAGATGTCTAAATCGGTGCGAACACAAGCAGGTCGCGCTTTGACGTTGCAGATTCGCAAGACGCCGCCCGACGGCCAGGAGCGGCGAAACTGACAGTTTCGACAGCAACCATCCACGCTCGCCAGCGCCAAGGCAGCGTAATATTTATGGGCCGCATCCAATTGATTCCATTAAACTTATTCTTAAGATACAAAGAAAGTAAGCGTATTCTGGAGAACTTTAGTGCGGTCACCGTACTGTTTGTTTTAAGCAGTTTCAACGTATTGACCATAAACGGGAAGACCTGTATTCTGGGCCTTCGCAGTGAAATGGTTCTAGTAGTCCGGCGCAAGCTCTTGCTGTAAAAAACTGGCCTTCGTTGGTGGGCAAACGCGCTGTTGTGCCTGTGGTGTAGGTGTGTGAATCGGCTGTATCCACACACCAAGCCACTCGTGTAAGTTTTTTTACTGCGACCCAAAGGAGACGTATGCAATTACATACTCATAAACTCATTTCATTTTCGGTGGCGCTAATGGCCGCAAGCGCCGCCGTAATCGCGCAACCATATGCCTATGTATCTCAGCTCGGAGGAGCTGCAGTTTATGTAACGAACACCGCAACGCACGCGGTCACCGGCATCATCAGCGTGCCCGGGTCGCCCGCGGGCGTGGCGATGACGCCGAACGGATCATTTGTATATGTGGCTTGCCAGGGCGCATACACCGTGACCGTAATTAACACGTCGAATAACAGCATCGCGGCGACAATTTCCCTCGGCATGCTTTCGCACCGCCTGGCGGTGTCACCCGATGGGAGTCAGGTCTATGTCAGCAACGGCTCGAACAACGTCGTTTCGGTGATTTCGACGTCGTCCAACAGCGTTGTGGCAACTATACCGGTCGGCTCCGGGCCCCGCGGCATCGCCTTCAGCCTCGACGGCACGCGCGCCTATGTGGCCAATCAAAACGCCGGGACGGTGTCGATTATCAATACCAGCACGCGAACCGTAACGGGCACCTTCAATGCCGGCGGTGGAGCGCAGAACATAGCGGTAGTACCGAACGGTAATCTTTATGTGACGAATGCCTCGGCAAACACCGTCACCGTACACGGTCCGACCGGCAATCTACTGTCGACGATCAGCGGTTTCACATATCCGAACGCCATTGCTGTCACGCCCGATGGGTCGCACGCCTTTGTTTCAAATTCCAGCGCCAGTTCAGTATCTGTCATCAGCACCGCCAGCAATTCCATCGTAACCACGGTCGGCGTAGGTTCGATTCCCATGGGTCTGGCGATGAGCCCCGATGGTTCGTTCGTTTTGGTCGCAAACGAGACGGCGTTGACCATGACGACAATCAGCAGCACGTCATTCAGCGTAATGAATACCCAGACTCATGCCGGCGTATATCCGTACTGGATTGCGATGATTCCTCCCAAGATGACTTCAACCGGTGGTGGTGGCGGCGGCGGTACTACCTGCTCCGTTTCCTTCGCGGCGGGCTCCGCGAATATCGGCAATGGCGCGACGAATGGCTCAGTGGGCATCAACGCCTCCGGATCTACCTGCTCCTGGTCCTTGTCTACGGATTCACCAAGTTGGATCAGCATTACGTCGGCCCTCTCCGGCTCCGGCAATTC
>Ga0335075_10019498_pt1 | contig 10026 bp, 10 predicted proteins | sample Lox_Sample_24_FD_206723 | JGI IMG/M metagenome (GOLD analysis project Ga0335075, IMG submission 206723) | Soil microbial communities from Loxahatchee National Wildlife Refuge, Florida, United States - Lox_Sample_2.4 | ecosystem: Environmental > Terrestrial > Soil > Wetlands | place: USA...
GGCGGCCACAGCCTGCCCGGGCCGCCACGAGACGCCCGGGACGCCGGTCCCCGGCCGCCGGGGCACCGGAGCACGCCGTCCCGTCGCCCGGGTCGCGAATTGCGCCGTCCCGCCGCCCAGGCCACGCCGTCCCCGCCGCCAGGGCCACGGGTCGCGCCGTCCTACCGACCCGGCCACGGACCACACCGTCCCCACCCACCCGGGCCACGAATCGCGCCGTCCCCACCCACCCCGGCCACGGACCCGGCCCACCTCCCGTGAATTCGCACTTGTCACCGCATAGCGGTGACAAGTGCGAACTCACCCGCGGCGACGGCGGCGGGGGCTGGGCGGGTGGGATGCGGGGGCTGGCGGGCTTCGAGCCGGGGCGCCGTATCGGTCGGGGGGCGGATACTCTGTATGCCGCATAAAAAGACCCCGACAGGCAGGGAGCCATGGCCGTAGACACCTCCGCGTATCGAGAAATGACGGACGAGCAGGAAGCGATCGTCGAAATGGTCCGGCAGTTCGCCGATGAGCAGATCATCCCGAACGCCGAGCACTACGACCACGAGGACACCTTCCCGGAGCCGATCGTCGAGCAGATGAAGGAGCTCGGCCTGTTCGGGGTGACGATCCCGGAAGAGTACGGCGGCATGGGCCTCGATCTGACGACCTACGCGATGATCGTCGAAGAGCTCTCGCGCGGCTGGATCTCGATCTCCGGCGTCGTCAACACCCACTTCATCGGCTCCTACCTCTTGATGAAGTTCGGCACCGAGGAGCAGAAGCAGTACTTCCTGCCGAAGATGGCGACCGGTGAGATCCGCGCCGCCTTCTCGCTGTCGGAGCCGGAGACCGGTTCCGACGTCCAGGGCATCAAGGCGACCGCCAAGGAGGACGGCGACGGCAACTGGGAGCTGAACGGCCAGAAGATGTGGGTCACCAACGGGCTCGGCTCGAGCGTCGTCTTCGTCTTGATGAAGACCGACCCCAAGGCCGACCCGCCCTACAAGGGGATGACCTGCTTCATCACCGAGAAGGAGCCCTGGAAGGAAATCGGCGAGGGCGACTTCAAGGGCCTGAACGTGCCGCCGAAGATCAAGAAGATGGGCTACAAGGGCGTCGAGTCCACCGAGCTCGTCTACGACGGCTACGTCTGCGCGCCCGACCGCATCCTCGGCGGCCCCGACGGCGTCGGCCAAGGCTTCATCCAGATGATGGACGCGCTCGAGGTCGGCCGCGTCAACGTCGCCGCCCGCGGCGTCGGCATCGCCCAGCGGGCGCTCGAGCTGGCGCTCCGATACAGCCAGGAGCGGAAAACCTTCGGCAAGCCGATCGCCCAGCACCAGGCGATCCAGTTCAAGATCGCCGACATGGCGACCCGCACCGAGGCGGCCCGCCTGGTCACCCGCAAAGCGGCGCGGATGAAGGACGCCGGCATCCGCTCCGACCTTGAGGCCGGCATGGCGAAGCTGATCGCCTCGGAGACGGGCAAGGAAAACGTCGAGGACTCCTTCCGCATCCACGGCGGCTACGGCTACTCGAAGGAGTACGAGATCGAGCGCCTCTACCGCGACGCCCCGCTCCTCCTGATCGGCGAGGGGACCTCCGAGATCCAGCGCATGGTGATCGGCAAAAAGGTCCTCCAGCGGAACAAGATCTGAGCCCGAGGACCACGATGGCCTCGACGGCTGAGCTGATCAAGACGGCGGTGGAGCGCTTCCAGGCGGAAGTCCCGGCGCTGGCGAAACTGAAGCTGGTGTTCGGCCTCGAGCTGCGGGCCAAACACGACATCCAGCTCTACCGGGTCGAGCTGCCGGGTCCGAAGATCACCAAGGAACTCGCGCAGGACGAGCGGGTGCTGATCGAAATCGACCGGCCCCAGTTCAACCAGCTGGCCGAGAAAGGCACGCTCGCCGGCTATCGCAAGGCGGCCGAGACCGGCCACATCAAGGCGACCGGCGACTCCAACGTCGTGAAGCTGGTCACCCAGGTGGTCGAAAAACAAGAGCAGCGCGCCCGCCTGCGCAAAGTGCACTGAAGGCCCGCGCACCCGCGCGGCGCCCAAAAACGGAAGGGGATCCCTGAATGAGCAGTGAGACGTATGAGTTGGCGACCGACCAGGCTACGCGCGAGGCGTCCGGCGCGCACAGCTACGGCCGCTACCTCGAGGAGTTCGAGGAGGGCGCGGTCTACAAGCACTGGCCCGCCAAGACGGTGACCGAGGCCGACGACCACCTCTTCTGCCTGATCACGATGAACCACCACCCGCTCCACATCAACGACGTCTACGCGGCCGGTTCCCAGCAGGGCAAGAACGTCGTCGTCGGGCCGCTGGTCTACTCGCTCGCCCTCGGCATGTCGGTCTCCGACGTCTCCGGCAAGGCGATCGCCAACCTGGCGACCGAAGAACTGAGCCACCCGAACCCGGTCTTCCACGGCGACACGCTGTTCTGCGAGACCGAGGTGCTGGAGGTGAAGCCGTCGCGCTCGAAGCCCGACCGCGGGATCGTCAAGGTCCACACCCGGGTGCTGAACCAGGATGGCGTCCTGGTCGCCGAGTTCAAGCGGCTGGTGCTGGTGCCGCGGAAAAACCCCGCGCAGCCGGACTGATCTCGGCGTAGAGCGCCTCGAATCGCCGCGCCATCGTCGGCGCGGCGAAGTCGCGCTCGACCCGCGCCCGGGCGGCCGCCGCGATGCGGCGGCGCAGGCCGTCGTCGACGATCAGCTCGTCGATGGCGGCCGCCATCGCCTCGGTGTCGGCGGGCGGGACGAGGAGCCCGGTCTCGTGGTCGTCGACCGCCTCCGGGATCCCGCCGACGGCGGTGGCGACCACCGGCACGCCGACCATCATCGCCTGCAGCGCCGCCAGCGGCGGCGAGCCCTCCGAGCGCGAGGGGGCGAGGAGGACGTCGAAGCGGGGGAACCAGTCGCTGACGTCGTGCTGCCAGCCGACCATCTCGAAGCGCTCGGCGACCCCTTCGGCGAGCGCCAGCCGGGCGAGCTTCTCGCGGTCGGGCCCGTCGCCGACGATCAGCGCCCGGGCCTCGCCGCCGAGTTCGCGCAGGATCGGCGGCACGTACTCGTAGCCCTTCTCCCAGGAGAGCCGGCCGACCGCGCCGATCGTCACCGGCCGGCCCAGCGGCCGCCCGGCGGGGAGCGCCTCGGCCGGCTCGACCCCGTTGTGGATCGTGCGCACGGTCCCGGTGGGGAGGCCGACGTGGCGCTCCGCCTCGCGGGCGGCGGCGTCGGAGACGGAGACGATCGCGTCGATCCGCTCCGAGAGCCGGCGGCGGAACTGGCGCTGGCGCCCGCTGCGGGTCGGCAGCGACTGGGTGTGTTCGACGACGACCACCCGGGCACCGCGGACCATGGTCGCGGCGAGGATGTCGACCGGCCGGTCCCAGAGCCAGGTCCGGTTGACGTGGACGAGGTGGGGGGCGTCCTTGGCGAAGGCCGCCCGCAGGCGGGGGATGGTCGCGCGCGGGTCCTGGTCGCCGCGCCGCGGCACGATCGTCACCCGGCGCGGCCGGCGGTGGGCGGCGAGGAAATCGGCGACCTCGGCGGAGGCGGTGACCAGGGAGACCGAGAAGCGCTCGTCGAGGTTGCGCAGCAGGGTGCCGAGCGTGTGCTCGGCGCCGCCGATCATCTCGGCGCGGGAGCTGACCGCGAGGCGGACCCCGCTCATCGGGGCGCCTCCGTCGGCGCCGGCGCGAGGACGCGGCAGAGCAGCGCCGCGATCCCGGCGACGTGGGTCCCGGAGGTGCTGGCGAGCAGCCAGCCGGCGTCGTCGCGGCGGACGATCTTCAGCACGCCGCCGACGGCGAGGAAGGCGACGATCCCGACCAGCAGCCCGGCGAGCACGCCGATCACGCCGCCGAGCCCGCTGACCGCGCCGTAGGCGGCGAGGCCACCGGCGGCCGCGGCGATGGCGGTGAGGGCGATCGTGCGGACCGGCAGGTGCACGTGGGGCATCGCCCGCAGCGCGTAGACGGTGACGATCACCGCCACCAGGCACTGGCTGATCAGGTTCGCCAGGGCCGCGCCCACCGCGTGCTGGTCGGGGATCAGCAGGAAGGCAAGCGAGAGGTTGACCGCCGCCGCGGTCCCGTCCACGGCAAGCACCGTTTTCACCTTGCCGAGGCCGATCATGAAGGCGTGGGCGAGGTTCATCAGCGCCAGCAGCGGGATGCCGATCGCGAGGATCTGGATGATCTGGCCGGTCTCCGAGTACTGGCGCCCGTAGACCAGCGCCAGCGCTTCCGGCCCGAGCGCGACGGTGGCCGCGGTCAGCGGCAGGGCGCTCATCATCACCAGCCGCTGGGCCCGGTCGAAGCCGAATTCGATCCGTTCGCCGTGGCCGCCGCCGAACAGCGTGGCGAAGGCCGGCAGCAGCGTCTGCACCAGCGATTCGGTGAGCGTGGTGATCGCGTAGACGGCGGCGAAGGAGATCGAGTAGATCGCGATGTCCTGGTCGGAGGCGTAGTGGTTGAGGAAGAAGAACTCGGAGCGCTTGAAGACGACGGTCGCGAGCAGGACCGAGAGCAGCGCCCAGCGCGCGTAGACGTTGGCGGCGTGGCGCACCGCGGGGTCCTTCTCGCCCCGCCGCGCCAGCCGCTGGAGGACCCCGCGCGAGAGCGAGCCCGACCAGATCAGGTTGGCGAGGATGACCGCCACGTCGACCGCGAACATGCCGACGATGCCGCCGCCCGCGGCGAGCACGCCGATCACCAGCGGCACCCCGATCGTGCCGGTGACGAGGCCGACCATCGAGGCGCGGCGCCACTCCTGCGCCCCGATCAGGACGGCGTTCGGGATCGACTGCAGGATGCCCAGCCCGGCGCCGATCCCGGCCAGGATCCAGGCCGCCTGCGGGGTCGCGCCGAGGAGCCCGGTGCCGATCATCACCGCGGTGCCGATCACCGCCCAGATCGTCGCCAGGCGCCAGCCCCAGCCGGCCAGGTCACGGGCGACGGCGGGCCGCCCGGCGCCCAGCATCTCGCCCACGTAGCGCATCAGGGTGGCGGCGATGCCGCCGCCGAAGAGCGAGGTGGCGGAGAGCGCGATGAAGGCGATGAAGCTCTGTCGGCCCATGTCCTCGGGGCCGAGGAAGCGGGCGGCGACGATCGACATCACCAGCACGAAGAGCTGCGGCAGGATCGTCGAGGCGACGTTCCAGAAGCTGCCGCGGAGGACCGAGCCGCCGGTCGTCGCCGCGGCCGCGTCGGGGGCTACGGGATCCGGATCAGTGATCGGCGAGCCAGGCGGTGAGCTGTTCATCTTCGGAACGGCGGGCGCGACTCTGGGCATCGCGGTGGCGCCGGCTGCGGACGTGGTGCCCTGCCCGCCGCAGGATCGCAGCCTTGTACGGGCGGGAGAGCAGGTTGGCGCGCAGTGCACGGACGGTGCCGGCGAGGTCGCCGCCCTTCACCGCCGGCCCCAGGGACTCGGCGAGGCTGACCCCGAGGCGGTCGGGGACGGCGGCTTCGAGGCGCTTGTCCTCCACCGCGAGGGCGAGGAACGCCTCCAGTTCGGCTTCGGCCTTGGCGGGCGAGTGGCGGTTGCCGGCGTGCATGCGGTGGACGCCGATCAGCTCGGGGACGAAGACCGGATCGGCGTCGCGGGCCAGCAGCAGCCAGAAGTAATGGTCCTCGGCGAAGGTGGTGACCCGGGGGAAACCGCCGACCGCGAAGGCGGCCGCCGTGCGGACGACGGTGCCGACCGAGGGGACGAAGTTGCGCGCGTAGAGGCTCGACAGCGGGTCGAGCAGGTCGGAGGGTTCGGGGGTCATCTCGCCTTCGATCTGCCAGCCGCCCGCGTCGCGCCGGGCGAGCAGGCAGGTGCCGAAGGCGAAGGTCGCGGCGCGGTCGGCGGCGAGGGCCGAGCCGAGCAGCTCCAGCGCCCGGGGCAGCAGCAGGTCGTCGGAGTCGAGGAAGGCGACCAGCCGGCTCCGCACCCGGCCGAGCCCTTCGTTGCGGGCCCGCGAGGGCCCCCAGCCTCCTGCCGGGTTCTCGACCACGGTCACCGGCAGGCCCGCGAGCAGCTCGGCGGTGCCGTCGTCGGAGCCGTCGTCGACGACGATCACCTCGGCCGGCGGCGCCGACTGGGCGAAGACCGTGCGCAGGGTCTGCTCGAGCAGGTCGCGCCGGTTGTAGGTCGGGATGACCACGGCGATGTCGAGAGAAGAGGGCTCGGGCAAGGCGTCACCACCGCTGGATGCGAAAGACTCTAGGCGATGGCATTGCGTCGTATGGTCGCGGTCTGCCCGGTCGTGCCGTGGCCCCCCGCCGATGGCGGGCGCAAGCGGACCATGCGACTGCTGGAAGCGGCGGAGCGAGTGGGGCTGGTGCCGCATCTGCTGACCGTCGACCGGGCCGATCCGGCGGGCGCCGCGGCGCTGCGCGGGCGGGGCTGGACCGTGGAGGTGCTCGACCCGCCGCCGACCGGCCTGCGCCCGCGCCTGAGGCAGCAGCTGGAGCGGCTGCCGAGCCCCTACCTGCCGCAGGTCGAGGAGCGCCTGCGCGGGCTCGTCGCGGCGGCCCCGACCCTGGTCCAGATCGAGCACACCCAGAGCGCCTACTACGCGACGGCGCTGCGCGGGGTCCCCTGGATCCTCTCCGTCCACAACGTCGACTCGCAGCTGATGCGCACGCTGGCCGAAGGTCGGCGGCCGCTGAGCGTCGACTGGCTGCGGGAGTGGAACCGGTGGCAGGCGATGCGCACGGTCGAGCGCCGCGCCGGCGCCGCCGCGACCGCGGTGCTCTGCGTCTCCGAGAACGACCGGCGCACCTTCGGCGCGGTGAACGAGCGCGTCGTCCTCAGCCCCAACGGGGTCGACGACGAGTTCTTCGCCGCCGCGCCGCCGGCCGCGCGGGGGGGCCCGGCGCGGGTGCTCTTCTTCGGCCGCCTCGACTACGAGCCGAACGAGCTCGGCTTCGCGCGCTTCCTGCGTGAGGGATGGCCGGCCCTGCGCCGGCGTCGCCCCGACGCGGTCCTGCGGCTGGTCGGCGGCGGCGCCGCGGCCGCGCTGAAGGCCGCCGCCGCGGCGACGCCCGGGGTCGAGGTGGTCGGCTTCGTCGAGGACCTGGGCGCCGAGCTGGCCGCCGCCGACGTGCTCGTGGTGCCGCTCTGGGCGGGCGGCGGCACCCGGCTGAAGGTCCTCGAGGCGATGGCGGCGGCGCTGCCGATCGTCGGCACCTCCCTCGGGGTCGAGGAAATCGGCTTCGAGGACGGCGTCCACGGGCTGGTCCGCGACACGCCGGAGGGGATCGCGGCGGGCGCCGCGGAGCTGCTCGAGGACCGCCCGCGGGCGCGCCGCCTTGCCGCCGCCGCGCGCGAGCTGGCCGAGGACTTTCGCTGGTCCCGGACGCTCGAGCCGGCGGCGGAGCTCTACCGGGAGCTGGCGGCGTGAGCGCGCTCGCGGTGCGGGTCGCCCGGCGGGCGCGCCGGCTGGCGACGGAGGCCGAGGAGAAGGTCGAGCGGCGGCGGGCCCGGCGGGCCGCCGGGCGGGGGCGGGGGGTGGTGCTGCTCTACCACCGGGTGGCGGAGACCCGGGAGGATCCCTGGGGCAACGCGGTGACCCCGGCGCGCTTCGACCAGCAGCTCGAGGCGCTGGCCGCCGAGATGCGGCTCTGCTCGCTGGTCGAGCTGGTCGCGGGCGCCGAGGGCGGGGCGATCCCCGACCGATCGGTGGCGGTCGTCTTCGACGACGGCTACGCCGACAACCTCGCCAACGCGCTGCCGATCGTCGAGCGGCGCGGGGTGCCGGTGACCCTCTTCCTCGCCACCGGCTTCGTCGGCCAGGAGGGGCCGTACTGGTGGGACGAGCTGACCGACCTGCTGCTCGGCGAGGGCGAGCGGCCCGCGCTGCTCGACGTCGCGCTCGCCGGGCGGCGGGTCCTCGCGCCCACCGCCACCCGCGCGGAGCGCCGGGTCGCGCTGCTGACCGCGGTCCACCCGGTGCTCAGTGGCCTGCCCCCGGCGCAGGTCGACGCCGCCCTCGACCCGCTCCGCGCCTGGGCGGCGCCGGGGAGGGGGGAGGCGAGCGTCAACGGCGGCGGCGCGAGCGCCGCCCGGCCGATGAGCGCGGCGGAGCTGCGCCGCTTCGCCGCCGGCCCGCTGGTCGAACTCGGCGCCCACTCGCGCGGCCATCCGCGGCTGCCGGGCCTGCCGACCGCCGCCCAGCGGGCCGAGGTCCGGGCCGGCCGCGAGGACGTCGCCGAGCTGGCCGGGGTCGAGCCGCGCTTCTTCGCCTTTCCCTACGGCGACGCGTCGCGGCGCAGCGCCCGGATCGTCGGCGAGGCCGGCTTCGAGCGGGCCTTCGGCAGCCGCCGGCCGCTGCCGGTCACCACCGCCGCGCCCCGCTTCGAGACGCCGCGGGTCGCCGCGCTCGAAGAAGACGCCGGCGCGCTCGTCCGTCGGCTCGACCGGGTGCTCGCCGATGTCGGCTGAGCGTCGGGAGCCGGTGGAGGTCGTGGCCCCGCGGCCGCGGGAGCCGCTCGCGCCGCGCGCCGCGCCGCCGACGTTCAGCGTCGTCGTCCCGGCCTACGAATCGGCGGCGACGATCGCCGCGGCGCTCGACTCGGCGCTCGCCCAGACCTATCCCGCCGCCGAGATCGTCGTCTGCGACGACGGCTCCGCCGACGGCACGGCGGCGATCCTCGCCCGCTACGGCGACGCCGTCACCGTGATCCGCCAGGAGAACCGCGGCGTGGCGGCGGCGCGCAACGCGGCGATCGCCGCCGCGAGCTCCGAGTTCGTCGTCAACCTCGACGCCGACGACGTCTACCTGCCGAACCGGCTCGAGGTGATGGCGGCGGCCCTGGTCGAGCGCCCCGACCTCGACGTCCTCACCACCGACGCCACCTTCGAGCTCGACGGCCGACCGGTGCGCCGGAACTTCGGCCCCGACTTCCGCTACGCGGTCGAGGACCGGCGCCTGGCGATCCTCGACCGCTGCTTCGTCGGCGTCGCCTGGGCGACGCGGCGCGAGACGATGCTCGCCTACGGCGGCTACGACGAGTCGATCCGGATCGCCGAGGACTGGGAGCTGGCGATCCGCCTGGTCCTCGGCGGGGCGCGGTTCGGCCTCGTGCCCGAGCCCCTGGTCCGCTACCGCCTGCGCCGCGGCAGCCTCAGCAACCAGGGGCTGGGGCTGCTGGAAGGCCAGGTGCGGGTGCTGGAGAAGACCCTCGCCCACGAGACCCTCTCGCCCGAGGAGCATGACTTCGCCGCCGCCGCGCTCGAGCGCTTCCGCGGCGAGCTGGGCCGCACCCGGCTGCGCGACTCCCTCCAGCGCCGCAGCCCGACCCTGCGCCGCGACGCGCTGGCGGTGCTCGAGGACGCCGAGCTGCCCTGGCCGAGCCGCGCCAAGGCGGCCCTGACCTACGCCTTCCCGGGCCTCGCCCGGCGCCTCCTCGCCCGCCGCGGCAGCGAGACGAGCGGCGGCCTCCGCCTACCGGCGGAGTGAGCGCGGTGAGCTCGGGCGCTCTTCTTGGACAGCGTCGCCCCGTAACTCGCCGCGCGGCATCTCGAACAGGGACTGGAAACTGACGACACGGATCGGCTTCTCGTCGTTCGTCATCCGCCGGGTCGCACCGGCCTGGATCTCGAAGACCCGCTCGAACAACTCCATATAGGCCTCGACGAGTTCGTCCCATCCCACCTCGTCGACGTCGAACGCGACACGCGTGAGGTGATGGTCGTGGCGTGAGAGCAGGGTTCCGGCCTCGAGCGAGCGAGCCGCGTTCGCCGTGTAGAGGGACAGGGTGGTTTCGGCAAAAGTCCGGCGTTCGGCGTCGGAGCGTTCAAGTTACTGCTCTGCCGTCACTACGGGCAACTCGATCGCTCGATAGAAGTTCTCGGTGGCTCCCCGCACAGGGCGACTCCTGACCCGTTCGATGAGGTTGGCTTCCGCGAGCGCGGTCACGTGGTAGCCGACGTTGCTCACGTCGAGTCGGAGCTCGCGCGCGATCTCCGACGGACTCGCGGCCCGTTCGGCGAAGATCGTGAGGCATCGCGCCCTCAGTGGATGGGCGACCGCTG
>Ga0335075_10019499_pt1 | contig 10026 bp, 10 predicted proteins | sample Lox_Sample_24_FD_206723 | JGI IMG/M metagenome (GOLD analysis project Ga0335075, IMG submission 206723) | Soil microbial communities from Loxahatchee National Wildlife Refuge, Florida, United States - Lox_Sample_2.4 | ecosystem: Environmental > Terrestrial > Soil > Wetlands | place: USA...
GACGCTCACCCGGTAGAACTGCTGATCGCCAACGCCGGAACCTCGGCCGGCCCGGTGCCCGACAGCCCGTCTGAGGGGGTCGAAATTGCTTCACGCCAGGTGCAGGTCAATCTGCTGGGCTCCATCAATACGATTGAACCGCTGTTGCCGGCGCTCTGTCGCCGCGGCCAGGGCCGGGTCGCGATTATCGCCTCGATTGCCGCCTATCGCGGTCTGCCCGATTCTCCTGGGTACTGCGCCAGCAAAGCCGGCCTGCGAGCCTATGCCGAAGCCCTGCGGCCACGGCTCGCCCGGTATGGCGTCAAAGTGACGATTGTTTGTCCCGGTTTTTTTACCTCGCCGATGACCGACCGCTTTGACGGGCCTACACCCTTTCTGACCAGTGTTGATGCTGCCGCCCGGGTCGTCAAACGCGGCATCGATCGCGGACGCCGCCGCGTCGCATTTCCCTGGCCGCTCGTTCTCGGGCTGCAGTTCTGCGATTTGGCGCCAGCCTTTATCGGCGATGCGATCATGCGCCGCTATCGTTTCCAGATCCGCTCAGCGGGCGCCCATGACGGCTGACGCATTCCGTTTTGCCTTTGGCGCAGCAGCGATGTTGGCCGCATGGCTGATCCCGCGCCAAGTCGCCGCGGCGCGAATGGCGGTCGTCCCCGCGGTCATTCTCGATGGCTTGCCGGTGGTTCTGGCCGCGGGCCTGTTGCTGATCGTATCCGGCCGGCCGTTGTTCTCGGGAGTAGTGGTGCTTGCCCTGGGGGGCGGGTTTGCTCTCGCCGATTGGGCCAAGCGCCAGGCGTTGCGCGAGCCGGTGGTTTTTTCCGATATGTCGGAACTCGAGCATGTACTCACCCACTCGCATCTATACCTGCCGTTTGCCGGGCCGCTGCTCGTCACTGGCGGTGCGCTCGCCGCGGTCGCGCTCGGCGGCGGGTTGCTGGTATTCACACCGGCCTTGTGGAGCGCGGGACCGGAATTGACCCTTGTGGCGGTGCTGGTTGTCGGGGGCGGCGGCTGGATGTTGTCCCGCGAGCCGTTGCTGGGCCTTGCCGCCGCCGGGTTGCGGCGGCTTCGGCCATCCGGTGAACCGCTGGCGGATGCGGCCCGGCTCGGCCCTTTCGCCATGCTTCTCGTCTACGGGATCATCGCCCGCGCCGAGCGGGCCCGCCGGCGCGCCCCGTTTCGACCGCTGCCAAGCCCGGCGATATGCGACCGTCGTGCGGCGGCGCCGGTCGTGCTGGTGCAATGCGAATCGTTCTTTGATGCTCGGCGGATCTCGACACGATTGCCGGCCAAGTTGCTGCCGGGCTACGACGCCTGCCTAAACCATGGCGCCACCTACGGCCGCCTCGCCGTCGCGGCCTGGGGGGCGAACACGATGCGCTCCGAATTCGCGGTGCTGACCGGCATCCCGCAGGAGCGGCTGGGATACGATCGGTTCAACCCCTATCACGCCTTCGCCAAACAACCGATCGCGTCACTCGCCTCGCATCTGCGCAATGAGGGCTATCGGACCTTGTGCCTGCACCCGTTCGACCGGCGCTTTTTTCGCCGCGATCTGGCTATGCCGGCGTTGGGGTTCGACGACTTTCTGGGCCGAGAGACGCTGGGCGGGTCGCGGCGCCCGCCTTACCAGTCAGATCCCGACCTCGCTCGACAAGTGGTCAGGATGCTTGACGACGCCGGCCCGCGCACGTTTATCTTTGTGATCACGATGGGAAATCACGGTCCCTGGGTCGAGGACCGGGTCGAAACCGATCCGGTATTGCGTTCACTTTTCGATCCTGCCCAGCTGCCGCAAGGCGAGGAGTTGCTGCGCTATCTCAGCGGGCTCACCCGCTCGGATGAGATGCTCGGGATTTTGCTCGACGAATTGGGTCCGCGCGGGCGCGACACATTGCTCGGCTTTTATGGCGATCACCTGCCCAGTCTGCCGCAAGCCTTCGACCATCTCGGCTTTGACGATTGCGCGAGCGATTACGTACTGGTCGACGGTGCCGCGCCCTGCCCCGTCCGGCTCGATATCGCGGCCGATCGGCTTCCTCGGGTAATTCTCGACAGGTTGGAAGCCCGCGGCGTCATCCGGCGCCATGCGGCGCCGGTCCTCGGTTCGGCTTGAAACTGACGGCGCCCCGTCGCAGATTGCGATGGAGCCACATTCACCGACGAGTTTGTCGCGATGGCGCGGCGCGCAATCGAGCCGGCCGGTGGTGGTCAATGCCGCCGGCTGGGATGCTCCCCCCGGCCATTTCTCTAGAATTCGCCCCAGCCGATGAAATGATCGAATTATCTCATGCGGTTTTGTTTCTCCTCAGCGATCAAGCAAACTACATTACCAGCTAGGTACTAAGCGTCAGCGGCGGGCTGACGATGGCAGATCGATGGCAGATTGATCGAGACAGGAGGATAAATATGCCCAGGTATCAAACCGCCATTTTGGCGGCGCTGATCGCGAGTGGGTTTGCCGGGAGCGTGCAGGCACAGGCGCCGCTGCCGCAAAACAACCCGGCCGCCACGGCGAATGTGAAGCAGAGCGAGGAATATTCGGCACTGCTTCGCAGCAATCCGGCGTTCCGCAAGAAACGGGAAGCGACCGAATGCGGTCCGATCGCCGACCCGCAATTGCACGCCAATTGCATCGCGTCGTTTGAAGCCTACGCCGCCCCGGCGAAGTGATGACGACAGGAGAACGGGATATGCCTAACTCAGCACCGGGATTTGCCAGCCGCCCTGACCATCGCGTTGACCTCGTGCCCGAGAAACGGCGGGTGCGGGTCACCTTCGGCGGCGTGACCATCGCCGATAGCAGCGCAGCGCTTCGCGTCGAAGAGACCGGCCATGCGCCGGTACATTATGTTCCGGAGAAGGATGTGCGCGTCGCTCTCCTGCATCGGACGGATCATCACACCCGCTGCCCGTACAAAGGCGAAGCGTCGTACTGGACGATCGAGGTGCCGGGCGAGGCATCGGAGGATGGCATCAAGCGGTCCGAAAACGCCGTCTGGGGATATCCGACACCCTATGACGAGGTCGCCGGCATCGCCGGTTATTACGCGTTCTATCCGGACCGCATTGATTCGATGATTCTCGAATAGCCGAGGCGGCGATGCACCTGACCCAGAACTGGGAGATCCGCAAGCCCGGTGTGGCGGCCAAGGGTGGCGTCGTTGTCTCGCAAAGCCGCACTGCCGCCTCGGTCGGCGCCGATGTGCTGCACGCGGGTGGCACCGCGGTGGATGCCGCGGTCGCGACCGCACTGGCGCTGGCAGCACTCGAACCGTGGAATAACGGGCTTGGCGCCATCGGCTTCATGGTGGTGCATCGCGCCGGCGCCGCGCATGCTGAGGTTATCGATTTCGGTCCGGTGGCGCCCGGCAGGCTTGATCCTGCGGACTTCCCGCTGACCGGCGCCAGCAAGACCGAATTGTTCACTTGGCCGCAGGTCGAAGACGACCGCAACATCCACGGTCCGCTGGCTTTTGCGATCCCGAGCGCGGTGCGGGGCTATGCCGCGGCGGTCGAGCGCTTCGGCCGGCTGCCCTGGCGCGAACTCGCCGCACCCGCGGCGGCTCTCGCCCGCCAGGGTCTGCCGGTCGACTGGTTCACGACGATCAAAGTCGCGGCCGCCGCCGCCGAACTCAGCCTTTATGAGGAGAGCCGGCGGATCTGGCTCCCCGAAGGTCTGCCGCCGGTCTGCCCGCCCGAGCGCGACAATATGCGTCTGCCGTTGGGCCGTCTCGCTGACACGTTGAAGCACCTCGCCACCGCCGGCCCCGATGATTTCTACACAGGCGACATTGCCCACACCATCGCCGACGATTTACAGGCGGCGGGTGCCGTGCTGTCAGCCGACGATCTCGCCAACTGCCGGGCGCGCATCATGCCGGCGTTGGCGATTGGCTATCGCGACACAGTTTTGCAAACCGCACCGGGGATGACCGCCGGACCGACACTGGCCTTTGTCGTAGAACGACTGAAAAGCCGGCGCTTTGGTGCTGCTCCCGACGCAGCATATTTCGATACGATCATCGCAGCATTGAGTGAGGCTTATGCCGATCGCCTCGACCATGCTGGCGATGTCGAGACCGCCGCTCCGACCTCGACCAGCCACATCACCGCGATCGACCGCGAGGGGACGATCGCGGCGCTGACGACGACATTGCTGTCGAGCTTTGGCAGCCGTTACGTCCTGCCCGGCACCGGCATCCTGATGAACAACGGCGTCATGTGGTTCGATCCGCGTCCCGACCGGCCCAACTCGATTGCGCCGGGCAAACGCGCGCTGACCAATATGTGCCCGGTCGTGGCGATGCGCGACGGCCGAGCGTGGTTTGGCCTCGGTGCCTCGGGCGGCCGGCGCATTCTTGCCGCGGTCTTGCAGATGGCGAGCTTTGTCATCGATTTCGGCATGGACCCGGCAAGCGCCGCGCATCATCCGCGCATCGACGTCAACGGCAGCACGCGTTTCGGCATCGACCAGCGGATGCCGCCGGCGATCGCGCAACCGCTTTTGGCCAAGCCCGGCGCCACATTGGTCGAGCATGGGGTATTTCCCACCCGCTTTGCCTGCCCGAATATGGTGTTGCATGGCGCCGACGGCCGCAACCACGCCATCTCCGACGTCATGTCGCCATGGTCCGGGGCGGTGGCCGAACCCGATTAACGGTACGAGCCTGCTGTCCAGCGGCGGCCGGAAAAACGAGATTGCCTCGCGTTGCGGGCAATGAACCCGTAAATGCCTGTCATTGCGGGCAATCGAGCGGCGAGGACTGCTGGCTGCGACGGCAACCGCGGGGACCGCATCGATTTCGGGTTTCGGGCTCCGTTGCGCCTCTCTGATGGTCTCTTTGCGAGATCCGGCCAGGACTGCATCGATTTCGGGTTTCGGACTCCGTTGCGCCGGCCCCGGAACAACCGGCGCTGCTCAGGCCGCGTCGTGGAAGATGATGCCGAGGGTGTGGCGTTCACCCGAGTGGATCCGGCTCACCCCATGCCGCATCGTTACCCGCAGCGCACCACGCGTACCCATCACCGGCCGGTGATGCACCGGGAAGATCACCGCTTCGCCCTGCCGCAGCGGCACAACCTCGCCGCGCGACTGCATGCGCGGGCGCTGTTCGACCAACAAAAACTCGCCACCGGTAAAATCGCGCTGCGGATCGCTGAGCAGCACCGTCAACTGCAGCGGAAACACCAGCGGACCGTATAGATCCTGGTGCAGGCGATTGTAATCGCCGGGGCCGTATTTCAGCATCAGTGGCGTCGGCCGCTCCTGGCCCGCGCGATGACATTCTCTGAGATATTCGTCGAGCGTCGGTGGCAAATGGCCGGGTTCACCCAGCCGTTGTCGCCAACATTCCGCGATCACTGCCAATCGTGGATAGAGCGCGTGCCGTAGTCCCGCGACTATTTCTGGCAGCGGGTAACGGAAATACTTGTATTCGCCGCTGCCATAGCCATGCCGCTGCATGACGATCTGACGGCGGAACATATCGTCATCATCATATAGCTTTATCAGCGCGGCGCATTGCTCGGCGCTGACCAGCGGCAGCGTCGCATATCCCCGCTCGTCGAGCGCTGCCGCCAGCGCCGCCCAATCGGCAACCGCGGCGCGATCGGCTGCCGCCGCTTCAAGCTGCTTCATCGTTCCCTGTCGCTGCCGCTGCCCGCTCGCGTTGAGCAGTGCGCGCTTGCGCTCGGATGCATCCGTCGGCCGACACCGCTTGCACGCCCGCAGCCCCGCCGCCTCAGCCGCCGCGATCGTTTCGAAAAAGACGGTATTGGCGCGCAACGGCCTTCGCGACGGGCAGCCCGGTCGGCAGTACACCCCCCGGTTGGTCTTGACACCATAGTAAAAGCGGCCATCGGCGGTGGCGTCGCGCGCCTCCACCACCGCCCAGCACTTGTCCAGATCGAGCATTGTCAGCTCCCGCCCGTCGTTGCACCAGGTTGAAGATGGCGCGGCGGCACGCTCAGCTCTATCCGACGATTGCTTTCTAATTCCGGGCTAAGTCGCAGGCTGCTTTGCTGGTCGCCCACCATCGACATAGCGCTTGGGCAGCATCGCGTGGATGCCCTTGTTGCCGTCGACCAGCTGGGTCACCCGCATATCGACCACCAGGCTGCAGAACATATAGGCGTCCTCGGGCTCCAAACCCATGCGCTCGCCGATCAAGGTGATCATCTGGCGCAGGGCGGTCTTGGCAGCGTCGTCCAGATCCTCGTTGAAGCCCATCGTGATCAGGTGGGTCGGCGTGTCGGCCCGCGGCAGGTCAATGCCCAGGCCCTTGTGCAAGGTCACCCGGAAGGTACCGGTCAGCGCGGTTTCAAGAGCGGTGACGCAGACCTCGCCATCGCCCTGCACGCCGTGACCGTCGCCGGCCGAGAACAGTCCGCCCGCGGTCCACACCGGAAGAAACAGGGTCGTGCCGGCGACCAGCTCTTTCAGATCCATGTTGCCGCCGAACTCACGCGGCACGATCGAAGTCACCGCACCATATACCGGCGGCACGGTGGCGACGCCGCGCTGCCGGTCGATCGCCGTATGCCAGGTGCGGCGCACCGGGAAATCTTCTGGCAGCGTACCGGAAAGCGGCCGGATACGCGTATAGCCCCAATTCTGTCGGCAATCGATCGACAGGATCTCGATCGCCAGAGCGTCGCCCGGCTCGGCCCCGTCGACCGCGATCGGCCCGGTCAGGATGTGGGCGCCCATGCGCGGCTCGACCGCAGCGTGGATTGCCCTGTGCTCGGGCAAGATCTCAAAGCGGCCATCTGTCGGCAGGATATCCGGGCCACCGGAAACGCTGTCGAGCGTCACCGTGTCGCCGGAGGCGATCCGCAGCACGGGTTTCAGCCCCGGGTCGAAAAAACCCCAGTGAACCGTCTCGGGGCTGGCCCGCAACATGTGATGCTGCGACATTGGTAACTCCCTGCGCTGGTCGACCGATCTGTCCCAGTCTAGAGGCTGTCGCCTTGCCGCGCAGGCTTTTTCCGCCGCTCGCGTCAGAATTGTGGTTCGATGCGGGCGCTCCGGGCCGGTTTTGCGCGGCAATTGCAGTGACGCGGCAGACCCGCGGCCTTAGCCGCTACCAATGGCGCCGGAAGATGCGCCGAGGCAGCCCGCCGGGCAGCGCTCACGCCCGCAGCAGCGCCGCTACCTGCTCGAGGGTGCGGATGCGCGCATACATTTTCATCGCTTTGTCGAGGCTGTAGGCGTGAGCCGCCGCGTCGCCGCTCCAGCAGCATTCGCGCACCACGACGCTCGCAAGATCGAGGTTGAAGGCCTCCCGTACGCTGGTCTCGACCCCGCGATTAGTGGCCCCGCCGCCGATGATGATCGTGTCGCGCCGCAGCATGCGCAGCAGTTCGGCGACGCCCGTCCCGTAAAAAGCACTCGGCCGGCGTTTGAGAAACACGTAATCCTCGGGCCGTGGGGCGATTTCCTCGGGGAAGCCGGCATCAACCGTTCCCTCGATGGCATTGGTGAGGGGCGGCACCCCGGTCTCTGCCGAAAGGTCGGTCGGCAGCAGCACCACATCGGCGCCATCGGCGCGGCTGACCGGTGTCGTATAGATCACCGGCAGGCCCGCCCTCCGTGCCGCTGCGATCATCTGCACCCAGGCATCAAGCACCGGCCGCATCGCCGCCCGGCGTGCCGGATCCGACGGCGTGAGCGCGCGCCGGCAGACATCGTAGGCGATCAGTGCCGCGCGGCGCCGATCGATATGATCGGGTTCGGGCATCGCATTCTCCTCAGGTCACCGTTCTAATCCCGCCCGGGCCAGCCCCAGCCTGCGATAGCCCCGCGTCCCGGTGCCCGCGAAACCCGGGTGGCCGCCGCGGCAGCGCATGATCTTGGCGGGTCTGCCTGTGCCCTCGACGTTGCGGTTGACACCGGTCATCCACGATCGATCTCGTTCATCAGCAGGCGCCGCCCAGCGCATTGGCGTGGTCAGTCCTCTCGGTCGTGCGCGCCAGTCGCGTGCCGGCGAGCCACTTTGATGCTAACGCAGCTTCGCAACCGGCGCGAGCCCGAACGCTACTCGGAAAAGCGACGGCCGTGCGCCAATGCGGGCGGTCTCTGCCGAGATCGACCTCGCGTCGGCATCGCCTATCCGCTACAATTATCGATGTGACATGGATCCGAAAAGGAGAGGGTCATGGCTCTCGCCTACAACGCCATCGACGCCGATGGTCACATCCTGGAACCGCTCGATCTCTGGGATAAATACATCGATCCTGCATACCGCGAGCGCCGGCCGCGATTTGTCATCGACAACAACGGCAAGGAGCGGCTCAGCGTCGAGGGCAAACTGCTGGGCAATCCGCGCGGGATCGGCAGCCTTGGCGCCGTCGGCGTGCGACAGGGTGCAGTCAAGCTCGACAGCCTCAAATACGCCGAAGGGAAAAAAGGCGGGTTCGACCCGCATGCCCGCATCATCGACATGGATCTCGACGCGATCGACGCGGCTTTTTTGTACCCGAGCCTCGGCCTCTTCGCCGGCGCTGTCGAGGACCCCGAACTCGCGGCCGCGATGTGCCGCGCCTACAACCGCTGGCTCGCCGATTACTGCCAGCCCTACCCCGATCGGCTGTTCGGGGTGGCGATGCTGCCGATGCAGTCGGTCGAACTCGCGATCGAAGAGATGCGCCATGCTCGCGAAACCCTCGGGATGCGCGGCGGTTTCCTTCGGCCGAACCCGTATCACGGCACCAGGATGATCAACGACCCGATGTACGAACCGTTCTGGACAATGGCGGAGGATCTCGACTTCTCGATCGGTTTTCACGAGGGCTCGACCAACGCGATGCCAACGGTTGGCGTCGATCGCTTCGAAGACCGCGCGGCCCGGCACATGATCTCGCACACGATGGAGATGATGCTGGCGGCAATGGCGGTGATCTGGGGCGGCGTTGTCGATCGCCACCCGCGGCTGCGCGTCGCGTTTCTCGAGTCGGGCGGCGGCTGGATAGCGCCTTGGCTCGATCGCATGGACCGCCACTTTGACGATCAGGGTTTTAACGACACCGCCCCAAAGACCAGGCCGAGCGAGCTGTTTCAGCGCAATTGCTGGATTTCGTTCGAGCCGGTCGAGGGCAGCATCGCGGTACTGGCCGATTATATCGGCCCGCACAAAATCATGTGGGCGACCGATTACCCGCATCAGGATGGCTTCTTCCCGGGCGCCCTGCAGATGGTCCGCGAACGGATCGAGCCATTGGCCGCCCCAGCGAGGCATCAGGTATTGGCCGGCGGTGCCATGGGGTTCTACGGTTTGCAGTGAGCGCGGCGGATGCCGACCCCGCCCCGCGGATGATCTCTTCCGATCAACAACTATGCGACAAAAGGGAGGTGCGTAATGGAGCGACCGCGGATGCAGCAGCCGATGCCCGAAGACCGCACGGGTTGGCATCAGATCGATGCCGGGCCGCGTCTCGAATTATGGTTCCACCCCAACCGGCGGTTGGCTGGCCGCGAGCCCGATGATATCAAGCGGCCTTCGATCGTGGTGGCCGTAGCTGGGAAGCGCGAACAGGCGCTGCGGTTCGACCCGTTTAGCATGGGCGCCCACTACCACATCCGGCCGGGGCTCGCGGGGCAGATCCCACTCCCGCTTGCGGAGGGGCAGAGCCCGCTCGAAGCAACGCTTGCCTTCTTCGAAAAACCGCTGCGGTTCCGGGGACTTCTGGCGCTGGCCGAAGAGGATGAGGTCGCCGCGCGGCTGCGCGATGAAGAGCTGAAGAACGCCGCCGACGAGATCCGCGCGCTCAGTTCGGCCCGTACGTAATAGCCCGGCGGCCTGATCCCGAGCGGGTTGCGTGACCCCCGCTTTCGCGGGGTGAGCAAGCAAAGGGTAAGTGGCCGCTGATTGCGTCGCGCCATATCTGCGTCGCGCCATCGGGCAAGCCCTGGCGGCAAAGCCAGGGCTTGCCCGGGCCCGTCGTCAATCAGCGGCGGCGAGTTTGTCCTGCGTCTTTGTTTCGAAGTCGCTGGCGTCGTGGCGTTCGTGCAGCTGGCTCGACGGC
>Ga0335075_10019500_pt1 | contig 10026 bp, 7 predicted proteins | sample Lox_Sample_24_FD_206723 | JGI IMG/M metagenome (GOLD analysis project Ga0335075, IMG submission 206723) | Soil microbial communities from Loxahatchee National Wildlife Refuge, Florida, United States - Lox_Sample_2.4 | ecosystem: Environmental > Terrestrial > Soil > Wetlands | place: USA: Florida...
GGTGTCCCTGCTCAGCCAGGACCAGAGTAAGGGCAGTGTCAGCGGCAAGTTGCTCCGCGCCGCATGGAACGATGAGTTCCGACTCCATCTCCTCCATCTCCTGTCCGATGAATCTGCGTAGACCGTGTGTTGCTTCAGTGCCAACTGGCACGCCTCTTCGCATTCGGCCGGTTTGCCGACGTCCGCCGTGATGGTCCAGGACTGGCGGCCCAGGGCGCGAATTTCGCCGGCCGTCTTCTCCAGACTTGTGGGATCGCGGCCGACGAGGATCACGTCGGCGCCGGCATCGGCGATGGCCAGCGCCATCTCCTGCCCCAGACCGCGACTGCCGCCGGTGATGAACAGGCGCTTTCCCTCAGATTGAATCGGTCGAAGATGCTCATGGTTCTGCGAGACTCCGTTGCAGGTCAAGGGTGGCAAGCGTGCCAGCTGGCTGCACGCTGCGAGTATGATAGTCTCTTCAGAAGCGGAGAGGGTGTGATCTATTGCAGCTCCGGCGAGCTGCCCGATCGCATCTTCGAGACGTATCATGCCAGCGCCTGGCGCACCACCTTGCCGCCGTGGCTGATATGCACGGGCCGGCCCGTCTGGTCCGGCACCGTCGCCTCCGGATTGATGCCCATCAGGTGATACATGGTCGCCGCCAAGTCGCCCGACGACACCGGGTGCTCGACCGGATACGCCGCCTGCCGGTCGCTCGTGCCGACTACGCCCGGCCTTGTCCCGCCGCCGGCCAGAATGCAGAAGCCGCACTGCGGCCAGTGGTCGCGCCCGGCCCGCTTGTTAATCCGCGGCGTCCGGCCCATGTCGCCGGTTACCACCACCAGCGTTGAGGCCAGCAGACCGCGAGCGTCCAGGTCCTCGATCAGGGCGCTCACGGCGCGGTCGAGGAACGGCAGCAGAAGCCTCTTCAGCATGTTGAAGTTGTTGTTGTGTGTGTCCCAGTGGCCGTTCGGCTTCGCCTCGGTATGGACCGCCACGTACGACACGCCAGCTTCGACCAGCCGCCGCGCCAGCAGCGTACTGGAGCCGAACAGGTCGCGCCCGTAGCGCTGCCGCACCGCCAGCGGCTCCCGCGCCACGTCGAACGCCTGCCGGGCATTCTGCGACAGCAGCAGGTCGAACGCTTGCGCCTGCAAGCGCGTCAGCCGCGCGGCCGCAGCCGATTTCTCCAGCCGGCGTGCCCCGTCGTCCAGCTGCGTCAACAGGCCGCGCCGCCTGTCCAGCGCGTCGAGCGTCAGATCCCCGGAAAGGTCTGGCAGGCGGGGGTCGCCCATCGGCGTCTTGTCGGCGTTGTAGAAGTCACCGGCATCGGCCAGCGTGCCGGAGAACTTCGGATCACACGCCGAGAACAGCGGGTCATAGGCCGGGCCGAGGTAGCCGCCGTAGGGGCCGGCCCGCCGCAAGCCCTGCGAGTAACCGGGAAACGCCGGCAACACGACGTAGGGAGGCAGGTCGCGTCGGCGGCGCAGGCGGCCCAGGTATTGGGCCACGGCCGCGATCGACGGATGGTCCGTCGGCCGGGCGAAGTAGTTCGTCTGATCTTGCCCACCGTCGAAGCCGGTCATCACACCGTAGGGGTTGTGGCTGTTATAGCGGTGAGAGACCGTGCGTATCAGGCAGAAGCGGTCGGCCAGCCGGGCCAGCCGTGGCACATGTTCGGTGAAGCGGACCCCGGCATGACGGGTCGCGATGGTGGCAAACTCGCCGCGCACCTCGGCGGGGGCGTCGGGCTTGGGATCGAAGCTGTCAATGTGTGAAGGGCCGCCGAACAGGTCGATGAGGATGACGGCCCGAGCGGTGCTGGCGGACAGCGCCTCGGTGGAACACCCCAGGGCGGGCCTGAGCAGTGCCAGGGCGCCAGCGGTGATCAGCTCGCGACGGGTCAGGCCGTCGCAGGCACGGGAGGAGTGGCCGAGGATGTGGAGCATGGCGAGTCTCCTCGAACAAGGGTGGGATCTCAATAGTGTAGCGTGGCGGCTTGGTGGTCGCCAGCCCTGGTCTGGGGCAATCTCAGGCGACAATAGAAATGTCCTCCTTTTGGCGACATGAGAAATGTCACATGACTGGACATTGCCGCTTCTTCCGCTGGAATGACCTGCGCCACCGATGGTTTTCGGCTGGCCGATACTTCTTCTTCGCGGTATCCTCCGCCGCATCGTCGAGAGGATAGGGCCACTACTGTGCGCAACTGGAGGCGGCTATAACAACAGAGCCGCGAAGCAAATTCGGCGCCGCACACGCTGACCGGACAAACCGTCGAGGCGGGGATTGAGGCGATCGCGGCGGGAAACCAGGAGCGGAGGAGCTGAGCGGTGGGCCGCCGCCAGCCCTCGACTTTCGCCAAAGTGTGAAAAGGCAAAAGGGTTGGCGTGCGAGCGTGTGAACGTGGTGTTCGTCGAATGCAATTGGCGTATGCATATGACAGCGCGCCGAAGGGTGCAGAGCCGGGCGGCTGGTTCTCGACCTGCACCGGATATCGAGGCTGCATCCCATCGCGGCCCGGTTGCTCGAAGCCCGCGTGGTCGATCTCAAGAACGGTGGTCTGGTGGTGGCCGTCGCCGACACGCACCTGAGAGGCCTCTTCCCCGCCGCGGATGTCGAGCTGCCCTCGTTCGGCGAGGCGCTCGAATGGTGCGAGGACGCCCTGTTCGAACGTCACGGCGCCGTTTGGTGGACGAAGTGGCATCACTTTCATCGCAACAAGCCCAACCACAGGCATGATGCTGAGATGGCCGGAGCTGGACCGCCTGGAGCAGGAGCATCCCCATGTCGTTGTCCTGATGCTGAGGTGGCTGGCCGCCGCGCACGCGCTGCCTCAAGCCGAGGGGCCAGCCAACGCAGCCTCACTTTCCGCGGCAATCAGGTCGTGGACGTAGCGCATCTTGTCTCGCACCGGCTCAACCAGCACTTCTGGCACCAGGTCGAGTAGTCCCATGCTCCGGTTGATCTCGTTCATACCGATCCCAAGCCCCTTGTACTCCAGTACCATGTCGTCGAAGTCGCCAAACCGGGGCGGGATGCGGATGAAATCGACATGGTAGGCCGTATCGAGCACACTCACCATGTCGAGGTAGGTGGCGAACGTCTCGGCGAAGTCCTCCCAGGGGTGCATGGTGGCGTAGGCGCTGACGTACCTTTCCCGCCAGTCGGGCGGCGCTCCGTTCTTGTAGTAGGCCTCCAGCGCTTCCGTGTAGGTGGGGCTGTCGTGGTCGCCGAATATTGCTCGGCAGGTGTCCTCGGCCCGCTCTCGCACCAGGACCTCCCAGTAATAGTGAGCGATCTCGTGGCGGAAATGGCCGATGAGGGTACGGTGCGCCTCGCCCAGGTTGACGCGGAGCCGCTCCCGCTCGATTTGGTCCGCCTCACGGATGTTGATGGTGATGCAGCCATTAGCGTGGCCGGTGAAGACACGCTCCTCCTCACTTAGGTGCCGCAAGATACAGTGCTTGATCACGTCGGCCTTGAAGTCGAAACGGAGTTTGGGGCGGGGGTCGGCCTCGTCGAGCCGATAGGGTAGGCCAAGCAAGTCCAGGTCGTAAAACAAGCGCCGCTTGGCGCTTTCCAGCCGATACCATTTCTGGGCATTGCCGGGAACAGAGAGGTCGGGGATGGTCTGGTTGAAATAGCAGCAATCGCAGAACACGGGGTCGGGAAGCGCGGTCGGCTCCTCGGCGATCACACAGCGGTTGCAGGTGCTGTGTTTCGAGTAGTTGCTGCATTTGACCAGGGCAACCCCACAGACGGGGTTGCCGCAGCTCCACCGGCCTTCTGACCGCGGCAGCAACGCGACCACGGCTCGGCAGCCCGGGCAGAACCCCGTCTCCTTGCCGCAACGAAGGCAAACACTGTTGTCGAAGAAGATCATGTTCTCGCAGCGGCAGCGGAAGGTGCGCATGGGTGATAATCCGTGGCTTGAACAGAAAGGGGAGATGGCGTTAGTGTAGCAGCTCCCAGTGCGGATCGGCCAGTTGGTCGAGCTTTCTGGGGGTTACTCCGCCGACATCCGGACTCGAAGACGCTGGACAATATCTTGAGCAGTCCGACGAGGTCTGGTTATCGTTCCCCCGCCAGGTTCCCGAAGAATTCCTGGTCGTTCTCGGTTGCCGCATGGCTGTCCACTCGGCGAGGGTGACGACTTTCACCTCGACCTTCCGCATGAAGGCGTGGGAGACGTGGTTCGAGACGAGCCGCAGCCAAGAGCCGACGTGCCGTTCCAATTTGCTGACCCCTTCAGTCCACGCTCGAAGGCTTCCTGCGGCATTCCGGATGGGGAAAGCTGAATTGCTTGAACCTCAGTGACCAACCCGTAAATCGAGCAGCCTGGATACAGCAGGAGACATCCAGGGCTTCTCAGAGTCCGGCAAGGGGAAGAGTGCTGGATACACGTTCCGGGGAAGAGAGGCCGCCTATAGTGGTCCGAGGCGGTTCGCTGGGCCAGGCGCGATCTCTGGACCATTTGTCCGGTACTCCGCGCTCTTCGCACCGTGCGAACGAAAGATCTTCTCGACCGCACTTCTCAGGAATTAATGCTCGGCCCCGATTCGGCCGTGCGTGCCCATGACGACCAGGTCCATGCCAGCCTCGCGGCAGGATTGCGTCTCCCTCCCGGCGGCGTAAGATGACCTCGGCGGCAGCACAGCCTTGCTGCCGCGGCAAGCGCCTGACGAAAGGTTAGCGCCATGGGCAAGCTGCAAGAACGTGTCGCACTGGTGACAGGGGGCGGGCGGGGCATCGGTCGGGCCATTGCGTTGGCGCTGGCCCGGGAGGGCGCCCGCGTCGCCGTCACCGCCCGGACGCGTACCGAGCTGGATGAGGTCTGCGCCGCCTGCCGCGCGGCCGGCGGCCAGGCGGCTGCCGTGGCGGCGGACCTCTCCAACCGGGAGGCGTGCCGGCGCGTCGTGGAAGAGGTGGCGCGGCAGCTCGGCCCCGTCGAGGTGCTGGTGAACAACGCCGGCATCGGCAGCAGCGCCGACCCCAAACCCCTGGCCGAGTTTGACGACGACTTCTGGGACCGCTCGCTCGCCGTCAACCTGACCGCACCCTATCTCCTGTGCAAGGCCGTGCTGCCGGCCATGCGAGGCAAGCGCTGGGGGCGGATCATCAACATAGCCTCGGTCAACAGCCGTCTCCCCAGCCCGCACGCCGCCGCCTACGTCGCCAGCAAGCACGGGCTGCTCGGCCTGACGCGCGCGTTGGCCCTGGAGGTGGCCCGCGAAGGTATCACCGTCAACGCTATCTGCCCTGGCCCGGTGCATACGGTCATGAACGACCGCCGCGTGGCCTACGACGCAGAGCGCCGGGGCTTGTCGTTCGAGGAGCAGGCTAGCTCGATGACACTGATTGGCCGGCGGCTGGAGCCGGAGGAGATCGCCCCCGTCGCGGTCTACCTGGCGAGCGAGGAGGCGGCCGCCGTCACCGGACAGGGGTGGAATGTTTGTGGCGGCATCGCCATGTCGTGAGGAGAGCCGCTCACATCTGGCAGGAGGGCGGCGCACCGGCGACGGACTGTCCCGTCAGCGAAGGACTCTATTGGCCTTGCCGCTATTCCTCTGCGTTTGGGCTTATTGCAGCAAAATGTAAACAGCTGGCGGACCGCTTGCTCCCATCCCGGTATTGGTGTAACCGAAAACGGCCAGGTCGGCTTTGCCGTCCCCGTTAAAATCGCCGACATACACCCCCGCGCTCGTAGTGGACGCGGTATTCGAGCCCAATCTGCTGCACGCGATCCTTGCTCAGGCCCGTCTTGTTACCGAGGAAAACCAGCACCTCATCGGATCGGCCGTGGGCGACCACAAGATCATCAATACCGTCGCCGCTCCAGTCGGCAACCACGGGCGTATCACGGACAAGCGGGAAAGTCTCGTTTTTCTTGGCCGATTAAGGTCTGATGCAAGCTAACGAGAATACCGTCGAGGCGATCCTGTTGGCTGGCCAGTGTCTTGCGCGTCGGAGCCTTCCTCCACGCCGTGGAACAGTACCTCCGCGACCATCAGCAACACGGACTGTTGGCCTTCTTGGATGGCAAGACGCTGACCGTCAGCAGCGTCAGTAAGCTGGAGGTGCCGAAAGACTGGTTCAAGGATGAGTGAATGCGTCCGCGGAAGCGGAAACTATCTCCTACGCTCATCGACTTGCCGCTCGCGCCCGTTCGGCGATGTCCCGCAGATCAACGAGCGCGGCCCGTTCGCCGGCCTTGCGGGTCATGGCACAGATCATCTCGATGGCCTTGAAGTCCGGGTCCATCACGTACAGGCACGAGGGATGGCCGAGGAAATCGAAGACAGCCTCGTTATCGAGTACCCACTCCAGGGCCAGCCGCAGCGCCTTGAGGAACCATGCCAGCTTCCATCGGCCGGTGCGAAAGGCGGCAATGTCGCTGATGGGACTCATGGGGACTTCGATCAGCCCGCCGGGATAGACGAACGGCTGAGCCTGCCGCTGCGCGGCCACGATTCCATCGAGGATCTTCGCATCCGGCTCTCGGCCCGCCACGCTATTGGGATGAGCCGGATACTTGCTGCTGACCCAGGAGAAGCCCAGATCCACGAGCATCTTGCGCACGTCTGGTCGATCGGCGAGGCAGTCCGCGAAGCCGCCGGGGGTCCGGAAGCCGGCCGGATCGACGCCGATGCGCGTCTTGAGAGCGGCGCTGCACAGCCGAATGTTCTCGCGGATGACCTCTTGCGGTTTCTTCCCCTCGATCAGCCAGGGGGCGCGGTTGAAGCGATACTGGATGTCGCCGGGGCGCGTCGCCCGGACGTTGACGTGATCGTAAGTGTGATTGCCGACCGGATGGCCTGCCTGCACGATCTCCTTGAGCCAATCCACGTTGGCCTGCTCAAACACCTGCCCCACCGCAAAGTAATGCAGCCGTCCGCCATGCGCCCTGACACGGCGAGCCGCCTCGACCGCGTATTTCTTGGTCTCGGCGTTGAGGTTTCCCTTCTCGTAATCCCAGTGCGTCGTCTCCCAGGTGGGGAAATTCCGCGACATCTCCAGATCGAGGGTGATGGCGACCAGCGCCTTCCGCTTGTCCTTCTTGGCAGACTCTTTGGCTGGCGCGGCCCAGCTCGCGCTCGCGAGGAAGCCGGCGCTACAGGCCAGCAGCTCCCGGCGCGACGGAACGGCAGACTTGGAGGACATCATGGCAGCTCCCTGGGTTGGGGCCAGCGCAGGCGACGGTGGAGGAACGAAAAGCTCTCCACACCGTTGATGACGTGGCCGCCGTTGAAGAACTCGATCGTTGTCCGCTCCGGGATGCCCAGCGCCGCGTACAGGCGGCGCACCTTGGCGTATTCCGAGGCCACCCATTCATCCGGGGCAACCGTGTCGTGATGGCCGCGCTCGACCATGAACGGACGCGGGGCCATCATACCGGCGAGGTCGCCGTAGCCGAAGGTGTTCGCCTTGTTGAATTCAAAGATCTCGTAGGTATTGTAGAACGGATAACTGTAACGATCGCGGATGCCGGCGGCCTTGCGCACCATGTCGTTGAACTCGGCGGACGAAATCGCCAGGGCGTAGCGATCCAGGAGCGGCGGCACGTGGACCGCGGTGTAACCACCGTACGACAGGCCATAAAAGCCGATACGCGAGGCATCGACGAACGGCAGGCTCGCCAGCCAGTCGAGGTGCCGGTCGTGCTGGGCGAGGAAGATCGAGCAGAGCGATCTCTTCAACGGATGCAATTTGCGCTGAAGCTGGCGGAAGTCATTGCCGCCGCGATAGCAGTTTTGTGGAGCGAAGGTAATGAAGCCGCGCTCGGCCAGCCGGGCGGCGAAGGCCCGGTAGACGGCATACGCCGGCGATTTCGGGTCGTCGTCGAGGGTATCGCGGGGCACGCCCTCCAGGCCATGCTGGCAGACCACCACCGGCCGCTTCTCGCCGTCCTTGATGCTCCTGGGGATGAGGAGGATGCCCCAGCAGAAGACATCGGGCCAGACATCGAGCATCACCTCGTAGGCGGTCCACTTCTCCCGTTCGAGAATCTTGCGTGTCCGCGCGTTGATCGGCTCGCTGGCCGGCGGAAAACGGCCGACGACCTCCTCCCAGAAATAAGCCTTGTACTCTTTGCAGGCAGCGGGCCAGGCATCGGCCGTTGTCGGTCGGGCCTTGTTCCAGAAGCGGGCGCGTTCCTTTGCCGAGCGGGGGATCAATGCCTGTGTGTAATCCACCAGCTCGCGTACCTGCCGGCGCTGGCGGGCCACGGCGTCCAGGGCCGGGTGCGGCTTCGGTGCTGTCAGTTCCTTGCCGGCATCCGCGGCGATCCTCACTCCAAGGGGCTTGGCGAAGGCTGTGATAGCCGGCGTGGAGAAAGGGCCGACGGACCTGTCGTCTTTACCGTTGATGAGCTGGAAAGCTGGCTGCACCGTTGCATCCGCCGGAAAGAACGAGCGGGCGCGCTCCATCTCGCTGCGCACCGACGCCAGCGATGGCGTTCGGATGACACCAGGGGCGGCATAGGGCTTGCAGCCGGCACGGGCGGCCGGCGGCCCGACCACCTGCGGGCAAGGGCTGTACTCGATCAACAGGGGGCGCGGCACGACCATGCCGGCGATCTCCGCGTCGCCGAACTCCCGCAGCAGACCGAAGACGTTGCGGTAAATCGGCTCGCGCCAGAGCTGTTCGCGCCGGTCGAAGTAGCCGCTGACTAGCACGGCGTCGATGCGCGAATCCACCGCGGCGGCGTACAGCGCTACCAACCCGCCCTCGCCGTAGCCGGCCACACCGATCTTCCTCGGCTCCTTCCCCGAACCGGCGCGGAGCCAGTCTACCAGGGCGAGGACTTTCTGTACCTCGTAGCCGATGATGTGTCGTCCCAATTCAAACGCGGGACGATTAATCCACTCGCGATGGGGCTGATTCGTCATCCACACATCGGGATGGCCGGACAGCTCGCAGCTCCGATCGATGAGCGCGGGCACGACCACCTGGCAGCCGGCGGCTGCCAAGCGCCGGGCGATCTGTCCCTCCACAGGCAGACCGGCTGCCAATCCGGCGAGCTGTTCCGGCGTCTGGTCCGCATCGGGCAGGGCGATCACACACGCCCGCGGCTCGCCTGTGGGTCGAAGGAACAGCCCCTCCCCATGCACGCCATCGAGAACAGGCCAGCGGACGGCGAAGACGCGAAACGTTTCCGTTTCAGCCACCAGGGCGGGGGCAGCGGTGGTGGCGATGAGATCCAGCGCGGTGAAGGGAAGGCGCTCATCGACGAGGCCAATCATGCGGCGCAGACGTTCGCGGTTGGCGGTGATGGAGCGCGCATAGGCTTCCGCCGAGGACAGGTCGCGCTTCCAATGGCGGCCGCGTTCTTTCGCCGCTCGCTCGGCCTCGCGGCGGATGAAGCGATCGATCCCCTTGCGCATCTGTGCAGACAAATCGCTTGTCGCGGTCAGCGGCTTGGTTCCCGGCAGGACAGCCGGCTCTTCCGCAAACAGCGCGGGTGCCGCACCGAACGTCAGGGACACCAGCACGAACGCGAGGATCTGCCGCCCCTGTCTGTCAATTAAGCGCATGCCCCTCTCCTCGTGATGGGTGGGACGTAGCCGTTCACGGCCCGCGGCGAAACTCGTGCAGTTACGGTCCCCAGTATAGATGGCAGCTCCGGAGCTATTCCTCGCCCGAGACAGGCGACTTCCTGCACCGTTTTGCCACATCGCTGTGGCCAGGATTTCGGCGAAGACGACAGCCACTCGGCGTATTCGCCCGCACCGCTGTAGTTAAGGGTATTAAGATCGGGGAGTCCCGCCCGCCTTTCTTTTCCCGGAGAATCCCGACCCCCTTTCTTTTTCCCGACCCCCTTTCTTTTTCCCCCTTTCTTTTTCCCGGAGAGTCCCGACCCCCTTTCTTTTTTCGGCGCGAATTTCTAGATTCAACGCTTCAACAAGATGGTTGCACATCGAGATGTGCTCCCAATAGCTGTTAAGGAGATCAATCGGTAGTTTCGGTGCTGGTATCGGGGCTGCGAGGAATGCGTCAACCGCACTTGAGCGGAAGCGAGAAACCATCGCAATCTTGTAAGAC
>Ga0335075_10019502_pt1 | contig 10025 bp, 9 predicted proteins | sample Lox_Sample_24_FD_206723 | JGI IMG/M metagenome (GOLD analysis project Ga0335075, IMG submission 206723) | Soil microbial communities from Loxahatchee National Wildlife Refuge, Florida, United States - Lox_Sample_2.4 | ecosystem: Environmental > Terrestrial > Soil > Wetlands | place: USA: Florida...
CGGCAACAAAGATGACATTCGACTCAACAACTTTGCTACTCCAGGCTATGAGGATGGCATGTCGTCTATCGGCCACGTGTTGAACTCGACAACGAGCAACCAGTACTCTGGTTATCCTATGATGTCTAGTACTCAGAGCTCGCCGATTGGTCCGGGGGATAGCGGCATGCTGTCGCAAACTCCACAGTATCGCGCAATGGTCAACAATGCCGATGCATCAAATCATTCACTCGATTTCGGCCAGAACGGTGTCGTCATGCCTCAGTCTCAATCCACTTCGTCTGGATACCCGAGTCCCGGATACTTCCAGCAAGGTTTGACTAGTGGTCAGCGTTTATTCCAACTCCGCTTTTTGTCAATCTTTTCTATTAACCGCAAATGTGCAGAACAAAGTGCTATTAGCATGGGCCACACATACGATTTCCCCATGGCGCATTTTCCCACACCGAAATTTGACGATGGGTTCAAACCCGCAGGCGAAGTTCCGCGTGAGGCTTCCACTGCCGACGGAACTGAAGCCACGGGTTCGTTCGGGAATCTCGAGTCTCAAATTAGCACAACACTTCCATCGACTCCCCGCCGAAACAGAAAGGACACCGGCGCATCGATCCCAGATACCATGTCCCCAACGGATATGAGCATATGCACCCTCGCCGACACGCCACAAAGCCCTGTCCCTAAGATCGAAGCGGGTCGAGAGACACACGATGGCCACTTCGCGACGGTGAACTCATCACTCGATGGATTTAGCATGGGCCATACCCAATTCGGCGGCATGGGCAGTTTGAACCAAGCCGACTTCGACGCGGCGAACTGGTTCTCCTTTGGAGATTGAGTGCCGGTCTTCTATCCTCCACGCCTCCCGCGCGCGACTGATTCAGAGGACTGCTCTTCATGAGCCCCTTTTTCTATGGCTAGAACCAACCACATTCATTCCTTACGACACGATTTGTTCACGATTTGCTCTCTAACTTTCCCGCAATCGAGTGGATAGCCTTTTCCAGCAGCACTCTTGTGTGCACTGGATGTGGTTTCCTACTCTTCGAATGGACTTCGATAAACTTAAAATAGCGGTTGCGTTTAAGAGATGATTTTACACTAGCCTACAGCCCACCACCTTTGCTTCAGAAGAGACGATGATGCAATGGGTTTCCTGAAGATGTCCGGTGTCCAGGATTCCGGGCTCTACTATCTGGGGATCTTCGACACAAATTTGCCGAGCGCCAACAAAGCGCAATAACAAGTAGTCAATCAAAAGTGATTTGAATTAATTCTATTCTAGTGCAACGTGACAATGCCAATGTCGGAACTTCGCAACTGTTTCCGAGAAACTGGCATGAAATCTAGAGTAGCCCTTGCCTTTGTCTGACATTATCCATCATCAAAACTTGCTGTTCGGCATCAATCGGTGACTTGTGATGAGCATAGAGGATGAAGTTGAACTGTAGTATCACAATCTTGAATTGTAGAACTGTGCTTATCTAGCCCTCGACTTCACCTTTCCACGGTCAAGTGTCCTCGGATCCCTCCCCTTCTTTCTCAACGCCGCCTTTCTCGCCTTCTCCATATACTTCTCATCCTCACTCTCATCCCAGCCTCCAAAGTCGTCCTCCTTTCCTTCCTCCACAATCGGGCTTTTATCAACTTCTACACCACTATCCGCGTTTTTGTCCTTTGCGTTCACATCAGAATCTGCAGTAGCGATGCCAGCAGTCGCACCAGCCTTGGTCGGACCCGTTTTCTTAAACTTTGCTACAAAGAACCCATCCATATTGTACGCCTGTGGATAGTACCTTCTCGTCTCCCTCATGCTAGGATGAAATACTTTGCCTCCAATATTCGTAAAACCTTCCCTTCCAAACGGCAGGCCTGTGGGGACCAGCTTAACATTCGGCCTCTTGTCCAGGGTATACTGCACCACCATCTCGTTCTCTTCAATCGTGACGCTGCACGTGGAATAAATGATGTACCCGCCCGTCTTGCTCGCATGGTCCGTGCTATCAATGGCATGAAGAAGCAATTGCTTCTGCATGTACGGCAATTTCAGAAAATCCTTCTCCGTCTTGTTCGTCTTGACGCTCGGATCCTTGGAAATCACGCCCGTCCCAGAGCACGGCGCATCCAACAACACACGATCAAAGCCGCCCATGACTCTCGGAAACTCCAGCGCACTGTAATTGCAAACGATGGTGTTTTTGACGCCCATGCGATGGATATTACCAATGAGACTCTTGGCGCGGGCTTTGTTTGCATCATTCGCAAAGACCACTCCCGTATTCCTCATCAGCGCACTAATATACGTCGTCTTTCCCCCCGGAGCGGCCGCCATGTCCAGAATCCTCTCATTCTCCTGCGGCGCCAGCGCCATAACCGGCAGAAATGAAGACGCAGCCTGCAAAATGTAGTGTCCGGCGAGATACTCCGGAGTCGCGCCTAGCGGGACCTGGGCTTCGAAGATTTGAAGACCGACTTTGCTCCATTTGCCCACGGGCTCGAGCGTGACGCCGCGATTTATCAGGGATTGCGCGAGCTCGCGGCGGTGCGTGCGCAGCGTGTTTGTGCGGATCACGAGGGGGCGGGGAGTTTCGTTGGCTTCGAAGAAGGCGAAGGCTTCGCGGGGTGGGAACAGGTTGAAGAGTTTTTCGGCGAGGAAGGGGGAGTAGCCGTAGTAGGCGCAGATGTCTTTCAGCAGTTGGGAAGTGTAGTCGGTGCGAGACCGGCCGGGCTCGGCGAGCTTGGAGAAGTCGTCTAGGACGCGGATGGTCTCTGTGATGCGAGTGCGGAGGAGTTGGAGGTCGGGTGCCAGGCGCTGCGGAGCTGCTTCATCTTCGTCAGAATCCTCACCCAGGATTTTGGGCCTGTCTCCTTCGATGTTGGTGTGTATGCCGGCTTCTTCGAGTTCAGCTTGTGCGCGTGCCTCGTCTTCCGCCTTTTGCATGTCCAATCTTCGTGAGAGACCTTCAATGTTTGCAGCATTGAGCCGTTCTTCTGCATCTTCACCCTCATCGTCTGACCATAATCCTTGTCGAGCTTCAGTGTCGGAATCCACAGGTTCGTCCGATTCTGCGAGCTCGTTTTCGAGATTAAATTCTTCCTCAGCACTGTCACCGCTCATAGCATCCAAGTCTTCGACATTCACATCTCCCAGCTCATCTTCCATAATATCCGGATCATCGATGGCATCGCCACTCAAATCTGCGATGTCTGAGTCCTCATCCTCAATGTCAAGTTCTGGAGAAGGCTGCTTCTTTGATTTCTTCGAGATCCGCTCTCCATTGGCTTGCTTTTTGCCATTGACAAATCCAATCGGCACACCTTTCTTTACAGCAGACTTTGAACTCTGTGTATGCCCAAATTTACGCGATCCGACCTCGAAATCGTCATTTGACTTTCGTCGTTTGCTTCCCCGTTCTTGTCTCGCCGCTGCCGGCGCATCTTTGCGTTTTTTGGAGAGAAAATTCTCAAGAGGCTCTGGAATACCTTGCTTTTTTCCTAATCGTCGGCCGGTACCCATCTTGAGGATATGTCGCACGGTAGGGCTAGTGTCGAATTGTCTGCTCGATAGTTTGAGGGGATCATTTTTCTCGGCGGTGCTGACGTTTCTCCGACCTCCGAAGCCATGCCTTGGCACTACGAGTAGGATACGGAGTAGCGATGTTTGACCTGCCAGCAAAGACAAGTGGAAGCTTTAGCCCTAACTCCCAAATACCGAATACCCATATATACACTTACATATTCACCAAGCCTGGATTCCCATCTCCATTTCGAAGTCCTCCACGGCCTCACCCCCAAAATGACCGAAATCTCCTTCGCCCGGTCTTTCCTCTCCGCTCTCGACATGCGCCCCGTCAAAATATCTAGCGACCATGTCTCAGACCCGCGCTCCTTTCCCCCCCAACCCGCCCCCTACGTGCTCCCCAAGCACCCCAACCAGCCCACCAAACGGAAACGTGCCACCCCCTCGGCTGTGGCTCCGGGATCAACACCGGCAGAGAAGACGGTCGCCGTCGCGCTCAAGAGCGTCAAAGCCCCTCTTCTCTCTCTGAGGCTGGCGAACCAGCCGCTGAGCACGAGCGTGTTCGACCTGAAGAGCGCGTATGCGGCACAGAACCCGGGGCTGGCAGTGGACAAGATCAAGCTGCTGCACAGTAAGAAGCCCATCGTGGACTCGAAGACGCTCAAGGATGTCCTTGGGGAGGCAGCCGAGGCGGCGAGGGATGTCGAGTTTAGCGTCATGGTTATGGGCGGCGCTGTTGGAGCTCCGAATCCTACAACGACGGAGGATGACGCGGCTGCGACTGTCACGGGTGGGGCCGAGGTCTTGAGAACGAAGGAATTTTGGGATGACTTAAGGGGGTACTTGATACGGAAGGTTCAGGACGAGGGAGAGAGCGAAAGGTTGACGGGGCTGTTCAAGGGGGCCTGGGAGAGAGGTGGTGGATAATGAGGGTTTCTTAGGATAGGAATTGGAGAAGAGACATTAGAAGATACCCAAGTAATCGCTGGTAGAACCCAGTTTCAGGGATGGAAACAGGAGCAGTCATATCGAGTTCCGTGTAAGCGAAGTCCTGAAGCAGCGGGAACATTGGGAAACTTGATCTATTGTTCAGTTGGGGAACTCTTGCGACCTCTGCTAATCAGAAAGGTGCAGAGATACCCTGCACTGGCTTGCCAACGCTAGACCCACCGAATCGTCATCTTTTCAGCCGTTCTCATTGTCTTTCGCTGCTCGTGACTCTCTGTAACTTCATCATCGAAGGGGTAGATGAAAGCAAGTCTTTCTGATCTGTGTGTGGCACCGTTAACGGCCCTTGGAAACTCTGCTGACGATGTTGTCCCACTCAATGTCATCGGCGTCGTTGGCTTGAATATCAGCAGCGAGTCCATTTAGCGCACGCTTCAGCGCTTCTTTCGAGGACGAGTACATCATGCGAGGCTACGTCATAGTCAATTTATCGGATCTTGTAAAGTTCCCCGTTGAACTCACATATTGCGGTGCATCATCCGGGCACCACGAGACAAACGTAATCTTGTTTCTGGTCCCTTCGCCACTTTCGAGATCATACTGGACATCGTAAACAGCGTATCGTCCACCCATGCCCTCCTTGCCCTTTTTGTCCTTGGACTTGGCGTTGAGCAGTTTCTCGCGGAAGGCCGAGTAGTCTGAATCCTTGGAAGTTTCCTCGACCACGATCTCGCGCCAGTCATCACTGATCTTGTAGATAATCCACTTGATGTCCTTGCCCAGCTTGAGCTCGTTGAAGGCAGAGATGCACTCTGGTGCGACGGAGACGCTGGAAGATGGAGCGGTTAGTTATCCAAATCTGAGCATAGATCATGATGAGAAGTATTATTTTCTCTCTCCGCTTGATGCGGTTTTGAGGTCTAAGTGATGGGAGGGTGCATACCCTGAGGTAGCCTACGAAAATTGAGATTAGCGCATCGTCTATTTACATTCAACAGTAAGGCTTACCATATTGGCAGAGAAGGAGATTCAGTTATTGGTGAATAGAACGGTAAAAACAGCGCAATGGTAAGGCTATCAACAAATACTGATTAGCTGCGCAGTCCCAAGGCAACGGCGAAAATTTTGATCACTGAGGCGACATACCTGCAACTGGAGTCTCGATAGTTTAAATATCGATATTCGGCAACCTGAAAGGCTATATTTGAGAGTGAGTTGGACTGTAGACAAAGAGGCTGACGGAGATGTCAAGTTGGTGAGGGTTCTTGGCACACTGGTTTTGGCGAGGGGGCTTTTGTTTGGCTCACGAGTGACAGAGCAACGCAAGCTTCGAGGCTCATGCCCAACCAGTTGACAAGGAGGATCATCAGCCAAGAGACGTCCATTGAGGAAACTTACGGATGGTAACGGAAATATATACTTTCCTTCTTCGAGCCTTTGCAAAGTCCTCTAATTTCATACACGAGTAGGCAGGCCAATGACAAGTTTGTTCAAGGGAACTTTGAATCAATTTCTCTATACACCACACTGCTTCTCCGATCGCTTTTGTTACAAAGAGATGCCTTTTGAGCGATTATGATACAAAGGAAGAGCTGACTTCGCCGCCTATGCTCTGAATGAGATCAAAACGTGAGAGGAGCGGAGAGATTATGGTTGTAGTAACCCATTTCAACGAAGAGAAAAAGGTCCGTACAAACGTCCGGAATCAGGTAGGGAACAATACCACTTAGCTTAGAACATGCCACCTCCCATACCGCCGCCCATTCCTCCCATGCCAGCTGGTCCTGCACTCTTCTCCTCTGGCGCTTCCACAATGGCCACTTCGGTTGTGCCGAGTAGTGATGCAACGCCGCTGGCATCTACGAGTGCGGTTCGGACGACCTTGAATGGGTCAAGGATGCCGGCCGAGATCATGTCGACATATTCGCCCTTGGCGCTGTCATAGCCTTTGTTAAAGTCCTTGCCAAATTCATCCATCAGCTTGCCGACAACGACCGAACCCTCGTCACCGGCATTCTCGACGATGATCTTCGCGGGCTTGGTGATCGCTTTCCGGACGATGTCGACACCGAGTTGCTGATCGAAGTTGGACACCTTCACGTCTTTGAGGGCGACGGCAGCGGCCTTGAGCAGTGCGGTTCCGCCGCCAGGCAGGATGCCTTCCTCGACGGCAGCGCGAGTTGCGTTTAGGGCGTCGACTATCCTGTCCTTCTTCTCACCAACTTCAACCTCGGACGCGCCGCCAACTTTGATGACTGCCACACCGCCGGTGAGCTTGGCCAAGCGCTCCTGAAGCTTCTCCTTCTCATAGTCAGACGTGGTCGGATCTTGCGTGACACCACGGATCTGTTCAGCGCGCTGATTGATCGCATCTTTGCTGCCCTCACCTTCCAGGATGACCGTGTCTTCCTTGGTGATGGTGGTCGAGCCGCATTTGCCGAGCATTTCTGGAGTGCACTTCTCCAGCTTGACATCAAGCTCATCCGAGAAAACCGTGCCGTTGGTCAAAACGGCGATATCGCCAAGGATGGACTTCCTGTTGTCGCCGAAGCCAGGAGCCTTGACAGCCGCAACCTGCAGCTGACCTCGGAGCTTGTTGAGAATGCAGACCGCTAGCGCTTCACCGTCGATATCCTCCGCGATGATGATGAGGGGGCGACGCATTTGCTGAGAAATCTCAAGAGCCGGGATGATGTCCTGTACCGCAGAAATCTTCTTCTCCGAGAGCAGCAGAAGCGGCTTCTCAAACTCCACCTTCTGTGACTTGGTATCGGTGATGAAGTATGGCGAGATGTAGCCACGGTCGAACTTCATGCCCTCGGTGACTTCCAGCTCATCCTCGATGGTCTTGCCCTCTTTGACGGTAATGACGCCTTCCTTTCCAACCTTTTCCATCGCACTGGAGAGGATCTTGCCGATGTGGGTATCACCGTTGGCGCTGATAGTGGCCACTTGAGAGATCTCCTCACTTGTTGTGATGTCCCGTTTGTTCTTTTTTAAGAAGTCTACTACAGCTTCTACAGCAGCTTGTGTTCCCCTCCGAAGATCCATCGGATTGCATCCCGCTGCGACGTTCTTGACGGTCTCGGAGAAAATGGCGCGAGCAAGGACAGTAGCGGTGGTCGTTCCATCGCCGGCAACTTCGTTCGTCTTTGAAGCTACGTCTTGCAGTAATCGTGCTCCGAGGTTCTCGAACTTGTCCTGTAGGTTAATTGCCTTTGCCACCGTAACACCGTCTGCAGCAAGAGTCAGTGAGATTTCAAGATATTTCTCATCCAGGTGAACTTGCCTTTCGTAATCTTAGGCGAGCCATAGCTTGACTCGATCAAGACGTTCCTGCCTTTTGGTCCGAGAGTAGTAGCAACCGCCTTTGCCAGAGTTTCGACACCGTCCAACAGCTTCTGCCGTCCATCGACACCGAACTTGAGTTCCTAGAAGCCCATGCATCAGCTACACGTCAAGGGAAGGTTTAATACGAGTCTTACCTTGTGCGCAAATCGCTGCTGCTGGAGGTTGAAGCCTGAACGTATCCGGGACGCTGAAGTTCTAGCAGAAGCTCTGGCTGCCGATGCCAATGTGCGCTGCATGATGTGTACAGAGATGGAGATACTCAGATTACGGTGGTTGGGGTGAAATGATAGCCTTGCACCAGAACTCCAGGCCCAGCGTATCGGAGGAAAGGGAAGGGATGAATTGATGATGGTCAAGAAGCTCAAGAAAATTGTCAAAGCAACAGGTGCACGGACCACATGTGAGAATCTTCGGGAACTTTGATGGCCGACCATCAGAGCACGAGTAATGCATCAATCACCACTTCTGGCCTTGATTGAGGTTTCTTCTGTCAAAGCCATAGTTGATAGCTCCATACTTTAAGGGTTTGGAGGAGTTCAAAATCAGCAAGACACCTGTCACCAGAACTCGAAGCAATACATCAACATTTCAACCGTGAATAAACTGCACCAGGGGCTTTACCACTCCTGGACGTTTGTATGTCCATAGCGACAGAAAATTGTACTTCTAAATTTGTAACTTTTTGGAATTTTGCGAAATGCGTGTATTTGCTATGGGAGATTGATCAAGAGTAGCTTCCTTCTACTTCAAACCGGATCCGGTAATTTCATGCTAAGGTTATTGCCTTCCCGCGTGCGATTATTCACAGGGCGCGTGAAAATGGCACGTGCGAATAGCGTCGGCCTTATAAAATCAAGAAAATATAGCTCTGGACGTACTCCGAGTTCTATCGCCCTTCGTCCAATTTCCTCGTGATATCTACTTTTTCTTCTTGCCGTTATGAGCCTGCTTTTGCTCTCTCAAATCCTTCAATACCCCTTGCAAAAGCTTTAACAGGACCCAGAATGTCCCACAAACAATTACCACCACAGTACCAGACTCAACCCAAGCCGCGCGGTTCAAATCCATAACTGGTACGGCCAGCTCCTCGTAACCTACACCACCACTGATAGGCTGAACATCGTAGAACATTGTCTTCGATCCGAACAAACCATCATATCCAAGGTTTGTGCGATCAAACGGCGAAGATGCGAATTTGGACCCTTCTTCAGCCGTACAGGCCCAGAAGACTACCGGCCATGGGACAGCGACAGACCTCATGCCATATGGCGGCTCTGCGCTTGGAGAGAGATAGCGCAGGTGCAGTGGAATGCTGACAGTCCAGTTCCCCTCTGCATTACTTGAATCGGGAAGTTCAAGTTCAAGCAAAGCGGCTGAGCCCCATTCCGGGATGACCCAATCTGGGGCTTCGAGGTCGGTGGCTCCGGAAAGGGCGTGAAGGGCTTTGAGGTTCTGAGAAGACAGAAACAGAGGGTCTGAGAGTTGGTATCGGTCGATGAAAAGATACGATGGTAAGGTGAGGTACATGTGAAGTACGCAATGCTCGGATGGTGGTTGTAATGACCTCGCAGGAAACGCCAGTTGCAGGATGGGATGCATTCCCGTAGGTTGTTTAAAATGTGCTGAGAAACAGGCATTTTGGGACGGCGGAAGCGGGTGGTATCTGGCAGGAAAAGAGAAAAGGCTTGGTGCTGGAACTGATTAGCACTTGGAGAATAATATATATATATATTTTTGGACGTACAAGGTTTCTTATCATTTCCTATGACGGTCAGCCAGCCGCTGTAGCGGAGTTCTTCCGGCTCATCAGGCTGCTCATTCGTAAGCACTCCAACTTCGACGGTGTCATTGGCATTTTTATAATGAGTATCATGCCACATTTCGTCAGCGTTAGGGGATCGCGCCCAAAACACCTTAAACACTACTGAGTGAGAGATGCTGTCATAATCCATGTCTATGTAATCTGCATTTGCTAGATCATGTGCTCGAAGTTGGCATTGAATATCTGAAGTATCGCAGATTTTATTTTGAATGTAGACGATGAGTCCATCGATGGAAATAATTTGGTAGTATTGTCTCGCTGCAACTGTGGAGAAGCGGTCGGAAAGTATTGGCGGAGTTGTGAAGGTTTCCTTCCTATCTAATTAGCGATTGAAGGGCTTGAATGGACGAGGAAGGACACCTCTGGCGTAGAGCACTTGATTGTGCT
>Ga0335075_10019504_pt1 | contig 10024 bp, 12 predicted proteins | sample Lox_Sample_24_FD_206723 | JGI IMG/M metagenome (GOLD analysis project Ga0335075, IMG submission 206723) | Soil microbial communities from Loxahatchee National Wildlife Refuge, Florida, United States - Lox_Sample_2.4 | ecosystem: Environmental > Terrestrial > Soil > Wetlands | place: USA...
TCCGGGATCGCTGCGAGTACGTCCCTGTAAGCTGTCGGATCGACGTCCTGTCGATCAGACTCCCGGAAGAGGCTTTCTCGCCCGGCGCTCCTCTGTGCGTTGCGGACGTCAGAGATCGCCGAATTGATGTTGTAGCAGGGTCAGGGCGGCTACGGCGGCGGTCTCGGTGCGTAGGATTCGCGGGCCCATTTTTACGGCCAGGAAGCCGGCGCCGATGGCGGCGCGCTGTTCGGTTTCGGCCAGGCCACCTTCGGGGCCGATCAGCACCACTAGCTTGCGCTCGGGCGCTTTCAGGTCGGTAACGCGTTGCGTGCCTGTGGGGGAGAGAAGGAGTCGGGTGGTTTGGGGATCGATGGCGCGCAGGAAGTCGGACAGGGAGAGGGGAGCGACGATGTCGGGAATTTTGTCGCGGCCGCTTTGCTCGCAGGCGGCGACGGCGATTCCCTGCCAGTGGGCGAGTTTGCGCTCGGATTGTCTGGCATCGAGCTTTACGACGGTGCGCTCGGTCAGCACGGGCACGACCGCGGTGACGCCGAGCTCGGTTGCTTTCTGTACGACCCAGTCCATTCGCTCGCCGCGTGAGACCCCTTGCGCCAGGGTCAGGGAGAGCGATGACTCGCGACTCGAGGGCGATCGCGCCTGCACTTCGATGATTACCGCGTTTTTTCGCAGGGTCTCGATGCGGGCGGAGTACTCGCCGCCACGGCCGTCGAAAACAGTGAGCGGGGCGCCGGGCTCGAGGCGCAGGACGCGTGTGATGTGGTTGGCGGCGTCGCCTTCTATCGTGTGGCGCCGGCCTGCGGCCAGGGGCTCGGAGACGTGGACGCGCGTCAGTCGCATGTCGCGAGCTCGATGCCCTCGCGCGCGACTTCGACCATCAGGTCGATCTCGTCCAGTGTGATCACGTAGGGGGGCATGAAGTAGACCACGGTGCCGATGGGCCGGAGGAGCACGCCCCGGCTGAGCGCGTGGCGGTAGATCCTGAGGCCCCGGCGCTCCTGCCAGGGGTAGGGCTCGCGGGTCGTCTTGTCTCGCACCAGCTCCACGGCGACGATCATGCCGTGCTGACGGACTTCGGCGACGTGGGGGTGTGCCGCGAGCTCGCGGGCTTTGGCGCCGAGGTGGGCGGCCAGATTGCGGTTGCTGGCGAGGACGTCATCGCTGCGGAAGATGTCGAGACTGGCCAGGGCCGCGGCGCAGGCGAGCGGATTACCGGTGAAGCTGTGGGAATGGAGGAAGGCGGTCAGCTTGACGTACTCATCATAGAAGGCGCCGTAGATGGAGTCGGTGGTGAGGACGGCGGAAAGCGGGAGGTAGCCTGCCGTCAGGCCTTTCGACAGACACATCATGTCGGGCCGGATGCCTGCCTGCTCGCAGGCGAACAGGGTCCCCGTGCGGCCGAACCCAACCGCGATCTCGTCTGCGATCAGATGCACGCCGTAGCGGTCGCACGCCTGGCGCAGGAGCGCGAGGTAGACCGGATCGTACATGCGCATGGAGCCGGCGCACTGCACCAGCGGCTCGAGAATGACGGCGGCGGTCTCGTCGGCGTGCTTCGCGAGCGCCGCCTCCATGTGGGCGAACTTCCGCCGCGAATGCTCGGCCCAGCTCTCGCCGCGCTCTCGCCCGTAGCAGTCGGGCGAGGGCACGGTGATCACATCCATGAGGAGCGGTTGGTAGATCTCCTTGTAGAGCTCGACATTGCCGACCGCGAGCGCGCCGAGCGTCTCGCCATGGTAACTGTTGGATAGAGTGATGAAGCGCCGCTTGGCGGTCCTGCCGACGTTGCGCCAGTAGTGGAAGCTCATCTTGATCGCGACTTCCACGGCCGAGGAGCCGTTGTCGGCATAGAAGCAGCGCCTGAGTCCGGCCGGAGCGAGGGCAGCCAACGCCTCGGAGAGCGCGATCACCGGCTCGTGCGTGAATCCGGCCAGTATCACCTGCTCCAGGCGGTCGAGCTGCTCACGCACCGCCGCGTTGATGCGCGGATTGGCGTGGCCGAAGAGATTCACCCACCAGGAGCTGATGGCATCGAGGTAACGCCTGCCCTCGAAGTCCTCCAGCCACACCCCCGAGCCGCGGCGGACCGGGATCATCGGCAGATCCTCGTGGTCCTTCATCTGGGTGCAGGGATGCCAGACGTGGGCGAGGTCGCGTGCGGAGTAGAGGGCGTTGCCGCTGGTCATGGCCGCATTGTGGCATGATGCGGCGGCCATGCACGCCTCACAACTGCAGTATTTTCCGGTCTCACTGCCCTTCCTGCTGATCTTCTGGGGACTGCTGATCGTGCTGATCGGGCTCGCGACGCTGCGGCTGTTGCGGTTTGCCTCGACCTCGATGGGCCTCACCGAGGGGGCGCTGATCACGGCCCTCGCGTTGTCTCTGCTCGGCAGTTACATCAACATCCCCGTAGCCTATCTGCCGGGGCATCGGACGGTGACGGCGGGCGAGATCAGCTTCTTCGGGATGACCTACATCGTGCCCCTGGTGCGCCAGACCCACGCCACCGTTCTGGCGGTCAACGTCGGGGGCGCGATCATCCCGGTGTGCCTGTCGCTCTATCTGCTCGTCAAGCATCGCCTGTTCCTCCTCGGCGCGATCGGCACTCTGCTGGTAGCCGCGGTGTGCCACTTCCTCGCGCAGCCGGTTGCCGGTTTCGGCATCGCCCTGCCGATATTCGTGCCGATCATTGCGACCGCGATCATCGCCATCGCGCTGTCGCGCCGCCGCGCGGCCCCCCTCGCCTACATCAGCGGCAGCCTGGGAGTCCTCATCGGCGCGGATCTTCTCAACCTCGGCGCGGTCCAATCGCTCGGCGCCCCGGTCGCCTCCATCGGCGGTGCGGGGACATTCGATGGTATCTTCGTTACCGGCCTCATGGCCGTGCTGTGGGCCGGCTTGTCGCGCTACCTCCATGACTGAATCGAGTCCGCTGCAGATCGAGCCCGCCACCGGCCTCCTCGCCGGCGCGCGCCAGGTTCTGTCGCCGCATTTCGATGCCCGCCCGAAAGACGTCGCACCGGAGCTGATCGTGGTTCACGGCATCAGTCTCCCCGCCGGCGAGTTCGGCGGCCCCTGGATCGATCATCTCTTCGCCGGCAACCTGCCGGCCGAGGCTCACCCGTCCTTCCGGGAGACGGCCACCCTGCACGTCTCTGCGCATGCCCTGATCCGCCGCGACGGCAGCATCACCCAGTACGTTCCGTTTGGCATGCGCGCCTGGCATGCCGGCCAGTCGCAATATCAGGGCCGCAGCGGCTGCAACGACTTCTCGATCGGCATCGAGCTGGAGGGGACCGACACGATTCCCTACACGGATGCGCAGTATCAGAGCCTCGCCGCTCTCGTCGGCGCATTGCTCTCGACCTATCACACACTCTCCGCGGAGCGCATCGCAGGACACAGCGACATCGCCCCCGGCCGCAAGACCGACCCCGGCCCGGTGTTCGAATGGGCGCGATTCCGGCAGTTGCTCGCGGAGCATCGGCAGACGACGGAGAGACTCCAATGAAGAAGATCGGTTTGGCGCTGATTGCGGTGGTGCTCTACGCCTCGGTGCTCCCTGCCCGGGCAGTGCCGGCGCAGTGGGTCGAAGGAACCAACTACGTCGTTCTCGACCAGCCGCAACCCACGACCGTGCCCGCGGGCAAGGTGGAGGTCATGGAGATCTTCTCCTACGCCTGTCCGTTCTGCGCCAAATTCCAACCGATCATCCATCAGCTGGAGCGCGGCCTGCCGCGCTACGCGCAGATGGTGTTTTTGCCGGCCTCGTTCATTCCGAGCGAGGACTGGCCGATGTTTCAACAGGCATACTTTGCAGCCCAATCCCTGGAGATCGCGGACCGCACACATCAGGCCATGTACGACGCCGTATGGAAGACGGGCCAGCTTGCGACCGTCGATCAGTCGACGAATCAGCTCAAGGACCCTATGCCGTCGCTGGAGGACGCTGCGCGTTACTACTCGCAGATAACGGGCGTGAGCCAGCAGAAGTTTCTGGCGGCTGCGCGGTCTTTCGGCGTAGCGAACGAGATGCGTGAGGCAGACGCCCAAATCACGGCCATGCAGGTTCCGGGCACGCCGTGCATCGTGGTGGACGGGAAGTACCGGGTCGCCATGGATTCCCTCCGCTCGCCCGAGGATGTCATCAGCCTCGTCAAGTTCCTCGTCGCAAAGGCTCACTCCCAACATCAGCATCCGGGGGCACGGCCTTCAGCCTGAAGTCCGACCAACGAGAGTTGAGCGTCCAGCGCATTGCGAATATCTGGATGAGGGCGGTGAGCACCATGGAGAGGATCCCCATGGTGAATCCACCGGACACCAGGTGCGTGAGCTGATCGATGTTCAGACTGGAGAGGCTCTGACCGGACTGCAGCATGCCCGACACGGTGGAGATGAGCCCGGCGAGCGAGATGGCGGTCATGACGACGGCGAGCGGGATGACCAGGATGCTCGCCCGCCAGCTGTAGCTCCACCACACTTTGAATGCCTGCATTAGAGTCATGGTCTTTCCTTTGGGCCCGCGGTGACTGAGGTCGAAGACCGGCGCCGGGTGCGGCCGGTTCCCGGCACTCGGATTATGCCTCGCCGGCTCCGGTCTCTCCCCATCCGAGCCAGGGCGCATGAGCGCTCACGTGGATGGCCACGGCAAAGGGGAGGCAGACGAGCGCCAGCAGAATCCCGATGACCGCCACGAACTTGCGCGCCCGCCGGCCGCGGCTCTCCCCATCCGACCCCGCGCCGCCCGCCAGCCTCTCGACCGCCAGCCACAGGAGCGCCGCGAGGGCGGCAGTGCCGCCGATGAGCCCGATGCCGCCCAGGGTGCGCGCCCAGGCGGCCGCGACATCGCCGGGATGCAGCCAGGATGAGAGACCGGCGACGAGCAGGACGATGCCCATCACACCGACGACAAGGAGCGCGACGGCGAGCGCACCCACCACCAGGGCGACCACGTACGGGATGGGCCCGGCGAGGATGCGTCGCGGCCGCGACGGAACCTCCGCGCGGATCATTCGCTCGCGATCGCTCACACGCGGCTCACACGCGTTTGCTGCGGTCGTGGCGCCAGAGGACCTCGGAGCCGCGCTCATGGCGCGCCAGCACCCGTGCCAGGACGAAGAGCAGGTCCGAGAGCCGGTTGAGATACCGCAGCACCTCGGGATTGACAGTCTCGGCTCTGGCAAGCGTCCACACGCGCCGCTCGGCGCGTCGGCCCACGGTGCGTGCCAGGTGACAGGCCGCCGCCGCCGGCCCACCGCCGGGAAGGATGAACTCCTTCAAAGGCGGTAGCGGATCGTTGAATCCATCGAGCGCCGTCTCGAGCCTGGTGACGTGATCGGCGGTGATGACGAGGTGACCTGGGACGCAGAGCTCCGCGCCGAGGTCGAACAGCTCGTGCTGTACTTCTGTAAGGAGGGTGGTCACTGCGTCCGGCAAACCCGGAACGGCCAGCAGGATTCCGAGCACGCTGTTCAGCTCGTCGACGGTGCCGTACGCCTCCACACGGGCGCTGTCTTTCGGTACGCGTGTGCCGTCACCAAGACCGGTCGTACCGTCATCGCCCGTACGCGTGTAGATCTTGCTGAGCCTGTTGCCCATGGAACCGCCTCCCGGCGCGGAGTCACCGAGACACGATTGTGCCAGAGCGGACCTCGCCCGTCGTCCCACGTCTTCAATCGAAGGCGTTCAGACGGTTGCGGCAGATTTCGAGCATGCCGGCAATGACGTTGCCGGGATCAACCGTTGGCGCGATCTTCTCAGGCAGAGCAACCCGCTCGACGGCGACCCTCACCTCGTGGAGCATGCTGTCGATGGCGGTATCTGCTTCGGCGACCGTCAATCCAGCATTCGCTGCCAGCGCTCGAATGTCAGCCCGGCGGAGATTGTCATCCCTGCCGTTCAATTTCAGTGCCATCCGATCGTGTTTGAGGTTTGGGAATACTCGCGTCGTTACAGCGTCATAGAGCGGTGCCATGCGAACGCTGTGGAAGCTATGGTCACCGGGTTCCGCGATCTTTAGAAGCGCCATGTTCTTGAGATGCATATCCCCGTCTGCGATGAGCCACGCGAACAGCGCACGTCTGACAACGATGAGAATATCGCTCTTCGCATCAGTCGAGAGCGGCCGGACGGCACGCGCGACCTTCTCCATCGTTGCGTCGTACTTCGCGGTCGGCGACAAGTCCAGCACGGAGCAGAGATCCTCGAGGGCGAGCATCCTTCTGTCGTCCCTACTTTCGCGGATGTCGAAGCGCTCGACGAGTAGGGCCGGCGGCATGCCGTCGGGCATCGGGATCAGGGCTACGGTGGGCGCGGTTAGACCCGCGAAGCGACCCAGCATCATGGCGGTCCACTCAACCAGGGGGAGGGCGTCGTACCCGCCGGTGCCTGCGGGCTTCAGGATGTGCGTGAAAGGTTTGTCGATGCTGGGCGACACGATGCCGTCGGCGTCGAGAAACATAGGTGCCTTGATCTGCACGCCAGAGAGCCTCGGTGTACCGGGGTTCGCGTAGATCCGCGCCAGGTTCTTCTCGAAGGTTGCTTCAATATCCGTCCGACCTGGTCCGTTGTAGCGACCGGTAAACACTCCTGCATCGCTGAACGACTTCAGCGGCGTCAGGAGAATGTCCGCCGGAAGCGCTGCCAGTTCCGCTTCGCTCTCCGCAATGGTGATGTTTGACATGTAGCGCTTGCCTGACCGCAGCGCGGTACGCTCGTCTTTATCGTTGAGCACCTCTTCGAGCCATCCCTCGGGCAACAATGAGACGATGAAGGGGGGCAATTTGCCAGGGGTCGTTTGGCGGATGAGCGGGGGTCCATCGAAATCCGTGGGCTTCCACCGCCATTCGAAACCGTCATGGGTCAGGTGTCCGATCGGAGTAGCGTGCCAGGCGACGATCAGTTCCAGCGCGGCCTCGTTCTTCGTCGTCGCGGCCACGGGCTGTTGCATCAGATAGCGCTCGGCTGCTTCGCCTTCGCGGTACCACTGATTCTCGCGGGCGAGCGCCCAGCTCGCGTCAGCCGCACCACGAGGGCTTCCATATTCCTCAACGAGGCGTGCGGCAATCGCTGCGCGCAGCGTCGTGTCAATGGACGCCGCATGCTCACTGCGCAAGCGGAAGGCTTCGAGGAACCGCTGGCGTATCGAGGAAACCGGGATTCGAAATTCGCCCTGGCCGTCGTTGACCACGGCGTCGCCGATAGAGGGATGAGGAGGGGCCTCGTTTTGGATGATTTCCAGCGACCGCAGACGGGTGCGCTGGTTGCGACGTCCACTGAGGTAAAGCCGGCCGTCCGCGGTTGGCCCGAGTAGAGCCGCGCTCGCCGCGGAGAGGTACGCCTTCGGATACAGGTAGTGGGCGATGCGGATCGCGTGCCGTCGAACGAGCTCGTCGGCATTGTCGCCGGCATCCACGTAGATACCGCGCATGAGCTGGAGGAGCTTGCCGGCCCCGGCCTGGTAGTGAGCCTTGGCTTTGTCGATGGTCTCGCCGACGAGATAAAGAGGCATGGCCGAGTCTTAACTTTCTCGTATCTCAGATACGAGAAAGTTAAACATATGGCGGCAAAACCGTCAATGATTTGACTTTCGCGTATCTGAGATACGGGATAGTGCGGAATTCACCCACCGAAACGCCCCTTCATCACTTTCCAGCTGCCCCACGACTTCGTGCGTCCCCGAGTGTCTGCGCGTGCTCGCGGATCCGCCCGCGACAGGCGGCGCCTATGCCCCCGGAGAGCTATACGCTGCAAACAGCTTTCTCGCCGCGTTGGCACCGTACCTGGAGATCACCGTGAACCCAGGCTCTTGAACGCTCAGCCAGGAAGGGCCCATTTCCCTTCGCAGATCGTCTCGGCGAGCTTGCGCCGATCGTTCGGCTGCTCACGCTCCTGCAAAGCAGGGGGCAGCGACTCCCGCTGACCGGGTCGCCCCACGGCAATCATCGCCTCGACGCGGAAATCTCCGGGAATGCCGAGCGCTGTCTGCGCGCCTGCATAGTCGAATCCCTGCATGCCGTGCACGACGATTCCGAGCATCGAGCCCTGGAGCGAGAAATATGCCCACGCGGCGCCGGTATCGAACGAGTGCGTGACGGACGGCTTACCGGTACGATCGTTGATCTTCTTGGAGATGAACAGGATCAGCGCGGCGGCATTGAGTGCCCAGGCCTTGTTTCCTTCGGTCAGCAGGTCGAAGAACGTCGGCCACTGCGGAGTCGAGCGCAACGCATAGAGCATGCGCCAGGGCTGTGCGTTGTACGACGACGGCGCCCAGCGGGCGGCTTCAAACATCGTCATCAGTTCCTCGCGCGCGATCTCCTCGCCCGACATCGCCCGCGGCGACCACCGGTCGAGGAATTGCGGCGCAATCGGATAATCAGCTCGCCGAATCTCGCTGCCCTTGGTCACTGTATTGCTCCGCTACCGCACGCCTTACTGATTTTAGCCGCCGCCCTTCCGTGGGAGAAATATACGGCAGGCCCGGTTTGTGTCAGCTGCGCTCGAGGGCCCTGAGATATGCGCAGAACATATCGGCCATGGCGTCGGCATAGGCGCTCATTGCCGCCGGTGCTTGCGGTCTTTCGGAAAACTGCTTACCCACCGTGCTCATGGTGGCGGTGACGAGATCACCGGCCAACGCTCGGGTCCGCGTCGATGCCCCGGGCAGCACTTCCCGCATGAAGGCCCGCACGGTCCGCCTTCCCGAGGCGCGCCTTTCCCGCGCCTCGGGCGCATCGCGATAGAGTGGCGCGGCATCGTTGAGCGCGGTGCGTATCCCGGCCTCCTCGCACTCCGAGCGGATGAAGGCGTGGACCAGGAGGCGCAGTCGTTCGAGCGGCGGCTTCGCGGCATCCTCGAGGATGGTGCGCCATAACTCGCTCGTCTGCCGCCATTCGTCGCTCTGCAGCCGGAACAGGATCGCCGCCTTGTTCGGAAAGTACTGATACACCGACCCGACGCTGACCCCGGCCTTTTCGGCCACCCGCGCCGTGGTGAAGCGGTGGGCTCCCTCGTTCGCCAGAACCTGAGCAGCGGCTTGCAGGATCGCTGCAACGAGCACCGTCGAGCGGGCCTGCTGGGGCTGTTTTCGCGAGGAAATCTGCGGGATCCGGCGGGTGCTCATGGCAGGCAGGCCAATGCGAATAGCGAATGCGACGGATTGATCATATCCTGAATACGACGAATCAATCGCATTCTACCAAGCGCCGCCAGGCGCTCAACCGTCGACTGGAGACCTGCATGACCACACTGACTGCCGCCCCGCTCGCGCCGCTCCTGGAGCGCCTGTTCCAAGAGGCGGATGCGACCACGAGCCCCGCCTTGACGGAAATCTCCGGCGAGGAGCGCATGCGCCTCTTGCGCAGCAAGACCGAATATCTCGATTTCTATGGCCGTCTGAAGGACCTGTGGCTGCCCGTTTCGCGCCAGACCGGTGTGCTGCTCTACATGCTGGCGCGCAGCTCGAAGGCGCGAACGATCGTCGAGTTCGGAACTTCGTTCGGCATCTCGACCCTGCATCTGGCCGCGGCGTTGCGCGACAACGGCGGCGGGCGACTGATCACCAGCGAGTTCGAGCCCTCCAAGGTGGCGCGAGCGCGGGAACATCTGACCGCCGGCGGGCTCATCGACCTGGTCGAGATCCGCCAGGGCGACGCGCTCGAGACGCTGCGCACCGATCTCCCCGACACGATCGACCTGCTGCTGCTCGACGGCGCCAAGGCCCTCTACACCGACATCCTCAGCCTGGTCGAGAGCCGCCTCAGGCCGGGCGCTCTCATTGTCGCCGACAACGCCGACTACAGCCCGGACTACGTCGCACGCGTGCGCTCGCCTGGGGCCGGCTACCTGTCGACGCCGTTCGCTGAAGACGTCGAGCTATCCATGCGGATCGGTTGAACCTTGACAGCGGCATCCCGCACGGCAAACCTAGCTGCTCATCCGATCGCACGGAATGACCCCGCCACCATGCCATCTCGAGAGCTGCAAGCCGCCATCGACGCCGCGCAGGCCGCCGCCAAGGTGA
>Ga0335075_10019505_pt1 | contig 10023 bp, 8 predicted proteins | sample Lox_Sample_24_FD_206723 | JGI IMG/M metagenome (GOLD analysis project Ga0335075, IMG submission 206723) | Soil microbial communities from Loxahatchee National Wildlife Refuge, Florida, United States - Lox_Sample_2.4 | ecosystem: Environmental > Terrestrial > Soil > Wetlands | place: USA: Florida...
ACGTCCGCTTCGGCTGGGACTGGGCGCCATACTTCCGCTCCATGATCCGGGGCGATTTCCATCTGAATCTCCGCCTCCTGCCCACGGTGCTCATCGGCGGGGGCATGGAGCTGATGGGCATCGCCCTCCTGTGGCGCTCGCGCCTGGCCTGGGTGGTGGCGCTGCTGTTGGCCGTAGTCGCCGGCATCAATACTGCGCTCACCGGCCACACGCATGTGCACGTATTGCTGGCCTATTTCGCGCTGGTTATTGCGCTCCTGCTGCTGGCGTGGCGCCATTTCGACCGCACCAGCCTCGCCGCCAGCACCCTCTTCGCCGTCACTTCCATCGTGATGCTGCTGCTCTACGCGACCTTCGGCAGTTTTTATCTCGGCAGCGAGTTTCATCCGCCTATCCACGACCTGGTGACCGCCCTCTACTACTCCATGGTGACCATGAGCACCGTGGGCTACGGCGACATCGTTCCCGTCACGGCGGAGGCGCGCCTGTTCACCATCTCCGTGGTGGTGCTCGGCGTCGCCATCTTCGCCACCTCGCTCACCGCCGTGATCGCGCCGCTGGTCAGCCAGAGTCTGCAGCGCATCATCAACCGGAAAGGACCCGCCATGAAACGCGAACATCATTTTGTCGTCATCGGCAACACCCCGCTGGCGGTGAATACCTGGCGCGAGCTCGCCCGCCGCGGCCGGCCCGTCACCCGCCTCCTGCGCGAAGCGCCCGAGGAGACGCAGGCCCAGGAGGTCGACCTCGTCGTCGGCGATCCCAGCATGACCGACACGCTGCGCGAAGCCGGCGCCGACAAGGCCGAAGCCGTGCTCGCCATGATGGCCGACGACTCGGAGAACGCCTTCTGCGTGCTCGCTGTCCGCGAGCTTGGCTCCGGCACCCGCACCGTCGCCGCTGTCAACGACGCGCGGCATCTCAGCCGCGTCAAGCTCGTTCAGCCCGACGTGGTCATCGCGCCGCAGGTCCTCGGCGGCGAGCTCGCCGCCATGTTGCTCTCCGGCGAACAGGTCACGCCCGAGTTCGTCATGCAGCGCGTCTTCCAGCAGACCGGCGCGCAGAACGAGCAGACACCCGGCAGCCGCGCGTCGTGACGCTCGCTCTGCATATACTGGTCCGATGAGGTGGTGCGCGCTCCTGCTTTTTCTGGCTTCCCTTCCCATGTATGCGCAGGTTCCCCCGGGCGTTCCGCAGCCTGTGGATCTCTGGCCCAGCGGCGTGCCCGGCGCGCTCGGCCACGGCGAGGCCGATATCCCGCGCCTGTATCCTTTTTTGCCCAGGACACGCTCCACCAGCACCGCCGTTCTCGTCATCCCCGGCGGCGGCTATCAGAACGTCGCCATCGGCCATGAGGGATTTCAGATTGCCCACTGGCTCAACGCGCAGGGCATCCCGGCCTTCGTCCTCGACTATCGCGTTGCGCCTTACCAGTACCCCGCTGAAATCGAGGATGGCGAGCGCGCCATGCGCCTCGTCCGCGCTCATGCCGCCGAATACGGCATCGACCCCAGCCGTCTCGGCGTCTGGGGCTTCTCCGCCGGCGGTCATCTGGCGTCCACCATCGGCACGCACTGCGATGCGGACACCGTCCCGCTCGCAAATCCCGATGCCATTGACAAGCTCAGCTGCCGCCCCGCCTTCATGATCCTCGCCTACCCGGTCATCGGCATGACTCCGCCGGTCACGCACATGGGCTCGCGCGAAAATCTGCTCGGCCCGCACCCCAATCCGGCGCTCGAGCATAGTCTGTCGAACCAATATCAGGTAACCGACAAAACGCCACCGACGTTCCTTTTTGCGACCACCTTCGATCCCACCGTTCCCATTCAGAACAGCCTCGATTTCTATCGCGCTCTCATCGAACACCACGTTCCCGCCGAGGCGCATTTCTACGATTACTCCAATCACGGCTGCGGCCTCTGCGGATCGATCGAGCCGCTCTCCACCTGGCCCATGCTGCTCCGCAACTGGCTCGTGCAGCTGGGTTGGATTCCGGCGAACGCGCCGCCTCCGCCTCCGCCCGCGCCCAATATTCCCGTGTGGATTCCCGGCCTGCAGGGTCCCGGCAAACCGGCGCAATAACTTGTTGCCATGGCAGGCACGTATTTGGTTCCGGCGGAAGCGGCAGGCCAGCGGCTCGACGCCTGGCTCGTCCGCCAGCTTCAGGGTGTGAGCCGGGAACGTGTGCAGCTCCTGATCGGGCAGGACAAGGTCCGCCTGGACGGCCAGTCCCCGAAGGCGTCGCTGCGCCTGCGCGGCGGCGAAACCGTCGAGGTTCTCGGCGATCCCGCGCCCCCTCCGTTGAAAGCCTTTGCCGAGCACATTCCCCTTCGCGTGGTTTATGAGGATGACGATTTTTCTGTCATTGACAAGCCGGCAGGCATGATGGTCCACGCCGGCGCCGGCGCGACGGAGAAGGGAACCCTGGTGAATGCCCTCCTGCACCGCTACCGCACGCTTTCCGGCACCGGCGGCGAGCTGCGTCCCGGCATCGTGCATCGCCTCGATAAGCAGACCAGCGGTCTCATCGTCATCGCCCGCAACGACGCCGCTCACGCGCGCCTGGCTGCGATGTTTTCCGGGCGCCGGATTCGCAAAACCTACATCGCGCTGGTCCACGGCGCACTGAAGCATGACAGCGGCACCATCGACGCGCCCATCGCCCGCGACGTCCAGCGCCGCACCCGTATGACCACGCGCCGCGAATCCGGCGCGCGCCACGCGGTTTCGCATTACACCGTGCTGCGCCGCATTCATTCGCGCTTCGGCGCATTCACGCTGGTCTCGGTGCGGATTGAAACTGGCCGCACCCATCAAATCCGCGTGCATCTCGCCTCGCTCGGCCATCCCGTCGTCGGCGATACGCTCTACGGTGCGCCGGCACGCCTCTCGGAGCCGGCGTCCCGCGCCAGGTCCGCGCCGCCACCGGAGGTGCTCTTGCTCGAGCGCAATTTTCTTCACGCTGCGGAGCTGGAGTTTGCGCATCCGACGACGGGACAGCCCTTGCGGCTCGAGTCTCCGCTGCCGCGCGAGTTGCAGGAATTCCTGCTTCGTCTCGAAAACCCGCCGGCTTGAGGCCGGCACAGCGAGGCTTCCTGTCTAAAGTCCGAAATAAATGCCGATGGTGGGTTCAGCGCTCTGCACAATAGCGCCTGTGGCCGGATAGATGGACGCCGCGACGTCCGGTTCCTTATACATCTCTCCGCGATATTGGAGCCGAATCCCGGCGTTGCCCAGAACGCGCCAGTCCACGCCCGCGCCATAAACGTAGGCCCCGGTCGCTACGCTGGACAGGCTGAAGTAGTTCTCGACTGCGCTTCCCCCGGCACTGGAAGGAATCGTCACCGTGACCTGGCCGTTATCGGGCGTGGCCAGCAGCGCGCCGATGCCCAGGACAGCGAACGGCCGCAAATTCCCGATCTTCATCGACGGTACCCAGTCCAGAGAAAACGTCTGATCGAAGGTGCGGATCGTGCTCGGCCCCGGCACGAAGCTGCACTTCGGTGTACACGGGAAGTCCGGCGGCGAAAGAGCCTCAGACGCCGTGTAGGTGTCGTAGTGCGGCAGCGCGATGGTATAGGCAGCCTCAAAGCCCTTGAGTGGACTGCTGATGTGCCGCGCTTCGAAGGTGCCACCATACCAGTGGGGCGTGCTCTGCGTGACGCCGTTGCCCGTGGCGCTCTGCGTAAAGCCGTAGAAGCCGCTTAGCCCGAGATCGGTTTCACCTTTCGGCTTCGGGTTCGCTGCCAGAGCGGGGAGAGCGAGAACGGCGAGCACGGCAAAGACAAACAGGGGACGAATTCGCATGAGGCCTCCACAAGAACTTTAAAGGATTGTTTCTCGATTTTGAATTCAGCCATTGGACGTGCCGTGTCGTCGTTGGTAACTTCAGGAATGCGCGGCGAAGGCGGTTCGAACCGCCCGCGCAATTCGCAAAAGGAGAGCCAAACGATGAAGGTTCTGTACACGGCGGATGTAACGGCGGAGGGCGCGCGGCACGGCCATGTCCGCTCCTCCGATGGCCTGCTGGATCACGATCTGGCACTGCCCCCGGGCATGGGCGGCAGGGGCGACAGGACCAATCCCGAGCAGCTTTTCGGCGCGGGTTACGCGGCTTGCTTCGGCGGTGCGGTCGAATTCATGGCCCAGCAGGCAAAAAAACCGACGGGCACGGTCAGCGTGCGAGCCCGCGTGGGTGTTGGTCCGTTTGATGAGGGCCAGGGCGAGGGCTTTACCCTGCGCGTCGAGCTGGACGTGACCATCCCCGAGCAGGACCAGAAAGGCGCGGAAGAGCTGGCCACCGCGGCCCATCGCGTCTGCCCGTACTCGAATGCGACGCGCGGGAACATCGAGGTGATTGTGCGGGCGAAGGGCGGAAAATAGGTCTACAGCTTCTGCGAGCGCTGCACGTCGCGTACGCCGGGCAGCCGCCGCAGACCCTGCACCAGCCGGTTCAGGTGGCGCAGGTCCTCGGCATCGAGCACGAATTCTATCTGCGCGTCGCCTGCATCGCCGGGATGCGTCTCGACCGTCCGAATATTCGCTTCCTCGTCGCTGATAACCGCCGTAATTTCCTTCAGCATCCCGGCGCGGTCGTCGCAGTGGATGGTCAGCTTCACCGGGTAGGTCTGCGCCGGGCCGGTTTTCGCCTCAGGAGCGCGCGCCCACTCGACGGCGATCCGCCGATCCGACTCGTAGAGCAGGTTCTGCACGTTGGGGCAGTTGCGCGCATGCACAGCCACGCCCTTGCCGCGAGTGACGTAGCCGATAATTTCCTCGCCGCGGATGGGATTGCAACATCGCGCGCGATAGACCAGCAGCTCGTTCTGCCCCTCCACGATCAGCGAATCCGTCCCGCTGGTGGCCGAAACGCGCGTCACCGCCGCCGCGCCCGGCGTCGCCGTCGCCGCTTCCGGCTCCGCCTGCTGATGGATCAGACCGGGCGCCAGCCGGTTCAGCACCTGCCGCGCGGAGTACTTCCCGAATCCAATTGCCGCCATCAGATCGTTCGGCGTCGCCACGCTGTAGTCGGTCGCCAGACGCGCGAAATCTGCTTCCTCGAACTTCGACAGCGGGATTTTGTACTTCCGCGCCTCGCGCTCCAGCAGCTTGCGACCGATCTCGATGGCGCGCTCGCGCTGGTGCTCGTTCAGCCAGTGCCGGATCTTGTTCCGCGCGCGGCTGCTCTTCACAAACGTCAGCCAGTCGCGGCTGGGCGTGTGCCCGTTCTGCGTAATCACTTCCACAATGTCGCCATTGCGCAGTTTCGTCCGCAGCGGCACCATGCGCCCGTTCACGCGCGCGCCCACGCAGGTGTTGCCCACTTCCGTGTGGATCGTGTAGGCAAAGTCGATCGGCGAGCCGTCGCGCGGCACCACCACAACCTTGCCTTTCGGCGTGAACGTGTACACCTCTTCGGGGAACAGATCGATTTTGAGCGTCGACAGGAATTCGTTCGGATCGCTCATGTCGCGCTGCCACTCCACCAGTTGCCGCACCCACGCCAGGCGCTGCTCGTCGCGCGCGCTGATCGGCGACCCGCCGTCCTTGTACTTCCAGTGCGCCGCGATGCCCTCTTCTGCGATGCGGTGCATCTCTTCCGTCCGGATCTGCACCTCGAACTGGTGCCCGCCCTCGCCCATCACCGTTGTGTGCAGCGACTGATACAAATTTGGCCGCGGCATCGCGATGAAGTCCTTGATGCGCCCCGGCACCGGCCGCCAGATGGAATGGATCAGCCCAAAGACCGCATAGCAGTCCTGCACGCTGGTCGTGATCACCCGCAGCGCCAGCAGGTCGTACACCTGGTCGATCGAGGTTTGCGACTTCACCAGCTTCTGGTGGATGCTGAACAGCCGCTTGATGCGCCATTCCACCCGCGCCTTGATGTGGTTCTCGCGCAGCTTCTCGACCAGCAGCGCCTCCACGCCGGCCAAAAACTGCTCGCCCTCCGAGCGCCGCGCCTCCACCGCCTCGTGCAGTTGCTCCCACGTAATGGAGTCGACGTAGCGGAAGGCCAGGTCTTCCAGCTCGCCGCGCAGCTTGCCCATACCCAGCCGGTGCGCCAGCGGCGCGTAGATGTCCAGCGTCTCCCGCGCGATCGACCGCTGCCGTTCGGGCGAAAGATGCTCGAGCGTCCGCATGTTGTGCAGCCGGTCGGCCAGCTTGATCAGCACCACGCGCACGTCGCTCACCATGGCCAGCAGCATTTTGCGGACGTTCTCGGCCTGGCGGTCTTCGCGATTCGCAAACTGGATCTTGTCGATCTTGGTCACGCCCTCGACGATGTGCGCCACCTGTTCTCCAAAGCGCGCAACGATATCTTCGGTGGTCACCGGGGTGTCTTCCACGGCGTCGTGCAGCAGGCCGGCGGCGATGGCCGTCGAGTCCAGCTTCATCTCCGCCAGCACAATCGCCACTTCCAGTGGATGCAGCACGTAGGGCTCGCCGGAGGCGCGCAGCTGCCCCTTGTGGTGCTCCAGGCAGAACTGCCACGCGCGCCGGATGATCTCGAGATCTTCGCTGGGGCGATTGCGGCGGATCGTGTCCAGAAGCCGGCCAAACTTCTCCGGGAACGGATCGGAGACCCGCTCAACCTGGAGCGCCGGGGGCTGAACACTCGCCATGATTCATTATAGGCGGGAGTTGCGAGGGGAGCATCAACGACGCGCGCTGGGTCTTCGCTCCGAACGGTCGCCGCAGTCCCTGTGCGAAGATTCTGAAAGACCATGCCCACGCCGAAGTCTTCCCGAAGCCGCAGAAAATCCGGCACGAAGCCGGTCGCAGAAGCGCGCTCCACGAGCCGCGAAGCCCCCGCCTTGCACGGCCTCCAGGCGGCCAGCGGCGAACCGCCCGCCAACGCCGTCGAAATCTCCCGCCGCGCGGCAGATCGCCTCCGTTCCGGCCATGTCTGGGTCTATCGCTCTGACGTGGAAGCCTGGCCCGGCGACCCCGCATCGCTTCCTGCCGGTCTCCTGTCCGTCGCCGACCGCCGCGGCGCGCTGCTCGGCACGGCCCTGTACAGCCCGGCCTCGGAGATCGCTCTGCGCCTCGTCTCCCGCGATCCCCTGCCCGGCGAATCCGCGTGGCTCGCGCTCCTGCGCGTGCGCCTTCGCGCGGCCATCGCGCGCCGCCAGCCCCTGCTCGGCGTCGATACCGACGCCTGCCGCCTCGTCTTCAGCGAAGCCGATGAGCTGCCCGGCTTCACCGTCGACCGCTATGCCGGCCTCGTCATCGTCCAGCTCCGCCACAAGGCGCTCGACACGGACGCAACCCGCGCAGCTCTCGCTGAAACCCTCCGCGACGCGCTTGATCCGAACACCATCCTGGAGCGCGAAGACCCGCGCATCCGCGAGCTCGAGCAGCTCAGCTCGCCGGCCTCGACAACGCTCTTCGCGCGCGACCCGGAGCGCCCCGCCACTCAAACCGTCTTCCGTCTCAATGGCCTCAACTTTCACTTCGACGCCGCCAGCGGTCAGAAAACCGGCGCCTTCCTCGACCAGCGCGAGAATTACGCCACCGCGGCCCGCTACGCTCACGGCGAAGCCCTCGACGTCTGCACCTACCAGGGCGGATTCGCGCTGCACCTCGCCCGCAGCTGCCCGCGCGTCACCGGCGTCGATGTCTCTCGCACCGCCCTCGAAGTGGCGGAACGGAATCTCCAGGAAAATCGCACCGCCCTCGCCTCCGCTGAAGTCGACTGGATCGAAGCAGACGCATTCGAGCTGCTCCGCGACTGGAGCGACGCCGGCATGCAGTACGACACCATCGTTCTCGACCCTCCGGCCTTTGCCAAAACCCGCCGCGCCGTCGAAGGCGCGCTGCGCGGCTATCGCGAGTTGAACCTGCGCGCCATAAAAATGCTGCGTCCCGGCGGCCGGCTCATCACCTGCTCCTGCTCGCACCACGTCTCGCTGGCTGATTTTTCTGAAACCCTGCGTGCCGCCGCCGGCGACGCTCGCCGCCGCATGCGCCTGGTCGAAATCCGCGGCGCCGCAGCCGACCACCCCGTCATCCTCAACATCCCCGAGACGGAATATCTGAAATGCGTGGTCCTCGAAGCTGAGGGCTAAGTCGCCTCCGCCCACGCCGGCGAAAGCTCGCGCAGCTTGGGCACTACGTCGACGATCCGCTCCGCCACGAAATCGATCTCCTCTTCCGTGTTGAAGCGCCCTATGCCGAAGCGCAGCGTGCTGTGCGCGTCTTCCTCGCTCAGCCCCATCGCGCGCAGCACATGCGAGGCCTGAATCGACGCCGACGTGCATGCCGAGCCGCTCGAGACGGCGACATCTTTCAGCCCCATCATCAGCGATTCGCTGTCCACGCCCGCGAAGGTCGCGCTCAGGTTGCCGGGCAGCCGGCGCTCCGCCGAGCCGTTGATCCGCACGCGCTCCAGCCCCGCCAGCAGCTTCGCCCGCAAGCGCTCGCGCAGCGCGGCGAGGCGAGCGGACTCCGCATCCATCTCCGCGCCCGCCAGCGTGCACGCCGCGCCCAGCCCCACAATGCCCGCGACATTCAGCGTGCCCGACCGCATCCCGCGCTCGTGGCCGCCGCCGTGCATCTGCTCGGCCAGTTTCACTCCGCGCCGCACGTACAGCGCTCCCACGCCTTTGGGCCCATAAATTTTGTGCCCGGAAATCGACAGCAGGTCAATCTTCGCCCGTGTCACATCCACGGCCACCTTCCCCACCGCCTGCGCCGCATCCGTGTGGAACACCACGCCGCGCTCGCGGCACAGCGCCCCAATTTCCTCCACCGGCTGCAACGTGCCAACCTCGTTGTTCGCCGCCATGATGCTTACCAGCAGCGCCGGCTCGTCGTCCAGCGCGCGCCGCAGCTCGTCCAGATCGACCAGGCCCTCCGCCGAAACCGGCAGCACCATCGCGCGGCAGCCCTGCTTTTCCAGCCACGCGCACACGTCCAGCACCGCCTTGTGCTCCGTCGCCTGCGTAACCAGGTGCAACGCGCGTCCCGGCTCGCTCTGCCCAGCCAGTTCCACTGCGCCCGTCAGCGCCAGGTTGTTGCTCTCCGTCGCGCCGGAGGTGAAGACGATCTCCTTGGCCGACGCCCCGATCAGCTGCGCCACCTGCGCCCGCGCCGTCTCCACCGCCTGCTCCGCCGCCCAGCCGAAGCTGTGGCTGTGGCTGGCCGCGTTGCCGTAAGTCTCCGTCAGATACGGCATCATCGCTTCCAGCACGCGCGGATCCAGGCGCGTCGTGGCATGGTTGTCCAGGTATATGGGCAAATTCATCTCAGCTCCCGTCGCGTTGCCTGGCCGGCCGGCCCCTACATTCGGATCGTGACCAGATCCTGGCCCGGTCCCGATCGCGGCGCCGCGCCCGGCGTCTCCGCCAGATCCGCGATGGTGATGTTCCGCAGCAGATCCGAGATGCTGTCGTTCACCCGCGCCAGCGGCTCTTTGATGGTGCAGCTCGCGGTCAGGTCGCACGAGCTCTGGGTCGCGCCGCACGACGTGATGAACAGCGGCCCGTCGATGGCGCGGATCACCTCGAAGGCCGAAATCTCGTGGGCCGGTTTCAGCAGCGAGTAGCCCCCGCTCATCCCCGCATGCGAGCGCAGAATACCTACCTTCGCCAGCCGCTGCAGGATTTTCGCCAGCAGCTGCGGCGGAATATGGTAGGCCTCGGCAATATCCCGCGCGCTCAGCGAAACGGGGTGCTCGGCGAGGTACTTCAAGGCCATCAAACCGTAATCGGCTTTTTTGGTGAGCCGGAGCATAAGGGGCCGTTTGCAGGGCCGTACCTCAAGTTTACGGCCCAGCGCAAGCGAATTCAATGGAATAGCGGAGCGAACGGCAGCCATGCGAAAGGCCGCCGTGGGCCGCTTCGGCGCGCCGCAGTCGAATCTCCATCATGCCCCAGCCAGCTGCCACACGGTTTTGCTGCCGCGCGCCAAAGGGTGTAGCTATAGGCTCATGCGCCTCAATTACGTGTTCTGGATATGTGCGCCCGGATTGACGGCCATTCTTGCCGCCGCCGGCAGTCTCGGTCAGGACGCAGG
>Ga0335075_10019506_pt1 | contig 10023 bp, 8 predicted proteins | sample Lox_Sample_24_FD_206723 | JGI IMG/M metagenome (GOLD analysis project Ga0335075, IMG submission 206723) | Soil microbial communities from Loxahatchee National Wildlife Refuge, Florida, United States - Lox_Sample_2.4 | ecosystem: Environmental > Terrestrial > Soil > Wetlands | place: USA: Florida...
GCGCCGAGTTTAGCGTGGTGGTGAGCAACAGCGCCGGAAGCGCCACGAGCAGCGCGGCGGTGCTCACGGTGGACGCAGCGGTTTCCACTTTGAGCAGCAGCGCGACGAGCCTGGCTTTCGGAAGCGTCAACGTGTCGAACGCCAGCACGCAAAGCGTGACCCTGACGAACGCAGGAAGTGCGAGCGTGACGATTTCGAATGTGCTCGTGGCGGGCGCGGGATTTGGCGCGACCGGCGTGTCGTCGGGGCTGATCCTTTCGAGCGGGCAGAGCGCCGCGCTGAGCGTGACGTTTGATCCGGCGGCGGGCGGAAGCGTGACTGGCAGCATCACGGTGACGAGCAACGCGGCGAATTCGCCCATGGTGATCGCGTTGTCGGGCACGGGCGTCGCGCCGACCTCGTATTCGGTTCTGCTGAGCTGGACGGCGAGCACTTCGTCCGTGACCGGCTACAACGTGTATTCCAGCACGGTCTCGGGCGGCCCGTATACGAAGGTGACGCCTACGCCCGTTACGTCGACGGACTATACGGACAGCAGCGTGCAGGCGGGGAATACGTACTATTTCGTGGTGACCTCCGTGAATTCGGAGAATCAAGAGAGCGCCTATTCCGCGCAGGCATCGGCGGTCGTGCCGTAGGCGCGGCCTGCCGTCTCCAGAACTGCACGATGGCGAGACGCGCGGGCTCTGGACCCGTGGGCAAGGTCCTTGCGGCCATGTCGATGAACCGATCCGGCGTTTCCGTTTGCGCCTCGTGCGTCGAAACGGCTGAACCAGAAGTTCGCTGAAACTTATCAACCCTGAAAATAATCTATATAGTACGATTGGCGCGATTGAAATGGGCGACGCGCTACGTGGACACTTGAGCTGCCTTCGCCTGTAAAGGTGGCGGATCCATGTTATTCAACGCACGTCTCGGCCGTTTTCTTCTGGCGACACTTCTGATGGGCGCTGCCGCTTCGGCGCAACAAAGCAAGCCGGCAGCGCAGCCGAACGACGGCAGGATTAACCTCGACGTGGTGGTTACGCCGAAGTCCGGGCCGCCCGTCGGCGACCTTCAAGAGCAGGACTTCACTCTGCTGGACAATAAGACGCCGCGGCCGATCGCTTACTTCAAGGCCGTCAACGGGCGCCATTCTGCCGTCGAGATTGTCCTGGTGATCGACGCGATCAATGCAAGCTATCTGAATATAAGCTACCAGCGTTCGCAGATCGACAAATTGCTGCGTGCCGATGAAGGCCGCCTTACGCATCCGATGGCTCTGGCGCTCTTTACGGATCGAGGAACCCAGATCCTCGCGGACTTCTCAGTCGACGGTAACGCGCTCAGCGCGGCGCTGGATCGCGAAGACGTCGCTCTCCGCTCTCTCACCCGCAACAGCGGTTTCTGGGGAGCGACGGAACGCTGGCAACTTTCCCTCAGTGCCTTGACTGATCTGCTCACGGCGGTGGAACCCGAGCCGGGACGCAAAATCGTGATCTGCGTTTCGCCCGGCTGGCCGCTTTTGTCCGGCCCGCGTATCGATCTGGATTCGCAAATGCTGCAGAAAATTTTCGCTGATGTCGTGAATCTCTCGACCCAGATGCGGGAGGGGCGTTTCACCCTTTACAACGTCGATCCGCTGGGCCCGGGCGAGCCTCCATTGCGCGCCTCATACTATGAGGAATTTCTGCCCGGCATCAGCAAGCCCAACCAGGCTCAGATCGGAGACCTGGGACTGCAGGTGCTCGCCGTCCAAAGCGGAGGTCTTGCACCCACTCCGGGCAACGACATCACGGGCGCCTTGCACGAATGTCTGGCCGATATCGAGCCTTTTTACGAGATCTCGTTTGATCCGGCGCCCGCTGACCATCCTGACGAGTATCACCGTCTCGATATTCGGATTGCGCGGCCCGGCTTAACGGCGCGCACCAAGCGGGGTTATTACGCCCAGCCCTCGCCTCTTAAGTAACCAACGCTAGAAAAGTTTGATCGCCAGGTCCCGCGGGCTCGAGCCCGTGGGCACGAGTGTGACGAGGCTGGGCGTGGGTTCGTTCGCGCGGATCACGCCGAGGTCGTCGGACTGCGTGTCGACGACGAGCAGCATGTCGCCGCCGGGAGTGATCTCGCAGGTTTGCGGCCCTTGTCCCACAGAGATGGACTTGCCCGCCTGGCGCACCCCGATTGCTACGGGAACGATGCGGCCGGCGCCAAAATCGGAAACGTAGAGCACCTGGGAATCGGCCGTGAGGGCCGCTGAGGCGGGAGCTGAGCCGAGTAAGAGGAAGTCGCCCACTTCGTTCGTTTGTGTGTCGACAACGACGAGGCCGTGCGTGCCAGCGGACGGGATGTACAGCTCGCCGCCATCGGGTTTGAGGATCAGATCGTCGGGCGTGCCGCCGAGGGCGAGATTGGCTAGCAGCACGCGGCGATTCAGGTCGACGACCGAAATCTGATCGGTGGCGCCGGAAGTAAGGAAGGCTTTCGAGCCGTCCGGGAGGATCGCGATCTGCTCGGGGTCGCGCACGACCGGGATCGTGGCGCGCGAGGCGAGTGTGACGGGATCGAGCAGGGAAAGGGTGGCGTCGTCGCGATTGGAGACGAGGAGAAGCTTGCCGTCGGGCGTGACGCGCGCGATCCAGGGGCGGCGGCCGGCGCGTCCGCGGGCCACGATGCGGCGCGAGGCGCAATCGATGGCGACGACGGTGCTGGCGCCGGATGCGGCGACGTAGGCGCGCGAGCCGTCGGGCGAGAAATCGAGCGCGTAGGGCGCTGCGCCGACGGGAATGCGCGCGACGATGCGATTCGTGGTGACGTCAAGCACCCACGCGTAGCCGCCCGCGGAGCTGAGCCCCCAAATCTCCTTGCGCGCCGGATTCGCGCGGATTCCGGTCGGGTCGGCGCCGACCGGGATGGTCGCGGCGGGCGCGAGTTTCACGAGATCGATCGCGGTTACGGTGCCGTCGGCGGTGTTATCGACGTAGGCGAAGAGATGCAGGCCAGGGCGGAGGAACGATGGGCGAAGTTCGAGTGCCACTTCGCGGACCGCGAGAACCGCCAGGACCACCAGCAGAATTACGAGGCGGTAGTTGAGGCGCAGCTTCAATTGAGTGTGCGGCCGAGGACGGCGGCTATGGCGCGCACCTCGCCGACCAGGCGGTCGAATTCGTCGGGGAGAATCGATTGCGGGCCGTCGGAGAGCGCGTGGGCGGGGTCGTGGTGGACCTCGACGAGAATTCCGTCGGCACCCACGGCTACGGCCGCGCGCGATAGCGGCAGGACTTTGTTGCGGCGTCCGGTGCCATGCGACGGATCGACTACGATCGGCAAGTGGCTCAGCCGCTGGACGGCGGGGATCACGCTGAGGTCCAGCGTGTTGCGCGTGTGGTCGGAAAAGGTGCGCACGCCGCGCTCGCACAGGATCACGTTGTAGTTGCCCTCGGACATCACGTATTCCGCCGCCATCAGAAATTCGTCGAGCGTGGCGGACATGCCGCGTTTCAGCAGCACGGGCTTGCGCGCTTTGCCGGCGCGCTTCAGTAGCGAGAAATTCTGCATGTTGCGCGCGCCGATCTGGATCACGTCCGCGTATTTTTCAACCAGGTCGAGCGATTCGTTGTCGACCGCTTCCGTGACGACGCCCATGCCGAATCTCTCGCGCACCTCCGCGAGAATTTGCAGGCCTTCTTCGCCGAGTCCCTGAAAGCTGTAGGGCGATGTGCGCGGCTTGTAGGCGCCGCCGCGAAAGAGGTGCACGCCCGCGGCGCGGATGCGCTCGGCGATGGTGAAAACTTGCTCGCGCGTTTCGACGGCGCACGGGCCGCCGACGATGGCAACGGCCTGTCCGCCGAAGGAGACGTCACCGGATGGCGTGGGAACGCGGACCACGGAGTTCTCCGCCTTCACGTCGCGGCTCACGAGCTTGTAGGGCTTGCTGACCGGGATGCATTCGACCACGCCGGGCATCGATTCGAGCGCGCCGGTGTCCACTTCGCCCTTATTGCCGGTGATGCCGATAGCGGTGCGCGCCGCGCCGGGAATCGGGTGCGGGCGTAGTCCCAGCGATTCGATCCGCTGGCAGACCGCGCGGACCTGTTCTTCGGTGGCGTTCGATTGCATCACGACGAGCATGGCGAGCTTCCTCGATGAACGGCGAAACGGAAATTCTAGCAGGAGGCGGGGCGGAGGCAAAGTGCGGGGGGCGAAGCCAGAGTGACGGCAGCGATCATTCGCGGCCGCGGAGTAGCGACCGCAGTTTCCCGGCAAACGGCTCGAAAGTGAGGCTCCAGTGCGCTTCCTGTCCGTTTGGTAAGACGGATGTGCCATCCACCTCCCAGTAGAGTTCGGCCAAAGAACGAGGATCTTGTTTATGACGAAGGAAAAACTCGGTGGATTCAATTTGTAGTCTGCCTATAAAAGGTTCGAGAGCATCAATCGGCACCTCCTTCCGCAAGGCGTCTTCGTCATTGGGTCCAAACTTTGCACCGGCTTTCCTCATGGCGGCGATCACTTGCTGGTCCGACCACTTCTGGTGGGCGTTGATTTGGGTACAAAGCAACTCGGACTTCGATTGGAGCGGCGCAAAGTCGACATAAACATTACTTAACTGGTCGTCGTTCCTGAATTCGAAAAGCGCGCCCAGCGCTTCTGGTTTCTGCCAATAACCGCTTCCAGACCGTGGATCGCTTGGCCCCACCGAGACATCCAGATCCCGCAAGGAAGCCCAATCGGAGTCAAACAGGTTGGAGCTATCGACGTACATGATGTAGTTCTTACCGTTCACTTCCGGATACAACGCGCGCAAGAACCTCTGCGCCGTTGCCACCTTGGCGAACTGATCTTGAGGCGGCCGCTGTGGGAATGCCGGCGCGCCAAGGAGAAACGCCCCTATGGCGACGCCGAGGCCCCACCGAACCCTATTGAGGCCACGCAAGCGCTTTTCTTGAGCCATCCAGACCTCCATATGAAATCGCCGGGACAAACCATTTGTGGTGCGAGCCTGGCCTACAACGGCTCTTCATAGCATTGGACCCCGCGGATGTCGGCGAGTGCCCATTTCTCAAGATTCGAGGTGTCGTAGGCGATATGCCATCGACCCGAGAAAGCAATCGCGATCACTCAAGGTCGAGGAAGAGCTACGGCGGCAGGTCAGATTGGGAAGGAACTTGATATGCCTGCGAGAATGCCGAAGAGCTTGGGATGCTGGAAGATTGTGGCGCTGATCAGGGTTGAGAGGGCGGCTTTGGCGTCGCGGAGTTCGTCGAGACGGCTTTCGGGGCCGCCCGTCACGGCGTGCTTCATGTCGGCGGCTGCCTGTTTCTCGATTTCTTTCGGATGCGCGTGCCCTAGTTCATCTCTGAGATAGGCGGTGATGGCGTCGAATGCGCCGCGGTCGAGCCAGATTCCGTGGCAGTCCGGGCACCAGTCGATGACGACCGAGGAATTGCCGAAAATCACGGAGACGAGATTCACACCGGCGCACTTGATGCATGGGCGCTTGGTGGGAATGGCGCTGGCCTTGTCGATGTTTTCGATTTCGTCGTTGAGCCAGCGCAGCGAGCCATCGGCCTCGCGATTCTTGAGTTTGCGCAGCTCGTCGCTGACGAGCCAGACGCCTTTGCATTTCGGGCAGCCCTCGAAATCGAGGGAGAAAACGGTGTAGAGGCTGAGCGCGTTGCCGCATGCGGGGCAGCCGTCGCCCGTCGTTTGTTTCAGCGTAGCTCCCTTGATGGGGAGGACGTCCACGCGGAAATCGGTTTCGTCGCTCGCTTTTTGGACGCGCTTCGACCAATAGGGCACGTGCGTATTGTTGACGAAGTCGGAAAATCCTTTGCCCTTCACGGGCATGATTCTCGCCAGCGTTTGGTCGATCAGATTGAGCTCGCCGCCGTCGAGCCAGAAGCCGCCGCAGTTGCGGCAATAGTGCAGGAAGATATCGTCCGATTCGAGGAATTTTACTTTGTCCAAGGTGGAGTCGTCGCAGCGCGGGCATTTCTTTGGCTGCTGCTCGGGCAGGCTGTCCTTCTCGCTTTCGCAATACTCGATGCTGCCATCGACCGTGAATGCCATCTTGTCGAGTTCGCCCTTGTCGAGCCACAGGCTGCCGCATTTTTCGCACATGTCGTAGGAGATGCGATCTTTCTTAGTGACCACTTCGTTGTTGGTCATCTCCGTGCCGCAGTTCAGGCAATTCATCTCGGGCGTCTCCGTGAGGCTCTCGGTCGATCGTGAATCTCGATCTTAGCAGCGCAAGGACGATACGTGGGCCGCAATCCTCGTTCAAGCGGCTCAAGATAGCTTCCCAAAGAACGATGGGCAGACTAGAATCTCGCGCATTCATATTTCTGCACGATCCACTTCGAAGAAAGGCACGCGCGAGAAGGTGAGCTGATGCAGCAAGTAATTCGGGAGGGATTTCGAAAGAACAGCCCCCGCGCAACCCGGAAGCGGCGCGACCGGCGGCAGGGAACTGCCGCGGCGAGCGAAGCTGCTCATCGAGGCACGCGTGCGCCGGAGACTGGCTTTGGCGCAGGCGGGAATGCGAGCGACTCGACGCATCCGATCGCGAAGATACTTGGCGGGATCGACGCGGCGACGGCGGCGAATCTCTGGCAGGTGGCCGTGATTTGCGTGACGGCATGCCTGGCGCTTGGGCTGGTGCAGTTCGTCGGAAGCGAGCAAACGTTTCTGCATGTCTTTCCGCCGGGGCCGCGCGGATTCGATTCGTATTGGGTGCTGCGTTACAAGGCGTGGTGGGTCGCGGTGATCGTCGCGAGCTATCTGGCGCTGCCTGCGATGGTGATGGCCGCGATGCCGGGCAAGCGGCTGCGCGATTGCAATCTTGGATTCGAAGGATTCCGCCGGCACTTCTGGATTTACGTGGGGCTGTACGGCGCGGTGCTGCCGGTGATCTGGCTGGTTTCGCTCACGCCGGAGTTTTATACGTTTTATCCGATGTACCCGCAGGCGGGGCGGTCGTGGTTCGATCTGCTGTGCTGGGAAGGACTGTACGCGGGACAGTTCATCGCGCTGGAATTTTTCTTTCGCGGATTTCTGGTGGGAGGGCTCTCGCGTTTCATCGGCGCGCTGGCCGTGCCGGTCTGCGTGATGCCGTACCTGATGATCCATTTCACGAAGCCCTGGCCGGAGGCGGCGGGCTCGGTGGTGGCGGGATTCGTCCTCGGCTGGCTGGCGTGGAAGACGAAATCGATTTGGGGCGGCGTGTGCGTCCACTGCGCGGTGGCGTCAACAATGGATCTGCTAGCGCTGGCGCACAAAGGGCAGCTGCCGTGGCTGCACGGATAGCGCACAGTTGTCACACCAGCGCCAGTGTAGGGCACGTTCACAGAAAATGATTGCAGGGAAAGCGTTTGGAGGCGACAGACGAGCCTAGTTAGTTTTCGGTCCTGTGAATCGCCGGCGGAGTCGATGATAGCGCCACCTAAGCCTTTTGAGAAAGTATCTCCAGCGTACTGACAGTGGCTTTCCCTTTTGGACATTCGAAATACCCAACGCTGTGCTATCGAGATATCTCAGCACGACCTGCTGGTTCAGGTCTGAGGTTACCACCTCAAGCGAATACCCCGGCTCCATTGGAAACGGCAACGATTCCTCAAGCGCCGATAAGTCACGCGTAAAATCGAACTCGGGACATAGCGACTCTCCAGGTGGAATGATGTGCTCGTCCCACAGGTTAAAAGTCTCCACAAAAGTCTCTTCACCGCCCGCATGGCACGACAGTTTTATATCCAGGATCAACAACGGTTGGGTGCCAACATTCTTGATCTCGAAGTAACCCCGAGCATTATAGGATGCGTCGTTTTCCCAGTGAACCTTCAAGCGAGCGACCGGCTGAATCATAGCGTGGGTTTGACGGGCGATGGCTCTCGCCATCGAGTGAGTCGTGAAGGAGTACCAGGCAGTGATGAATACCAAAAAAACTGTTGCCCTAACGCCGTTGTCTGCTACGAGCCAACCCCAGAGTTTGTGGCCCTCGCCAAGAATATAGTGCATGTGGCATTCTCCACCTGACCGGGCCGAAATGCGCACGTCGTTTTCTTAGCGCACCACTCCCCACGTGTTTCGTGCCGAAACGAGCAGCTCACCGAGCTTCTCGGATCGGTGTTTGAACGTTTTCGCAGGTCTTAGGCCACGCATGGGCTCGTGTAACGTAGTGATATGTCGTACTTAGCGAGTTACACGGGCGCGTCAGCGCAGTGCTGCCATGCCTGCGATTTCGAGTGGATGCGAAAAGGTTGGAGGCGCGGGGCGGAATCGAACCGCCGATAAAGGTTTTGCAGACCTTTGCCTTACCACTTGGCGACCGCGCCGGATGCTCGGGAAGCAGCTACGATGAGATTCGATCATAGCATCGCGCCATCGGCGATTTCCAGAGGGTTGGAGGCGGCGCGTGTCGGAGATGAAGCGGCCCCGTGGCCGAAGCTCTGCCATACACCCGCAGCCGCATGGAATGAATCGATATCGCTTGCGGAGTGCGGAAGCTTGCTTCCGCCGCTTGTCGCCGGGGCTTGCCCTGGCGTGCTCCTCGGGCGCGCCACATTCATCCGTGCAATAGTGCGAGCCTTTCCACGCTCGCGAAAAAGCGCGCCGTGATATAGTAGCCGCCGGCCGGATCACACCTATTCGCGGCCTAAGACCCCTTCGGAACCACTAAGAACAACCCAGGCATATAGGCCAGATCGTTCTGGCGTCGTGGGGCGACGACCCTGAGTCGACCACGGAAAAAGGAGACGTGCATGAGGAAAATTCTGATTGCTGCGGTGGCTGTCGTGTGGCTGGCGGGCGGTGCGGCGATTCTGCGCGCCCAGGACCAAAGCAGTCCCATACCCAAAGTGCTGCTGATCGATCGCGAGATGGTGAAATTCGGCAAGGACGCGGGGCACGAAAAGAACGAGGCCGCTTTCGCAAGGGCCGCGGCTGCCGTCAAGTCGCCCGACCACTATCTGGCGGTGACGACGATGAGCGGGCCGAGCGAGGCGTGGTTCCTCGTGGGTTTCGATTCCTACGACGATTTGCAAAAGGCGAGCGAGTACGACGACCAGCCGAAGGCGCAAGCCTTGTTTGGGCCTCTTTTTGAAAAAGACGCCGACTTCGTGTCGGATTCAACCCAGATCATTGCGACGTACAACGAGAAGTGGAGCTACCAGCCCAACATGAACATCGCCGAGATGCGCTACTTCGAAATCGAGACGATTCAGCGGCGCGAGGGACACGACAAGGATTGGGAAGATCTGGTCGCGCTGTACCAAGCGGCCGCGGCGAAGGTCAATTTAGACGAGCACGATATTTTCTTCGAGGCGAGCTACGGCGCCCACGGCGGAACGGTTTATATCTTTACGCCGCGGAAATCGCTCGCCGAACTGGACACGGCGATGGCTAACAGCAAAGCGTTCCAGGACGCGCTCGGGCCGGACGGGCAAAAGAAGTGGGCGGAGCTGGAGGAGGCGGCGATCGCTTCCGACACCGCGACTCTGGTGCGGTTCAACCCTGAGATGAGCTACGCGCCGGAAGACTGGGTCAAGTCCGATCCCGACTTCTGGGCGCCGAAACACGCGATGGCTCCAAAGACGGCGGCAGCGCCGGCGCTGAAAAAGAAGGAATAGCGCGTCGCTCGCATGAAAAGGGGCGGGTTGAAACCCGCCCCTGCAAAACGCGACCGCAGCGGATTCTTCGTCCGCTGCGGCGGATTCGGGACGGCACGTCGCGCTTTGCCGCCGGCCGTTTCGTGAATTCAGCGGCGCGCAAATCGTGATTTGACACGAATGCGCTTTCCGCAGATAATGTGTCGTACGCCGACTCCTCCGGAGGAAATCGAGCACTTGCGGACCGGCCCGAAGTACATCTTTGTGACGGGCGGCGTAGTTTCCTCTCTTGGAAAAGGCGTAGCGGCGGCGTCCATTGGATGCCTGCTCGAAAGCCGCGGCCTGAAAGTCACCCTCCAGAAGTGCGATCCCTACCTGAACGTCGATCCTGGGACAATGTCGCCCTATCAGCATGGCGAAGTGTTTGTGACGGACGACGGCG
>Ga0335075_10019508_pt1 | contig 10023 bp, 11 predicted proteins | sample Lox_Sample_24_FD_206723 | JGI IMG/M metagenome (GOLD analysis project Ga0335075, IMG submission 206723) | Soil microbial communities from Loxahatchee National Wildlife Refuge, Florida, United States - Lox_Sample_2.4 | ecosystem: Environmental > Terrestrial > Soil > Wetlands | place: USA...
GATCGTCGCCCAGGTGCTCGGCGAGTCGCTGGCCATGGGCATCGCCGGCGCCGCCGCCGGGGCCGGCCTCGGGTTCGCCGGCGCGGCGATCATCACCGCGGTCGCGCCCAAACTGTCCGCCACGATCTCCCGGTCCTCCGCGGCGTTCTCGCAGGCGGCGGGCCAGGCGACCGGCCCAGGCGGCGTCGTGCCCACCTACAACCCAGCCAATGCGCCGCACGTGGTCGCCGTCCCGCTGCACCCGTCCATCACCCCCGGCGTGATCGTGCTGGCCGTGATCCTGGCCCTGGCCGGCGGGCTGCTCGCGGGAATGCTCGGCAGCTGGCAGATCGCCAAGCTCCGCCCGGCCGACGCCCTGGCCCGGGTGGCCTGACCTCGCCTGGCGGGCAAGCAGGCCGCCCGCCAGCCGCCACCTGCCCAGCGGCCACCTCACCCAGCCCCCGCGCAGAATCCCAGCCCCGCAGCTGGCACTCCCAGCGGTCTGCCCACTGATCCCGCAACCTTGGAGCACCTCCGCTGTGACCTTGCGTGATCGTCGCGACGGGCTCACGGTGTGGTGAGTCATCGTCGCTGGGGCCCGTCGCTGGCCCAGCCTTTCGGGTCTCAGCCGGATCCGGGAGGTGCCCGATGACCGCCACCACATCGTCCCCGTCCACCGTGATCGCCTTCGCCGAGCCAGTGTTCGCCAACGCCGAGCGGCTGGCGCTGGCGGGTTTCCTGGCCGGGTACACCGGCCTTACCCGCGAGGCCTACGCGCTGGACCTGCGCCAGTACGCGAGCTGGTGCCAGCAGCATCATGTCCGCCTGTTCGATGCCCGCCGCGCCGACATCGAGTCCTTTGCCCGCTCCTGGAAGCCAGGGGCCGGGCGCGGGCTACGGTGACGCGGCGCTGTGCACGATCGCCGGGTTCTACCGGTACGCGGTCGAGGAAGAGTTGCTGGATCACACCCCCGGCCCACGTCCGCCGGCCCCGGCTTGACTACGAGTCGCACGCCCACCGGCCTGGATCGCAACGAGCTCGGCGCCCTCCTCGTCGCCGCCGGGCTCGGCACGGCGGCCGAACACGCCCTGGTCTCCCTGCTCGCGCTGAACGGGCTGCGAGTATCGGAGGCAACCTGCGCTGACATCGAAGCCCTGGGCTGCGAACGCGGCCACCGCACGCTGGCCATCACCCGCAAGGGCGGCAAGGTCGTCACCATCCCGCTCGCGCCGCGCACCGCCCGGGCGATCGACCTGGCCATCGGCGAGCGCTGCGAAGGACCCATCTTCCTCGGTAGCGAAGGGCGACGGCTGGACCGCCACGGCGCCGGGCGGATCGTCCGCCGCGTAGCCCGCCATGCCGGGATCACCAGGAAGGCAGGACCCGACACGCTCCGGCACGCATTCATCACCGCAGCGCTGGACGCGGGTGTGCCGTTGCGCGACGTGCAGGAGGCTGCCTCACACGCCGACCCGAGGACGGCCATGAGATATGACCGGGCCAGGACCTCACTGGACCGGCACGCCACCTACGTCGTCGGCGGCGTTCATCGCCGGAGCCGCCCGGTAGAGCAGCCCAGGAACTAGCTAGCTCCGGCCGAAGGAGCGTGGCCGGAGCTAGCTGGCCATCGCACGCTCGACCAGGGCCCGATAGTCATCGACCAGCCCTGGCAGTAGCCGCAGGTGCACGATGGTGCCGTCACCGGCCGACACCAGGTCAACGACCTGGCAGACCGCGGCCGCGTCCTCATCGCCCGCCACAACCAGCGCGCCGGGAGTGATCTGAGCCGGGTCACGGGCCTCGTCCAGGAACGTCCACACAAACCCCGTCTGATCCTCGTCGTTGAGGTCAGCGGCGATGTCCACCCGGTACATCTCAGCCCTCCTCGCGCCAGACGCTGCTTCCACCGTACTGCGGGTTGGCCCGGGCAGGACCCAGCGCGGCCAGCAGCTCGCCAAGCTCCTGATCGTCGGCGCGGCGCAGCCGGACGGTGTAGTGCGGCAGCTGACCGGTGGCCAGCAGCTCAAACCCGCTCCCGCTCAGCTGGCCGGCCGTGGGCAGGTAGACCGTGCGGAAGGTGGCGAACCGACGTGACAGCAGGTCCTCCAGCGCAATCCCCAGTACCGCGAACACCGAGATGCCCAGCAACGGCAGGCCGTCCAGCGACCAAGCCCGGGCCGTGCGCATCGCGTGGCGGCGCAGCTTGTCCGGCGTGTCCCGGCCGGCGCGCACCACAATCGTCGTCCTGGGCAACGGCTGATCGCCGCGCAGCAGCTCCCGCTCTCAATCCTCTGCCCTGGCATGCGGTCAGGCTACTGACCGGCACCGTCAGTCTCAGGGCATGGCTCGCTCCCACAGCAGCTGCAAGACGTCGGCATCGCCAGTACCTGCACGGCGAAAGCGAAGGTCGGACTCCATGTTTGCCATGCTGACGCAAGCGATTGCATGCGGGCCAGAGGTTTACCAGCATCGCCCAAGCCTCAGCGCCCGCAGGAGGATCCTCAACCGGGCTGATCCTTGTGAGGCGTGCCGAGCTACTTTGCGTCCTCGTCCCGCTGATCGGTCACCGGCTCAGAGGGGCCGCTCATCGTCTCGCACCAGAGGATAAATGACATCATCGACTCATCGGCCACCCGGGTAGCACGGCCCGGCTGGACGCCGGGGTCGCCGAACGGTACGGCGCTGGTGGCACCGTTCGGCGGCGGGCGCCGCTGGTATTCCGCCTGGTGACTTTGCCGTGGCGTCGGCGACCGCGCTGGCTTAGGCGGGGGTTAGGTCTGCGCTTGCGGCCAGGGAGAGTGCGGCGGGCAGGTCTAGCGCTTGTCCCTCGGCGTGGCCGAGGGCGAAGTCTTGACCGTGCTCGTCGAGCAGTTTCAGAACCTGCTTGCGGAGGGCCTGCTCTTCTGAGTCTGGCGCGATGCCCGCCGCGTGCCGCGTGGCGTCAACGACGGCGAGGATTGCCGCTGCTCGTCGCTCGTCACCAGCGGCGGCGTCGGTGCTGGCCCAGAACGTGACTGTCCTCCCGGCCAGCGCCGGTCCGAGCCAGAACTGCCGCCGCGCGACCATCAGGTTCACGCAGGCCGGCACCACTCGCTCGTACTCCACGGGGCCGCCGGCATAGGGCAGGCCGCCTGCTGTCACTGAGCGCAGGAGATGGGTTTGGCCGGTGTCCTGGCCCGGTCCGGGCAAGAGGACGCAGGCGCGCGCGAGGCAATCAGGAACATAGTGCGTCGTGTCAGTGGTGATGCTCGCCCCCGTCGCTCGCATGCACTGCAGCACCGCTTCCAGGTACAGTGCAGTCGCCGAACCACTGCCGCTTGACCTCGACCCAGGCTGAGACTGCATGATCGCCGTCATCGACGAGCCGACATTCGACGTATTCGGCTTCCTCGGTGAGCCGGGGCACCCCGCCTCTATCGCAACCGTGACCGGACGCGGACGGCCTGCGCTCGCGATGATGTGGTTCCTGGCGGAGGACGACCGGCTGTGGTTCCACACGCCCGAGCCCAACGGCGTGCCGTCCCCGTTCCTGCGTGCTGCGCGCGAGCAACAAGACGTGGCGGTCATGGTGGCAACGTTCAACCCGCCCGCGGATGTCCGGCAGGTCCGCATGACGGGGACAGCCGAGCTCGGGGAACGGGACGACGAGCGGGTCCGCCGGATCTACCGGCGCTATGTGGATGCCTGGACGCCAAACTGGGAACAGCAGGCGACGTCGGCCACCTACCATCTGTGGTCGATGTCGCCGGACCGTGGTATGGCAGTAAGCTACCCCGGCCTGACCGACGGCCCTACCTTCCGGTGGTCGGAGCCGTCTGGATTGTTCAGCCTTAGAACCTGAAACTGACGCCGATCACGCTCCGCCCGGCGCAGTATTCTGCTCCATTACGGCAGCGCCGGCCGGCCCATGCGGACCGTCTGTCAGGTGGTGAGGTGAACACAACGTCGTCTGTCTTGCCGACCGGCCACTCGCAAGCGATCATTCCGGGATGAGAAATACGACCACTCGCCAGAAGGTGCAGGGTGATCAGCTACACCAAGAAAAGCCCAGGTGCATCCTGACGCCAACCTCGTCGAGGATCGCTTATCGATGGGCGAAAAGCGAGACCAAGTGGAGCATTTTCGTTAAAGCCAAGGCTGGAGCGCTGCCGGCGACGAGGCGGCCGAGGCAGTCAACGATGCATCCGCTCCGGGAGCACGTTCCATTACCCTCTTACTGGCTGCGCATGAACGGCTACGGGAGGCCCGGGCTCTGCGGATACGGATCGCCTCCCTAGCTGCGTCGGTTGTCGCCGCGGGCTCGATCGTCACAGCGACCCCGATTCACCGCGCTGTCGTGTACTGCGCTTACCGCTGAGAGGATGCCGGGGCGCGCCTTCGATCCACCACCTCGCCGAGTGCTTCACCGCGGGTGCCCGCGGCCATCGTCACGCTCGCCGGCTAGGTGAAACCTATCCCGACTTCGACCTCGGCTTGTTCATCGGACCAGACGACGAATGAAACGCCGGCTGGGACTACTCGAACCGGGCGTTAAGGCCGCTGCAGAGAAAGAGATCGACCGCATCCTCAACGGAGCGCGCTGACCGGCGCTGAGCCAACATTCACGCCGACAGCTGGGCTAATTAACCTGCGAAACTCGCTGACCGCCGGGCCGGTCGATCGACACCGTGTCCTGATCGAAAGCTGCCCTTGAAGAGCATTTCGAGCGCCACTCGCTCGGGTATCGGCCAACGTCGTTTCTTCTGCGCTAACGTTATACGTCAAACGTCAGGAGGGCGGAACGTGCACGTTCTACCAGTTGGCGCAGTCTGCTTCGGCGTCATTATCGGCTGGGTAACCTACCGGACTCTACGCAAGACAGATAAAGTCGCCATTTCGCACATAGCTTCTGTGGTCGGCGCCGTGGGCGGAGCCGCAGTCACCGGGCTCTTCAAAGGTAGTCTGTTCGGCTGGTACTGCATCGGCCTGGCAGCCGGCTTCTTCGTCTACCTCATACTCGGCACGACCGTCCTCAAGGACGTTCCCTGGCTCGGGGACGGCAGCTGATGTCCGCCTTAGAGATTGGCCTCATCGCCGCTGGCGGGGCAGTTGCCGTGTCGGCGATCACCTTTGTCGTTGCCGGCTGGGCCAACCACCGCCGAGACCCTCGGCTGACCTTGAAGCGCTCCCGGCCGAGATTGAGGCGAGGGCATCCGGCAGCCCGTTACGGCGCCACTCCACCAGGCGATCCGGCTGCCGGACCGCCTCCACCGCCGACATCAGCGCCACCACGACTGGATGCCCAACCGCCTCCACCGCTGACATCGGCGCCATCGCCACCAGGTGCTGCGGAGCCCGAGGACCTGTCGCCGCATGCGCCTGCCCAAGAGCCGCCGACACTCAGCCTGCCACCGGTATCGCCGGGCCAGGAACTGCCAGCAGGAAGCGGTGCACCACCGCCCGGCCCGGCGCAGTTCGCCCGACCGGCTCCTCCCTCGCCGTCACCCGAGCGGCCCGGCCCGCGGTACGCCAATGCCAGCCTCATTAATCCCGGGACCGGTGAGCCGTGGTCGCGCGACCAGGGCGTTCGGCCGCAGGCCTTGCTGCGCCTTGAGCTGGATATCGGGCCGCTGTCGCAGACCAGTCAAGTCTTTGAGCCGGTGCCGTTTCCTGATGACCGGCTTCCGTCTGGTGACCTCCAAATCGACGTGGCGGTCAGTAGTAGCACCTTCGGGGTCGGGCGCGACCCGGGTGAAGTGCCGACGGCCAGTGCTGCCGAGGATAGCTTCCTGCTGCCGGGAGACGGCAGCCCTGCCAGGGCACGAGATGGCGGCACCACGCTCACCTTCACCTTGCTCGCTCCAGCCGAGCCGGGCTTTGCTCAGGCCCGCATCACCTATTACTTCCGCGGTGCGGTGGTCCAGTCTCATCTGCTCTCAGCACAGATCGGCGGTGAGACCAGGACAGACGGGAGCGAGGGCGAGCTTTGGTCGATTGTCACCGACTACACCATCGCAGCTGACCTGGCGACTGCCTCGGCCATCCCAGACAGGCCCCGGATCGCTCTCATCCTCAATGGCAACGGCGCAGAGCATCAGATCTACCTGCGGACTCGTGGCACTGATTCGGCGAAGCCAGAATCGGCGGCAGCCAGCTTGCCGCCGGCGATCGGGCAAGCGACGCGAGACTTCCGGGAGGCGCTTGCCAGCCCTGCAGTCGCACCGACGGCCATGCAGCAAAGGCGGGCTCAGCTCATTACGGCGCTGCGCACGCTGGCGCCAATGGGCTGGGATATGTACTCGGCGCTGTTCAGTCTCATTTCGGACGTGCTGCTGGACCTTGGCGATGGCACCTCGTCAGTGGTCCTTCATGTGGCCAGGCCCGCCGGGGTCACCCTGAGCGTGCCATGGTCCTTCGTGTACACCATTCCGCTCTACCGGCCCATCGAGCAAGTGCCGCTCTGCCCGCTGATCGACAAGTGGGACGGTAAGAGCCCGCTGGTGTCCGGACACCCCCTCGCCTGCCCACAGTCGCAGGCGGTACCGCACACCAGCGATCTGCTCTGCCCGTTCGGCTTCCTGGGATACCGGTTCGACATCGAGCAGCTCAACAGCACAAAGCAACCCGTGGTGAGCATCAGCGCACCGCCCGGCAGCAGGGTGGTGGTCGCGGAGACCACGTATCAGGTGGACAAGAAGGCACTGCAAGACCACGTCACCGCTATCAGCACGGCTATCGCCCGCCTGAACGGCGTTGGAATCGACGAGGCCCAGGACAAGATCAAGCTCAAGCCGCTGATCAGCCGCGACTTGCCGCTGGTCTACTTCTTCTGCCATGGAGACCGGCCCGATCCAGACAGACCGGACACCTATCTCGGCATTGGCAACAACGAGTATGTCAGCCCCCAGGACCTGGTCGGCTGGATTAAGGAGGCCTTCTCCACTCGGCAGCTACGGCTGTGGAACCAGATCAAGCCCTTGGTCTTCATCAACGCCTGCCATTCAGCCGAGATCGACCCCCAAGCACTCTTCAACTACATCGACGTCTTCGTCGGCGGAGGTAACGCGGCCGGAGTGATCGGCACAGAAGTCAAGGTCAGCCAGCCACTGGCCATGGAATTCGCCTGCATCTTCTTCGACAAGCTGCTGGCGCCCGGTGGCACGGTGGCAGCGGCGCTCCGGCATGCCCGACTGGACTTCCTGGCTAAAGGCAACCTCTTCGGGCTCAATTACACGCCATACTGCTGGGCTGACCTGACGATCGCCCAATAGCGTCACCAGAACCAAGATCAGTTGTTGCCGTCGCGGTTGTCGCCAGGCCGATGCCGATGCCCGGTCCCATGCAGGTGCTCGCTTCCGGACGTGAGCCCGGGCTCCGAGGCACCTGGGTCCTGGGCCGGGCTTGCTGCCTGCCGCTCGGCGCGGACCACTCCGCGGTGAGGGGCGTGTCGGTCAGCGTCCCACAACGCTGGCCTGTCATCTCGCTGGCCTAGTGCGGGGATCTCAGCTGTCCGCCCGCTGACTGACTCAGGTTCCGCACTCTGGTCGTCCGCGGTGGCGCTTGCGCGCATCTTCTGCTGGTATCTGAACACCGAGAGCCCAAGACCGAATCCAACCAGGAAGAGCGCCCAGGGGATCGCGGCCAGAGCGGCAGCCGTGGGGCGCCGCGGGAGGCTTATGCCCGCCGAGTGCATGGCCTCTCCGACAGCGAGAGCGGCAAGCAAGATCACGATGGACAATGCGGCATAGCCTCGCATCAGCCACGGCGCTCCGCGCAGTGCCAGGGCAGCAACGCAGGCGATCACCAAGGCAGCGTCGAGGAGCACGGGATATAGCTTCGCGAGCGACGGGGAAACTCCGGCAGCCAATGCAATCTCATGGACGCCGGTATACGACAGCAGGAAGGCGGCCGCTGCAAGCAGCGCGGCTCCAGTTATCACACTGATAACGGCGGCTAAATGGAGGCGACTGTTGTATGCGGTGCGACCCGAGCCTCGCGCGCTGGATAGGTTACTCATGGGACTGAAGGTCCTCCTGCAATCGTTTCGAGCTTATCGCGAAGACCCGTGCGCATAAACCTCTTGTGGGCTTGGTCGACCGGGAATACGTTGATCCCGCGGGCTGTCCTGGAATGCGCGGGTCGACCGAACCGCACAATAGGACAAACCGTGAGCGCGCGGGCGAACGGACGGCGGCGGTCTCCGGCGCCCTACTGGCTGACGAATGTGAGGCTGCCGGGCAGGACGAATCGGGGGGATGGTGACGTGTGGGGCTGCAGTGAGCTGCGCCTGATTGGATCCGCTAGGCCGAGACGGTGGCCGCCGCGGCCAGCCGCGCGGTCCGCCGCTGCAGGTAGCAGCGATGGTCAGGGCAGGTCAATCGTGGCTCGGCCGGCAAGGTGAGCGGCGGTCGAGCATGGCTGCGGCAAACGAGAGACACGAGCAGGAACCGCTCGGCTTAGGACGTCACCGGCTCACTCCGCAGGCTATTGTCCGCATTCTCAGCCGGGTCGAGGCCCGGGCCGCGCAGGCTGGTGACGAGACCTTGATGAGCGCAGTGCAGGTGGCGCGCAGTGCCTTGGCCGAGTGGCAGAAAGGCGCCGACAGACTGCGACAACTGGAGGGCGAATACCAGGGGCAGGTCAGCCTTGAGTCCAGGGCGCGGGCCCGGCTGCGCGATGTCCTGGATCTGCTGGACAAACTTGTCGATCCCTCGAAGTCGAACTCTCAGCGAAGCGAGCCAGATCGGCCAACTGCTGATGGCCGGACATTATCTCGCCAATGCGAAATAATTCTGGAGCAGGCCAGCGGTATGGCCGTGCGAATGCTGGGGACCTTCGATCTCTCGATCGATGGACGGCCAGTGACCCAATGGCGCGGCCAACGGACCCGCTCGCTGATGCAGTTCCTGGCAACTCACCGTCTGCGCAGCGTATCGCGAGATGAACTTGTGGCCGCGGTGTGGCCGGATGTTGATGAGGACAGCGGCCGGCATCGCCTGCACCAGGGAATCTACGAGTTGCGGTGCACGCTACGTGCTGCCGATCCCCACTGCTCGCCGATCCTCTGCGTTGACGGCACATACGGCTTCGATAAGCAGGTGCCCATCTGGGTCGACGTCGAGGAATTCGACGATCTCGCCTCCATCGCGATGCGCAGCATGATGGAGGAGCGGCCTGACGAGGCAATCGAAGTGTCCAGGAAGGCTCTCGAGCTCTACCGCGGCGATTTCTTGAGCCAGGCCACCGACGCGGACTGGGCCACGCCCGAGCGCAACCGGCTTTGCGCCCGCTTCCTGCTGCTGAGCGTCAAGCTGGGCGAGTTGCTGACGCGCCGCGGCGACTACCGTGCAGCCCTGGCCGTGCTCGACCCGGTGCTCTCCGTAGAGCCGTGGAATGAGGACGCCACCATCCTGAAGATGCGCTGCTACGCAAAGGCTGGTGCCCAGTCGATGGCAACCACCGCGTACCGATCATGCGTCGAAGCGCTCTCCACCGAGTTCGGCATTGAGCCCGCCGCACGCACCGTCCGCGTCTACGAGCAAATCCGGTCCGCGGCGTCGGCAGAGGACGGTCACCGGCTTACTCAGGCTCCGGACCGAAGAGCACGCCGACTACCCTTGCGCCCACTGCCCGATGCAGCTCGTCCAGTCCAGTGACCCGCAGCCGCAACTCCACCTTGACGCTGTCATCGCTGACGCCGTTCAGGTCTCCAACCATCCGGGCCTCAATGATCTCTAGTGACACCAGCGAAGCCAGCACGTGCTGCACTGGCCCTGAGAGCGGCCCGGCGGATCCGACCCTGTCGAGCATCCACCTCACCCACGCCGTCGGCGCGCTGCCCACGACGACGGTCTCCTCGGCTGACTCCTCGTGGTACAGCCGGGTACGCGAGCGCACTTCGCCGGGCAACCCGGACCGGCTTTCGAAGAACACCGAAAACCCGGCATCCTGACGCCACCGGTCCGGTGCTTCGCGGGCCCCTGCCGCCGCGCGTGGCCGCGGGCCTTTCACTGGTCCGTCGCGCAGCATCAGACAGACCTCCCACCGGCAGTCGGTGCCGCGTA
>Ga0335075_10019509_pt1 | contig 10022 bp, 10 predicted proteins | sample Lox_Sample_24_FD_206723 | JGI IMG/M metagenome (GOLD analysis project Ga0335075, IMG submission 206723) | Soil microbial communities from Loxahatchee National Wildlife Refuge, Florida, United States - Lox_Sample_2.4 | ecosystem: Environmental > Terrestrial > Soil > Wetlands | place: USA...
CACCACACACTGATAGAGCTCGGCGTGGCGAGGCACGATCTCCGGCGCCCGGCGTGGCAGATAGAACTCTTTGAGCGCCTCGCCCCAGCGATAGTCCCTGAGCCGCTGGCGAAGCTCGTCATCAGGCATGTTCGATCCCTAGGTTGCGGCAGCCGGGGTGTCGGCCGTCTTGTGCACCAGGCGGAAGGCATTGACGCACACCGCAAGCCACCGCTCCAGCGACAGGTCGTGCGCGTTCTCTTGCGGCGCGAAACGATCGATGTGCCCCCGAAGCAGTCCCGGCATCAGCCGCTCCACGGTGCCCGGCGGATGCGCCGCGTCGGCCGTTGTCACGAACAGCAGCGTGTTCGCGGCGAACCGGTTCAGAGCCGCGTGCAGCGGCAGCATATCCTGCTCGCGCAGCGTTTCGTTACGTTTGTAGATAAAGATCTTCTCGCCCAGCCGCAGGTCCTCGAGCAGCTTGCGTCGCAACAGCCTGAGACGCGCGATCTGCTTCGCCATCAGCTCCGCCGCGTCGGTCTCGCCCTCATGCTGGAAAGTGTGAAACGTCAGCGCATAGCGGCTCGCGTGCAGCACGTATTCCGGCCGCTCGCCCTCGGAAATAGTAAGCTCCAGGTCCTCCGGCTCCGCCAGCCCCTCGAACTCGGCCGCCAGCCCGCGCAGCAGCGGCTCCACCTCGATGTTGGAGAAGCGCAGCAGCCCGAGCGGCTCGGCGCCGCAGCGCCGCTGCACAAGACCGAACTCGCAGTTGTCGCCCAGGCTTTCGAAACCCAGCATGAACTGCAACGCCGGGATGCCGACCAGTTGACCGATATCGGCGGCGACTACCCCCGCGCCGGTGTCCAGCCGGCGCAGCGACATGTCGCCGTTGATGCGGTACAGCCCGAGCCGCCGCACCGACAGCGCGAGCTGCCGATCGTCGGGGTTGCCGGTCAGATCGACCGGGCGGGCGGCATCTGGATGCTCAAAGCCGATCCGGATCGGCCCCTTGCCCTCCAGCAGATCGGCGGGAATCCGATACCCAAGCGTGCTCAGCCCGGGCAGCACCGAGCGTCCCACAACGGTCCCGCGCACCGATACCGCCAGCCGTTGCACCGGCAGCGCCGGTGGATGCACGAAGGGCGCCAGTTCCAGCTCGAGCAGGTAATTGCCCGCCCCAGGACATTCGAGCCACAGCTCGCTGCGCTCGCCGATCATCCACCGATAGCCGTCCTCGCCGCCCGACCAACCGGCACCGAGATAATTGCTATCGCCGCCGTGCCGGCCGAAACGCAGGCTCAGAACCAGTTCGCTCGACAACACGTCGCTCCTTGCTGCGCGGCGAGAGATAGCCCACTCCAAGCCACGGGCTCAACCTTTTGCCCGACGGAGCCGACTGCACGGTGGTGTGCGCTGGGATTCGACACCAGAGGACAGCGTGGATACGGCGCTCATGCCCCCTTCATGGTCTGCCACCCCATGGCCGGCTTTGTGCCTGGCCATGATGACGGAGCGGTGATTCGTCGCACTAGAAAGCAATCTCGGAGATCTCTGTCCCACTCGGCGACCTCTGTGTCGATTCCAAACCGACGCCTCAGACCTGCCCGATGACGGCCCGCGCCTTGTCGTGCACCAGCCGGTACGCATTGACGCACACCGCGAGCCAGCTTTCGAGCGACAGGTCGTGCGCATTCTGGGGCGGCGCGAAGCGATCGACCGCCCCCCTCAGCAGGCCGGGCATGAGCTGCTCGACCGTGCCCGGCGGGTGCTCGGCGTCGGCCGGCGTGACGAACAGCAGGGTATTCGCGGCGAACCGGTTCAGCGCCGCGTACAGGGGCAGCGCCTCCTGCTCGTTCAGCGCTTCGTTGCGCTTGCAGACGAAGATCTTCTCGCCCGTACGCAGCTCCTCCAGCAGCTTGCGCCGCAGCAGGGCCAGGCGTGCAATCTGCTGGTCCTTCAACACGGCCGCGTCGACCTCATTCTCGTACTTGAAGGTGTGGAAGGTCAGCGCATAGTGCTTCTGGTACATCACGTACTCGCGCCGCTCTCCCTCCGAAAGCGTAAGCTCGACGTTCTCACGGGTACCCAGCCCTGCGAATTCCAGCGTCAGGCCGCGCAGCAACGGCCCCAGCTCGATGTTAGAAAACCGCAACAGCCCAAGCGGCTCGGCGCCGCAGGCCCGCTGCACGAGGCCGAACTCGCAGTTGTCGCCCAGACTCTCGAAGCCCAGCATGAACTGCAACGCGGGAATGCCGACCAGGGCAGCGATCTCATCGACAGCCACCCCCGCGCCGCCCTCCAACCGGCGCTGCGACATATCGCCCCCGACCCGGTGAAGGCCGAGCCGCCGCACCGAAAGCGCGAGCCGACGGTCGTCGGCGTTGCCGGTCAGATCGACCGGACGGGCTGCGTCGGGATGCAGAAAACCGACGCGCACCGGCCCCTTGCCGGCCAGCAGCCGGGCCGGGATCCGAAAGCCCAGCGTATTCAATCCCGACACCAGGGAGCGCCCGATGACCGTGCCGCGCACCGCGACCGCCAGCCGCTGCGCCTCCAGCGCCGGCGGATGCACGAACGGCGACAGCTCCACCTCCAGCAGGTAATTGCCGGGGCCCGGGTCGTCGAGCCACACCTCGCTCCATTCGCCGGTCATCCAGCGGTAGCCGTCCTCGTCGCCGGACCAACCGAGGCCGAGATAATTGGCGTCGCCGCTATCCCGGCCGAAACGAAGGCCCAGCACCAGCTCGCTCGACAAAACATCGCTCCTTGTTGCGCCGCGAGGGATAACCCACTCGAAACCGCCGGCTCAACCTTTTGCCGGGAGGAGCTGAGCGCCGGTCAGCGAATTCGTCCCCAGCGCGGCGAGCCGCTGCTGCACCGTCTCGAACAGCTTGGCGTCCTCGGCGGAAATCCCGTTCAGGTAATCGAGCTCCTCGCGATTCAGCGCGCCCTGGCTGATGAATTTGCGGGATTCGTTGAGGCGCGTGGCACTCTCGATCCCCCAGGTCTCGCGCAGCCATCTGTTGTAGCGGCTGGTCTCGGTCACCTCGGCTCCGCTGGTTGCCAGCCGCTCCAGCACGGTCGCCGCGTCGCCGCCGCCCAGCCAGTGGCAAAGCGGGTTGGCGATCACGATCTCGCGGGTACGCAGCGTCTTGTGGCACACATGCTCGGCCAGGTCGGCCAACGGCCATTGCGGAATTTCATCGAGCCCGAGGTGAACCAGCCACTGCTGTGTGTCCAGGCTGGTCTTCCCGATTTCGAGGTCCTGGGCCATCCGCATCATCACGTAGTTGGCCTGCGATACCGCGATCTCGACCGGGTGGCGCATGATAGTGAACAGCCGGTCGATCGGGCGCGCCAGGCCACGCTCGAGATACCAGCTCAGCCGGATGTGGCCGCGGGCAAAGATGCTGTCGAATAGTGGCAGCGCCGGCACCAGATCGCGCAATGTGGCGAACAGCGCATCCTTGGACGTCCATTTCTCGTCCATCATGCGCTGGTCGATCGACGGGTAGCGGGTCATCAGGTGGTGCGACAGGTCGCTGCCGGCGCATTTCGGGATGTGAACGAACAACAGCCGCCGCTTCTCGGGAAAGGCGTGCAGCAGCAGGGTCAGGATCTCCTGCTGGAAGGCGGCCGACATCAGGCATTGATTCAGGTGATCGCGCGGCGCATAGGTGCTGTTGGCGAACTCGTCGCGACCGTCGGCGGCGCGCAGCGCGCCGAACACCGCGTAACGGATGTGCCGCGCCTGCTGGCTGCTGAAGTCCAGCCGGGCGAGCAGGTCCGACAGGCCATAGCTTCGGTCGTAGAACGGAAACAGGCGGAAGGTGTCCGGCGGCGTGCACGGCGTCGGCAGAGCGAGCATCTCGTCGGCCTCGGTCCGATTCCGGAGCGGTACGGGCGTGGTACCGTCGGCCGACAGCACCACCTCGCCTTCGTTCAGCGCGCGGCCGGTCGCGGTGAACCGGACCGAGACGCGATGTGTCGCCTCGCGCGCGAGCGGAGCCGGGAAGCGGAAGCGAAAGCCGTGCCGTCCGTCGCCCCACTGGCCGCTCTGTTTCAGGTCGGGGCGTGCCAGATCGCAAACGAGCTGGGCACGCTTGTACCCCTCGACGAAGATCGATATATCGACCGCCTCGTCCGGCCGATCCTTGTTACCCGCCCAGCCGGCGACTTCGCCGTGGGAAATGCGGTCAACGAATCCGGCCAGCATCATGCGGCCTCATCCCTCCAGGCTCTCGCACACCTGATACGCGATTGTGATATCCTTGTGAACGCTTTGTTGGGCCAGCCAACCGATCGCTGCTTTCGTACTCGACTTCCGGTGCGGAAATCGTCAGGTTGTGGCAGCGCAACATAGACACTGGCCCATGATGGCTCTGCACTGGCTTCCTCCCGTCCCGGACGATTGGCGCGTGCGCTTGCGTTCCCTCGACGCCGATCCTGCCGCCGATCCCGATCAGGTCTGGGCGGCGGCGGTCGCGCTGGCCCAGGCCGACCTGTCGTTCGTGCTGACCAACAACCTTGATCAGGCGCTGCGCCGCGCGCTCCCCGCGCGGCCGCCGGGCGTCGGCGCCCGGCCGGAGCGGCTGGCCCTGCTGGGCTCCGCCACCATGGGCCACCTGGTACCGGCGATCCGGGTCGGCGGCCTGCGGCGGGGACTCTGGATCGACACCTATGAGAACGAGTTTGGCCAGTACTGGCAGGAGCTGACCGATCCCGGCTCGGCCCTGCATGAGTTCCGGCCCAGCACGGTGCTTGTGGCACTCGACGCGCATCACGTGGCGGCCGGGATCGATGCCGGCCTGGAGGCCGAGGCGGCCACCGCGGCGCTCGACGAGGTCGCCGCCCGCCTGCGCGAGGTCTGGCGCCTGGCCCGCGAGGCGTTCGGCTGCAAGGTGATCCAGCAGACCGTGCTGCCTGTGCATCCTGCTGTGCTTGGATCGAACGAGCACCGGCTGGCCGGTTCGCGCGCCGCCTTCGTGACGCGGCTGAACGCGCTGCTCCGGCCGATGGCGGACGAGGCGGGCGTCGATCTGCTGGCGCTCGACGAGCGTGCCGCGCGTGACGGGCTGGCCGCATGGCACAACCCCACCTTCTGGCACCACGGCAAACAGGAGGTCACGCCGGCGGCGGCGCCGATGTACGGCGAGCTGGTGGCGCGCCTGCTTGCCGCCCAGCAGGGGCGGTCGGCCAAGTGCCTGGTGCTCGACCTCGACAACACGCTGTGGGGCGGGGTGGTCGGCGATGACGGGCTGGAGGGCATCGTGATCGGCCAAGGCAGCGCCGCCGGCGAGGCCTATCTGGCGTTCCAGCACTACTGCCGGGAACTGTCGCGGCGCGGGGTGATCCTGGCGTTGTGCTCGAAGAACGACGAGGCAAACGGGCTGGAGCCATTCGAGCGGCATCCGGAGATGGCGCTGAAGCGGAGCGACATCGCCGCCTTTGCCATCAACTGGCGCGACAAGCCGGCCAATATCCGCGCCATCGCCGCCGAGCTCAACATCGGCATCGACGCCCTGGTGTTCGTCGATGACAACCCGTTCGAGCGCAACCTGGTCCGCCAGGAGCTGCCGATGGTTGCCGTGCCGGAGGCGGGGGATGATCCGGTGGGGTTCATCGCCGCCATCTCCGACGCGGGCTATTTCGAGGCGCTCGCCGTGACCGACGAAGACCGCGAGCGCACCGCCCAGTATCACGGCAACCGCGCGCGCGAGGCGCTGCGCAGCTCGGCCACCGACCTCGAAGGCTATCTGCGCGGGCTGGAGATGCGGATGGTCTGGCGCCCGTTCGACCGCATCGGCCTTGCCCGCACGGTGCAGCTTATTAATAAGTCGAACCAGTTCAACCTGACGACACGCCGCTATACCGAGGCCGAAGTGCTGGCGGTGATGGACGATCCCGACGCGTTCGGCTTGCAGCTTCGGCTGATCGATCGGTTCGGCGACAACGGGGTGATTGCCATCGTGATCGGGCGCCGGGCAGGGGACCGCGACCTGATGATCGACACCTGGCTGATGAGCTGCCGGGTGCTGGGCCGGCAGGTGGAGGAAGCGACGCTCGAGCTGGTCGCCCGGCAGGCGAAGCTGCTGGGCGCCCGGCGGCTGATCGGCGAGTATATTCCGACCAAGAAGAACGGCATGGTGAAGGATCATTACGCGAAGCTGGGCTTCACGGTGATGGAAACAACGCCGGCGGGCGGCAGCCGGGCGGTGCTGGATCTGCATGGCTTCGTCCCGACGCCGAGCTTCATCCACATCGAGGAAGGCTGAGGCGATGGCGACCGAGCCCGAGATCTACCAGGCGCTGAGCGAGATCTTCCATGACGTGTTCATGCGGGAAGTGCCGCTGCATGCGGAGCTGACGGCGCGGGACGTGGCGGGCTGGGATTCGTTCAAGCAGATCGAGATCGTCATGGCGGTCGAGGAACGTTTCGCGATCCGGCTGACGACCCGCGAGTTGGACAGCCTGCAGTGTGTAGGCGACCTGGTACGGGTGGTGGCGACGAAACTGCCGCACTGACGGCACGCTTTGATTTGGTTCGCAACGACCGGCGGTTATTGGGATTGCTTGGCGAACGCCTCGGTCTGCGCGCGGGCCTGGTTCATGCCCTGGAGGATTGCGTCGGCATCAAGGATCGCCTGCTGGTGCTGCCAGCCGACCTGATCGACGAAGCCCTGCTCGGAACTGCTGGGCATGGAGCTGCACGCGCCCAGCCAGAGCACTGCGAGCAGAGCGACGATAAACCGCATCTCGGTATGGTCTCGGTTCAGGTTGGCGGAAGCTTGTAGCGCAACCCGCGGTGATTGCGCCAGCCCCAATTTTGCCATGATGCCCGACTCGGCCGGTCCCGTAATCCCGTGGTAAATCCGTAGGGCGGACGCCACTCCGCCACTCCTGATCGCCAACGGCGGACCGGCGTCCGCCCGACAGCTCTGTGGTCTACCTTAAATAAAGACTTGACCGCAGAGACACGGACCTCGCCGCGTCAACGACTTTTTAATCCCTCGAAGCCATTTTTGTACGCCGACAAGCCGCGAACAACGATGTCGAGATGTCGAAAGCGAACCGGCCGCCGGGGTTCCGTCAGCGTTATGGTGGCGATCATGGCGCCCAGCCTGATCGCCGTCGCCGCGTTGGTGCTCGACGGCGGGATGTGGCTGATCGAGAGCGCACGTCTGCAGATCGCCGCCGACGCCGCGGCGAACGGGGCCGGATACCTGTTGCTCGACAGCAGCCTGCAGAGCGAATCTGCATCGGCGCAGACATCGGCCTTCCAGTCGGTTGCCCTCGCCGAAGCGACCGGCGCGGCCGGCACGCTGATCGGCAATCTCACAACCCCGATCGGGATCAACGTCGCCTCGGGCTGGACCAGCGTCACGGTCACTCTGAGCAGCCAGGCAAACAGCTTTCTGGCCGGGGCGGTCGGGATGAGCGGGCCGACCTTGGTGGCCACCGCCACAGCGGGGCTCGCGCCGGTCTCGGCCTGCGTGCTCGCGCTCAACACCAGCGCCGCCGATGCGATCGATGTCAACAATATGGGCAGCGTCAAGGCGACCGGGTGCGGCATCGTTGCGGATTCGACTTCCAGCAGCGCAATCTACCTGAACAGCGGCACGATCAGCGGTCAGGAGATCGAGGCGGTCGGCGGATTCAGCAAATCGAACAGCGGCAGCAACACGGTATCGCCGACGAACCCGACCACGGGGGCGTCGGCGGTCGCCAATCCCTATGCCTCGCTCTCGCCGCCGGTCGCCGGCGCCTGCGATTACACGAATGCCAGTTTCACGGCCTGGCAGTCGACGCCGTACAGCTTCACGCAAGCGAAGAACGTGTTCTGCGGCAACACCACGATCGGCGGCAACAGCACGACGGACACCTTTGCTCCCGGCGTCTATTACGTGGTCAACGGCAATCTTGTCTTCAACAACGCAGACATCACCCAGGCGCAAGGGGTGACCTTCGTGCTGAGCGGCAGCAGCCCCGGCGCATTTCAATGGACCAACTACTCCAACACCTACCAACTGTCCGCGCCCACCAGCGGCGCGACGGCCGGGATTCTGGTCTGGCAGGAATGCCCGACCTCGGGCAGCGCGCCGGCCAACACGATGGCGGGCGGATCGACACTGCAGATATCCGGCGCCTTCTATGCCCCCTGCGGGGCATTGCAGATGAGTAACAATGCCCAGCTTACGACTGCGTCCGGAGGGTCGATGAGCGTCATCGTCAATACCATCTCCGCCGTGGGCTCGGCCGGGATCTCGGCGGCGAGCGACACCGGCGCGAGCGGCGGGGCCAGCCGCCCTCATCTGACACAATGAACCGGGGTGGCCAGTGCGGGTCGGTATCGGTCGAGGCAGCGTTGGCGCTCGGCGTGATCCTGGTGCCGTTGCTGCTCGGCGTCGTCGATCTCGGCGACGGCATCATCGTGCGCATGCGGCTGGACCGGGCAGTGCAGGCGGCCCTGTTCTACGCCTGGGGGACGCCGGGCCCGAGCACTTCGGCGGTGCAGTCGGCGGCCCAGTCCGGCTATGGCGCATCCAGCCCCGCCCTCACCGCGACCGCCGGCATAGCCTGCTATTGCATCGCCCCCACCGGGACGCGCCAGAGCGGCACGGCGGAATCCTGCTCCGGCACCTGTACCCCCGGCGAGACGCTGGGGACCTGGGTGACGATCGACGCAAGCACGTCGGTCAGCCTGCCGTTCCCGCTGCCAGGTTGGGGCTCGAGCCTCGCGCTCTCTTCCACCGCCACGGCACGCATTCAATGAGGCTGTTTCACCGGACATTGGACCGTAACGGCACCGCCGCGATCGAGTTCGCCGCAGTCGTACCGCTCGTGCTGCTGCTGCTGTGGGCATTGCTGGAGTCATATCGGCTGCTCGCCGCACAGCGCGCGCTCGAGTTCGCGGTGACCCGGGCGCTGCGCTATGCGTCGGTCAACAGCACTGTCGCCAGCGCCAACACGATCGAGGCGCAGGTGTCGAACACGGTCCAGTCGCTGCTGGGCACGAGCACGGTCAACGTGGCCGTCACTTTCACCCCGGCCTATGCGCCCGGCGACGCGGTCAGCATCGACGCCACCTACACCTGGACGCCGCTGATCCTGCCGGCCGACTTTGCCTCGACGCAGCTCTCCAGCGTCGGGACCATCACGGTGCAAAACTGACATTCCGGCATGGTCTGGCGATGCGTCGGTGCGCTGTGGCTGTGGTTGCTGGTGGGCGGGGCGGCCGCGGCACAGTCGCCGGGCTTGGACTGCGAGCGGGCCGGGGCGGCGGCGGAGCGTGCGGCAGGGTTGCCGAGCGGGCTTCTGCTGGCGATTGGCAAGGTCGAGAGCGGGCGGTTCGATGCGTTTTCGGAACGCCGTGAGCCGTGGCCGTGGGCTGTCGATATGGGCGGGACGCCGCTGTTCTTTGCCGATGCCGCGGATGCGGAGGCGGCCGTGCGGGGCGCCGCGGCGAATGGTGTTCTCGCGGATGTAGGGTGCTTTCAGATCAGCTTGCTGTACCATCCGCATGCATTCGCCTCGCTCGCTGAGGCGTTCGATCCTGGGGCCAATGCGCGGTACGCCGCAGGGTTTCTGAGCGAGCTCTATGGCCGCACCGGTTCGTGGCCGGCGGCAGTGGCGCTGTATCATTCGGCGACGCCCGAGCTGGGCGAGCCCTACGCGGCGCGCGTGCTGGCGGCCTGGCGGGCGGGCGGCGCGCCGGTGATGCCGACGGTCGCTGTGGTGGCTAGGGTGCGAATCATTACGCCTGGCCCGCCTGGTTCCGGGCGGTATGTTGTGACCTTGGCCTCGGTGCCGTTGCCGCGGGTGGTCGTTGGGCTGCCGGTGGGGCTTCGGTAAGCAGGGTTCACACGGAGCGCAGGGGCAGGAATTGGCACGCTCGGCGGCGAGCATCGCCTGTCGAATACCATCCGCCCTTCACGCTGACTTTCGGACCGCCGTAGGGCGTGTGTGGACGGCCCCCTTGGTGCAAGGGAGGTGGCGAGAGAATTTCTGATGCGGTGCGATTGCGGTCGTGTGTCCGGCCTGTG
>Ga0335075_10019511_pt1 | contig 10021 bp, 7 predicted proteins | sample Lox_Sample_24_FD_206723 | JGI IMG/M metagenome (GOLD analysis project Ga0335075, IMG submission 206723) | Soil microbial communities from Loxahatchee National Wildlife Refuge, Florida, United States - Lox_Sample_2.4 | ecosystem: Environmental > Terrestrial > Soil > Wetlands | place: USA: Florida...
GGCAGTAGTCCTCGATCCCGGCGGGCCGGCCGCGACGCGGCTGGCCGGCGGCATAGCGGCCTTCGAGTTCGGCCAGCTGAGCAGCACGGGAGGCCCGTTCCCGGTCCAGCTTCCGCCGGGCCAGTTCCACCTCGGTCCCGGCCAGCGGGCGGCCGGGCCGCGGTATCCCGGTCACGGCGTCCAGGTACTCGGCCGCCTGCTGCCGCCGCGCGGCCTCGGCGGCCTGCCGCTGCGCCTCGGCGGCTTCCCGCTCGTCGCGCATCGAGCGCAGCGCGGCGGCGATCCGCTCCTGCCGCGACCGCGGCGACCAGGCATCCCCGGGCACCTCATCGCCGCGGTTCCCCGGCCCGAACAGGCCGTCTTCCTCAGCGTCGGCCGCCGCGTGCGCGGCAACGGTCTCCTCCGCCAGCTTGCGCAGCCGGTCCTCGGTCCGGTTCGCCGACTTCGACGCCGACGCAGCGACCTTCGTGCCATCCAGCGCCACCACACCCAGCTTCCCCATGCCCAGCCGCGCGCACAGGCCCAGCACCTCGGCGAAGAACACGGCCGCCGCACCGGCGAACTCGCCGCGGAACCGGGCGATCGTGGTGTGGTCGGGCAGGTTCCCGCCGCAGATCACCCGGAACGCCACATCGGTCTGGCACAGCTGCTCGATCCGCCGCGAGCTAGTGACCTGATGCGCGTACGCCCACGTCAGCACCGTCACCAGCATGTCCGGGTCATAGCCGGCCGCGCCCGCGCCGCCGAGCCTGCGCCGGTCATGGAACACGCGGGTATCCATCTGCTCCACCGCCCGGATCACCAGCCACACCGGATGACCATCCGGCAGCCAGTCCCGCATGCTCGGCGGGAACAAGAACACCTGATCACGCTCGACCCGACGGTACCCCTTCGCCATAAACTAATCATCCCAGACGATCATGAACCAGGATGAAAGGCGCGCCGCACCGGCGATTCTGCAACAGCCCGCATAGCGACACCTCGGTCACATCCATGGGTGAAGATCGTCAGGCGGTGTGAGTTTGACTAGCTTCCTCTAGGCCGAGCTCCTCGACCGAGGTCGCGCGCATCTTGAACTTCTGCACCTTGCCGGTAACGGTCATCGGGAACTGATCGGTGAATCGCACGTACCGCGGAACCTTATAGTGCGCGATCTTGCCAACGCAGAACTCGCGGACCTGCTCGGCAGTCAGCTCGCTGCCGGGGCGCAGCTTCACCCAGGCGCATAGTTCCTCGCCGTACCTCAGGTCGGGAACCCCGACGACCTGAACATCCTCGATATCCGGGTGGGCGTAGAGGAACTCCTCGACCTCGCGCGGGTAGACGTTTTCGCCGCCGCGGATGACCATGTCCTTGATCCGTCCGACAATGTTCAGGTAACCAGCCTCGTCCATCACCGCCAGGTCACCGGTGTGCATCCAGCGGGCCGCGTCGATGGCCTCGGCCGTCTTGGCTGGCTCGTTCCAGTAGCCGAGCATCACCGAGTAGCCGCGGGTGCAGAGCTCGCCGTTGCTGCCGCGCGGCACTACCAGGCCGGTCTCCGGGTCGATCACCTTGACCTCGAGATGCGGATGAACCCGGCCGACCGTGGAGACGCGCCGTTCCACTTCGTCATCGGCGGTGGTCTGGGTCGAGACCGGCGAGGTCTCGGTCATCCCGTAGCAGATCGTCACTTCCGTCATGTGCATTTCGCTGATCACCCGCTTCATCACCTCGACCGGGCAGGGCGAGCCGGCCATGATTCCGGTGCGCAGGCTCGACAAGTCGTAGCTCGCGAAATCGGCGAGCGCCAGCTCAGCGATGAACATGGTCGGCACCCCGTAGAGCGAAGTGCACCTCTCTGCCTGCACGGCCGCAAGAGTCGCGGCCGGGTCGAATCCGGGAGCCGGGATCACTATGCAGGCGCCGTGGGTGGTGCACCCCAGGTTGCCCATCACCATGCCGAAGCAGTGGTAGAAGGGCACTGGAACGCAGACGCGGTCGTGCTCGGTGTAGTTACAGCCCTCGCCCACGAAGTACGCGTTATTCAGGATGTTGTGGTGCGACAGCGTCGCGCCCTTCGGGAATCCGGTGGTGCCGCTGGTGTACTGGATGTTGATCGGGTCATCGAAGGCAAGCGTGGCCGACCGCGCCGCGAGCGCTTCCCGGTTGGCCGCTGCCCCGGCGTCAAGCAGCCTGTCCCAGTCCGCAGTGCCGAGGTAGGTCACCCGCTCGAGCGAGTCGAGGCTGCCGCGCACCTCCTCGATCATGCTGCGGTAATCGCTGGTCTTGAAGCTCTGTGCGCTGACCAGGAGCTTGGTACCGGACTGCCGGAGCACGTAGGCCAGTTCGTGACTCCGGTATGCCGGATTGATGTTCACCAGGATCGCGCCGATCTTCGCGGTCGCGTACTGAAGCACAATCCACTCGGCGCAGTTCGGCGCCCAGATGCCGACCCGGTCGCCGGCGTTGATGCCGAGCGCCAGCAGGCCGACGCCAACCGTGTCTGTGTCAGCGTCCAGCTGGGCGTAGGTCCACCGTCGGCCCGTCGGGACGTCCACCAGCGCCTCACGGGTCGGATACGTCACCGCGATCCGGCGCAGGTTGTCGCCGATAGTCTCGCCGAGCAGCGGGTTTGATGACGCGCCGTTGCTGTAGGAGAGCTGGGCTAGGGGAGTTACCTCAGACATGAGCGGCCTTCCGGGTGACGAGTAGATCAATACTCCATGTTCTGGCGCATGGTGGGAAGCCGGCCGCACGCTGCCTCCGGGCCACGGGGCGCTGCTAGCCATGAAACCGCTGGGAGATGCGCTAAGAGCCGGACAGGTCTAGTCTCGAAATCCAGGCTCTTATTGCTTTCGGAGCGGCGCGATGGATAGTTGGATTATCTGGCTGATCATCGCGGCCGTGCTTGGCGCCGCCGAGATCATGACTACCACGCTCGCTTTCGGACTCGTGGGCATCGCGGCCCTCATCGCGGCGGGCGCCGGGTTCCTTGGCGCGCCTGCGGCTCTGCAGTTCGGCGCCTTCGTGGCCGCTTCTGCGGTCGGGCTGGGAGTGGCCCGCCCGTTCGCCCTCCGTCACATCAGGCATCCGCCGCTGCTGCGCACCGGTACGGCGGCGCTCGTCGGCCGGCCTGCCATCGTGCTCGAGGAAGTTGGCCCGCACGGCGGCCGGGTCCGGATCGGCGGCGAGGTCTGGTCCGCGCGTTCCTATGACGAAACCCTGGTCATTCCGGCCGGAAAGACCGTTGACGTCATGCATATCGAGGGCGCAACAGCGCTCGTTTATCCCCGGGAGTAAGAATGGGCGATCTTCCAGGAATCGTGGCCGGTGTCATCGCGCTGCTGGTCGTGCTGGTGATTCTCCGCTCGGTCCGCATCGTGCCGCAGGCGCGGGCCCGCAACGTGGAGCGTCTCGGCCGGTACACCAAGACGCTCGAGCCGGGGATGAACATGATCATGCCGTTCATCGACCGCGTGAAGCCGCTCATCGACCTTCGCGAGCAGGTCGTCTCCTTCCTGGGCCAGCCAGTGATTACGGAGGACAACCTGGTCGTAAAGATCGACACTGTGCTGTTCTTCCAGGTGACAGATCCGCGGGCGGCCGATTACGAGATCGTCAACTACATCCAGGCAATCGAGCAGCTCACCGCGACAATGCTGCGCAGTGTGATCGGGTCCATGGACCTCGAGGTCACGCTGACGTCCCGCGACAAGATCAACACGATGTTGCGCGGCGTGCTCGACGACGCCTCCGGCAAGTGGGGGATCCGCGTCACAAGGGTCGAGATCAAGGCAATCGATCCGCCTAAGAGCGTGATCGACGCGATGGAAAAGCAGATGCGGGCTGAGCGGGAGAAGCGCGCGGCGATCCTCACGGCCGAAGGCCTGCGGCAGGCGCAGATTCTGACGGCTGACGGTGACAAGCAGGGAACGGTGCTGCGGGCCGAGGGTGAAAAGCAAAGCGCGATCCTGAAGGCCGAAGGCCAGGCGCAGGCGATCTCGTCGGTGTTCCAGTCGATCCACACCAACGACCCCGATCCGAAACTGCTCGCTTATCAGTACCTGCAGACGCTGCCGCAGATTGCCCAGGGGCCAGGCAACACTATGTGGATGATTCCGAGCGAGCTGACCAGCGCGCTGAAGGCGCTGAGCAGTGCGTTCGACGGCGGCACTGCGGCGGCCGATACGCCGAGCTCGGCACCTTCCGCGCAGGAGGCCGCCGGAGCGAGCGGCCCTAGTCCTGCACTGACGGCCGGATCTGAGGAGAGTGCCGCGGACGCCGCTCTGGCCGAGGTCGTACTCAATGAGGCCGCGCTGGCAGGGAACGCGGTTCCCGAGCAGCCTCAGGCTGCGCTAGCGGCCGCCATGGCTGCCGTCCCCGAACCGCCGGCGCCACCCGAGGTCCCGCTGCCCGAGGCCTTGCTGAGGCCGGACGCGGTGCAGGAGGACCCGAGTGCCGCCAACGGTGCCGCGGCGGGTCCGGCCTAGAGCGTCGGGTCGCTTCGCCTAGCCGGTAGCGGCCGGCTAGAGCTTGATGGCCAGGCCGAGAGTGAGCAGGGCGCCGTAGGCGAGTTCAAGCCGGCCGGTCTGGCCCAGCGCGTAGATGAGGCTGCGCCCGGTGGCCCCGTCGCGCACCTGGCGGACCGGGGCGAACGCGAGAGGCAGCGCGGCGAGCGCAAGCAGGCTCAGCGGACGGGCCACGGCCAGCACCACGGCTACGCAGAACGGCACGAGCACGCAGCCCACATACAGGGTCCGGGTCCGCTGGTCGCCGAGCACGACTGCCAGCGTGCGCTTCCCTGTCTGGCTATCGGTCGGGATGTCACGCAGGTTGTTGATCACCAGCAGGGCGCAGGCCAGCAGGCCAATCGCGGCGGCGGCAGCCCATGGCAGCCAGGTCAGGGTACGCATCTGCACGTAAGCCGTTCCGGCCACCGCGGCTAGTCCGAAGAACACGAACACTGCCAGCTCGCCGAGCCCGCGATACCCGTAGGGCCTGCTGCCGCCGGTGTAGAACCAGGCCGCAGCCACTGCCGCGACGCCCAGCAGCACGAGCCACCACGAGCTGACTGCAGCCAGGACCAGCCCCGCGGCGCAGGCGACGGCGAAGGATGCGGCCGCCGCTGCCAGCACCTGCTTCGGCGGTACGAGGCCGGAGCCGACCAGCCGGACCGGGCCGACCCGGTCAGCATCGGTGCCCCGGATGCCGTCGCTGTAATCGTTGGCATAGTTGACCCCGATCTGCAGGGCCAGCGCGACGACCAGCGCGAGTACGGCGCGCCACAGAGAGAACTTGCCGTAGCCGAAGGCCACGCCGGAGCCGACGACGACCGGCACGACGGCAGCGGGCAGGGTCCGGGGTCGGGCTCCCGCCGCCCAGGTACGCAGATCGGCCACTTTTATACCCAGTCCTTACCGTGTCGAGGCCTGTCACAGACTAGTAGGCGGCTCGCGCTGACCCGCGCCTAGCCGGCTTGGCCAGGCGTAAGGCCGACTGGCTAAGGCCGGTTACAGGCCGGCCGGGTGCCACCCGGTCGGGCGGGCAGACGGATGCCTAAGGTAACGGCAGCACGCGCTCCGCGGCGGCGAAGATTTCGCCGGCCTCCTCCCAGCCGAGCGGGCCGGCTGGGCGCTTCCGCTTCCGGGTGGAGAAGTAGCGAAGCAGTGCGCGGCCTGCGAAGACGTCGACGCCGCGCATAGTAGCCACTGCCCACGGAATGGTCGGGCCGTAGATCACCATCGCGGGCCGGACCGTGACCTCACGGCCTAGCTCCGTGCTCAGCAGCCGGGCCGCCTGGGCGGCCTCCCATCGCGCGTGAGCCAGCCGGTCCTTCTGGCTGAACGGGCCGTGGTAGAGCACCGGCCCGGCAGCCGAGTCGCTGGCGACTGTCCGCACCGGCAGGCGCCGATCCCATCGCTCCGAGTCGAGCGCGTACACGCCGCCCGGGCCGATCACCAGGTGATCAATGACTGAGTCGGAGCCGGGGATGGTGCGGGTATGCAGCGCGAGGTAGCCGAAGACCCGGACCACAAGCAGCCTTCGCTTCGTCCGCCGCTGGGCAGAGGAGACCCTGGCCGCTGCCGGGATCAGTGCCATAGTCCTGGCGTGGTAGAACGTGTCGACGATCGCCACCAGCGCAGCGAATGTCAGGCCGAGCCGCCAGCCCTGCCAGAACATGACCGGCAGGAAGACGACGAGCGAGATGATCGCCCGCCGAATCCAGATGGGCACGCGCGGATCGGCGGCAAGTCCGGCCAGGATCGCACGGGCAGGAACAGTAACGCTCTGCCCCTCGACCGGGGCCGCTGGCCCGGTCGGTGTCGGCTCAGGCCCGGTCTCCCGGTCCATGTGTCACAGCGTAACGAAGCGATTACCGACTGGCCACGGCGGTCGGCTTCTCCGCGGTGCCACGCGCTGTGAACGTGAAATGACGGTTCAATACAACGGCCGGCAACGCTTGGCCGAACCGAACCGGTGGTCTACTGTTCGGTACCGTGACCCAGATTCATGACCTCACTGTGATCGAGCAGGCAGCCGCGATCCGGACGGGCGAGATCTCCGCCGCCGAGATCACCGAGCACTACCTGGACCGCATCGACAAGCTGAATGACCAGGTGGGCGCCTTCTATACGGTGACTGACGAGCTGGCGCGCGAGCAGGCCGCGGTCGCGGACAAGGCGGTCTCGGCTAGCCGCGAGGATGGCGGCGAGCTGCCACCACTGACCGGCGTGCCAATCCCGATCAAGGACCTGAACATGGTCGCGGGCGTCAGGCTGACCTACGGCAGCGCCATCCTCGCTGACAACGTGGCGACCGAAGACGACTACGTGGTCGAGCACCTGCGCTCGGCCGGAATCGTGATCACGGGCAAGACCGCGACGCCGGAGTTCGGCTTGCCGTGTTACACCGAGACCAGGATCGGACCGCCGGCCCGCACTCCGTGGGACCTTAGCCGGTCAGCCGGCGGGTCCAGCGGTGGTGCTGCCGCCGCGGTCGCCGCAGGGCTCGCCCCAGCCGCCCAGGGGAGCGACGGCGGCGGCTCGATCCGGATCCCGTCGAGCGTGTGCGGCCTGTTCGGGATCAAGCCGACCCGCGGCCGGATCTCCCAGGGCCCGATGATGCCGGACCTGACCGGCCTGTCAACCGACGGTCCGCTGGCCCGCACCGTGGCCGATGCTGCCCTGCTGCTGGACGCGATGACCGGCAACCACCCCGGCGACATGTACACCCTCCCGCCGCTGCCGGCCGGCGAGTCGTTCCTCGGCTACGCCTCGAGGGAGCCGGGCAAGCTGCGCATCGCCCGGTCACTCACCACCGTGGTGCCAGGCGCGGAGGTTCATCCGGACTGCGTGGCTGCCTACGAGGATGCCAGCGCCCTGCTCTCGGCGCTCGGGCACGACGTCGAGGACGTGGACCTGCCGTTCAGCGAGGAGGCAGTGCCGTCCTTCCTGGCGCTGTGGTTCGCGATGGCGACGCTGGCGCCGATCCCGCCGGAGCTCGAAGGCGAGCTGCTGCCGCTGACCCGCTACCTGCGCGGCAAGGGCATGGAACTGTCCGCTGCCGACCTGCTCTTCCACCAGGCTGTGCTGCAGGGCGCAGTCCGCCCGGCCATGACAGCCCTCGACGCCTACGACGCGATCCTTACTCCCACCGTGGCGCTACCGCCGCGGCCGGTGGGCTGGTTCGACGAGGTCGAGCCGGCCGAGAACTTCACCCGGCAGACGGTGTTCACGCCGTGGACCGCCCTGTACAACCTCTCTGGCCAGCCGGCCGTGAACGTGCCGCTGCACTGGAGCGCGGACGGGCTGCCGATCGGGATCATGCTGGCCGGCCGGATGGGCGACGAGGCCACGCTCATCTCATTGTCGGCCCAGCTCGAGGGTGCCAGGCCCTGGAAGGACAAGCACCCGCCCATCTGGTGAGCTAGCGGCCGACGACCGGCCCTGAGTTCCTGGCGCTAATCCGGGCAGTACTCCTGCCTCATTCGAGCGTCGTAGCCGCATCCCCTACAGGGGCAAAGGTCACTGGCCGCCAGGCCGATAGATCCCGCGGGCTGCGTCCAGGTGGCAGGCCGCGGGGGGACGTTCAGCCCCTGCATCCAGGCCGCCGCCGCCGCAGGCTGGTAGCGATCGAAGGAGGCGCGTCATGCGTGTTCTCGTTACCTACGGATCAAAGCGCGGCGGCACCGAGGGCCTTGCCCACATGGTCGCAGCCGGGCTCCGCGAATGCGGGCTGACCGTCGAGGTGCTCCCGCCCGCCAAGGCCGGCGACATATCTGGCTACGACGCCGTCGTGGTCGGCGGCGCTCTGTACGCGTTCCGCTGGCACAGGGCCGCCAGGAGATTCGTGCGGAAGCACATTGTGGCGCTCCGCCAGCGCCCAACGTACTTCTTCTCCAGCGGCCCGCTCGATGACTCGGCGGCCACTGCGGACATACCACCGGTCCCCGGGGTCAGGTCGCTGATGGACCGGATTGGTGCCCGCAGCCACGTGACGTTCGGCGGGCGCTTGTCCGTGCATGCCAGGGGAGTCCCGGCCAGCGCGATGGCAACGAAGATGGCAGGAGACTGGCGCGACCCTGTTCAGGTGCGGGCGTGGGCGCTGCAGATCGGCCGGCAGCTGCAAGGGGAAACGACGGCATCCAGCGCCGCCTAGCCCCATAGCGCAATTCCCGCTCGGGCCGGGCCGGTCGTCAGGCGTAGAGCGTAGGGTCGTCGGCATGAAGCTGCGGCGCCGCGCTGCGGGTCTGGCCGTGCCGATCGCGCTGCTGCTACCGGCAGCGCTGCTAGCAGCATGCTCCGGCGGACAGAGCCCGCAGGACGTTGCGCAGGCGTACCTGACTGCGTGGGGGCACCGGGACTGGTCCGCACTGCGCGCGCTGGTAGCCAGCCCGCCGGCCGACTTCACCTCGGTTAACGCTGCCGCCCTGACGGATCTCGGCGCCAGGCAGGTCAGCTTCGATCCCGGCCGGATCGCGACGAACGGCGGTTCGGCCAGCGAGCGAGTGACCGAGCACGTCACGATCGCCGGCGTCGGCACCCTTGAGTGGAAGACCCGGCTTCACCTCACCAACGCGTCCGGAACCTGGCTGGTCGACTGGTCATCGGCCACGATCGCGCCGCAGCTCACCAAGCCAGGCGACCGGCTGTCGCTGCAGATCACCTGGGCGCCGCGAGCGCAGATTCTCGGGACCGGCGGCACGCCGCTGACCACCCAGGCTCCGATGGTGACCGTCGGCGTCGAGGGGCAGCGGATCAAGAAGCAGGCCGTTGTGCGCGCCGCGCTGGTGGCCGCTGGCGCGACCAAGCAGGCCGCCGACTCGGCACTGACCGCCGCAAAAGCCGAGCCGACCTGGTTCGAGCCGGTATTCACGGTCAGCTGGCGCAGGTACCAGCAGCTCGCGCCGAAGATCTACCCGATCCCGGGCACGGTGTTTCAGACCATCCACGAGCGCACGCCGATTTCGCCCGGCCTGGCTTACCTAGTCGGCTCGGTCGGCCCGGTCACGGCCCAGCAGCTGCAGGCACTCGGGCCGCCCTACACAGCGCAGAGCGTCGTCGGCCAGACCGGGCTCGAGCTCGCCTATCAGAAGCAGCTCGCCGGTCAGGCCGGCGCGACCGTCACGGCAGTGAACGCGGCTGGCGGCACCGTCGGCTCGGTCGCCACGCTCCGCCCGAGGGCGGGCACGCCGGTGCGCACGAGCATCGACCCGGTCGTTCAGGCAGCCGCCGAGAAAGCCCTGGACGGCACGCACAAAAGCGCCGGGCTGATCGCGGTTAACGCGGCTACTGGCCAGGTTCTGGCGTCGGTGAGCGTACCGGGATCGAGCGGATTCAACCTGGCTCTGGACGGCGCGTTCCCGCCGGGGTCGTCCTTTAAGGTGCTGACCAGCACCGCGCTGCTCGAACACGGACTGACGCCGTCGTCGGCCGCAAGCTGCCCGTCGCAGATAACCGTCGATGGCGAGGTGTTCCACAACGCAGAGGGCACGGCTCCGATCAGCGACCTGCTGCATGCGTTCGCCGAGTCGTGCAAC
>Ga0335075_10019512_pt1 | contig 10021 bp, 14 predicted proteins | sample Lox_Sample_24_FD_206723 | JGI IMG/M metagenome (GOLD analysis project Ga0335075, IMG submission 206723) | Soil microbial communities from Loxahatchee National Wildlife Refuge, Florida, United States - Lox_Sample_2.4 | ecosystem: Environmental > Terrestrial > Soil > Wetlands | place: USA...
CCAGCTCGACAAGCTGGGGGTCACTGGTTCGAGCCCAGTACCGCCCATGAGAAAAGGCCTGCATAGCGGGCCTTTTTGTTTTTTGGCAGGCGTCCGAGCTTTAGCCAGTGCGTAGTTGGTGCCTGAGATTCCACCTTGGATCAGTAAAGGAGCTTGATGATCGTTGTCACTACTCCGACCGGACAGGTCGGCAGCCAAGTCGTCGCCCGCCTGCTCGCCGCGGCGGTGCCTGTTCGGGTCATCGTTCGTGATGCCGCCAGACTCGGTACGCGGGTGCGAGCCGGCGTCGAGGTGGTCGAGGGTTCCCACGGCGATCCGGCGGTGCTTGATCAGGCATTGGCGGGAGCGGCGGCGCTGTTTTGGCTTGTGCCCCCCGACCCGCGGGCGTCGAGCGCCGAGGCGCATTACCTTGCGTTCGCCCGGGCGGGTGCCGAGGCGGTCGACCGGAACCGCGTCGGCCACGTGGTCGGCGTCTCGAGCGGAGGGCACGGCTGGCCGAAACCGGCAGGGCTTCTGTCGGCTGCCTTCGCGATGGATGCCGAGCTCGAGCGCTCCGGCGCGGCGTACCGGGCTCTCAGCATGCCGTTCTTCATGGAGAACCTCCTCCGCAATCTGGATGCGGCCCGGGAGCAGGGCGTGCTGTCGCTGCCATACGTCCCCGACCGTCCGCTCGCCATGGTCGCCACTTGTGACATCGCTGAGACCGCAGCCGCGTTGCTGACCGACCTCTCCTGGACTGGGCAAGAGAATCTTCCTGTCTTCGGACCCGACCGGCTGACCCCGGAGGAGATCGCCGAGGTGTTTTCCGAAGTGCTCGAACGGCCAGTGGTCTACCGGCAGAGCAGCCATGGGGAGTCGGCCTCGAGAATGGCCGCGCGTGGCGCCAGCGAGCAGACGATCAGGGACATGACCGAGATGCACGACGCCCAGAACGAGGGCCTGTACGACGCAGACTGGGCTGCTGCGACCCCCACCGCGACCGACTTGCGGACATGGCTAAAAGCGGTTGTTCGACCCCCGACGAACGCGTAGCCAGGGAAGACGTGAGTCATCCGGGCGAAGGCGGTTGTGTCGAAGCAGGTGAGAGTCAATGCCGGTTCCTGCGCCCGGGCGATTAACTGTTCTTAGCGGCGCCGGCGGGCTTGAACGAGGAGGGCGCTGCGATCAACGAGTCCCTCCGGCGGCGGGATTCGAAAGCACGGTCGATGGCTAGGCTTGCGCTGCGTCTGCTGTCGGCAGAGCGAAGCCAGGTCGTCGTCGGTACTGATCCTCTACCGGTCGAGGCCCAACGGGAAGACCACGGGAAGGGACTGCTCCCTGCTCCGGGGTCTTCCCGCGTGCAAGGGTGGAAGGTGGGCTAGCGCTCTGACGTGGCTTTCTTGCGTCCGTTCGTTCAATCGGTCTTGTTCTTGCTCCAGGCTGGTGGCCGCGCTTACAAGCCGGAAGCGGAGAACCGCATCGGGCTGTGTAGGCGGTTGCAGGTCAGAGATGGCTGGGCGTCGTTGTTAGACGGCCCGTGCGGCTGTGGGGTCGTAGCGGAGCGCGACTTCGGTGAGGCGGGTGTCGAGCAGGTGGCTGTAGCGCTTGAGGGTGATCAGTGGGTTTGGCTCGGTTCGTGCGGTCTCTCGTCGTTGTAGAAGCCGATCCATTCGAGGATCTCATGCTCGACGAGTTCGAGGCTGGGGAAGCGACGTGCGTCGGCGAGCTCCGACTTGAAGGTCGCGACCCACGCCTCGGCCATCGCATTGTCATACGCGTCGCCCTTCGAGCCGACGGAGGGGGGGATCTCGAGGTCGTCGAGACGATCCGTGTAGGTCAGGCTCGTGTATTGCGAGCCGCTGCCCGAGTGTGCGATCAGCCCCGCGTGCTGGTCGGCGCAGGCCGTTGGCCATCTCAAGCGCGTCGAGGACGAGCTCGGCCCGCATGTGCGTCGCGAGCTGCCAGCCGACGATCCGGCGGCTGTAGCAGTCGAGGATGAAGGCGAGGTAGACGAAGCCGTTCCAGGTGCGGATGTAGGTCGGGTCGGCGACCTACTTCTCGTTCGGCCGGGTCGCCGTGAAGCCGCGCTGCAAGAGGTCGCGCGCACGCTCGGCGGCGGCCTCGTCGGGGATCGTCGTCCGTTTCTTCGAGCCGCGGAGCTTGCCGACGAGGCCGTGCTCGCGCATCACCCGTGCGACCTGATCGCGGCCGACCTCGACCTCGCGACGCTTGAGCTCCTTCCAGGTCTTGCCGGCGCCATAGACGCGCCGGCGCCCTGAGCGGGCCGCCTCGATCTCCGTGAGCAGCTCCCGGTCGGCGAGCTCGCGAGCGGACGGCTTCCGGGACCTGCGCGCGTAGTGCGTGCTCACCGGCACACCCAACGCCTTGCAGATCGGCTCGACCCCGAAAGCGTCCCGCCGCTCCTCTACGTAGCGGGTCACTATCGCCGGGTCGGGTCGACCTCCTGAGCGAAATAGACGGACGCGTCCTTCAAGATCGCGTTCGCCCGCCGGAGCTCCGCGTTCTCCCTGCGGAGCCGCTTCAGCTCCTCGCGCTCGTCCGTCTTCAGCAGATCACGCCGGACGCCACGGTCAGCCTCGGCCTGGCGCACCCACTGCCGCAGCGCCTCCTTGTCGATCCCCAGGTCCCGGGCAACGTGCGCGATCGGACGCTTCGACTCGAACACAAGCCGGATAGCACGCTCGCGCAACTCGTCGGAATACTCCCTCGATCTCGACATCGCAGGAGCATCTCCCTCCCCCAGGACGGAGCCCGGCATCGGAGCCTCCAACTTTCCCAGGGTCCTTCAAGGTTGTGCTTCGGGGTTCAGGTGTGTCGTGGGTATGTCTTGGTGGCGATTTGGCCGGCGACGCCGAGTTTTTCGACGATGGTGAGCTGTTGGATGACGGTGATGATTCGTTCTGCGCCTGCTTTGACGGAGGGGCGTTCGTGGCCGGTGATGTTGAAGAAGCGTCGGGGGTGTTGTCGGATTGCTTCGTATTCGTCGAAGGTGAGTCGAACGATGTCGGCGCAGGCGCGGTTGGGGCATTCGCAGACGAATGGGATGGGGCCTAGGAATGTGAAGCTGTCGGCGGAGGCCTGGATTGTCTCGTTGGCGTTGCGGAAGGCGACTTGCGCCGCGCCTATCTCCTCGAGTTCGAGGACGTCAGCCATTGGGCGTCGGCGGCGTGCATGCATGGGTTGTGTGCGTGGCTCACTTCCTTCTTGGTTGGCGTCTGCCGGGGAAGTGACCTCGCGCACGCCGCTGAGCGGGTGTCGGGCTATCAGTGAGGGGCACTCAAGGTGGGCCGCCTCGGCGATGAGAGGGTAGCCGAAATCCGGCTGCTGAAACGCCGGTGGAGCTCTGTTACTGGGGTGGCAGCTGGAGGACGCCGTTGATCGTGGCTGTTGCCACGTCGATGAGTTTCTGGTTGTGGCGTCGGGCGTGCTGACGGAGCAGTTCAAAAGCGTCCTGCTCTGCGAGTTGGTGGCGTTCCATCAGGATGCCTTTGGCGCGTTCGATGATCGCTCGTCGCCCGAAGGCGCCTTCTAGTCCGTGGTATTCGGCGAAGCGGAGCAAGACAATCTCAAGGGCGCTTTCGAGGGCGCCGAGGTCGGATTCGACGATGTAGGCGAAGATACCGCGCCTGGCGGCCTCTTGGACGAAGGCAAGGTCCGTGGCGGCGAGGACGGCGATCACCGGGCATTCGGCTTCGGCGACGATCTTCGAGATCAGGGCGAGTGCGTGCTGGTTGCTGTCACCGACTGCGACGAGGGCAACGTCGGGATGCTCGCGCAGGGTCGCAGGGCCGACGTCGGCGATTTCGGTCTCGGCGGCGACTGTGTCGTGGCCGGTTCCCCGCACGGCTGCGGCCAGCACGGCAAGGCGGTCAGCGCTCTCATCGGCGATCAGCACCCTCAAGCGGCCGAGTCTTTCGTGGGAACTCACGTTTCGCCGAACCCCCTTCGCTCATCCGTCGTCTGCGCGACCGGCGCACAGAGACCAGAGTCGGCTTCGGACGGGGGCTGGGTCCGCAGCCGGAAACCGAACTGTACCCAGGCGAATCGGGCATGACCAGAGCAGGCTGGTAGAGTTGCTTTGCCGAGGCGGTTCCCTTTCGTGCCCCTCACGAGTCCAGAACCCGCTCCTGCCGAGTATCTGAGGCTTCCTTCCCGGCGAACGTCCACGGTTCCCGTCATTTCGGAAGGAGCACTGCAGATGGAGGGCCTCGACCCGCGGCGCGCTCGTGCGGCCCGCAACCAATCGCTTTTCCGCGAGGTGAACGAGCGTATCGCCGACCTCACCCGCCGTTACGCCGACGAGCTGTTGCCGAACCGCTACATCTGCGAGTGCCTCAACACAGACTGCACCGCGACGCTTGAGCTCACCCACGACGAATACGAACGCTTGCGAGCCGACGGCGCCCGTTTTTTCGTGCTGCCCGGGCACCAGGACAGCAGCGTGGAAACCGTCGTCGAAGGCACCCCGCGGTACGTGATCGTCGAGAAGGTCGGTGCTGGCGCCGAGGTCGCCGAAACGCTGAATCCCCGCAAACTGGATAACGCGGCATGACCGATCTCAGCAGCCCCGCCCAGAGCAAGCCCCGGCTGCTCTTCTTCTACTCGGCCCTGAGCGGCGCCTCTATCCGCGCCGACGGATTCCTCGCCCAGGTCCTCCAACGCCGACGCAACCACAACACCTTCCAGATCCACCGCATCGACATCAACCAGCGACCCGACCTCGCCAAACGCTTCCAGATCACGTCGGCACCGGCGATCTGCGTCATCGACGGCAACCGAGTCGCAGCCCGAACCGAATCGCCCCGCGGCCCCACCGAACTGCAACAGCTCCTCGGGCCTTGGCTCCACTAGCCGACCCTCAGCGCCAACGGCTGTGTACAGGACGCAAACCTTACTGTTTCAATGACGGTCGGGTACGGCACATCCCAGATGGATGTCCGGGGAGGATACTGCTGCATTTCTGCGGGAGGCGCGCACGCTCGTCGCCCTATCATGGACGCAGCACGCCGACGCGCGCACTCGTGCCCGCAGCCCGACCGCCCCGTGGAACCCCGACGCGGTCTCCTGGTCACTGCTCGGAGCGCTTACCGCGATCTACGCAGGCCGCCAAAAGGTTGACAGTGCTCCGACGGCTCTGGAAACGCTCGCCCACGCCTGTGTCCTCCTTGCCGATATCCTCGATATCGACTCCCTCAGCGGCTGGAATGACGATCCTGACCGTACCCAGATAGACGTCCTCGCCGCACTCGACAGCGCAGCAGAGTCGGCCGCGTAACTCGCCGACACGCAGGGCGATGCGTCCTTTGTGGTCCTCGCCTCGGCGCCGGCGGCGCGCTAGGGCCGGCTGCATCTTTGGTCCGGGTTGAGCATTCCTTCGGCTCGATCCTTCGGATGTCTGGCAAGCGGGACCGGCGTCATACGGCCCAGGCTGTACGTGGGCGCGGAATGTCAGCCGGGTCCGGTGAGGTGGGAGATGAGTTGGCGTCGACTGCGCAGGCCTGTCTTGGTGAAGATGGCCTTCAGGTGGTCCTGGACGGTGTACTGAGAGATCGAGAGGGCGTGGGCGAGTTCGCGGCTGGTGAGCCCTTGGAGGAGGAGTGTGACGAGTTGGGACTCTCGTCGGGTGAGGTCGTTGGTTCGCGCGAGAAGGTCGGAGGTTCCCGCGGCGGTCGCTGAGCGGAGGGTGATCGCGACTTGTGCGGTTTCGCTTCCGTGGAGAGGCGCCCCTTCGATCGTCACCCAGCGGCCGCTGGCGGTGCGGAGACGTGCCGAGGCTGGGAGTCCGGTCGTTGCGTCGGTGGGGGTGAGGGAGCGTGCTGCGATCTCGTAGATCGCCGGCGGCAGCGCGTTGCTGGGTGTGGGTATCGGGTCGAGTTCGGAGAGCCAGCGGTCGGCAGCCGCAGTCCAGCCGACGACTCGGAGGTCGGGATCGAGGATCAGGGTCGCCGGCGGCGGTGCGGGAGCGCGGCTCCTGCTCGGCTGCCAGTTGCGGAGGAGGCTGCGGCGGAGCAGGCGGCCGAGGATCGGCGCGAGCTGGTCGAGTAGCTCGACGTCGTCGTCGGTGAAGGGCGGGTCGGTGTCGTCGCGCATCAGCTCGACGCTGCCCCAGCAGCCCCGCCGGTCGCGGCAGACCGTCATTAGTTCGTCGCCGATGCCGTAGGGACGGAGGCACTCCTGCCAGCGGCGGCTGCGGGCTAGTTCGCCGCCGCTGGCGACGCTGAGCCCGCGCTCGCGCACGCGCCGACGACCAGATGGGGTTTGCGGGCAAGGTCGCCGTGTTCTTCGAGTGCGACCAGGCGCGGCAGCGACGGCCAGAAGTCGAACTCGCCGATCCCGCTCACGGCCAGACCGCTTGTCGGGTCCGTTAGCGGCCAGCACCAGCGCCCGAACCCGACCGCGCGACGCAGGGTGATGATCGCCTCCCGGCGCGCGTCGTCCGGGTCGAGCTCTGCGGCGGCGAGCAGTTCGAGCCGTTCGCGAACCCGCCGACGCTCGCCACCCCGCATGCCCATCAGCTCAGCCTAGACGGGGTTGCCGCGGCCGAGAATCCCAGATCGCTGGGATAGCGAGGCGCAGCGGAGCGAGGCAGGATCGGCGCCATGACCGATCAGATCACACACACGCGAGCGGGGAGTGGCCCGCACCACCTGATGCTCGGCGCCGTGACCGTCAGCCGGCTGCTCGGCGCGGACGAGACTCAGGGACAGCTTTCGCTGGTCGAGCTGCTTGGCCTTCCCGGCAGCGGCCCGGGCGCCCACATCGACCCCTGGCAAGAAACCTTCTACGTACTCGAAGGAGAGCTCAGCTTCCGCTACGAACAGGACGGCGCAGTCGGCTCCGCGGTCGTCGGCGCCGGCGACGCGTTCACGATCCCGGCCGGTGTTGGGCACGCCTTCACCGTCTCAAGCAGTGAGCCCGCCCGTTACCTGATCGCCTCAACGCCGGCGGGAATCGACAGGTTCTTCGCCGACGCCGGCGAACCAACCGAGACGCCCGTCCTGCCTGGTGAACCGGCTGTCGTCGATCGCGAGCGGCTGTTTGCCGCATTCGCGAAGCATCGACTGACCTCGTACACCTTTCCGGACGCCGAGTGCTGATCGTCATGGTGCATCCGCAGGGCGCCAGATGATGGGCGGGGGCGAGCCGAGGCCGAGCACGAGCGCGCCTCGTCGCCGAGCTCGGCTTTGGCAAGGTCCGTGTCCTCCGCCCGTTCCTCGTCGGCGCGGTGATCGTCCGGTCGTGCCTGACGGCGGCCGTCACCAGCCGCACCGGACTCACCTCGAGATTGCACTTCGGCGCAGCAGGGATCGTGCTCAAGGAACGACTGCTGGAGAAAGTGCTGCTATGACCGGCCGCCTGAGAAGTCCGCACGGGGATTAGCGAATCGAATGGTCAAGGCGCGGTTCATCGTGGCGTGTGTCACATCCTGAACGGAGGGCTCCTGAGGCTCGTTTGGTGCGGGACGACGAGTTCCGGCTGGGGCAGTTTCGGCGATCTGCTGGTGGCGATATGTCGAGTACGTCTGAAGAGGGGGGTCCGCGTTGAAGGAGCAGGACACGAAGCTCGAGGATCTGGGCCGCGACCGCGTCGGCCATGAAGGCAAGGAGCTGACCACTGATCAGGGTGTCGTGGTTGAGCACACCGATGACTCGCTCACAGTCGGTGAGCGCGGGCCGACCCTGATTGAGGACTTCCACTTCCGCGAGAAGCTCACACGGTTCGATCACGAGCGGATCCCGGAGCGTGTGGTTCATGCCCGCGGTGCCGGGGCTTACGGGACGTTCACGTGCAGCGAGGCGCTTACGGACGTGACGCGTGCCGACTTCCTCTCGGAGGCGGGTCTGGAGACGCCTGTGTTCGTGCGCTTCTCGACGGTTGCCGGCTCGCGCGGCTCGGCCGACACGCCGCGCGACGTACGCGGCTTCGCGGTCAAGTTCTACACGCGCGAGGGCAACTATGACCTCGTTGGCAACAACATGCCGGTCTTCTTCATCCAGGACGGGATCAAGTTCCCCGACTTCGTGCACGCCGTGAAGCCGGAGCCGCAGAACGAGATCCCGCAAGCGGCGTCGGCGCACGACACGCTGTGGGACTTCGTCTCCCTTCAGCCCGAGACGATGCACATGATGATGTGGTTGATGTCCGACCGGGCGCTGCCGCGCAGCTACCGAATGATGCAGGGGTTCGGCGTCCACACCTTCCGCTTCGTGAACGCCGACGGGAAGGGAACGTTCGTGAAGTTCCACTGGCGGCCAACGCTCGGCACCCATTCGCTCGTCTGGGACGAGGCGCAGAAGGTGGCCGGCGCCGATCCGGACTTCAACCGTCGCGACCTCTGGGAGTCGATCGACGCGGGCGACTACCCGACATGGGACTTCTGCGTGCAGCTCGTGTCGGAGGAGCGTGAACACGACTTCGACTTCGACCTGCTCGACCCGACGAAGATCATTCCCGAGGAGGAGGTTCCGCTTCGCGTCGTAGGCCGGCTGGAGCTGAACCGCAACCCCGACAACTTCTTCGCGGAGACCGAGCAGGTCGCGTTCCACACGGCGAACGTCGTGCCGGGGATCGACTTCACGAACGACCCGCTTCTGCAGGCGCGCAACTTCTCGTATCTCGACACGCAGCTGATCCGGCTCGGCGGCCCGAACTTCGTCCAGATCCCCGTCAACCGTCCCGTGGCGGAGGTTCACCATCACCAGCGCGATGGCTACGGCCAGCACCGCATCGACGTCTCACCGGTCTCCTACCACCCGAACACGATCGGCGGCGGCTGCCCCGGCCTCGCATCGTGGGACGAAGGCGCCTATCGCCACTACACCGAGCGAGTCGACGGCCGCAAGATCCGCGCGCGGAGCGAATCCTTCAAGGACTTCTACAGGCAGGCAACGCTGTTCTGGAACTCGATGAGCGACTGGGAGAAGGAGCACATCGTCGCCGCGTTCAGCTTCGAGCTCGGCAAGGTGCGCCGCCAGGAGATCCGCGAGCGCGTGCTCGGCGAGCTCGCACACGTCGACGGCGACCTCGTCTCGCAGGTCGCTGCGAATCTCGGCCTGCAGGCGCCGGCTGAGACCGCGTCGAATCACGGCAAGAGTTCGCCCGCGCTCAGCCAGGCCGATCAGCCGGAAGGCATTGCAACTCGGAAGATCGCCGTGCTCGCCGCCGACGGAGCCGACACTGGCAGGCTCGAGCCCGTGCTCAGGACGCTGCGGGGCGAAGGAGCGACATGCGAGATTCTCGCTCCGCACGAAGGCGCACTCGAGGGCGGCCTCGACGCCGATCGCGGCTTGCTGACGATGGCCTCCGTGCTCTACGACGCCGTGCTCGTCGCGGGAGGACGTGCGAGCGTCGACACGCTCCGCTCGAACGGCGCCGCCGTCCGCTACGTCACCGAGGCCTACAAGCACGGCAAGGCGATCGGCGCGATTGGCGACGGAGTCGACCTCCTCCGCGGTGCGCCGCTGAACGACATGCGGCTATCGGAGACGGGGCTCGTCGCCGAGCACGGAGTGGTGACCCTCGCCGCCTGCGACGACGCGCTCGACGAGTTTGCAGCGGCGTTCGTGCAGGCGGTCGCACAACACCGGCACTTCGACCGCGACCACGCAGCCGTTCCAGCCTGACCGCGTTTCCCCCATGGGTCTCCCGCCTTCGTGGACGCGCTTCCCGCGGAGAGTCTCGGTATGGGCGTATCGCGGCCGGGACGACGGTGTGGGCGCTGCGGGAACGCAGCCTCACATCGCCTCTTTGATGCCCTTCCGGATCAGCCAGAGGTTGACGGGGTAGGCGGTGGCGAAGCCGATGATCATTCCGATCTGCATAAGAAGCCAGTAGGCCGCATGGGTCGGCGTCAGGTGCGGCCGGGCGAACAGCACGAGCTGCACGACGGCCATCCAGCCAAACAGGCCGACCTCGAATGCGACCAGGGAGAGCGTGTCGGCCTCGAGCGCCGCGACCACTCCGTCGCGGAGACCGAGGTCGCGCATAGGAGCGATCGAGAAGTACTGGAAGACGATGCCCA
>Ga0335075_10019513_pt1 | contig 10021 bp, 7 predicted proteins | sample Lox_Sample_24_FD_206723 | JGI IMG/M metagenome (GOLD analysis project Ga0335075, IMG submission 206723) | Soil microbial communities from Loxahatchee National Wildlife Refuge, Florida, United States - Lox_Sample_2.4 | ecosystem: Environmental > Terrestrial > Soil > Wetlands | place: USA: Florida...
CTGCGGCTTCAGTTCAGCCCGCACAGTACCTGCGCGGCCTTCGACACGGGCGTGCCTTCGACTGCTCGACGCGGCGCGCATGACACTTCGGTGACGTCGCACGATCGCTTCGACACCCCATCGATGACATCAAGACGACGACATCGAATCGACGACATTGAATCGACGACATTGAATCGACGACATCGAACCGATGCAACTGCGCCGACTCGCGATCGGCACCACGGCTCCCTCGGACTGTTCATCTAGACGAAGCGTCTCGCCAGCAGCAATAGCGAAGTGCGCTCATAAAGCCGTGAGACATGTCTGGCGCTCGGCGTTGCACGACGGGCGCGCACCCTTCATCGTCGCATCAGATCGGAGAAGCAGCTCGGTCGCTCGTGCGCGCGTGACGCCGCGCGGCAGCTCGCTGACAACTGCAGGTTTGCGGCAGCAGAAAATTTCTCCGAGTCGTTGAACGAAACCTGTCGCAGCGGGCACCCCGTTGCATGAGAGCCATCATCGTCAGAGCGGCCTGGCCGCTGATCTTCGTTGGAAGCCTCACGCGGAGCGCCCAGGCAGGCGACCGCGCCGAGGCGCACGTCTTCGATAAAGTTTTTCCGGGATCGAACGGTCGCTCGTGCGCAACATGTCACGTGCTCGACGAGCACACGACGTTGACGCCCGAGAATGTCGCGCGACGTTTCGCGAACGACCCCGACGACCCGTTGTTTTCGGCGCTGGACGCCGACGATCCGACCGCAGAGGAGTTGACCTACGCGCACCTACTCCAGGGGCTGGTGCGGATCGTGTTTTCGCTGCCCGACAACATGGATGTGATCGATGACGATGGGCAGGTCATCACCTCTCCCGATCGGACGATCTTCGTCTGGCGCAGCGTGCCGAGCGTCGAGAACGTCGCGCTGTCCGCGCCGTACCAGCTCGACGGGCGGATCGGCGACTTGCCCGCCCAGGCCCAGGCGGCCATCACGGCGCACGCCGAGGGCCCTCGCGTGTCGACGCAGTCGCTCGACTCGATCGCACGCTTCGAGCTCGGGTCGTTCTCGTCGGGGCGCGCGCGGCAGGTGGCGCGCTGGCTCGACGCGGGCTGGCCTCTCGACACGCTGCCGATCCCCGAGGCGCGGATGCGGCTATCGGGCGAAGAACGGCGCGGCCGGGAGGTGTTCGAGACGGCGTGTGCGCCCTGCCACGGTGGCGCGACGACCCGGCAGATCGTCGACCGGGAGGCGCACGACGCCTTGTTCTTCGAGCTCTCTCCCGAGGGCAACGTCGTCTACGACGTGGCGCCGGGCGAGGTGCCGCAGCCTCGGCGGGCGCGACACGACGGCGAGTTTCTGAACGTCGGCTTTGGCCTGCTGTCGGGTTATGGCCAGCTCGGCATCTTGCCGATGTTCAACGCGTCGGTCGAGTTACCGCGCTACCGCTTCCGCTTCTACACCGATGGCACCCGGCGCCAGCGAGTCACCGACTTGCCACCCATCCCCGCTGGCGCGAGCGGAGCGACGTTCGACCCGACCCCTGCGCTCGACGAACGCGGCGCGCCCATCGTTGGGCCGAGCCTGGCCAACGAGTGGTTCTCGACGGACCCCGGGCGAGCCATCATCACGGGTGACCCGCTCGACTTCGAGGCGTTCGACGTGCCGCAGCTGCGCGGCGTCGCGCACACGGCGCCCTACTTTCACGACAACTCGGCGGGGACGCTGGCGGACGTGGTCGACAACTACAGCCGCTTCATCCTCGTGTTCTTCGACTTCGATCTGCCGCAGAACCCTCCGGAGTTCGAGGGCGGGCCGCCGGAGTCGCTCAGCCCAGCGCAGAAGGCCGACTTGCTCGCCTTCCTGCGACGGCTCTGAGCGGCCCGGCGGCGCGACGCTCGTGCGCGTCAGAGCTCCGGGGTGTCGGCGTTGCCCGTGAACGTGCTGTCGAAGCTGGGGACGGCGCCGAGCGTCGCCGTCGAGAGCTGCGGGTTGTCGATGACCTCGAGCGCCGCTGCGCTGCGGAGATCGCCGAGACGGACGTCGGAGAGCTGGGCGTTGCCCTGGATCGAGAGGAGCTCGCCGATCTGCTCCAGGTTGCCGAGGTCGACGCTGACCAGGCTCGCGTTGTCTTGAATGGCGACGATGCGCGCGCTCGGGAAGGCGTGCGGCAGGGAGATGCTGCGGAGCCCGGCGTTGGCGGCAAACACGAGCCAATCGGCGCTGTTCGGCAGCTCGCGGTTGCGCACTCGGTCGAGCGGCACGGTCAGGAACAGAGCGTCGATGGTCACCGTCTCGAGCTGCGGGTTGTCTTCGAAGGCGATGCGACGGATCGAGCTCAACGCCTGAAACTCCGGCACACGACGCAAGGCGGTGTTGCGTTCGATGTTGAGCTCGTCCGCCGCGACGAGCCCGTTCAGACCGGTCGCGTCGACCAGCTCCGGGTTGCTCTCGATCTCGACGCCGCCGTACGCGTAGCCGAGGTTGGCGAGCGCGTCGAGGTCGCGCGCGGCGCTGCCGGACAGGATGAAGTTCTTCTGCACTCGCTCGAGCGGGATGAGCGCGTCGAGATCGTACAAGCGCGGGTTGCCGCCGAGGCTGACCTCGTCGAGCCCCGCGCCGAGCGTGATGCCGTCGAGGCTCTCCAGCACGGGGTTCTGTTGCATCGCGAGCGACCTCACGCCCGTGATGTTTTCGAGCCCGGACAGATCGACGAGGTTGCGCATGCGGAGCATGCCCACGATGCCCGCGTTGGCGCTGCGGTAGTGTGCTGCCACGTTGCGCAGGCTGACGAAGGCGCGCAGATCGGGCGCCGAGATGTCGACGAGCCGCAACGTACCGACCTGCTCGAGCGCCTCGACACCATGCAGCGACTCGAGCCATCCGGCGTCGGCGATCGCGCGCATGCGCGCGAGGATGGCGTCGTACTCGGCGTCGAGCTCGTCGAGCTCTTCGAGGGTCTCCACACCTTCGCTGGAGAAAGGCGGGGGCAAGCCGATCTCCAGCGAGCCGCCGACGACGCGCAACGCAGAGAGCGGGCTCAAGTCGGTGCCTTCGAAGATCTCGATCGAAAGGTCGCCGCCGATCTGCTCGCAGCCGCTGAGCTCGTCGAGCTCGGCCTGGCTCCGGATGCGCACGTCGCCCTCGACGTCGACGCTGCGGGCGCAGCGGGACCCCCGCTCGAGCAGCTGGCTGGTGCGCTCTTCGCCGATGCTGACGACGTCTGACGCGCAACCGTATGCACCGAGGGCGACGAGCAACGCGAGAGAACTACGGACGCTGGTGTTGGTTTTCATGCTGAACCTCCTTGGGCCCGTCAGTGTCCGCGCTCTCGTGATCCTTCTCGAGCAAGTGCGTGGACGGCTCGCATGCCTGGCGGATGCGGTCCGCGTAGACGGACGCCGGATGCTCGACGACGAAACGTTCGGCGCTGGCGCGCGCGCCGTCGCGCGGCAACAAACACTCGGCGAGGACGCGCGCCGCCGAGCGCTCTTCGAGCAGCGTCGAGCGCGGATGGCGCTGCTCGAGCTCATCCAGCAGCGCGAGCCCGAGCTCGGCTTGTCGGGACCGCAGCGCGCGCTCGATGCGGCGGAGCAGCGCGAGCTCGTCGTGGCGCGCGTGCGTCGCCATGGCGCGCCGGGCATCGCGTTGCAGAGCATCGTTACGCAGGGCCTCGCGACGCAGGGCCGAGCGACGCAGGGCCGAGCGTGGGTTCGCACGCGCCGCACGCGGCGGCGTAACCTCGACAGCGACCGCTCGGTCTGCTCCGGGCGCCGCGAGGGGCGGCGACGCCGGCTCCGGTGGCCCCGCTGGCGTCGCCTGCGCCGGTGCCGGCAGCGGCAACGACGGTGGGGGTGGCGTGCCGAGACCGAGCGGCGCGCCGCGGCGTTCCGACGGAGCATTTGCCTCGTCGCCGGCCCCTACCCCGTGCAGCCCGAGCCCGTATCCGACGGCGAGGCTGATGCCCATCAGCAGGGCCACGCGCGGCGCCGTGAACACGCTCGTGCGGACCGGACTCGGCGCGCGCGCGCCGGCACCTCGCGGCGAAGCGGCCTCCGGCGCACCAGCGAGCCCCTCCAGCACGCGCGCCTTCGCCGCGTCGCTTGGAGAGATGCCGAGGCGTGCCAGCGCCAGGCGGTGCTCGAGACCTCGCTGATCGATCACGACGCCTCCTCGTGGCGTTCGAATGCGAGCCGCAGCGACTCGCGCAGGTGGTGCACGCGCGTGTACACCGTGTTGACGGGAATGCTCAGCGACTGCGCCACGTCGCGCGCCGGCACCTGCTCGAGCACGGCCAGCACGAAGACGCTGCGCCACTCCGCGTCGAGGCTCGCCACGAAGCGTTGCACGACGCCGGCGCACTCCTGCGCCTCGGCGAGCGCGTGCGGTGTGGGCTCGCGGCTGACGACGCTGTCGCTGAGGGGCCGCAAGGGGTGCGTCTTGCGGCGCGCCATGCGCCGGTGATTGGCGGCCACGCGCTGCGCGATGGCAAACAGCCAGGTGCGGATGGCCGAGCGCCCCTCGAACTGGTGAAGCTTTTGCAGCACGACGTTGAACGTGTCCTGGGTGACGTCTTCGACCGACGCCGGAGACACGCCGAGCAGCAGCAGCGAGCGCCAGACGAAGGCGAAATGCTGCTCGTAGATCTGGTGGAACCCGAGCTGCGGCTCCGTCTGCCGCGCGCTGCCCGCGCGCTCGCCCGGGGCATCCTCGAGCGCGTCGGCTCCGAACGCGTCTTCCCGGATCGACGGCGGCAGCTCGCTCACCGCCGAGCCGGCGTCGAGCTCGAGTGCGCCCTGGCCGGAATGATCCGCCAATGTGCAGTGCTTGGGACTCATGAGACTCGGAAAGCGCCCTTAGTGTTCGAGGGCCCCCGAGCCTTCACTCGAATCGGAGCTCGGCGCCGATTGCCCCACGCCCCACGATGGCCGGCGGCCGGTGAGCGCGGCCGACCCCCTCGATCGCGAGCTCGTCACGGTTGGCCGGGGCCGCGGCAGTCAGCCACACGCCGAGACGCACGGGCGTCCCGGCGATCGCGAGCCAGCCGGTGCCGTCCACGCGGGGTGCCACCCAGACGCTGCCGCCGGGCTTCGGATCCGAGATGCCCGTCCCCTCTCCGCCGAGCCACCCGAGCTCCCCGCCGACGCAGCCGCGCAGGGCGAACGGCGCCCAGGCCTCGGCGGAGCGCATGCAGGCGAGCAGCCCGCCGCTCGCGAGCCCGAGCGTGGCCCCGGCGTCGGGCGCGTTCGGACGCGCGAGGTCGATGTTGCGATCGAACAGCACGCTGCCGAGCGCGACGAGGTCGAGCCACGCCCAGCGCAGATCGGCCGCGAGCGCGACGCCCAGGCTCGGCACCGGCAGCGAACCGACATCGCCGAGCAGCCACAGCGAGAGCGACGGTTCGAGCGGCACGTGCGGGCTCTCGCGCTGCACGCGCCGGCGCGCGTCGTGCGAGGGCTCGGCGTCGGTGACGCCGGAGCCGCGCGTGCCGGGCTCGGCGTCGGCGGCCGTCGAGGGGGGAGACGCCGGGATGCCGTCGGACGCGGCGGATGCGTGCGGCTCCGATGGCCCGAGCTCGGCCTCTTCCGCTTCGCCGAGCGCGAGAGCGATCGCGACCGCGACCGTCTCGGCCAGCGTGGCGCAGTCGGGCGCCTCGAGCCGCCGCACCCGCGGCGACGCGGGCTCGGAAGCGGTGAAGAGGCGGGCGACGACCCCGCGGCCCTCGCGCGCGATCGACAGATCGAAGTGCAGCGGCGCGGCCTCGCTCAGCGGCGCTCCGACACCGCGCTCGATGGCGTGCACGATCTCGGCGGTGTCGCCGCAGGCCGAGGGCTCGGCGACGCTGATGCTGGCGGCAGCCGCAGCAGGGGCGCAGCACAGCGCGGCAACGGCGACGCGAGCACCGGGAACGAGGCCAGCCCAATAGCGCTCGCGCATGGGACATTGCCCTTAGCGCCGACAGCCGCAGCACGCCACGCCGACGACGGATGTCGCAAAAACGGGCAGCCCGTCTCGCCCGTGTCTCGCCGGGCCGCGATGAAACGCGGGCCTCAGCGAATGATCGTCGCGCAGCCGATCTGGAGATCGACCCGCGCCTGGCCGAGCTGGAGCGTCGAGCAGACCGCGGGGCAGACCTCGAGCTGCGTGGGCGTGCCACGCTCGTCGCGCACGTAGTACCAGCCGTTGCCGTCGCGCTCGCAGCCCGCCGCGTCGGCGGCGTTGATCAGCTGCGACTCGCTGCCGTCGGCGGCCGTCAGCTTCAGGTTGACCTTGTCGAAGTCGAGCGCGTCGTCTGCCTGCAACCCGAACGTGCACCCCACCACGCTCGAGCGGATCGCCTCGAGCGCCTGCAGGAACTCCAGACTGACATCGCCCCCCGTCTCGACGACGAAGGCTCGCTCGGTGCCGCCGGCGCGCGCCAGCTCGTCGAGGCGTGCTTGGCCGTCCTGCCCGAGATCGTCGTTGCTGAACACGCCGACCACGAACGTCTTCACGGGACGCTCCGCCTGCGCGGCGGCCGCAGACAGACCGGCGAGATCTGCGATTTGATCGGGCGCGCACACCGTCGGGAAGCCGTCTGTGGCGAGCACCGCGACGACCTGGCGCCCGGGGTGATCGATGGCCCATTGTTGGGCGTGCTGGAGCGCCCCGCTGAGGGCGGGCCCCGTCGGCGTCTCGCCCTGCGGCACCACGCCTTGCAGCGAAGCAATGATCGCCGCGGCGCGCTCCGGCGCGTTGCTGATACCCACCGCGGGCGTCGCATACGTCTGCACGTCGCAGCTGGCGCTGTCGAGGCAGCCGGTGGTGCCGAGCGGCAGGCACTGGGCGCCGCCCGGACAGGGCGTGTTCGTGGAGCACAGCCCCACCAGGTTGGAGCAGAGCCCGAGCTCCTCGTCGCAGGCCGTCTGCTGCTGCGGGAAGTATTGCAAGCCGACGCCGATGTCGCTCGTCTCTGGAGCTTGCACGAACTCTTCGAGCGACTGCCGGACGGCATCCCACTTGGTGGGCACCGCCGCGGCGCCAGGGGCCGCGGCCACGCCCGGCAGCTCCTGCGCCATCGACCCCGAGCTGTCGAGCATCAGCAGGATGTCGAGCCCGATCTGCTCGGCCTGCTGCGTCTGTGCCAGACACGATGCATCGTCGCCGATGACGTCATCGGCGAGCGGATCGAGCTCGCCGCCGAAGCCGGCGAGCGGCGGCTCGACCTCGCTTCTGGCGGGCGGCGCGGGTGCCGGCAGCTCGGGGCTGGTCTGCTGCGAGGTATCGCTCGCGGAATTGGAAGCCTCGGAGGAGCAAGCGGCGAACGCCACCAGCCACCCCACGCAATGGATTGCCCGCATGGTGGCCCTGTCATGACCCAATCGGCGCGAGCGAACAAGACCTCTGTTGTGATGTGCGTTGCCGCTAGCGCGCGCTGCCTGCCGCAGCAGCGAGCGCACTCTCCAGATCTGCATGAGCCGCTTCCAAGGCGTGCTAGTCGCTGGTTTTCGCCGCGAGCGCGGCCGCGCGCTCTGAGTTGCTCGCCTGCAACACGAGCAAGACGGGGCCGTCGGCGGCGCTCGCTCCCCGCGCGAGCCGCGTTGCTCACCGGTCGCCCCTCGGCCTCGTGCCGAGGCGTGGCCCGGCGCCGTCTCGGCGTGACGCCCTTGCCGTCCGGGGCGCGCGCACTAGGATCCGATGCCTGCATGCGCCCTTCCGCTTCTCCAGCACTCCGGCGCGAGCTCGCCTTCGCGCTCGTGGTGTGCAGCACCGTGCTGGGCATCGCCGGGACAGATCTAGTGTTGCCGGCGGTGCCGACGCTGCCCAGCGTGCTCGGCGGCGATCTCGAGCGGGCGCAGCTGGTGCTGGCGGCCTTCGTCGCCGGGTCTGCCGTGGGGCTGCTCGGGTTTGGAGCGCTCGGGTCACGCTTCGACCAGCGCAGCGTGCTCGCAGCGTCGCTGCTCGGCTACGGCGCCGTCTCACTCGCCGCGGGGTACAGCACGTCGCTCGATGCGTTGATCGCGCTGCGCTTCGTGCAGGGCGCGGCCGGGTCGGCGGCGGCCGTGTTTGCGCCGGGCATGCTGCGCGCCCTGTATGGGGACATGGCGGCGGTGGCGGCGCTCGGCAGGTTGGGCAGTATCGAGGGGCTGACGCCGGCGCTGGCGCCGATCGCGGGCACGTGGCTGCTCCAGGCCTTCGGCTGGAACGCCTCGTTCGAGGTAATCGGGGTCGGCGCAGCGGGGCTCGGCGTCGGCGTGCTGCTCGGGCGGGCGCTCTTGCCGGCCCTGGTGGCTCGGCGCGCGGGCGGCGGTTATGGCACGCTGCTCACGGACCCTCGCTTCATGCGTTATGCGCTGAGCCAGGCGTTCACCCTGGGCGGCCTGCTCGTCTTCGTCTTCGGCAGCCCGACCGTGTTCGTGGCGGCGCTCGGCGGTACGCTGCGCGACTTCATCGTCATGCAGGTCGTCGGCATCACCAGCTTCATCATCGCGGCCAACCTGGCGGGGCGTCTGTCGCGCACGTTCGGCCCGGAGCGCCTCGTCTGGCGCGGCAGCGTGCTCTCCGCCGCGGGCGCCGCGGCGCTCTTGCTGTATGCGCTGCTCGGCGGGCGAAACACGCTCGTCGTCAGTGCGCTGTTCGTGCCGCTCAACCTCGGCCTCGGCCTGCGAGGGCCTCCGGGCTTCCATCGCGCCGTCGTGGCGGCTCGCGGCGACGACGCGCGCGGGGCGGCGCTGGTGGTCGTCGCGATCCTCGGCAGCACGGCGGCAGGCACTGCGGCGGTGGCGCCCTTCATCACGCTCGGTCTACTGCCGATCTCGCTCGCCGCCTGCGTGCTCTCGGCTGCGGCGCTGGTGCTGTTGCGCTGGTTGCCGGCGCTGGAGGAGCCGGGCGAACCCGCCAGCGCGATCGAGCCGGTGTGACTCGACGCGGGGGCTGCGCCGCGGCGCCGTGCGCGCGCCCCTTTGCGACCGAGTGGTCCCCTCCGGTCGCGCTGCGCGGCCTTGGAGGGGACCGGCCGCCGACCGCGCTGCGCGGGCGCCGGACGAGGGGAGGCATCGGCGCAGGCTACGGTAGAGGTGCGCTCGCGATGGCGATGTCCTTGTCGACCTCGGCGCTGAGCTCGGACCAATCGACGTTGCCGACTCGGTTGGTCCAGACGGGGTTCCGGTACTGCAGGCTCGCCTGGTGAGTGTAGGCACGCCAGTGCTGGGCCGCCTTCGTCAAGGACTGGATGGCGCGCTCGCGATGGGCGGCGTCTCGGGTGGCGCGATACAGGGCGAGTGAGGTCGCGCCGCGGATCTTGGCGGAGTAGTACTGGCCGAGGTAGGCCATGGCGCGGATGTCGCCGAGGGTCTGCTGGAGCTCGTCGTTGGGTGGCGCGGCGCGCGTCGCAGACGCGGACGCAAGCGAGGCGTCGAGCGTCTTCAGAGCGGCATCGGCGCGAGCGGAGATGCGGTCGGCGACCTGCAGCGGCGTGGTGCCCTTCGCGGCTTTGCCCTCGACGACGCTCGTGACATAGGCGGGGATCGGGATGTTGTCGGTGCCGGGGTGCACGCCGAGGCTGATGAAGCGGTTGACGTCGTGGAAGCCGCTCGCCGTCTGCGCGGGGCCGGGCCGGCTGCGGCAGCCTTCGATGTACCACTGGAAATCGTACTCGCCCCAGTGGAAGCCGGTGACGAGCGGATAGATGAGCGACGCGTTCTGCCAGGCGTCGAGCAGGCGCGCGGCGTCGATGTTGGGAAAGCGCTGGCCAACGAGGGCGACGATGCGCCCGTTGTCGAGCGTGGGATCGTAGCCGAGGCGGCCCCAGAGCAAGAAGTGGAGCCAATGCTTGTCGACCTCGAGCTGGCGCGGCACTCGAGGCTGCTTGTCGAGGAACTCGCGCGCCCAGACCCACATGTCCGAGCCGACGTAGTAGCCCGCGCTGATGTCGCGGGGGATGTTCTGGATGAACTCGCGCACGAAGTCGGGCGCCGCCCAGCGCAGCAGCAGGGCGTCGTCGTTGCGCAGCGTCCACAGCGTCTTCAGCTTGCCGAGCGACTGCGCGAACTCGGTGTGGAACGTCT
>Ga0335075_10019514_pt1 | contig 10021 bp, 13 predicted proteins | sample Lox_Sample_24_FD_206723 | JGI IMG/M metagenome (GOLD analysis project Ga0335075, IMG submission 206723) | Soil microbial communities from Loxahatchee National Wildlife Refuge, Florida, United States - Lox_Sample_2.4 | ecosystem: Environmental > Terrestrial > Soil > Wetlands | place: USA...
CCGCCGAAAATGTCCTCCGAATCATTCGTGACTCTTGCTTCTGGGAAAGGCTGAAAAGTGAGTCGGCCTTTTAGTGTCTATTTGCTGCTAACATGTGATCAGAGTATGCTCGCACCTTCAACCCCTTGCCAAAGCGGCCAATATGACTCAGCGTACACGAGGCACTCTGGGCTATGTCGCCCTTACGATCGTCAATCTCCATCAAATCCACTTACAAGATACTACAATAGATAGAGATGTGCAAACGTGCTCACTGAGTAGCCTATCAAAACGATGGGGCAAGATGGACCGAGACGCCGCCATTACCGCCGTATTCCTCAATCCCTGGATCCGTCACACCCTCTTCAAGCCACAATCCGGCTACCACACCCTTTTCGACATCCGCTCGCTGCTAGAGCGTATGTGGAACCGGTCCTTTCTCGAGCCCTGTGACGACAATTTCTCCGAAGCCGTGACCCAGTATTATGATCGTATCGGCAGATGGACTGACGAGAACATGCGGCTTCATGTCCATGATGTAAGTAATGCCATTCACAAAGATTTTTCTTATTTGAGACACAGAAGGATTCACCAAATCTGTTCGATGTATGGTCACGTCTTGACAATGGAACCCTGGAGGGAGATAACCAACTTGTACGGTTAGCAATGCGGATTCACTCTGTAATCGCCAACTCTGCAAGCTGCGAGAGGCTATTTAGCCAGATGGGCCTCATCCAGACGAAGTCTTGCAACAGGCTGAAGCCACAGCGAGTCCGAGAGATGGCGGCCATCAAGATACAACCACAACGAGAAGAAAACGCCTACAAATCCAAGAAACCCAAGAAGCGCAAGCGTACTGAGTCTACCGGCGAAGATGACCCCCACACTCCTCCCGACACAGAATCTCAATGCTACAGAAAACGACGAGCTATCAGACGAAGAACCAGCTCCTTCTATTGAGGAGGTCGTGCAGGAACTGACCAGGGCAGCAGATGATGATGACAATGCAGACGAGGACCCATCGTTAGATACCAACCCGCCCGACGTGAGGCCGTTGGAAGGATTGAAGGCTTGCAATGCATGAGGCAAGGGACGGCGACAGACGACGCGTCTCTCTCCCTATTCTGCTACAAAGGGGGTCGTGGATCTTGCTGAATTGTGGGATTTTGATGGTGAAGGGAAAAAAGCGAAGTGGGAAAAGTTTTGGAAGGGGGGAGAAGGGGGTCTGGTTCGGGAGCGAGAGTGGCTGGCGCGTGCAGGAGAACTCGCCACTAAGGCCACCGGTAGCGATGGGACCCTCGGCTAGAAGAGACCCGCTTAACTGGATACGTTCCTGTATATGGTTACTTCATCACCGATGCTATACGTGCCGCTGCTTGCTTTGTGTTATGCCCGGTCATCGCCCTTCACTTGTTGACCCTGTCAGTGATCCTGGTCGATCGTCACGACCAATGCAACCCACTTAGGCTCGTCTGCTGGATCCAAGAAGGTTCGGAGACTGAGAAATTCTGAAACGGAGTTACTTAGGTTCAAGGAGGACACCTTGAGTGAATACCATTCAACACTATCAAGCCAATAATGCCGCACCTTAATGACCGATGATCGATGACTATTGACTAGAACACGTCCAGAATACGCCGTCAAGAACTTAAGTCTCGTACCCAAGCTTCATAGCAGGCAACAGGATGAAGACGTCATGGCCGTCCTATTTGTATCATGTCCTGCCAGCGTATCTAAGACACTTCAACTATTGAAGCTACGATGTAGTCCTCGTTCTCAATTTCATTTGTAAGTTGAGGGATTGCTCATATTCAAACTTACCTTTCTGTTCCCCTTGGCATGGCGAAGGTGGTTGTGGATTTGTCATTGTTTGCAGTTTGGTCTACGGCTTGCTTGGCTGGTTCTGCAGCCAATTGCGATGTGAGCCGCACCAAGCGGACGCCACAGCCCGTCAGATGCCTATTATATAAACCGCTTTCTCAATTTCTCTCGTCTATGTCATTCTCCTCCGCCCAACGTGTGATTCTACGAGGCCAGTCTCTTAGACTCTTCCTCGTTCGTCGACGTTCAGAGCCATCGAGCATCTCAAGGTCGCTGCATACTCAAAGGTCGCTCCATCTTACCGGTATGGCCACCCAATATGATTGCATCCTCATCGGTTCCGGACAAGCAGGGACGCCCCTCGCGAGTGCCTTCGCCAAGGCAGGCAAGAAGACGGCACTGGTCGAGCGTACGCATGTTGGTGGATGTTGTGTGAACGAGGGGTGCACGCCGACGAAGACGATGGTGGCCAGTGGCCGTGCTGCCTACCTTGCCCGCCGTGGGCCAGACTATGGCGTCCATCTGTACAGCGAGAGCGGCTATTTCGGTACATTGGCCAAAGAGAACTCGGTCAAGATCGATATGGAGAAAGTACGAGACAGGAAACGGAAGATCGTCGAGAGCTTCCGCGCGGGCAACCTTAGGAGGCTGCAGGATGCACAAGTTGATATTCTGATGGGGGAAGGCAGCTTCGTCGATGCGAAGACGATCAAGGTCAAGATGAACGATGGGAACGAGGTCCTTGCTACTGCCGACACGATTTGTATCAATACTGGCGAACGGCCTGCGGCGCCAACGATTCCCGGTATCGAACAAGTTCCCGTCGACCTCGTGCTTAACTCCACGTCTATCATGGAGTTGGCCAGGGTGCCGAAGCATTTGTTGGTGGTCGGTGGAGGATACATTGGCGTTGAGTTTGGTCAACTCTTTCGAAGGCCAGTATTCCTCTTGATTCCAGTTTTCACATCTTGATTTGCCCTCAGACTTGGAGCTGAGGTGACCATTGCTCAGAGGGCTAGCCAACTGATGCCTCGCGAAGACAAGGAAGTCGCCGATTGTCTTCTCGACATCCTAAAAGAGGACGGTATTCATATCTCACTCAACACGACTGTCGAATCCATCGCATATGACCCCAGCACCAGTGTCACACTCAGTATGCATTCGAGCGACGGTAAAAAGACTCAAGTCAGAGGGTCCCATCTTCTCTATGCTGCAGGTCGCGTCCCAAATGTCGAAGCTCTCAATCTCGATGCCGCCGGAATAGCCCTCCAGTCAAACAAAAAGTACATTGTTTGCAATGAAAAGCTCGAGACGAATGTCCCGGGGATATACGTGCTCGGCGACGTGAAGGGCCCACCGGCCTTCACGCACATCTCTTACGACGACTTTCGTATCCTCCGTGCAAACCTCCTCACGAACGCTCAGGATACTTCGAAGCCGCCATTGACGACGATAGATCGGCTTGTGCCATATGTCGCCTACACAGACCCGCAGCTCGCGCACGTGGGCCTTCACGAAGACGAGGCGAGGAAGCGGTTTCCGGGAAAGACGATCAAAACGGCCAAGATGCCGATGACCTACGTCGCGCGGGCGTTGGAGACGGACGAGACGAGAGGGATGATGAAGGCCGTTGTGGATGCGGATAGTGGGAGGATTTTGGGATTTACATGCTTGGGCGTTGAGGGTGGTGAAGTGATGAGCATCGTACAGATGGCCATGATGGGTGGCGTATCCTACGAAGTGCTGAGCAACGCTGTTTGGGCCCACCCCGCTCTTGCGGAAAGCCTGAATAACATCTGGGGATTCTTGGAGTAGCCAGGAGTATCCCTTGGTTGTGTACATTGGCTGGTCTGTGCAGACTGTTGAAATCAAACGCAGTTTTCCCGTTCCACTTAGTTTAAGAGAGTGGAATAGATATCCTTATCATCAGGTTTGAGGACCTGGAAATGCCCTCGGAAACTCATCGAATAACCTCGGAGGCTCTGCAGCAGTTTCGCCAAACAAAATCTGCACCCAGCCTCATCCTTCTCATCCAGCTAACTTGTCTGAAAGCCGATGAGATCGTCTATTAACAATGTATCGCACCAACGACAAGTAATGGGATCGGCAGGAGCCAGCCCTTCAGGATCCCAATCACCGCCACTCGGTGGCTCCTTGGTGAACGCCGTGATGACGAGCGCAGGCGGCTGGGTCTCCGTGTCGCCCGTTGAAATGCTTGTCCAGAGAGCGTGCGATCCGTCCTTCTCTGAGCCGCCATATCCGGTTCATGTAGAGCTTGCAGAGCTCATCAACACCAAGAAAGCGAACACGTACGTGTGTCCGCTCTGGACCCTCGCCGCCGAGCAAAATGCTGACGTTTGTGCACTCTCCTGCATACCCATGGCCGTGAAATTTGATGCTCACAACAGCCCGAGAGAGGCCGCTATGGCCACCGTGCGGATGGTCAACCATCGGAATCCCCACGTCTCGATCCTCGCCCTGGCACTGATTGACTCTCTGGCGCAATCGTGTGGATATCCGATCCATCTACAAGTAGCAACCAAGGAATTCCTCAACGAGCTCGTTCGCCGGTTTCCAGAGCGCCCCCCGCCGTTCCCAGGTCCAGTCATGCAGCGCATTCTCGAACTGATCCACTCGTGGAAAGAGGGGATCTGTGTGACGAGTAGATGGAAGGAGGATCTTGGGAATATTCGGGATATGCATCGCTTATTGTCGTTCAAAGGTGTGCAGATCTACATTCGTTGGAACCGTGATTATGATGCTTACCCATTGTGCCAGGGTACCGCTTCAGTAACATTCCCAGAAGTAATGGCGCCAATGCTATTGCCAACATGGTCTGTATTCAAAATCTTGCAGTTCAGAACCAATCTGACCACGTTCCAGGACAACCTCAAGTCTCCAGAAGAACTAGAGAATGAGGATAGAGAAGCTCAGTCGGCTGTGAGTTGTATCTTTTCCTCGTTGGTGTCGTACTTAGGCTATCGAGCCAGAAACTCCAAGAGTTGCTAAGGAGAGGGACACCCAAAGATTTGGCGGCTGCTCAGGATCTAATGAAGATCCTAGCCGGTGCTGTGAGTAGTTCAAATCATCTCAGAGCAGTCCTATCTGATTCGGGTGAAATAGGAACCAGAGCGAAAGCCAGACTATAAGGCACAAACTCTCAAAGAGTTGAATAAAGTCGAGGCTAAAGTTATCTTATTAAACGAGATGTTGGATAATATTGATAAGGAGAAAGGAGAGAAATTTGTTGCTGGCGATGTGTACGAGGTGCGCTTTGCCTTCTTCTTGGCAACCACCCCCGGTAACCATCACACTTGTCTTGCAGCAAGTCTCCTCTTCTATATCAGCCGCCACCCCGAAGATCCAGGGATGGATATCCGATGCTGAAGCACATGATCCGGATTCTTTGGGTTCGTAGTAAGCCTAGTGCTTGGCCTATTCTGCTTACACGCGTACCCAGCCATGTTTCTACAAATCAACGACCAAATTAACAATGTGATCGCCAGATACGAAGCGTTCAAGAGGGGAGACTACGACGCAGGGGCTAATCCTATCCCGGAAGAATTGGCGTACGCATATTCATTCATAATGAGAACTGGTCTGACGATCATAATATAGCGGTGGAGAAGCGCCCAAGAGCGCGCTTATCGATTTTAGGGACGATACAAACAACACTACACACTCCATGGCGCAAGGTGGGGCAGTGGACGATTTAGCAGGCCTCTTTGGTTCATCTGACTCCAAGCCGACAAATGCCACTCAACAAGCCTCTACTTTTACGGCGCAGCAGCAGAAAGCATCGACGGCAGAGATATTAAGCATGTTTAATCAGCCTCCCGCCCAAAATCCAGCCCTGTCGCAGCCGCACCCGAGACCGATCGCCCCGGGGTATGGCTCCTACTCGTCGGTGTCTTCTGTCGGGTTGGTGGATGGCGGCACGATGGGAGGGGTCGGCCAATGGCATGCACCTGGACAAGCTGGGTACCAAGCACAGATGGGCGGTCAGATCATGCTACCAGGCACACCGCAAAATCAAATGAAAGCATTGAGCCTGGGCGGGTCCCGAACTGGGACGCCCTCAATTGGTGCGAACCCGCCTGTCGCGCCTACCGCCACCGCCACCAATACAACAACAAATCCACAGAAGGATCCGTTTGCGGATCTGGCGGGACTATTTTGACGGTGAGGACACTCTGCAGATGGCGCACTGTCTGTATGGAAACGGGAGACTGAGATGTTATTTATTTGCCTTCAATATCACGACTCGGACCGTCTTTTTGCGCACGAGCAATAGAATTGCCGATCATTCGGATTAAACGACATAAAAGGTGAGCCGTGAGCAAATGTTTACTACTGATTGGACAGATTTGCCGAGGAAAGGGGAGCGCTGTCGCCACCGGCCCCACCCTTGTTTACTTATAAGTCAACCCTGATATCCTTTATTAGTCAGCCCTGGCTTGCTTCCCGAATCAATGTATTCATTGTGGTGCTATCATCTCTTTTGAATTCTGATCAGTCTCATCCTTCCCTCAAAATTACCATGTGCAGGACCTCGATACTTTCACGGATGTTACCGCCGGATTTGGATCATCGTTTGTTTTCCCCTCTCCACCATTGTCTAAAGGGACCATGAGTGGACAGGATACTGCTGTTGCTAGCCCAATCATCCCTCCTAGCGAACTACCGGAGGACTACTCGACATTGCGAAGCTACGAGCCATCGCTCTCCAAGGCAAACGGTGACTTAGCCGTATGTCTAAATCGTTTGGAACAGCACCTCTTTCCCAGTAACTGAGACTTCATTGACAGCGTTGGACCGGTCCTCCAAAGCGAAGTTTACTCCGATCTCTAGCAATTGTGGCTGCCTGCGCTGGCACCCAGGTCCTCAATGCAAGTCCACATTACCCACACGTGTACAATGCAGCATCTTTGACGGTTTTTTCTTTTCTTTTCTTTTCTTTTCTTTTTTCGCTTCCGTCTCACTAGGTGAGCCCCACAAGCGCCGGTTCGTTGGCCATCCCCACCATCGCACGCGAGCTTCAGATACCGTCTGACGAAATCGCATGGGTGATCTCTGTCTTCTCCCTCTCCTCGGGCTGCCTTCTTCTGCTCTTCGGTCGGTTGGCCGACCTCTACGGCCGCAAACTCGTCTGGCTCTTCGGCGTCGCTTGGACCGTCGCGACGTCCCTCGGCTGCTCGTTCACCCAGAGCGGAACCCAGCTGATCATTCTCAGAGCGATGCATGGCATCGGCCCCGCGGCGATGATCCCCGCCACCGTCGGCATTCTGGCCCACTCCTTCCCTCCCGGCCGAGCGAGGACCGCGGCATTTGCTACCTTTTCGGTCGGTGCACCGGTAGGAGGTGCATTGGGGATGGTGTTTGGAGGCGTGATGGCTCAGTACGCTACGTAGGTAGTTTCTCGGTAGCGGACACTACGGTTATACTGACCGAGTTTCCCTAGCTGGAAAGGAGCCTTTTGGTTTATCGCTGGGGTGGGCGTCGCTGTTGGGATTGTCGGCTTCATTTCCATCGAAACCGATACTCAGCAGTACAGCCCACACTCTGACCATAGCGTAGACTGGCCCGGTGCATTCACGGTAACAGCCGGCCTCGTCCTACTCTCCTTTGCGCTGAATGAAGCGCCAACGGCTGGATGGGGCTCGCCGTTGATTATTTCCCTTCTCATCGTCGGCGTCGGTCTCATTGTCTTGTTTCTAGCCTGGGAGCACTACGTTACAATCTCCCGTCGATCCACACCACTTATGTCATTGGACATCTGGACCCGTGACAATGGTCGCTTTGGAGCCATGCAAGCGGTGGCCTTCCTAGAATGGGCGAGCTTTTCTACTCTCACGTTCTGGGCGGTGCTTTATTATCAGAACTATGTCCGACTCGATCCGATTCATACGATGGTTCGCTTCTTACCTATGATGATGACTGGAGTGGTCTGTAATTTTGTGGCAGCATTGACAGTTGGCACCATAAATGGCGCATATCTCCTCGGTGTGTCCCCTTTATTCAACTACAATACTCAAATAACCCGCATTAAACAGCTCTTGGGACGGGCGCGACCTCTATAGCCGCGCTGCTTTTTGCCCTAATAACCCCCTCCTCGCCTTATTGGTCATACGGTTTCCCTGCCGCCATCACCTGCGTCCTCGGCGCAGATTTCGTATTCGCAGTCGGCGCCCTCTTCGTCGCGCACATCGCGCACCCACGGGAACAATCCGTAGCAGGAGCACTCTTCCAAACCGTCACCATGCTCGGGAGCTCCTTCGGCCTAGCGATAACGACCATCTCTCAGGCCGCAGGGATGAGCCAAGAAGCGGGCGCGATCGGCGTTAGCGTAGCGGTCGACGCGACTGCGCTCCAGACCCCACCTGATGTGCTCCTGAAGGGTTACCGGACGGCGCAGTGGACGTCTTTCGCGTTTGGTGCGGCAGGATTGGCGGTTACTGTCTTGTTTTTGCATGGAATCGGGGTGGTTGGCTCCATGAAGCAGAGGCCTGTGACCAGCCCCGAAGAGGCTCATCCAGAGATAGGAATGGAGGTTCAAGAGAAGAAATCCGTGGAAAGGGAGTAGAACACCGTTTCAAGAACATATGCTTGTGCTCAGTCCTAGGTTGGACTGAATCCTGCTCGTGATACGAATTTATGACCGAAATTTATGTCATGACGTTGATGCCGTATTTCGTTGACTCAATCAAATTGATTGTCTCGATCATGCTGCTCTACGTGTGTGCTCCTGGCTGTTCAGAAGGCCCTTGAAGTATGTCAATTCTGTATATATCTTACCACTCGTTTCACGTGCTCATGGAAATACTTAGTTCATCTACGCCCTCTAATCGACAGTCCGAGTACCATAGCAAAATTTGTATCCATTGGAGAGTGCATACCGCTATCGATATATATATGTGGTGCCTTAGAGGAAGCCATTCGCGAACGGCTCTGTGACCCAATGACCACATCTTCACCTCTGCTTTCTGGACCTTTGCTTCCAACCTTGGCCGGCATGTGCATGTCGACCATTCTGAACCATCAATTAAGCCGTCCTACGTACCACCGCAACAGCCACCGTGAGTACATATCCCTACTTAAATCGAGTCGTGGGACAAAATCCGACCGAATAACTGTATCGAGCAGGCGGCGATTAGGAAAGACAAACAACCTCTAGTACGGACCGATTCTACCACCTCTTTCTCAACTCTTACGCGAAGGTTAAGACAAAAGCGTCGTCTTTCAATTTATTTGTTCATTTTTCACTTTATTGTATCGTCGTGTACTGGTCCTCTCGATTGCGATTTCCTTGGGGTCGACCCATGCAAGCAGCCCGAACTAAATCACTCCATGAATTATCTCACTGTAATGTCTATAAAATAGGTAACATATCAATTACGGCTTTCAATCCATATCTCGCGAATTCGTCAACGTCCTAAGTGAATGAAAGGCACCCAAGCCATTAATCCCGCCCCCGAATCTCTCAGTAGCTTCACCGCATCGTGCAATGCATGCGCCGCCTCCTTTCTGTTCGGCTTTCCGTCCTTCAAAATCCTCTTATACACATCCTCCGCAACTTGTGGCGCATCCTTATCCCTGATCGACCACATCGTAGCTATTACGCCACGATATCCGGCCATGAACATACCAGCCGCCAGGTGGACCGACTCGTCCGCAATCCTCTCATCTCCGACCGCCGTCTGACAGGCGGAAAGGAAGGCAAAGTCTGCTCGTGGGAGCGTATGCCTGACGATCTCCGAGAGCTCGAGGATCTTGTCGTGAAGAAGAAGGCCGCTCTTCATAGGCTCACCAGTTTCTTGTTTACCATGGCAGGCCATATGAATCCAATCAGCGTCCTTCATCTCTTGGAGAACGCGGTCCACCGTTGCCTCCTCGCTCATCAAGCCGACTACGTTCATGCCATTTGCAAGGCTCTGTACAATTTTAACCTCGCCCTCTGTTTTCGGTATCGGCGCCGCATTTGGCGTCGCCGGCTGGGCGACAGTAAGAATTGTAAAGTTGTCTCCCACTTTGGGTGCGGATGAGTCCAATATTGCAGTGAGCGTAGGAGTGTAGGACGAGATCACGTAATCCGATAGCTTATCCCCGACTTCAGTGTCGTACATACCCGCAGCATGAATAGGCAAGAAGGCAAGGGAGCCTGTCGCGCACCACCATATGCGGGTAAGGTGCTCCGGTTGGGCCTGAAGGGTAAATAAACACG
>Ga0335075_10019516_pt1 | contig 10020 bp, 8 predicted proteins | sample Lox_Sample_24_FD_206723 | JGI IMG/M metagenome (GOLD analysis project Ga0335075, IMG submission 206723) | Soil microbial communities from Loxahatchee National Wildlife Refuge, Florida, United States - Lox_Sample_2.4 | ecosystem: Environmental > Terrestrial > Soil > Wetlands | place: USA: Florida...
AAGGTCCCGGTACGATCGCTGCGGGACTTCGCGCTGTGGTACACGCCCGGCGTGGCCGAGGTCTCCCGCACGATCCGGTCCGACCCCGACGCCGTCTTCGATCTCACCGGACGGTGGAACACGATCGCGATCGTCACGGACGGCTCGCGCGTCCTCGGGCTCGGGGACATCGGCCCGGAGGCCGCGCTCCCCGTGATGGAAGGGAAGGCGCTCCTGTTCAAGTGGCTCGGCGGGGTCGACGCCGTGCCGCTCCCGATCGTCGCGCGCACGCCCGAGGCGTTCGTCCAGACCGTCGAGAGCCTCGCGCCCGCCTTCGGCGGGATCAACCTCGAGGACATCGCGTCGCCGAAGTGCTTCGGGATCCTCGAGTCGCTGCAGGCTCGGCTCCCGATACCGGTCTGGCACGACGACCAGCTCGGGACCGCCGCCGCGACGATCGCCGGGCTCCTGAACGCCCTCGCGCTCACGCACCGCTCGGTCCGCGACATCCGGACCGTGCTGCTCGGCGCCGGCGCGGCGAACCTCGTGACCGCGCGGCTCCTCCTCGCCCTCGGCCACGACCCGCACCGGCTCACGCTCGTCGACCAGCGCGGGGTCCTCGACGCGGAGCGGGACGACATGGACGAGCTGATGCTGCGCAACCCGTGGAAGTACCGGTTCGCGCTCCGCACCAACGGCGGCGGCCGCCGCGGGGGGCTCGCCGACGCGATCGCCGGCGCCGACGTGCTGCTCGCGGCGTCGACCCCGGATCCGAGCACGGTCCGCCCCGAGCTCGTTCGCGCGATGGCGCCGGGGCCGATCGTCTTCGCGCTCGCGAACCCGGTTCCCGAGATCTGGCCCGAGGTCGCGATGGAAGCCGGCGCGGCGGTCGTCGCCACGGGGCGCAGCGACTTCCCGAACCAGGTCAACAACTCGCTCATCTTCCCGGCGGTCTTCCGCGGCGTCCTCGACGCGCGGGCGCGGTCGATCCCGGACGAGGTCGTGATCGCCGCGGCCCAGGAGCTCGCGCGCCACGCCCGCGACCGGGGCCTCTCCCCGACGCACCTCCTCCCCACGATGGAGGAGGTCGAGGTGTTCCCCCACGTGGCGGCGGCCGTCGGCGACGCGACGGTCGCGCTCGGGGTCGCGCGACGGCCGCGGTCGCACGACGAGTTCCTCGAACGCGCGCGCGCGGTCATGGGCCGCTCGGCGCGGCTCGTGCGCGCGCTCGCCCGCGGCCGCCTGACCCCCGCGATGCCGTCCGCGCGCTCGCTCTCCCCCCCGAAGGACCCATGAGCTCCGGCAGCGATACCGGCCCCGGCGCCGGCGGACCCAGCGAGAGCCCGACGATCCCGATCCACCTTCGGCCCGCGCGCGCCGCGGACGTGCCCGCGCTCGTGCCCCTCCTCCTCCGCCTGAAGCGGCTCAACGAGGAGTTCGACCCGCTCCTCAAGGTCCGGGACGACGCCGAGGCCCAGGCGACCGCGGTGCTCACCGCGCAGCTCGGCGACTCGAAGGCCGTGATCCTCGCGGCCGAGGGGGTCGGGGCGGACAAGGACAAGGTCGTCGGCTTCGTCCGCGCCCTCGTCCGGGAGCGGCCGTTCTACACGCCGGAGTGGGAGGGCGTGATCCTCGACATCTACCTCCTTCCGCTCTACCGCCGGCGTGGGGTCGGCGAGTACCTGCTGCGCGAGACGTCGGCCGCGCTCAAGGCGAAGGGCGCGGGGGTCGTGACGGCGGAGTTCCCCGCCCAGAACGAGATCGCGAGCCGGTTCTACGCGAAGCGCGGGTTCCGCGCGATCCAGCTCCTCCACGCCCGGTCGCTCTAGGGCCGGACGCCCCCCGCGCGCGGGCCGGAGTTATCGCGAGCGCACGCTTCGGTCGCACCGCGCGGCCGGCCGCGCGGGAGCTCCGATGGCGTCCGACCCGATCGAGAGCGTGCGTCGTCCCGCGGGGTTCGTGCGCGGCACGGGTCGGTTCGTCGACGACCTAGAGTTTTCAGACCTCCTCTTCCTCGGCATCGTCCGCAGCCCGTGGGCCCAGGCGAGGATCGTCGGGATCCGCGGGGCGTCGATCACCGCCGCGACGTTCCCCGCCCGGCTCGACGCCGAGGGCGAGGGCGCGTCGGGGCCCGCGGTCGGCGTGAGCGAGCCGGCGCTCGCCTCCGGGGAGGTCCACTACGTCGGCGAGCCGGTCGCCGCCGTGCTCGCGTCGAGCGGCGCCCGCGCGGAGGACCTCGTCGCGAGCGTGGACGTCGACTACGAGCCCGGCACCGCCGTCCTCGATCCCGAGGCGGCGCTCGCCGCGCCGCCGATGCACCCGACCCGCGCCTCGAACGTCATGAGCGAGCACCGGATCGGCGCGGAGTTCGTCCCGCCGTCCGGAGCGGTCACCGTCGAGGAACGGTACCGGATGGCGCGAGTCGCCGCGAACCCGATCGAACCGCGCGGTATCGTGGTCCGGTACGACGGCGGCCGGCTCACGGCGTACGCGTCGACGCAGTCCGTCCACTCGGTGCGCGACGGCTTGGCGGGCGCGCTCGGGCTCACGCCCGAGCAGGTACGCGTGGTCCAGGCGGACACCGGCGGCGGGTTCGGGGTCAAGGGGTCCGTCGATCCCGAGTTCGCGATCGCGGCGTTCGCCGCCATGCGGACCGGTCGGCCGGTGAAGTGGATCGAGACCCGGACCGAGCACCTCGCGGCGTCGCGCGCCGGCCGGGGCTCGGTCGCTCGCGTCGCGCTCTCGGCGACCCGGGACGGACGGTTCGTCGGGCTCTCGGCGGACGTCCTCGTCGACGCCGGCGCGTACTACGCGGGGCTCAACGCGTTCGCCTCCCGGTTCATCGGGTCCCAGCTCACCGGCCCGTACCGCCTCCCCGCGGCGTACGTGCTCGCCCGGTCGGTCTATACGAACAAGGCGCCGCTCGGGCCGTACCGGGGCGCGGGCCGGCCCGAGGCCGCGTTCTTCCTCGAGCGGACGGTCGACCGCCTCGCGGACGAGCTCGGACGCGATCCGGTCGACCTGCGGCGGCAGAACGTCACCGACGCGCCCGGCACGTCCCCGCTCGGGCTCTCCACCGGGGCCGGTCGGCCGTTCTTCGAGCGCGCGACGGCGGAGTTCGCGGCGCGGCCCCCTCCCGAGGGCGCGACGGGGTTCTCGTTCTTCGTCCTCGTCCCGGCGACGATGCCGGGCGAAGGCGTACGGCTCCGCGTCGCGGACGGCGAGCTCCGCGTCTGGCTCGGCGCGATGGACCACGGCCAGGGTCACGCGCCGTGGATCCGGGACCTCCTGGTCGGGGTCCTCGGCATCGCCGCCGACCGCGTCGTCGTCGAGCGCGGCGACACCGACGCGCTCCCCGAAGGGGTCGGCACGTGGGGCAGCCGGTCCGCGATGGTCGCCGGGAACGCGCTCCTCGCCGCCGCACGCGCCCTGAAGGAGGAGGTCGATCGGGAGGGAACGCCGTACGATCCGGCGCGCGTCTTCGCGCGGCCGCGCGACGTGACGCGGTTCGTGCCGCTCGACGCGCGGCTGAACTCGTTCGGGGCGAACCGGGTCACCGCGACGGTCGACGCGCTCGGTCAGGTCACCGTGCGCGAGGTCGCGAGCGTCTACGACCTCGGCCACGCCCTCGTGCGCGCGAACGTCGAGTCCCAGATCATCGGCGGCGCGGTCCAGGGGATCGGCCACACGCTGAGCGAGGAGGTCGCCTACGGCGCCGAAGGGGCGCTGCGGACCGGCACGCTCTCGGACGCGGGCGTGCCCGGGGCGGACGTCGCTCCCGTCTTCTGGACGGTCGTCGTCGAGGACCCGTCGCCGCTCCCGCACGGCGCGAAAGGGCTCGGCGAGTCGCCGACGATCGGCGTGCCCCCCGCGCTCGCGCGCGCGATCGAGGTCGCCACGGGGCGGCGGGTCGCGCGCACGCCCGTACGGCCCGAGGACCTCCGCGGCCCCGCCGGGCGCGAAGCGCGATAAGCCCGGGACCGTTCCGGGGGTCGATGACCGACCTCGCGGACCTCGCCGCGCGCGCCGAAGCGTTCCGAGCGCTCCACCACAGCAGCGGGGCGCTCGTGCTCCCGAACGCGTGGGACGTCCCGAGCGCGCGCGTCTTCGAGGACGCCGGCTTTCCCGCGATCGCGACGTCGAGCGCGGGGCTGCTCGTGTCGCACGGGTACCCGGACGGCGAGGGGATGCCGCGCAAGGAGTTCGTCGGCGCCGTCGGCCGGATCGCCCGCGCGGTCTCGGTGCCGCTCAGCGCCGACGTGGTGGCGGGGTTCGGCCGCGGGCCCCGGGGGGTCGCGGCGACGGTCCGCGCGGTCGTCGCGGCCGGCGCGGTCGGGATCAACCTCGAGGACCGCGACCCGAAGCGCGGCGGGCTCTTCCCCGCCGCCGCGCAGGCCCGCAAGATCCGCGCGGTGCGCGCGCTCGCGGTGGAGATCGGCGTTCCCCTCGTCGTCAACGGCCGCACCGACGCGCTCCGGGAGGCCCCGGGCGATCCGGCGGCGAAGCTCGCCGAGGCGATCCGGCGCGCGAGCGCGTACCGCGACGCCGGCGCGGACTGCGTCTACCCCATGGGCCTCACGGACGCGGGGGACATCGAGCCGTTCGTCCGCGCGCTCGCGTGCCCGGTGAACGTGATGGTCCGTCGGGGGCTCCCGCCGCTCGCCGAGCTCGAGCGGCTCGGCGTGAAGCGCGTCAGCTTCGGGCCGGGCGCGTCGTACGCCGCGATGGGCCTGCTCCGCCGGATCAGCGCGGACGTCCTCGAGCGCCGCTCGTTCGATTCGCTCCTCGACGGGGCGATCTCGTTCGACGAGCTGAACCGCCTCGCGCTGCCCCGCTCCCCACCGGTGCCGCGGACCCCGCCGCCGGGGTGACCCGGCTCCGCCGGGGGCGGGGCCGCGCGCGACCGTCGCGGCGCGCGCAGCAAGGTTATGCGAACCGCGGGGCATCTCGCCCGCATGCCGAACGGTCCCGTTTCGCTGACGACCGCCGCCCCGAAGTACTTGCGCCGCGGGAAGGTGAAGGAGGTCTACGAGATCTCCCCGACCGAGCTCGAGTTCCGGTTCACGAACGACATCTCCGTCTTCGACAAGCACATCCCGAGCGAGGTCCCGAACAAGGGCGAGACCCTCGCGCGGACCGCGGCCCACTGGTTCGATCTCTGCTCGCGGCTCGGCGTCCGGCACCACTTCCTCGGGCTCTCGGGGCCGACCGCGATGCGCGTGCGGCGCGTGCAGGTCGTCCCGGAGCCGAGGACGCTCGGCCCGAACCCGAAGGGCTACCTCGTCCCGCTCGAGCTGATCGTCCGGTACTACCTCGCGGGGTCCATGTGGGACCGCGTGAAGGCCGGGAAGGTGACCGCCGAGGAGCTCGGGTTCCCCGCGGGGCGTACCCTCGACTACGGTGTCCCGCTGCCGGCCCCACACTTCGAGGTCACGACGAAGCTCGAGCCGGTCGACCGCCTCCTCTCCCTTCCCGACGCGCTCGCGCTCGCCGCGATCGACGCGCGTCAGCTCGACGAGATCCGCGAGACGATCCTCCGGATCGACGAGGCGATGCAGCGGGAGATCGGCCCCCGGGGGCTCCTCCACGTCGACGGCAAGAAGGAGTTCGCGATCGACGCCGAGGGCGCGCTCATGGTCGTCGACACGTTCGGCACGGCCGACGAGGACCGGTTCTGGGACAAGGACGCCTACGATCGCGGCCGCCACGTCGACTTCTCGAAGGAGTTCGTCCGCCAGCACTACCGGCAGAGCGGCTACTACGACCTCCTGCAGAAGGCGCGCGCGGCGCACCAGCCCGAGCCGGCGATCCCGCCGCTACCGCCGCTCCTCGTCGACGAGGTGAGCCGGCTCTACACGACGGTCTACCAGCGGCTCACGGGCGAACCGTTCGCCGCGAGCGCGCCCGGCTGAACCGCCACCGTTCACCGTTTCGGTACCCCTCCCGCACGCTTATCTCCCGGCCCCCCGGTCGGACGCCCGTGCCGACCAAGGGCCCGGGCCGCTCCGCGGCCGAGCCGGAGGAGCGACCCGCGCCGAAGCCCGAGGTCACGCTCGAGGACCTCCCCGGCATCGGCGCGACGATCGCCGAGAAGTTGCGCGAGGCCGGCTACACGGACCTGATGGAGCTCGCGGTCGCATCGCCCGGCGACGTCGCCGAGGCCGCGGAGATCGGGACCGCGATCGCCCAGAAGATCATCGGCGAGGCGCGCCGCAAGGCGGACGTCGGGGGGTTCGAGAGCGGGACGACGCTCCTCGAGCGCCGGAAGAAGCTCGGTCGGATCACGACCGGGGCGAAGGCGCTCGACGAGCTCCTCGGGGGCGGGGTCGAGACCCAGGCGATCACCGAGTTCTCCGGGGAGTTCGGCACGGGCAAGACCCAGCTCGCCCACGAGATCGCGGTCAACATCCAGCTCCCGCCCGACCAGGGCGGGCTCTCGGGCGAGGTCGTCTACATCGACACCGAGAGCACGTTCCGCCCGGAGCGGATCGTCGACATGGCGAAGGGGAGCGGGGTCGACCCGGCCGAGGCGCTCCGACGGATCCACGTCGCCCGAGCGTACAACTCGAACCACCAGATGCTCCTCGTGCAGAAGGCCCAGGAGCTCGCGCGCGAGAAGCCGATCCGGCTGCTCGTCGTCGATTCGCTGACCGCGCACTTCCGCTCGGAGTACGTCGGGCGCGCCGAGCTCGCGCCCCGCCAGCAGCTCCTCAACAAGCACCTCCACGAGCTCCTCCGCTTCGCCGACACCTACAACGCCTCGATCGTCGTCACGAACCAGGTCTCCGCGCGCCCCGACATCCTCTTCGGCGACCCGACCCGCCCCATCGGCGGGAACATCGTCGCGCACGCGGCGACGTACCGCGTCTACCTGCGGAAGTCGAAGCCCCCCCGACGGATCGCGCGGCTGATCGACTCGCCGAACCTGCCCGAGGGCGAGGCGGTCTTCTCACTGACGACCGAGGGGATCCGGGACTGACCGGCGCCGGCCGGTCCCGCTACGGACGGACCGGCTTCGCGAGGACGAGGTCGACCGGGACGAACCCGAGCGTCTCGTAGAGTGCCCGGGCTCCCGTGTTCGCCCCGAAGACGTGGAGCGCGAGCCGGTCCGCCCCGAGCCGGCGCGCCTCGTCCTCGACCGCGCGGAACGTCGCGGCGGCGTACCCGCGCCGGCGGAACGCGGGGTCGATCCCGATCCAGTAGACCTCGGGCCGCTCTCCCACCGATCGAAGGCCGTACCAGACCTCGCCGACCCGCCGGCCGGTCCCGGCGTCGTGGACCGTGCGCAGGAAGTGGCCGGGCGACGCGACGCCCTCGGGGAGGAGCGCCGCGTGGTCGGCGCGGGACCGCTCGAGCGCCTCCGCCTCGGTCCACTCTCCCGTCCGGACGTGTTCGGCCGCGTACTCGGGGATCGAGCGCGCGAGGTAGGCCACGAGCTCCTCGGCGGTCATCGGTTCGAGGCGGATCACGCCGGTCGCGAGCGCGGTTTCGGTTAAGAGCGGGCGGTGCCCGCGCTCCGACCGGGGCGCGGGCGGCCCGCCCGCGGGTACGCTCGACCGGGTTCCGGGCGGGCCGAGCGAGGCCGGGGATCGCCCTCCGGGGCTACGGGGGACCGCGCGCCGCTCCCACGGCGGGGGCTCCGAGCGTCTCCCGGAAGAACGCGAGGACCCGCGGCCAGGCGTCCTCCGCGCTCGCGGCGTGGTAGTTGCTCGGCCGCGTGTCGTTGAAGAAGGCGTGCTTCGCGCCGGGGTACACGTGGTAGGCGAAGCGCTTCCCCGCCGCCCGCATCGCGGCGTCGAGCTCGGGGACCGTGCTCGTGATCCCGGGGTCGTCCCCCCCGTAGAGCCCGAGGACGCTCGCCCGGATCCGCGGCACGTCGGCGAGCGGCGGATTCTGTCCGTAGAAGACGACCGCCGCGCGGAGGTCGGGGTCGACGGTCGCGAGGCGCGCGGCCATCGCGCCGCCGAAGCAGAAGCCGACGCAGCCGATCCGGTCGCGGTCGACCTCGGGGCGGTCGGCGAGGTACCGGGTCACCGCGCGAAGGTCGTCGGCGAACCCGGCCTGGACCGCGGGGTTCGACACCGTGCCGAGCGCCGCGAGGACGGGGCGCCGCTCGGGGGGCTGCGTCGCCGCGAACTCGGCCATCTTCTCCGGGTTCCGGCGGAGGTCGGGCGGCGCCTGCGCCAGCGACATCATCGCGAGCCGGACGTTCTCGGGGGTCAGCACCGCCTCGAGCTCCCCGGAGAAGAGGTTCGGGGCGGCGGCGACGTACCCCTGGGCGGCGAACCGTCGCGCGACGTCGCGGATGTGCGCGTCGGGGCCGAAGATCTCGTGGATCACGACGACCGTCGGCGACGGACCGCGGGGCTCCGGCGGGGCGATGACGTAGCAGTCGAACGACCGGCTCGCGCCGCGGATCGAGACGTTCGTTCCGTCCACGGACCCCTCGCGAGCCGCGCGCAGCCGTCGGAGCGGTTTCAGGTTTACCGTCGGGGCACGGCGGCGCGCGGCCCGCCGGGTCGCGGGCCGACGTGGCGCAGCGCGGTCGCCTTCACGTACAGGACGACCCCGACCCCGGTCCGCAGGCCGAGCCGGCGCACCGGCTCCTCGGTCAGCGCGACCCGGAGCCGGGCCCGTCCCGTACGGGCCACGAGCGTGATCCCGAGGGACCCGCGGACGCGGTGCACGGAGGCGACCCGCGCCGGGATCACGTTCCGTGCGCTCGAGGGGAAGCGCCCGCGCGCGACCACGATCGCCTCGGGGTCGAGGGCGACCGTGACGCGTTGGCCGTCCTGCGCGGAGAACGCGACCGTGAGCCGCAGCGAACCGCCGACCACGACCTCGGGGCTCGCGCCGGCCCGGTACGTGCCGCGCAGGAGGTTCGGCCGCGACAGCGCGGCGATCGGCCGGGCGTCGAGCAGCTCGAGGGAGTCGAACCCTCCCCGCGCGACGCGGTCGCCGAGCGGCGTCAGCGTCGTGCCGCCGTGGCCGCGGCCTCCGCGGCTGCCCGTCGTGATGGGGCCGCCGAACGCGCGCGCGAGCCGCTCGAGCCGGTAGACGGCACGGTCGCGCGAGATCCCCACGCGTCGGCTCGCGGCGACGACCGAACGCTCGCGACCGATCGATCGCAGGAGGGCGATGTCGGTGCTGGTGACCGCGCTCGCCCGGCTCATCGTTCCCCGTCCCCCACCGGCAGGTCGGGTCGCCCGAGGCGGTGGAGGCTCTTCTCCTCGACGTCGAACCGCACGCGATCCCCCGCCCCCGGCAGCTCTGCGCCGAACGGCGGGGGGACGCGGAGCGCGACCGAGAGCGTGCCGGACGTCACCGCGAGGGCGAGGCCCTCCGGGGTCGGCCGCGCGGCCCGCACCACCCCGGTCCACGCGCCCGCGCGGTCGACGACCGTCGCGACGACCGGCCGGGCGAACGCGATCCCCTCGGGTCCCGCCCGCGGCCCGAGCCACGCGGCGAGCGATCCCGCCGGTGCGCGCTCGAGCTCGGCCGGGCCGAAGACGTTCTCGAACCCGACGAACCGCGCGGTGAACGGATCGATCGGCCCCGAGAGGAGCGCGGGCGCGTCGCCGCGCAGGGTCACGGTCCCTTTCCGCAGCACGACGAACGCGTCCGCGACCGAGAACGCGAGCCCGGGGTCGTGCGTGACGACGACGACCGGCGCGCGCGACGCCGTGCGCAGCTCCTCGAAGACGCGGCCGAGCGCGTGGCGCGCCTCGACGTCGAGCGCCTGCCACGGTTCGTCCCACAGGACGAGCTCGGGGTCGGCGGCGAGCGCGCGGGCGAGTGCGACCCGCTCGAGCTCGCCGCCGCTCAGGCGCGCGGGGTACCGGCGGGCGAACGCCGAAAGGCCGAACCGGGAGAGGAGCTCTCGGCTGCGCGCGAGGGCGTCCAACCGGCCGCGCATCTCGAGCGGGTAGCTCACGTTCCGCTCGACCGTGCGGTGCGGGAAGAGGCCGAGCCCCTGCGGCACGTAGCCGAGGCGGCGCGCCTCGGGGGGACGGTCGGAGACGTCGACCCCGTCCCGGGTGA
>Ga0335075_10019517_pt1 | contig 10019 bp, 6 predicted proteins | sample Lox_Sample_24_FD_206723 | JGI IMG/M metagenome (GOLD analysis project Ga0335075, IMG submission 206723) | Soil microbial communities from Loxahatchee National Wildlife Refuge, Florida, United States - Lox_Sample_2.4 | ecosystem: Environmental > Terrestrial > Soil > Wetlands | place: USA: Florida...
CCGAAAAACGCAACAATGCCATCGCCCAGGCGCTGGAATACGTAACCGTCGTAGTGCGCAATACAGACAGCGCAGGCGTCTTCGTAACAGCGGATGATACTTTGCAGCACTTCGGGGTCGACGCGATGCGCGATCTCGGTGAATCCCACCATGTCGCAGAAGAGCACCGTGAGCTGGCGGCGCTCGCTGGCGGTCTGGGGCGGATTCGCTGCCGCGGGCGGAACCGGCGCCGGCTGCCGCATCTCCTCGAGCGCTTTGAGCACGCGCTTGCGCGGGCCGAAGGGCAGGCCCAGCTCCTTCAGATCGTCGTCGCTGAGCAGGCGCAGCGTCTCGAAGTCGACCTCGTTGTCGACAAAGTTCGAGGCGTAGCGCTCCAGATCGAGGCCTTTCAGCCACTCAGTGATCGAAGTCATGCGGCTCCGTGTGCGTGCGGTTGGGGCTCGGGGACGAGTAGCTCATTATTGACCAGCCATCCCGCGATTGCCAATCCCGATTGCAGCCGGAGGCGGCCGGACCACGCCTGCGCCAGCTCCACGGGAGTCTGGCCGGGGCGCAGCTCGCGCAGCAGCGGCGCCAGCTCCTGCCCGCCGAGATAGACGATGGGGCCGTCGAGATTCGGATGGCGCAAGCCGGCTTTGGTGGTGACGAAGTCGCCCTCGATGCAGGGAAGCTCGACGAATTCCAGCTGTTGCGAGAGCGCGACGGCGGATGTCGCCATGGTCTGCGCGTCGAGCGGCGGCTTTGGCTCGGGGATTGTTTCCTGCTCCGCTCCCGCGCTGCGATCGCGCCAGAATTTCCCGCCACGCTCGTCTGCAACTTTGCCGTAATAGCCCGCGGCCCAGCGCGCGTGACGGCCCGAAGCGTCTTCCAGGTTGGCGCGGTAGAAGCGCTTCGCCACATCGGCGGACTCCGGCCGGCGGAGCAGCGTGTTGGCGACGACCGCCGCGGCCAGCGCGCTCTGCATCGCCTTCTGCACGCCGCTTGAAGAGACGGGATCGATGGCCAGCGCCGCCTCGCCCACGCGCAGGCTGGTTGCACTCACGCAGTCTTCAGCGAGGTACGGCGTTGCGTCGATCGCCTCCACCGGCCCGGCGAGTTGCGCGTCGCGGCAGCCGGCCAGCAGGCTGGAGCACCGGATTCGCAAAAGAAATTCCTCGCGCAGGGAGCCGCTGCGTGTCGCGCGAAACTCGGCGGGATCGATGAAGACCAGCGTGTTGCAGCTTCCGTCCGGCAGAGGAACGCCCCAGTACCAGGCGTCGTCTCCGGCCTCGATGCGCGGCTCGCGCGGCAGATCGGAGCCCTGCCAGTAGGCGTAGAGCGCCAGCGTGCGGCATCCGGTGTGGCGCCGCTGCGCCGGACTTGACCGACCGCTCGCGTCGGCCTGGAAATCCGCTTTCAGTTCTATGTGGCCGCTCTCGGCCGCAATCCGGATCGACCATCCCTCGGAGGTTTCACGCCGCGCCACCACGCGCGCCGGCTGCAGCACGCGCACGCCCAGCGTTCGCGCGCGTTCGAGCAGGATCTGATCGAAGCGGCCGCGATCAACGAGCAGTCCTTCCGCGCGCGGATCTTCCCGCACCTGCTCCGCGCCTTCCCACTGCACCAGGACGCGGCGCACGCGCTCAAATCCGGCGGACTCGACCCCATCGCGCACGCCCACGGTTTCGAGCAGCGGCAGAACGCCGGGGCTCAGCGATTCACCCAGATGCCGCCGCGGAAACTGCGCGCGTTCCACCAGCGTAACCGTGTGGCCGAGCTGCGCCATGCGCGCGGCGAAGACGCTGCCCGCCGGTCCCGCGCCGATTACGCAGACATCCGCCATGCAGTGCTTCCTTCCGCCGGACGCCGCGGCAGCGCACTCGCCTGCGAGAGGCGCAGATACGCTTCGAGGCAATAGTGCAGCCAGCCGCGAATGTAATCGCACGCGGGGCGCCCGCGCCGGATCACCTCATGATGGCATCCGCCGCCGCACAGATAGCGCGCCCAGCAACTCCGGCACGGCTCCTGGCGATGCACGTGCCGCTCGGTGAGCCATTCTGCCTGGCGCTCGAGATCGACGCCCTCATCCAGCGAGCCCATCGCACCGGCCGCGTCGCCGACGAAACGATGGCACGCGGACAGGTCGCCGTCCGCCGAGACGCCCAGATATCCAGCGCCCGCGCCGCAGGGATAGGGCCGATGCGTGCCGCGCTCGATCTCGCGCAGCGCGTTCACCAGATTGGCGAAGGGATAGCGCTCGCCGGCCAGCGAGCGGCGCTCGAATTCGCGCCCGCAATCGATCATCTCGCCCAGCATGGTTTCCAGGTCCGCGCTCTGCATCTCACCGTTGCCGTTGGGCGCGCTCAGCATGGGAGAAAAGCCGACGCTGTGAAACCCGGCGGTAATAAACTCGTCGAGAGCGCGCCGCAGCTCCAGATTGCGCGGCGTCACCGTCACGCGCGCGGAAACCTGCATCCTCCGCTGCCGTTTCAGCAGCGGAGTCACGCGCGCCATGATGGCGTCAAAGCTGCCGCTGCCGCTCTTATAAGGACGCAGCGCATTGTGAGCTTCGCGCAGCCCGTCCAGGCTCACCGTCACCGCAAACCCGTGCTCTTCAAAAAACTCCGCATCGTCTTCGGTGAGCAGGGTGCCGTTGGTCGTGATCGAAAACGTGATGGGGACGCCGCGCTGCGCGGCCAGATCCTCCGCGCGCACAGTGGCTGCGCGCAGCACGCTGCGATTCACCAGCGGCTCTCCGCCCAGGAACGACAGATTCAGCCGCGCCTCCGGCCCCGCGCCGTTCACCAGCATGTCCACGGCGCGCTCCGCGGTTTCCAGCGGCATATTTTTCGCAGCGCCGCCAAATTCTCCCTGCTGCGCATAACAATAGGTACAGCCGAGGTTACATTTTTGCGCGATAGCGAGCGACAAAGCATGGATGGGCGGCGGCGCCAGCGGCGCATCGTCGATAAACGGAGCCGCGGCCAGGTGCGCCTGCTCCAGCAGCGGCTCGATCGCGGCCCTGTCTTCGGCATCCATCGCCGCCGCGAACCGCGCAAACAGCCCGTCATCGGCACGATACAACCGGCTGCCATTGGCGAGGAAGAGATTGCGCCCGTACTCCGTCTCGATCAGGTGCAGCTGCGGCACGCGCGGCGCCGCAGCGCTCATGCAGCGGGCCGCATCGGCCTGGCTCAACACACGCCTCCGGACGGATCGACGCTGTCATCGTCCTGCGCGGAGGCCGTCAGTTCCTCCGGCCCATCCTTGCCGCCAATCTGGAAGCGCAGCCACTTCTGCCAGTCGGTGAACAGCTCGTTGTACAGGATCAGCCGCGAATCCACGTAGTCGTCGGGAACGTAGTCGCCGGTGCGCTTCTTCTGCAGCCAGTTGTCGCCCTTGCTCAGGCCATCCGGACCCGGCTGCACGTTGATGAAGTCAGGCCGCGCACTCGCCCAGTAGTAGCACGAGCACTCGCGATAATCGTTCTGCCACGGCGAGCACAGGCCCTGGGTCAGCTCCCCGGCCTTCGCCAGCGCCTCCGAGATCACCGCCGTCCCTTCGTCGAAGAAATGCCGGACCTGCATCTCGATGCTGACGTAGTTTTTCTTCGTCTGCGGCCCATCTTCGATGATGGGCTGCTGCTCCTCCGCGGACTGCAGGGTGAAATCGCAGCGCACCGTCTTGCCCTGACACCCGGCGAGCACCGGAGCCAGCAGATTCGACCACTCCAGCTGCGCCAGTCCGTAGGGATTCTTGTCGGTGGTGAGCACAATGCTGCCCTCGGTGTCAGACGAAGCGGGGCCGGTGATCGTGGTCATGGTCGGGATGCTGCGCCCGTCCGGCAGAACGATGCGCAGCAGGCGGCATCCGGCCAGATTCGCGCACTCGGCGGGCGCGCCCGGCTCGATCTCCATCACCATGTTGTCGTACTCGCGCAGCACGATGCCGGTGAACATGCGCCGCCACACCGCGCGAAAATCGACTTCGAGGCCAGGGCAGCAATTCGCCACCGAGGTGATGGGACGCGAGCTGATGGGATTGCCCGTCGCCGCGTACTGCAGGTGCGCGGTGCGGTTCACCGGCTGCACCCACGGCTGGGCCGGGTCCGCCGTAACCACGCCCTCCGGGGCTGCGTCGGCGCGCGCGTGGAAGAGCGTCTTCTGCGCGGCCTTGCGGATGGTATCGATTTGCCGCCAGGTGAGCGCGAGGTAGTTATTGTCGGCGCCGCACATCAGCGTCGGCATTTTCCTGCGGCCGCGATCGGTGTAGTCGGCCACTTCGTCAGGCTTGCGCAGCAGATCCACAAACCAGGGCGCCGCTCCCCCGCGCAGCGCCGCGTACACCTGCTCGTGCAGCGCGAGGATGGCCAGCGTGTCCACGGTGCCCGGGCCCATGATGGGCCGGATGGCGCGCTCGGTGTCGGCCGCTTCCTCTTCGGGCATCGAGTCCAGCAACAGCGCGGGCCGGCCCTTGATGTCGTTGCCGTTCATCACCGTCAGATTCATAAAGTGCACCGTCTCGTAAGCGCGGCGCACGATGTCGCAGGCGCGGTCGCGGATCGCCTCGTAGGGCTCGTCCTCGGCGACCTCCGGTCCCAGGATCACCTGCTCCAGATCGTCCAGCAGCGTGCGCACAAACTGCGCGTCGGGCACCAGCGCCGGCGGTCCCGCGCAGATGCGCGCCGTGGCCTTCAGCTGGCGTCCGTCGCTCAGCGTCACCCGTACTTCCGCGAACCCGTCGCAGGTGTCGTCAAAATAGCCGCGGCTGATGGCGATGTTGTCGTGCAGCCACGGCGGAGCCGGCGGCTCAATCGCGTAGAGCGACGGCGGCACTGTCTCGTTCTTCACCGGATTGTCTTTGCTGCCGTAGCCGTACCAGTCCTTGTTCGCGTCGTAGATGCCGTACTTCTCCGGCAGATCGAAGGGAGGAGGCTGCGTCGGATCTGCCAGCTTGGTGGATTCTTCCCGCTTCTCCAGCTTCGGCCCGTAGATCAGGCCCTTCGCAGGCACAAAGCGCAGCCGGATCTCTTTGAAATTCCCCATGGGATTGATGAAGCGCACGGAGCCGAAATCGATGAATTTCTTCGGCGAGACAAAATTCGTGCAGCGGCCCTCGAGCGCGTGCCGATCATGGTCTGAGAACCAGTCCGTCTCCGCGTGCACCAGGTTCGCCTCGTCGCCGGTGCGCCGCACCACCTTGCGGTTGGCCACGCTCACGCGCCATTCGATCTTGGCGTTGCTCTCACCCAGCTTGTCCAGCGCCTCGTGGAGCGGACGCAGCTCCTCTTCGCCGTCGAGCTGCGCAAAGACCTCGAGAAACGGCGCGACCGGGCGTATCGCCCCAGGCAGTTTCCCTTTGCGCTCAGTCCTGAAGGTGATCGTCTTCGGGGTTGTGCTGGTGACCGCGCCGGTTTTTTCGTCGACGATCAGCGTCTCCCGAGGCACGATCTTTCGCCACGCCAGCGGATGCTCGGGATCGTCCTCCACGGTGAAGTTGTCCAGCGGATCGTCGGTCGCCGCGCCCAGCCGGGCAATGGCAAAGGGCGGCAAAATGCGGAGCTCGCGCAGGGACATGCCTCTTACCTCCCGCTCTTTCCCAGACCGGCGATGGCCGCCGCGATGGAGTCGCGAGTCTGGCTGTCGATATCCAGCAGAGTTCGTATGAACGCCTCGTCTTCGGGGCGCTGGCTGATGTACGCCGGCTTATCCTTGCTCGGGCGGCAGTAGAGAATCTCGTAGCACAGCTTGTCGGAGCTGCCCAGCACGTCGAGGTGCATGCCGAAGGCATCCGCATTGGACGGCGGCAGCGTCAGGCTGAAGGGCATCTGGAAGGGCGGCCCGGCGTAGAGCGTGTCGCGGTCCGGCTCCGCGCCGCCCAGGTCCTTCACGGGAAGCTGCACCAGGATCCCGGCGATGGCTTTCAGGTTGTACATTTCGCCGAAAATGCGGTGCATCAGCACCGCGCGCAGGCTGGGCTGGTCGGGCGGCGTCGCCAGGGCTTCGCGAAAGGTGTGCGAGATCAGATTGAGCAGCAGGCGGTAGCGCGTGTTGAACAGGTCGGCCCAGTGCTGCGTGTACCTCCACGAGATGTAGCCCTGCTGGTCCTGCGCGTTGGGCAGCTTCTGCGTGGTGGGATTCTTCACCACATTGCGCGTGGGCAGCCAGTCCTCCGTTACGATTTGCTTCCAGTCTTTATAGATATGCAGGAAGCGCTGGAAGTGGGACATTTCGCCCTCGCCGGCGCCGTGCGGGCCCTCGCCCTGCACGCTTACCGCATAGAGCGCGGCAATGGCTTCGGTGCGGCTGGCCACCTGCTGGATGAGCAGGATGGCGCGCGAATGCGGATCGGCCTTCGTCTCCTCAGCGCCGCCGATCACGCCCGCCGGCGGCTCGGCCACGCTGCCTTCCGCGTCCAGCCGGCGCAGTTCCGGACCGTAGCGCCGCCCCCAGTCGTCCCACGACGCCTGGTGGGAGTAGGTGTTCTCGTGGAACGACGAGTCCTGGATCCTCTTTTCGTTCTGGATCAGCTCGATGATCTCGCCGTAGATCAGTCCCACCGAGTGCACCTCGTCCGGCGACTTGCCGCCGGTGGCGCGGTGGCGAATTTCCACGATTAGCGGATCGTCCGACTTCAGCTCATCGAGCGGCATCTCCGCGTAGACGTAGCGGGCCAGCGAGTCGAGCGAGAGCGGCTCCAGCGTGAAGGGAAACGGATAGTAGGCGATGTCCCACGGGAAATTCTGGCGGTTCAGATTGACGCCCGCGCCCATCAGCGTGAGCACGTTCTGCACGGTAAGCAGATGGCCCATCTCCTCGCGCGCCACGGAGAGAATGGTTTCCTGCCACTTCTGCACGTTGGGCCGGTACTGCTCCGGAACGTGGGTGTTGCCCAGCGTGTAGGCCGCGAACAGATACTGCACCATCAGCGCATGTTCGATAGCCGCGCCCAGGTTGAGCAGCATGATCAGGTGATCGTGCCACGTCATATCGCTGCGCTTCACCAGCTTCTTCGTTTCCTGATCGAAGTGCAGCTGCTGGCCGCCGCCACGCTCGCGCGCGGCGATATCGCGATGCATTTGAACCGCATTGATGGCGCGAGGAGTGGCCATTTTGCTCTCCTGAGACGGAGTTGGGTCGGCAACCAAAAAGCCAGGCAGAAAATTTCAAAGCAAGGCCGGTGCGCCGATGGGGAGCGGCGACGGCGAATCAACCTGAACAGCACACAGGGACATCGACTGGCTCTGGTTGGCTGTGTCTCTGGATACTACTGTCGATGCGATGCGCCGCGCAACTCCAGGGCGCGCAGCAGGAAATAATTCCGGCCAGTTTAGACCTGCATCTGCCGGAAAGCGGCGCATTACGTGCTGCATTTTAGCCTGACTGCTAGGGTTGAGATAGTCCTTCTGAAGTGGAACTGGCGGCGAGAGCAATGGGCGAATCAGGTATAGCCAATTTCACTGTTGGATTCTGGCTTAGTTCGAGACATATCTGTTTCCAGATCTGCTTTGTCTCATCGGCGTCCCTACCTTGGGGCCATCCCGTGACGGAAGTGTGGCGGTCAAACGGGTCGTTGTCCCGGATTACACGAAGGTCTTTTTCCATCAACGCATGTACGGGCACGTCTGCGCGCCCATAAATCCGGGATCTTCCAGGCTCAGTGCCGAGAGTTTGGACACCAATACTCCAGATCTCTTTGTCAGCCAGTCCTGTGGAATGCACAACTGAAAGTTCATTATGCGGAGACGGATTGAATGCTTGCGGCTTGGGCCTTCGATCAGATGGCCGCATCAGGTTGCGGCTGTAAATGAACCGCGCGACGAGATCGTTTCCAGCGAGCTCTCCCCTGGCAGCATTCGCTGCGACAGGGTCCTTAGCGGGTTTGATTGGACTGGTGGCCACGAGCCAACTGAGACAGCGCGAAAGCAACCGAAGCAGGAATCTCATCGTCCATCCATTCCGTTCCGCGAATTGTGCTTTGCCCGTTCATCCAGGCAAAGGTACACCGACCCGTCGGCCCGATACTCACTGTCAGCGCCTTGCGCTCTCCAAAATCCCAATCTAACGCGACCTCCCCATCTGGATCCGCGCTCACCTCAGGTATCGGAGCTGTTGTTGGCAGCGTATTCAAAAACAGCTTTGCATGGACGCACGCCAGTGGGTCCAATGGGAGCGCGCCATATCCGTCCCAACCCGGGCAGGAAGCCTCTGAGCGAACTTCGTCGAGCTGCGTCGTCGCTCTTTTCGTGGCATTTCCAATGACGTAGCTTAAGAGAAGGTGTCTCCGAATCTCTTCCTGCATGTCTGCAAGTTTCATGGCCGGTTCGCTCCGGGCGGTGGATCTCGGAGGCGTGACAAGTCCGGTCATTCTGCCGAGCGGTGCAAAGGTGGCTGTCATTCGTACATCTCCGCGGTTGCTTCCGTAATGCTTGCGTAGAAGATTTCGTTTTTGAGTTGTCGCAGTTGCTCGAACTGGTCGGGCAGTGCGGCATCGTCTGGTTGCGTTCTGACTTCGCAAAACGCATCGATATCCAGGAGAAGCGAGATCGCATTGCGATCCACCTGAGGTTCGAGCGCCTGCACAATTACGGCGGAGGCATTTCGTCTTTCGTCCTCCACGCGAACTCTGGTTAGAAATTCTCGAAGCTCCTGGGGGATCGGCGTCGGCAAGATCGGAGGTGCTTCCAGGTATCGCCCGATCTCAGTGCCGCCACTCAGCCGCATGCGATTGATGTACCTCACAGCGATTCGCGAAACCTGTCTTGGGTTTGCCCGCTGAACATACACAGCCCACAGGCGAAAGGCTTCCTCGAACACCTGCTCCCATGATGTATAGGGCTCGATTTTGCTGAAAGTGAACCCGCCCACGCGGAACTGCGCGACCTCCGCTTCCGCTTGATATCGCCATCCGATGTCCATTTGCGAAGCGGCGGGAGGCAACAATTCCCCTTTATCGACGCCGAAGCCCCCCTGGATCAGGCGGATCGGAAACTTCTGTGTATATCGCGCCCCGATAGACGATTCCAGGTCGGCAAATGTGTCTGCTGTGCACCTCTCATTAGGCACAACCCGGAAATCAATGACAGCCTCCACTATCGGCGCGTTTCTGAGATGTGCGCGGGGGCGAGCCATCGTTAGCCTCTGACAACAAGATTATTGTTATTCTTTGCGAGTAGCAGGTGACCGGGGCGGAATAAGTTTCGGCAGCTCAATGAATTGCTGTAATGTCTGCTCGATGAACCGACCGCCGACCTCCGCAGGCGTTCGCCCGTAGACTCCGCGAGTGGCGAGCTCTCTCAGCATATCAACCGACTGTCCCGAGATCGTGACCTCGAACCGAGCCCCCGGTGATGTGCTCTTTGGCCTCGCCATTGCTTCTCCGTTTTAACCCAATAATTATCGGGTTATTTACTCATTGGACGCAAGAGAAATCGTCCAGTTTCAGTGATATTGGTTATCTTCTCAACAGCACCTGGACCCCCGGGGCGGACACGCTGGATGACGATGCGTTTGGTATCTGACTCTACTTTCCGATGCAGAAACTCGAGAAGATGCGGTTCAGGATGTCGTCGGGGGTGGTTTCCCCGGTGAGCCCGTCCAGCTGGCGCAGCGCGGCGTAGAGGTCGAGCAGCACCATTTCGTGCGGGACCTTCGCCGCCACAGCGCTCTTTGCCGCATCGAGCGAGGCCAGCGCGCCGCTGACCGCCTCAAAGTGGCGCAGGCTGGTCAGGATGCCCGACTCGCTCTCGCCCGCCGGGTTGCGAATCATCTCCCCCAGCGCGTCGCGGAGGTGCTGCACGCCCTCGCCGGTGATCGCGCTGGTACGCACGGAGAGGGGCGGGGGGCTCTCCGGGCCTGCGTCGGGGAATTCGAGATCGCCGGGACGCTCCACCGGATCGGCGGGCGGCAGATCACATTTGTTCTGCGCCACCAGGGCGCGGCGTCCCGCGAGCGACCCGATCAGCGCGCGCTCCTCGTCGCGCAGCGGCGCGGATGCATCCACGACCACCAGCACCAGATCCGCATCCGCCAGCGCCTCGC
>Ga0335075_10019518_pt1 | contig 10019 bp, 12 predicted proteins | sample Lox_Sample_24_FD_206723 | JGI IMG/M metagenome (GOLD analysis project Ga0335075, IMG submission 206723) | Soil microbial communities from Loxahatchee National Wildlife Refuge, Florida, United States - Lox_Sample_2.4 | ecosystem: Environmental > Terrestrial > Soil > Wetlands | place: USA...
CTCACCCTCCTTGTGTGAGGCTCCGCCCGGACCATCCGGGCAACCCTCGTTTTCCGCATCGAGGGTGGGTCACCTCGAGGTCAAGAAGGACATAGGGTCTTCGTCGCGTCGCTCCTCGCAATGACATGCTGCGTGGCTTCGCGCCTCGCAATGACACGTTGCGTGGCTTCGTGCCTCGCAATGACATGCTGCAGGCTGTGCTGTCCATGTCTAATTCCGAGTGCTACGGCGGGGCCTGCGCCGGGTCCAGCGTTGACGATGGCAGTACGCGCTGTCAACGGGAGCGTGGCTGTGGCATCTGGCGGTCGAACCGCTTGTGTTCCGGCCGAAGCGGGGCCGACGAGGAGTTTGCTGTCTTGCGCGCAGGCGTAGTCTGGTCAGGTGTGGCGGCGGCAGTCGTTGTGGGCGGAATCGCCGCGTATCTGCGTGCCGGTGCCGCGCCGGCGTGCGGCAGCGACGCGGCATTGGGGCAGGTCTATGCGGCGCTGCATGACCGGTTCCACCTGGAGAGCATCTACCTGAACGACATTCGCACGGTGTCGGGCGGCTGGTTCAGCGGCCGTTACGATTGCTCTGCGGAGGTGACGGAGATCCGGGGCAATATCGCTGCGTCGGGCATGCCCTGGCGCGCGGTGCGCTACCAGATCGTGCGCCGCGAGACCGCGCCCTATGCCGACGTGACCGTATCTTTGGGCGGCAGCGTGCCCCTGGCGCCCGAGCGGAAGTCGTTCTGGCAGCGCGTATTCGGGCGGCGGTCGGAGCATTCCGGGCAAAATACGGGTTAGCGGCGGAAATACCGGACGGTGAAACAGGCGTCTGGTTGTGCAAGAGCTGCGATCACTTATACCAGACCGCCAAATGGCTGACTCGTGGCTGCCACCCGCATGTCATTGCGAGGAGCGACGCGACGACGCAACCTCGGTCGAGCGGCGCACGCTCGTCTGAGCGCCGCGCGACCGAGGTTGCTTCGTCGCTTCGCTCCTCGCAATGACATGGGCAGCGCGGCCGCGTACGTCGGTCATTCAGCGGGTTGGTACTAGGCCAATGTTATGTCCGCGAACACGAAGCCGCCGCGTTCAACCACCTCGCCGACCGCGACTTCGATCGGGGCGTGGAACATCGGGCCGGCGGTGACGGCGGTATGGAATTCGCCGCGTTCGCCGCACGGGTCCAACGTGGTCGGCAAGTCGGCAAGGAAGCTACGATCGAAGCGGCGGCCGGCGAACCGGCGGTCCAGTTGCTTCGGGTCGAGGCAGGCTATGCAGGCGACGAGGCCGGCTGCGATCATCGACTCTGCCAGAGCCAGCGTCTCGCGTCCCCATAGCGGGAACAAGCCGGTCATGCCGGCCCGCGCGAGCTGGGCTTCGCGGTAGGCGCGCACATCCTCCAGGAACAAGTCACCGAACACCATGTGGTCGACGCCCTGCGCCTTCATCGTTGCGCTCGCCTCGGCCATGCGCGCCTCGTACGCCGCCATGGGGCACGGATCCGGCAGCGGAACCTTCAGGCCCGGGACGCCGAGCGCGGCGATCTAGCGGTCGAGCAAGCTGTTGCGCACGCCGTGCATTGCCACCCGGTCGTAGGCTTCGTTCACCGTGGTCAGAACGCCGACGATCTCAGCCATTCCGCTGCGCCGGGCCTCGGCGAGGGCATAGGCGCTGTCCTTGCCGGAACTCCAGGAGACGAAGGCTTTCACTGCCATGGGGCTGCGGGTCCCGCGGTTCGCAACATGACTCAGGTTGCGGTTACGAGGCTTACCATGAAACGTGCGGCCACGAGCAACAGGAACAAGCCGAAGCCGACCTCCAGTTTCCGCTTTGGCAACCTGTATGCGAGGCGGGCCCCGAACGGCGCAACCCAACTCGACAGCGGCGCAAACAGGACGAAGCCGATGACCGATACGAAACCGACCGACAGCGGCGGCAGCAGGGCCAAATGCGGCAGGCCGGCGAGGACATAGCCGATCGTGCCGGCGACCGTGATGGGGACGCCGAGGCCCGCCGCGGTCGCCACCGCGTTATGGATCGGCTTGCGGTAGAGGGTCAGCGCCATCGTGACCAATGAACCGCCGGCGATCCCCATCAGCGACGAAGCCAGGCCGATGACGAAGCCGTAGCCGCGCATCGTCGCTGTACCTGGCAGCTCGGTGCCGACGACCCAGCGTTCGCCTCCGACGAGGAATTTCGCAGCAATAACGGATGCGATCACGACGAAGGTTGCCTTGAAGGTGTCGCCTGGCGCGAATGCGGCGAGAACCGAACCGACGGCAACGCCCGCCATCGACGGCAGCGTCCAGAGTCGCATGACTTCGGGAAGCACAAACCCGCGCGTCTTGTGCGCGCGGTACGAGCGCAGCGTGGTCGGCACGATGATTGCCAGCGACGTGCCGATGCATAATTGCATGCGCACGGAATCGGGCACCCCGGCAATGCGGAATATCTCATACAATACGGGAACGATGACGCCGCCGCCGCCGACTCCGAACAAACCGGCGAGAATGCCGGCCACGATCCCTCCGGCGATGATGCCCGCCGCCAGCAAGGCGATCTCGCCTGTCATTTCGATTGTTCCCGGCTTCGGATCAAGTCTCGAATAATTTCCCGAGCTCGGCAACGCCGATCATGTCGCGCATCCAGGTGAAAGAGCCGTGCCGCCGCATGGCCCGGGCCGCGTTCACAAAAGCCGCCAGCGCAAGGCGGGACAGCGCGCCGCCCACGCTGATTCGCCTGGCGCCGGCGTCGCTGAGTTGCGCCAGCGTAATATCGGGATCGAGCCAGCCGGTGACCACGTTGACCGGGCGGTGCACGGCGCGCACGACGTGACGCACCTCGTCGAGGGTGCGCAGTCCCGGCGCATACAGCACGTCGGCGCCGGCCGCTTCATAGGCTTGCAAGCGGCGGATGGTGTCGCCCATATCGGCGCGCCCATGAATGAGGTTCTCCGCGCGGGCCGTGAGCAGGAACGGCACCGGCAGGGCGTGCGCGACGCGCGCCGCGGCACGCACGCGCGCCACGGCAAGGTCGAAATCGTAGATCGGATCGGCGGGATCGCCGGTATAGTCCTCGATCGAGCCGCCAACGGCACCGGCCTCGGCCGCGAGCCGGATCGTCTCCGACGCGGCTTCCGGCGCATGCGCGAAACAGTTTTCCAAATCGGCGTTGACCGGAAGATCGGTCGCCTCGGCGATCGTCCGGCAATTGGCGATCGTTTCGGCACGGGTCACTTTGCTGTCGGCGCGGCCGAGCATGTTGGCGAGACCGAGGCTGGTGGTCGCAAGCGCCTCGAATCCCAGCCCGGCCAACAGCCTGGCCGTGCCCGCTTCCCACGGATTGGGAATGACGAACGCGCCGGGGCGTTCATGCAGTGCGCGGAATGCCGCGGATTTCTCTGCCTGGGTGCGCATTTTGGACCTCCTGTGTCGCGTGATCTGGGGCCGCGCGATGTGGTGCCGCGTGATCTGGGGCTTGGAGCTACCCATTGTCCAATGCGTGGTTTGATAACAGGGCATCAGGAAACCTGATCGGGACCCGGATGAGTTCCCCGATTCGGATTGGTGCGACATCGGTAGCGGCGACACGGACCATATCCTGCCCGACAGGGCAGCAAGCCTAACCACGATCGACGGTAGCCGGGCGGAGGATATCTGTTCCGGCAGACCCGCGATCGGCACGACGGCCGGCGGCGGCGGTGCCGCTTTTTGACAAGCTGAACGATAATGGGGTCCCATCGGTCACTCGGTGAAAGCGCAGCGATGCCAGGTTTCAAATCGATCCGCGCCCGCGCGGCCAAACGCAAAGGGGGCGACGCGGCGCTTGCGGCCCTGCTTCCCAACGCCGCGACGCCGGCCGAACTTGCCGCCGTGCCCGACGACCGCATGCTCGCCGAAATGAGCCGCCGCATCTTCTGCGCGGGCTTCGCCTGGACGGTCATCGACAAGAAATGGCCCGGCTTCGAAGCTGCCTTCCTCCGGTTCGATCCGCCGCGCTTGCTCCAGGAGCCGCCGGAGTTTTGGGACGCTCTGACGGCCGATCCGCGTATCGTGCGCAACGGTGCGAAGATCATGTCGGTTGCCGCCAACGCCCGGTTCATCACCGAGATCGCGGCAGAGCATGGCAGCTTCGGCGGTTTCCTCGCCGGCTGGCCAGCAGCGGAGCAAGTTGGCCTGCTGGAATTGCTCGCCAAGCGAGGCTCCCGCCTCGGCGGCAACACCGGCCAGTATTTCCTGCGCTTCATCGGCAAGGATGGCTTCATCCTGTCGCGCGACGTCGTGCGGTGCCTGCGCGATGCGGGTCTCGAGATCGCCGAGCCGCCGACATCGAAGAAGGACTTCGCGCAGGTGCAGCGGCAGTTCAATGCGTGGGCGGCGGAAACCGGGCTGCCGTACACGCATCTTTCGCGGATCTGCGCCATGTCGATCGGCGAGAATTACCCCGCAGAGCGGCTGCACGCTTACATGAGCGAGTAGCGGTCGAAACAGGAGCAGCGAGGAAGTCGGGTTCTCGACGCGACGACCGTGGCGCATTGCTTTCGGTAACAGAGCGGTGCCCGGCTGGTGCCGTGCGAGACCAGCGGACCGTGGATTTCAAGGACTCACTGCCGTGGCTGCCGGCGTCTCGACGGTCAGGCGCGCCCTGATTTCAGGCAACTGCCCATAAAGTAGCGCGCCTGCGGATGAGCGTGCCTTGCCAATGCTCAAGTCGCCAAGCCAACATCACATCGGCGTGTGGTACGGTGCTTGCATGCCGGCGAGCGCATCCCTGGTAACAAAACAGCGACGGGGACCATGATCGCTATCCCCGCTGAACCATACCCGTTCGACTTCGACCCGGCACACGCCGCGCTGCTGATCATCGACATGCAGCGCGATTTCCTGGAACCCGGCGGCTTCGGCGAAATGCTGGGCAACGACGTGTCCCAGCTTCGCCGCACCATTGAACCCAACCGCCGCCTGCTGGCAGCGTGGCGCAGCGCCGGCCTGATGGCGATGCACACGCGCGAAGGCCATCGTCCCGATCTCGCCGACCTGCCGCCCGCCAAGAAGATCCGCGGCCGCAGCGCCACCTGCATCGGCGATGCCGGGCCAATGGGGCGCATCCTGGTCCGCGGCGAGCCGGGCCACGACATCATCCCCGAACTTTATCCCGCACCCGGCGAGCCGGTGATCGACAAGCCCGGCAAGGGCGCGTTCTTCGCCACCGACCTGCACGCGATCCTGCAGAACCGCGGCGTCACCCAGCTCGTGGTCACCGGCGTCACCACCGAAGTGTGCGTCAACACCACGGTCCGTGAAGCGAACGACCGCGGCTACGACTGCCTGGTGCCGGAGGATTGCGTCGGCTCGTATTTCCCCGAGTTCCAGGCCGCCGGCCTGAAAATGATCAAGGCCCAGGGCGGCATCTTCGGCTGGGTCAGCAGCAGCCAGGACGTCATCGCCGCTCTCGAGAAAACATAACACCCGCGAAGGAGCCAAGCCATGAGCGCAACGACGCTGAGCAAGCCCAAGATCTGGGTTCCGGGCGACTGGAATGCGCTGTTTGGCTTCGGCACCAACATCCTGGTCAACGTGCTGGTGCTGACCGGGCTGCTGCGCTTCGTCCTGAAAATGCCGGATGCGCTGGTGTTCGGCCGCATCCTGCCGGCGCTCGGCCTGATGCTGTGCCTGAGCACCTGTTATTACGGGTTCCTGGCGTACCGGCTGGCGAAGCAGACCGGGCGCAGCGACGTGTGCGCGCTGCCGTCCGGCATCAGCGTGCCGCACATGTTCGTCGTCACGTTCGTCATCATGCTGCCGATCTTGCTCAAGACTCACGATCCCGTGGAGGCATGGGAAGCCGGCCTGACCTGGGTGTTCGTGCAAAGTTTCGTGCTGATGGCCGGCGGCTTCATCGGACCCTATGTCCGCAAGATCACGCCGCGCGCCGCGTTGCTCGGGTCGCTGGCCGGCATCTCCATCACCTTCATCTCGATGAGCCCGGCGGCACAGGTGTTCTCCACACCGGTGATCGGGGTGGTGTGCTTCGCGGTTATCCTCGCCAACTGGTTCGGCGGCGTGAAGTATTTCGGCGGCGTGCCCGGCGGCCTGGTGGCGATCGCGGCCGGCACGGCGATCGCCTGGGGGTCCAACATGCTCGGCCTGGACTACGGCGGGCTCACGGTCACGAAATTGCTCGGCTCGGTGTCGAATTTCGGGTTTTCATTCCCGATACCCGCGGTGGGGCACGTGTTCGGCGGCTTCAAGTATCTCGGCGTGATCCTGGTCACCGCCATCCCGTTCGGCATCTATGACCTGGTGGAGGCTCTCGACAACGTCGAAAGCGCCGCCGCCGCGGGCGATTCCTTCCCCACGACGCGCGTGCTGACCGCCGACGGCGTGATCAGCCTGATCGGCTGCCTGCTTGGCAACCCGTTCATCAACGCCGTGTATATCGGCCATCCCGGCTGGAAGGCGATGGGCGGCCGGATGGGCTATTCCATGGCGACCGGTATCATCGTGCTGATTCTGACCTGGTTCGGCATCATCTCCTTGATGATGGCGATCATCCCGGTCGTCGCGATCCTGCCGATCTTGCTCTACATCGGCATGCTGATCGGCTCGCAGGCATTCCAGGAATCGCCGCACCGGCATGCGCCGGCGATCGTGCTGGCGCTGCTGCCGCAGTTGGCGGCATGGGGCAAGACGCAGATCGACAACGCGCTGGGCGCCGCCGGCACCAGCGCGCACGCGATCGGCGACGCCAAGCTGGCGCAGGTGGGGGTGTTGTACAAGGGCCTGGAGACGCTGGGCGGCGGCGCGACCCTGGCCGGCATCATCCTCGGCGCGATCACGGTCTTCATCATCGACCGCGAGTTCGAAAAGGCGGCGGCCTTCGCGCTGGCCGGGACGATCCTGACGTTCTTCGGCTTCATCCACGGCGAGGCGATCGGGATCGGCAGTTCGGTACCCGTCGCGGTGTCCTATCTCGGCGTCGCCTGCATTCTGTTCGTACTGGCGAAATACGCCGAATTCCACCCGATTGCCGTGCCGGTGCACGCGGCGCAGGAAGCCGATTGACGGCGCGCATCGGACGAAGAGCCATGCCAACCATCGTCGCCGACCCTTATCCCTGGCCCTATGACGGTTCGCTCGCACCGCACAACACGGCGCTGATCGTCATCGACATGCAGACGGATTTCTGCGGTATCGGCGGCTATGTCGACAAGATGGGCTACGACCTGTCGCTGACGCGGGCGCCGATCGGCCCGATTTCGCGCGTGCTGGCTGCGCTGCGCCAGCGCGGCTTCCACATCATCCACACGCGCGAGGGCCATCGCCCCGATCTTTCCGACCTGCCGGACAACAAGCGCTGGCGGTCGCGCCGCATCGGCGCGGGCATCGGCGATGAAGGCCCGTGCGGCCGCATCCTGGTGCGTGGCGAACCGGGCTGGGAGATCATCCCGGAACTGGCGCCGCATCCCGGCGAGATTGTCATCGACAAGCCCGGCAAAGGCAGCTTCTGCGCGACCGACCTGGAACTGATCCTGCGCACCCGCGGCATTGCCAACATCGTGCTGACCGGCATCACCACCGATGTGTGCGTGCACACCACCATGCGCGAGGCCAACGATCGCGGTTTCGAGTGCGTGCTGCTGGAGGATTGCTGCGGTGCGACGGATGCCGGCAACCACGCCGCGGCGGTGAAGATGATCAAGATGCAAGGCGGGGTCTTCGGCGCGGTCAGCGACAGCACGCAGTTCCTTGCCGGCCTGCCGTGAACGGCCGAAAACCGCGCCACCCGTCGTGCGTCCCGCGCCCGCGGCGTTGTGTGTGGCCCGCCGCCCCAAGCGGCGGGTTCGTCGCCCGGTCCTATCCCGGGGGCGCGACCGACAGCCTGCCCACCACGCCGTGCTTTTCGATGAGCCGCGCGACGAGGCCGGAACGCTTCGCCTCCTCCACGAACTCCCGCAGGAAGGCGGCGCCCGCGGCGTTGCTGCGTTGCGTGCCGATCGCCTGCTGTACCGAGGAGAATTTGCCCTCGAGGATCCGTGCGCCCGGAAGTTTCTGCACATCCCCCAGCAATCCCGGCCGCAGCCCCGCCAACGCCTCCAGTTTGTCGCGCAAGAACAGATCCATGGCGGAGTTCTGGGGATCGGAGCGTACCAGAGTTGCCTGGCTGATGTTGCGTTCCAGCCAGAGGTCGTAGGCGCTGCGCGCGGTCACGGCGATGCGAATGCCGGGCCGGTCCACGTCGGCGATCGATTCCAGGGGCGAGCCGGGGGGGACCAGATAGGTGGCCTCGATCTCCACATAGGCCGCAGTGAAGGCGATCTTCTCCGCCCGTGCCGGTTCAGCACCGATCAGGCCGATATCCCACGCGCCGGTACCCGCCGCATCCGCCAGTTCGCCGGGTTTGGGGTAGGGCACGTACTTCACGGGAACGCCCAGGCGCTCGGCGATGGCGGCGGCCATGTCGGGGGAAACGCCGGCGGGATCGCCGGACGGCGTGCGGCCGGTCACCAGCAGGAAATTGCTCATGTTGATGGCCGCGCGCAGCACGCCGTGCGGCGCCAGTTCCGAAACCACCGATGACGCCATTGGCTGTATTCTCCCCTTCACGGTTTGGTGCACTTTAGTGCTGCCCGGGCGGCCGGCAAGGCGGCGGCCTGGTGCGGAAAAGCGCCATCGCTGCGCGCATCAGCGGGCGTGCCGGCGGCGGAAGCCGATCCCAACGCCCGCACTATTCGCGTTTGTTCACGATAAATCGAGTACCAAACGGCCCATTTTGGCCATGATTCGTATTGATCGTTAGGCTCACGCGAGAGCAATCCTATAGCGGAAGTCCGATCCGAAAGGGGGAGTACCACCATGGCGGCACAGCGTCCCATCCTGATCGTCGAAGACGACGAGGCCTTGTGCGAGGTTCTGACCGAACACCTGGCTGATGGCAATGGCTTCGTCGTCACGACGGCAGGGACCCTGGAGGAGGCCGACAAGGCCATCAACGGGCAGGATGCGCGCTTCGATGCGATCATCCTGGATATCGGCCTGCCGGATGGCGACGGCCGCGACTATTGCGTGCGGCTGCGGCGGCAGGGGCACAAGATGCCGGTCATCATGCTGACCGGCTCGGATGCCGAGGCCGATGTCGTGCGCGGGCTGGATTCGGGCGCCAACGACTACATCGCCAAGCCGTTCCGCGCCAACGAATTGCTGGCGCGCGTGCGCACGCAACTGCGCTTGTTCGATGGCAGCGAGGAAGCAGTGTTCTCGGTTGGGCCGTATACCTTCCGACCGGCCAAGAAGCTGTTGCAGGATCCTGCGAAGAACCGCCGCATTCGCCTGACCGACAAGGAATCGGCGATTCTGAAGTTCCTGTACCGGTCCGACGCGCGGGCGGTGGGGCGCGAGATCCTTCTGCACGAGGTGTGGGGTTATAATCCCGCGGTCACCACGCACACGCTGGAGACCCACATTTATCGTCTGCGCCAGAAGCTGGAGAGCAATCCGGCGAACCCGGCACTGCTGGTGACGGAGCAAGGCGGCTACCGGCTGAACCTGCACATGGCGACTGCCGACGCGGCGTAGGCTGGCGTAGCGGCGACACGTGTCTTTGCGCGGGGCGTGGCGACCGGCCCGCGGGTGGGTGTCTGCGGCGGCGTGCCCGTGGTCGAGTGCAAGCGGTCGCGCGAGAGTGTATCGGGCACGTGTCCCATCGGTCCCGTCCTGGCTGGGCTTGATCCGGCCATGACGAGAAGCGTCAGCGCGGCGGCGTTTTATCCAGCGCGGGCGGGCCGCGAGGGCGATGGCTGACTCGCAATCATAGGGAGATGCTTCGCGCCCTTTGATCCCGGGGCGCCTGTGCTAAGCCGTTTGGACTATCCCTTCTCCGCGAGCCTTGAAAGCATTCCGTAAGGTACTTCGTGGCACCTGCCGGTTGCTCCAACCCCGCGGTTGAAGGCGACCTGCCATGTCGGCGACGCAAATTCCCTTCCCGATTCCGGCCGCGGTTCCAGGCCTTGCGAGCAACGCAAGCCGCGCCATG
>Ga0335075_10019519_pt1 | contig 10019 bp, 10 predicted proteins | sample Lox_Sample_24_FD_206723 | JGI IMG/M metagenome (GOLD analysis project Ga0335075, IMG submission 206723) | Soil microbial communities from Loxahatchee National Wildlife Refuge, Florida, United States - Lox_Sample_2.4 | ecosystem: Environmental > Terrestrial > Soil > Wetlands | place: USA...
GCCGCGAACTGGATCACGGGTTGCTCTGGCTGTCGCGGCGTGCCCGCGCACGCTGGCGGAGGTACGGGCAGGCCGGCGCTGAACCGGCCGGCCGGCCGGGCCGCTCCGATCGAGCTCGGGAATGGAATCCGAGAAAATCGTGATGTCAAGTCGGCGGTGATCGGCCAGATACCGGACCGGCCGCCATGCTTTCCAGTCCAGGCGCACACCGGCCGTTCCGGTCCTTACTTCCTCCGGACTTGCGGGGCGACGCCCGCGATCGTCAAAGGATGTACGTCGCTTCGATCACCAGGCGCCGAGATGGGGCATTGGCACGTACCGATAGAGCGGGTCGATTACGCAATCGACAGCCCGGCCTCCGCGATGCGCCGAGCGCTTCTTGCTGTTATCAGCCGCGGCGGGCGAGCCCGCCCCGGCCCGGTTCGGAGCACACGCCGGCTCGGCTGCGGGCGGAGACCGCAGGGACCAAAGTCAGCACCATGCGGCGGCCGGACTTGCGGGTGAGGATCGCCTTGGCTGGCGAGGTCACCGTCAGGGTGCCGGGCCTGGACAGCGGCCGGGTTGCCTCGTAGTACCGGTTGCCCACCTGGGCGTAGTCGATGCCGCATTGCGCGTACACCCGGTAAGGCACCGGCTTCGGCGCCGCGGCCGGGCTGGAGCCGGAGCCCGCGATGGAGCCGGAGCTGGAGGCGGATCCGCAGGCTGCGAGCAGGGCCGTTGCCAGCGGAACGGCCACGATCGCGGCCGTCCACCGCCGCCACCGGCGCACCATGCTCACCACGCTTGGACGCGCCGGCCGTGGCACACGGTTCCCCGTTAGGCTGGGCCACATGGCACTGCACAAGCAGGTCGACGAGGACGCCTCGGACGCCGAACTCGAGATCAATCCCATCTACTTTCGCGAGCAGACCTGCGAGATCCCGCGGTACTCGCTGCCCGCGCAGGGCGTGCTGCCGCGCACCGCGCTGCAGGTCGTACGGGACGAGCTGATCCTCGACGGCAACGCCAGGCTGAATCTCGCCACGTTCGTCACCACGTGGATGGAGCCGGAGGCCGAGCTGCTGATGGCCGAGTGCTCCCCCAAGAACATGATCGACAAGGACGAGTACCCGCAGACCGCCGAGCTCGAGAAGCGCTGCGTGAACATCCTCGGCAGCCTGTGGAACGCCCGGTGCGCGCCCGGGAAGTCGGTCGGCTGCTCGACCACCGGGTCGAGCGAGGCGTGCATGCTCGGCGGGATGGCGCTGCTGTGGCGCTGGCGGGCCCGCCGCAAGGCCGCCGGCCAGCCAGCCAGCAGGCCGAACCTGGTGATGGGGTCGAACGTCCAGGTGTGCTGGGAGAAGTTCTGCCGGTACTGGGACGTGGAGCCGCGCTTCGTGCCGATGGTGCAAGGGCGGCTGCACCTCGGCGCGGCGGAGGCGGTCGCGCAGTGCGACGAGAACACGATCGGCGTCGTGGCGATCATGGGATCCACGATGGACGGCAGCTACGAGCCGGTCGCGCACATCGACGCCGCGCTCGACGGGCTCCAGGAGACGACGGGGATCGACGTGCCGATCCACGTCGACGCCGCGTCCGGCGGGTTCGTCGCGCCGTTCCTCCAGCCGGACATCGAATGGGACTTCCGGGTGCCGCGGGTGGCGTCGATCAACACCTCAGGGCACAAGTACGGGCTGGTCTACCCCGGCGTGGGCTGGGTGGTGTGGCGGAACGCCGACGCCCTGCCTGAAGACCTCATCTTCAACGTCAACTACCTCGGCGGCGAGATGCCCACGTTCGCGCTGAACTTCTCCCGGCCTGGCGCGCAGGTGGCCGCCCAGTACTACAACTTCGTCCGGCTCGGCCACGCCGGCTACAAGCACGTGCAGCAGACCTGCCAGGACATCGCGCTGCACCTGTCGGCGGAGATCGCCAAGATCGGCCCGTTCGAGCTGCTGACCGACGGCAGCGACCTGCCGGTGTTCACGTTCAAGCTGCGCGACGACATCGACACCTACTCGGTGTACGACATCTCGGAACGGCTGCGGACGCGCGGCTGGCAGGTGCCCGCCTACACGTTCCCTGAGAACCTGACCGACATGGCGGTCATGCGGATCGTCGTAAGGAACGGCTTCAGCATGGACCTGGCGAACCTGCTCCTCGACGATTTTCGGCTGCACATCCGGATGCTCGAGCACAACCCGCAAACGCAGCCGCCGCCTGAGATCCAGGAGAAGCGAAAGTCGTTCAAGCATTAGCGGCGGGACATCACCAGGCCGAGGAGGTGCTCGCGGTACCGCGCGAACGCCTCGTCGGCCTTCGTCGCGATCTGGTCCCTCGGCCTGGGCAGCGTCACGGCGACGATCTCGGCGACCCGCCCCGGCGACCTGGACAGCACGACGATCCGGTCCGCGAGGTAGATCGCCTCGTCGATGTCGTGGGTCACGAACACGACCGTCACCCCGAACTCGTCGCGGACCCGGAGGATGAGGTCCTCGAGCTCGAACCTGGTCTGCGCGTCCACCGAGGCGAACGGCTCGTCCATCAGCAGCAGGTCAGGGCGGTAGGCCAGCGCCCTGGCTATCGCCACCCGCTGTTGCATGCCGCCGGACAGCTGCCACGAGTACTGCGCGCCGGCGTCGGCCAGCCCGACCGAGCCGAGCATCTCGGCGACGCGTGCCGCCCGCGCGGCGCGCTGCACGCCGCGCACCCGCAACGGCAGCTCCACGTTGCGCGCCACGGTCAGCCACGGGAACAGTGACCGGCCGTAGTCCTGGAACACCACCCCGATCCCGTCCGGCACCGAGCGCAGCGGCGCGCCCTCGAACAGCGCCTCGCCCGACGTCGGCGGCGTCAGACCAGCCAGGCAGCGCAGCAGCGTGGTCTTGCCCGCACCGCTCGGCCCGACCACGCACGCGAACTCACCGCGGGCCACGTCGAACGTGATGTCCGCGAGCGCGGTCCGCGGCCCGTCCGCGCCGGCGTACACCTTGCGGACCTGCCGCAGCGACACGACCGGCGTGGCTGTCTCCGGACTAGCGTCGACCGTCATCGCGACACCTCCTGCACGGCGCGCTGGCCGTAGTGCCAGTGCAAGGCCCGGTTCTCGGCCGCGACGAACAGCAGGTTCGCCACGATCCCGATGATCGCGAGCACGATGATCCCCGACCACATGCCCACATAGTCGAAGGACTGCTGGGCGTTCGAGAGGTAAAAGCCGATGCCGTCGCTCGACGCCTCCCACTCGCTGACCACCATCAGGATGATCGCGACCTGCAGGCTGTTGCGCAGCCCCGCGACGATCTGCGGCGCGGCGGCGGGCAGCACCACCTGGAACACGTTCCGCGCCCGGGACAGCCCGAGCGCCCTGGAGGTGTCGAGCTTGACGGTGTCGACGCCGCGCATGCCGTCCACCGTGTTGAGCAGCGTCGGCCATACAGCGGCGAACGCGATCAGCACCACCTTCATCGTGAACCCGATGCCGAACAGCGTCATCGCGGCGGGGACGAGCACCGGCGCGGGCAGCACGTACAGGAAGTAGAGGTACGGCGCCGTCGCCTCCCGCGCGTACCGCATCGACCACAGCGCCGCGCCGAGCCCGATGCCCGACACCGCGGCGATCGCGTAGCCCGCGAGGAGGTGCTCAAGCGATGAGGACAGCTCCGCGCGGGCGGGCCCGGTCACCCACTGGTCCCACACCGCCTTCAGGATCGACGACAGCGGCGGGAAGTAGAGCGACTTCGACCCCGCCGACCACAGCCACCAGACGAGGAACAAGACGACGAAGAGCCACACCCGGCTCAGCGCCCGGCCTATTAGCCTGAGGTAGGGGGCTACCCGGAGATAAGACGGCAATGGCAGTCACCCGCGTACGTTCTGGATAAAGATCAACAGCAACCCGCTGCGACTCGTGCCAGTGCAGCGCATACCGCTCGGCAACCGTGAACGCGCCCGCCAGCAGTACCCCGAGCACGCCGGCGGCCACGATGTACGCGTACATGACCGGGTAGGCGGCGGGGCCCGCGTTCTCCGCCAGCAGGATGCGCTCGCCGATGCCCGTGCCGCCGCCGATCAGCTCGGTGATGATGTCCACGACCAGGGCGACAGCGGCCGCGACGCGCAAGCCGGTCGCGACGAACGGCGCGGCGCTCGGCACGATCACCGTGACGAACCTGCGCAGGCCGCGCAGCCGCAGCACGGTCGCCGTGTCGCGGACCACCGGGTCGAGCGACCTGACGCCGTAGCAGACCTGGATCACCAGCGGCCAGAACACCGCGAACGCGACCAGCGCGAACTTCATCGTGAGCGTCGCGCCCCACAGCACGAGGCCGATCGGCAGGATCGCGATCACCGGGATCGCCTTGAAGAACTCGATGACGCCGATCACGCTGCGGTAGGCGAACTGGTTCAGCGCGATGAGTGTGCCGGTCACTAGCGCGGCCGCGGCCCCGATGGCCAGCCCGATCGCCCAGCCTTCCAGCGTCTGCCCGGTCGCGGACCACAGCGTGGCCGTCGACGCCTGGTCCCACAGCGCGCTCGCGGTCTGCGTCATCGACGGGAACTCATCGCTGCGGATGACCCCCGCCGCGCTCAGCCCCTGCCACAGGCCGAGCGCGGCGGCGAGCACGCCGAGTCTCAGCAGCCAGGGCCTGAGCACCCTAGCGGTCACGGGTTCCAGATCAAAGACGAGGCGGCGGGCGCTGAGGTGATGATGCCGAACTCCTTCATGTCGTTCTCGATCTGCCCGATCGACGCCGTGTTGAAGGTAGTGCTGAAGTTCGTGGACAGCACCTGCTTCTCCGCGGTCGCCATCGGCAGGTTCAGGCCCTTCGCGAGCGTCTGCTTCACCACCGACTGGTGCGTCGCCGAGTAAGCGACCGACTCGTCCATCGCCGCGCGGAACTCGCTGACGATCGTCGGGTTGGCCGAGATATAGGAGCCCATGGCGTCGAGGCAGGTGAGGGTGCCGTTCGGGAACAGGTCCTGATTCGGGCGGGTGATGATGGTCGCGCCGTCGCCGAGCGCGGTCTGCGTGAACGGCGCGACGATCACCGCGGCCTGCACCCGGCCCTGGGCGAGCGCCGCGGGCATCTGCGGGAACGGGATCGCGATCTGGTGGATGGACGTGGGGTCGACGCCGGCCTGCTTGGCCAGCACCATGACCGACAGCGAGTTCAGCGAGCTGAGCTGCACCTCGGCGACGTTCTTGCCGGACAGGTCCTTAAGGCTCGTGATTCCCGAGCCCTTGGCGGCGACGAGCACCGTGGTGTCGTCGGCCGGGTTGGTCGGCTCGTTGCCGTCAACGGTGGACACGCACTTGACGCTCTGCCCCTTCGAGTTCAGGTTGATCAGCACGGGCGTCGTGATGAAGCCGAACTGCTCGGTGCCACTGGCCATCGATGCCTCGACGGCGACGGGGCTGGCCTGGGCGACGAAGCTGACGTTCAGGCCGTGCTTGCGGAAGATTCCGCTGTCCTGCGCGTAGAACAGCGACGCGTCGTCGGAGTACGGGACATAGCCGAGGGTGACGTTGGTGACGGCCCCTGAGCCGCTGGCGGTGCTGCCGGCGCCGGTGCCGGTGCCGGTGCCGGTGCCGGAGGAGCTTGCCGGGCTGCTGCCGCACGCCGCGGTCGCCGTCGCGGCCAGCGCCAGCAGCGTGGCGCCGATCGCGTACCGGGTGCTATTCGCTGCGCTTCTCATTAGCTCGCTCCATTGCCGGTGACGCAGGATCGCGTGTCCTCATTGTCGGCCCGCGTACCAGGCAGCGGAATGGCTTACATCATTAAAGATCCCTATGATCTAAATTAATGAAATTTATTCAGAACGGGCCCGTGGTGACCCTTATCAGGCCACTATTGACGGTCCCGGATTCGCGCGACAGGGTGGGCACAGGGGCCTAATCACTGAGGTCGCGTGGAGGTGCGCCGTGCTGTCAGCGGAAGACAATGAGATCCTGACCCGCGTCGGCCCAGGGACGCCGATGGGGAATCTGCTGCGGCGGTACTGGATTCCGGCGTGCCTGTCGGCGGAGATCGCGGAGCCGGACGGCCCGCCGGCCCGGGTGCGGCTGCTCGGCGAGGACCTGGTGGCGTTCCGTGACAGCGACGGGCGGATCGGGCTGGTGGAGGAACAGTGCCCGCACCGGGGCGCGTCGCTCTTCTACGGCCGCAACGAGGAGTGCGGGCTGCGCTGCACGTACCACGGCTGGAAGTTCGACGTCACCGGGCAGTGCGTGGACCAGCGCTCAGAACTGCACCCGTTCTCCCACCGCATTCGCATTACCTCGTACCCGGTCCGCGAGTCGGGCGGGATCGTGTGGGCGTACCTGGGGCCGGCGGATTCGATGACGCCGTTCCGCGACTTCGGCACCGAGTCGCTGCCCGCGTCGCTCGTCAGCGCGAACAAGGAGATCATCTACTGCAACTGGGTGCAGTCGATGGACGGCGACCTGGACACCGGGCACATCTCCAACCTGCACCAGTTCGACGCGATCGACGACGTGCCCGATGACGGGACGGATAAGCCCGGGTATCCGTCTGGCTACATGTCGATGAAATTCTGGAGACACGACCCGCGCGCGGAGATCGAGGTGGACGACACGTGGCACGGGTTCCGCTACGCGGGGATCAGGACCACGCCGAACGGGCACCGGCACGCGCGGATCACCGCCTGGATCTTCCCTGCGATCTCGATCATCGCGCAGATCCCCTTCTCGACGCGGCAGATCTTCGTGGTTCCAGCGGACGACGTGACGACCCACCGGTACAACTACACCGTCCAGCCGCAGGCGAACCCGCGCGGGCTCGGCGGGCCGCCGTTCTTCACCTACGAGAAATACCCGTTCGAGATGATGCCGCCGCGCGGCGTCGTCGACCGCAAGTACACGCGGGAAAACGACTACCAGATCGACCGGATCGCGCAGAAGGGGACTTCCTACAGCGGGATCGCCGACTTCAGGTCGCAGGACGCGATGGCCACGGAAACGGCCGGGCCGATCTACGACAGGACGCGCGAGCACCTGGGGTCCACCGACGTCGCGCTCATCCGGATGCACCGGCTGCTGCTGCGGGCCGCCAAGGGGCTGGCGGGCGGCGAGGAACCGCCGGCGCTGGCCGGCGCCGGCGACTTCCGCGCCATCCGCGGCGCGGAGAAGATCCTCTCCGAGGGCGAGGACTGGCGCTCGCTCGGCACCGATGAGGACCCGACCGTGCGGGAGGCACTCGCGCCATACTTCAGCTAGCCCATACTCCAGTCAGCCCATACTCCAGTTAGCACGGCACTCCTCTTAGCACCGCGCAAAGGAGGAGATCAGTAGCCTTGAGATCCGGCGAGACGGAATTGAGAGGATCCCATGGTTACACAGCAGTCCGGTGCGCTCGGCGGCCAGCTTGGCAGCCGGACCCCGCTTGACAGCACGTTTCACGGGAGCGACCCGGACACGGTAGCCGCGACCGCGATTTGCTCGGACACGCCGACCAAGTGCCAGGCGCGGACGCGGTTGTATAAAGACGGGACGCTCGTGGCCGAGGGATTTCCCGTCAGCGCCATCAGCGAGCATCTGACCGATGGCGGGGCGACCATCTGGCTGGACCTGCGCGATCCCGATCCCGATGATCTCGCGGTGCTCGGCGACGAGTTCGGCCTGCACCCGGTCGCGCTGGAGGACGCGCTGTACGACTGGGAGCGGCCCAAGATCGACCGGTACCGCACCCACCTGTTCATGACCGCCTACGGCGCGCGGCTCGATGAGAACAGCGGCGAGCTGGCGACCAGCGAGATCTCCGCGTTCGTGCTGCGGCAGGCGCTGATCACCGTGCGCAAGGACGACGGGATCGACATCGGCAAGGTCGTCGACCGCTGGGACGCCAGCCCCGACCTCGCCGGGCAGGGGGTCTCGTACCTGCTGCACGGGCTGCTTGACTACATCGTGGACGGGCATTTTGAGGCGGTCCAATCGCTGGACGACGCGGTCGAGCAACTCGAGGACGACCTGTTCGCCGACGCGCCGCCGCAGAAGCCGGTGCAGCGGCGCAGCTTCGAGCTGCGCAAGTCGCTGGTCCTGCTGCGCCGGGTCGTGCTCCCGATGCGCGAGGTCGTGAACACGCTGATGCGCCGCGACCTGCACATCGTGACCGACGACCTGATGCCCTACTACCAGGACGTCTACGACCACGTGCTGCGCGCCGCCGAGTGGACCGACTCGCTGCGGGACCTGGTGACCACGATCCTGGAGACCAACCTGACCATCCAGGGCAACCGGATGAACATCATCACCAAGAAGGTCACCGGCTGGGCGGCGATCATCGCGGTGCCGACGTTCATCACCGGCTTCTACGGGATGAACGTGCCGTACCCCGGGTTCAGCGACAGGCCCGGCTTCGTCGCCGCCATCCTCATCATGATCATCTCCGGGTTCATCCTCTACCTCGTCTTCCGCCGGAGAGACTGGCTCTAGCCCGCGAAACGGAAGCGGCCGGAGACCGGGCGCCAGCCGGGCGGCGGATCCTCGCCCGTCCGGCCGTCGATGGCCTCGCGGAGCAGGTCGGCGTGGCCGGTGTGCCTGGCGTACTCCTCGAGCAGGTCGCACACCAGCCGGCGCAGGCTGGCGTGCGTGCCGTCGGGCAGGCTCATGTGCACAGGCTGGCCGAGGTCGCCGTTGGCGGCGAGGAACGCGCCGAGCCGCTCACGGGACCGTCCGACGGCGTCGTCCCACAGCGTGTACAGCGTCTCTGGGCTGTCGTCGGCGGCCGTCCTGAATTCCCAGTCGGGGTCGGCGCGGAAGTCCACGCCGTCCCACGGCGGGCCGTACGGGTCACCGGTCAGCCTCTTGTTGAAGCCAGAGGCCTCCACCCAGGCCAGGTGCTTGAGTAGGCTGGCGAGCGTCAGGTCGGAGGCGCCGACCCGCTTGTTGAGCTGAGCCGCGTCGAGGTCGTCGGTCTTCCACCGGAACGTGGCGCGCTGCCGCTCGAGCGCGCCGAGCAGTTGCTCGGCTTCGGTGCCGGCGAGCGGCGGCTCCCATGGGCTGTCACTGTTGGTCATGGGCGTCACGGTACCGGCATTCCCGGACGTTCCGCGTCCGGGACTTTGGCGGACCGCCACGACTACGGTCGTATCACGCGCGGCTACCCAGGGTTATCGTTTGTAGCTGGATTCCGAGTGGTTACAGCATGAGGGAGCGGTCTTGCCGATTCGGACCCTTGTCGCGGAGGCGGCGGCACTGACGAGGGAGGGGCTCGTCACCATCCTCAGCAGGGAAGGCGACATCGAGGTCGTCGCCGCGATCCGGCGCGGCGAGGAGGTGCTGCCGCAGGTACGGGCGACAGCGCCTGATGTCCTGGTGCTGGCCGCGCAGTTTCCCGGCTGTGACGGGATCGCGCTCGCCTCGGCCGTGCGCACCGTCGCGCCGGACTGCAGCTGCGCGGTGCTGAGCAGCGGCTGGCGGGTCAGCGACCTGCGCCGCGCCGCCGCGGCCGGTGTCCGCGGCTTCCTCGTCGGCGACTCCCCCGCCGCGTCCCATGTGGAGTTCCTCATCGGCGCGATCAGAAGGCTCGCCGTCGGCGGCAAGGTCATGGACCCCAGTCTCCCCGCCGTCGTCCAGGCTCCCGCGGCGGTGCCGCTGACGACCAGGGAAGCGGACGTGCTGCGCGTCGCCGCGCAAGGGCTGACGACCGCGGAGATCGCCCGGGTGCTGTGCCTCAGCGAGGGCACCGTGCGCAACTACCTGTCCAGGACGATCACGAAGACCGGCGCCCGCAACCGGGTCGACGCCATCCGGATAGCCGGCGAGTCCGGCTGGCTGTGAGCTCCCCGGAGTTTGCGTAAATGTCCAGAATGATATTGATTGATTCAGACTTAAAACCGTGCATCCGGATTATCTCTATGAACCGGCACTGGTCCCTGTGCAAACGCATCGTAGAATGATGACAGACGTCACTATTCTTGAGACCTTCGGCGATGTCATTATTCTGGCTGTCCGATCCTGCTAGATTTGCAGACCTAAACCGGTCGGTAATAACTCCGCCGGTCGGCTAGGGACCAGG
>Ga0335075_10019520_pt1 | contig 10019 bp, 5 predicted proteins | sample Lox_Sample_24_FD_206723 | JGI IMG/M metagenome (GOLD analysis project Ga0335075, IMG submission 206723) | Soil microbial communities from Loxahatchee National Wildlife Refuge, Florida, United States - Lox_Sample_2.4 | ecosystem: Environmental > Terrestrial > Soil > Wetlands | place: USA: Florida...
GTAGGACAGCTCCCCCAATGGCCGGGCGGCGAGCGCGCTCAAACCAAACGCCCGCAGCGCGCGTCGGGCCGCGGCGCAATCCGCGGCGCTCGGCGGATCGTTCAGGCCGATGCTGGCGTGGCGGCCCGATTGCACGACGGCATCGGCGGTGAGATCCTGGGGGTGGTCGGCCTGCAGGTGCGCAGCAACGAGACCCACGCGCTCCTTGAACACCTGCAATGGCACGCCTGGCTCGATCCCCGCACGCTCGATGCGCCCGCCGACTGCCACACCGTGGTCGCCGTAGAGTGTGCGCAGCAGGGTTGTCTTGCCCGAGCCGTTGTGTCCGTGCACCACCCAGCACTCGCCTGCATGGATGGTAAGTGACACGTCCTTCAGCGCGATGTGCTCATCAAGATGCACGTGAGCATTGGTCAATCGGACCAGCACGTCATCGGAAGATTCGCGCGCGCGGGAGCGCGGCCAGGTCGTGGCGCGAGTCTCCACCGAGCGCGCGAGCCATCGGGTCAGCGGTGCGCGCCGCACGGTGCCTTGGTAGACGATCCGCCCGCGCTCCAGTACCAACGCGTGTGTGGCGCTGGCCGGGACGTCCTCGAGCCGATGCGTGGACAAAACCCAGGGCAGCCTGGATCGCGCCGTACCCTCGAGCCAGCGCCGCGCCCGCTCGTGGTTGGCTTCGTCCAATCCGTTCAACAGCTCGTCGAGCAGGAGCATCCTCGGCCGGGAAGCGAGCGCACGCGCCAGCAGCGTGAGCCGTCGCTCGCCATAGGAGAGCGTGAGAAAGCGCCGTGCGGCCAGCGGCTCTATCCGTAGACGCCGCAGAATCGCTGCAACGCGCCGGCGATCCGCATCGCTCGGGGTCTGGAGAGGGATGTCCGTGCGGTGGACACCCGTTGCCACGATCTCCGCGACGCTGTGATTCCAGCCGTAGCGCGTGTATTTGTCCTGGCGCTCCGATCCGACGTAACCGATCTCATCCTGTATCTCATGCGGGGTACGCCACAGGTCGCCTTTCCAACGGTATTGACGCGCGTCACGGCCGGTGGGCGTAGGCCATACCGCGCCCGCGATGAGCTTCAGCAGCTGGGTCTTCCCGGCACCGTTCGCACCGGCCAACACCCACCTCTCGCCGGGACGGATGGTCCAGCTCACATCCTCGAGCACCCGCCGCCCGTTGCGATCGAGGCGCACGGCCTCGAGTCGCACCTCGACGTAGGAATGCTCGGCCCGGTCCCTGCGCCGAGCCCGTCGGGCCGGGTTTCGCCGTCCAAAATCGCTCCTGACGACTTTGTCACGATATGATCGGGCCATGCGGTATTCTGGCACATACGACCTTCTGATCGTCGGCGGCGGCATCAACGGCGCCGGGATCGCGCGGGATGCTGCCGGGCGGGGTCTTTCGGTCCTGCTCTGCGAGCAGGACGATCTCGCCGCTCACACCTCCTCCGCCAGCACCAAGCTCATCCATGGCGGCCTGCGATATCTCGAGTCTCTGCAGCTCTCGCTGGTGCGCAAGGCGCTCATCGAGCGCGAGATCCTGCTCAACTCCGCACCGCACCTGATGCGGCCGCTGCGCTTCGTCCTGCCCCACGATGCGCACCTGCGGCCGGCATGGATGATCGGCGCCGGCCTCTTCCTCTACGATCACCTGGCCCGCCGGCGGCGGCTGCCGGGCTCGGCCCGCATCGACCTGCGGCGTCATGTAGCGGGCGCGGCTCTGAAGCCGCAATACGTCCGCGGATTCGTCTACTCGGACGGCTGGACCGACGACGCCCGCCTGGTGGTGTTGAATGCTATGGACGCCCGCGAGCGCGGCGCGCTCATCCTGACGCGCACCAGGTGTGAGAAGTTGGAACCTACAGGAGGGCAATGGATTGCGACGCTCACGAGCCCGTCCGGACCGAAAAGAATCAACGCCAGAGCCGTGGTCAATGCCACCGGACCATGGGTGAGCCGATTCACGCGCGACGCCTCGCCGGTGAGCGTCTGTCACTCGATCCGGCTGGTGAAGGGCAGCCACATCGTGGTGCCGCGGATCTACGCGCATCGCTTCGCCTATCTCTTCCAGAACGAAGATCATCGGATCGTGTTTGCCATTCCCTATGAGCGTGAATTCACGCTGATAGGGACGACGGACGTGGAATACGCGGGCGATCCGGCGGCCGTGCACATCGATCCCGAGGAGGTCAGCTATCTCTGCAGCGCGGTCAGCCGCTATTTCGCGAAGCCCGTGCGTCCGGAAGACGTGGTGTGGAGTTACAGCGGCGTGCGGCCGCTCTTGGATGACGAGGAAGCGGATCCGGCCAGCGTCACACGCGACTATGCTCTCGAGCTCGACCAACATCCGGCGCCGCTCCTGACCGTCTTCGGCGGGAAGATCACGACCTACCGCAAGCTCGCGGAGAGCGCCGTCGATATTCTGGGGCGAACGCTCGGCTCACAGGCGCCCGCCTGGACGGCACGCGCACTGCTCCCCGGAGGCGACCTACCGCGCGGCGCCTACGTGGGATTTCTGCGCAGCCTGGAGCGTGCTCATCCCTGGCTTCCCCCCACGCTGAGATACCGGTATGCGCATGCGTACGGCACTCGTGTCGCGCACATCCTGGGCGACGCCCGCTCGGTGGCCGATCTCGGCGAGGAGTTGCTGCCGCAGCTGTATGAGCGGGAAGCCGATTACCTCTGCCGCATGGAGATGGCGCAGACCGCGGAAGACATTCTCTGGCGGCGGACGCGCCTAGGGCTGCATGTTGGACGCGGCGGCAACAGACGCCTAGAGGAGTGGCTGGCGCAACGCGGCAGCCATGCTCCGGGAGCTGAACACCGTCCCCTCACCGCGTGATCGAGGGCCCATGCGCTCCCTCCCTACGACCGGCGCTCGCGGCTGGGTCCTTCTGATCCTTCTCGCCCTCGCACCGATGTGGCTCATCGGCACCCTCGATCGCGGCGCTTGGACGCCGGATGAGCCGCGAGAAGCCGACATTGCGTGGCGCATGAGCCTGCAGAGCAACTGGGCGCTGCCGCACCTCGCCAGCCAGCGCTTCCTCGAGAAGCCGCCGCTCTCGTACTGGATGTCCGCCGGATCGATGCGCCTATTCGGGCCGTCGATAGCCGCGGCGCGCGCACCCAATCTGCTGTATGCCGCCGTCACGGCGCTCGCGATGGGTGCCCTTGGATTCGCCATGGACGGTGTTGTGGCGGCAATCGTCGCCGCGTTGGTTGCAAGCACGGCGATCACGGCGTTTCGGGTGACGATGTGGCTGGCGCCCGATGCGTGCCTCCTCGCCGGCTGCGCGATCTCACTCCTCGGGGTCTATCTCGGCTACACGGCCGCCCCAGGGCGCAGGAAGCTCCACGGGTATCTCCTGATGCACGCCGGTGCGGCCGTCGGCTTCATGGCGAAGAGCGCACCGGGATGGCTGGTGCCGGGGCTGGCGCTGCTCACGCTCATCGCATGGGAGCGGCGGTGGTCGGAGCTCGGGCGGCCGGAGCTCTATGCCGGTTTCCTGCTGCAGGCGATCGTCATCGGCCCCTGGATCGTGGCCGTTGCGTACACGGCCGACGGCGCCGAATCGCTCCGTGTCCTCTTCTGGTACAACCTGGCCGGGCGCTTCACCCACATTGCAGCCCCACCGGCGTATCTCTACAGCACGGGCCATCGCAACTCGCCGGGGAAGTACTTCATCGAGCTGCCCGTTTACCTTCTGCCATGGACCGCGCTCGCGGCGGTGGCCGTCTGGCATGCACGGGATCGCGTGCGGCTGCGCGGCCCACGGCGTACGGCCTGGCGATTTGCCGTCGCAGCGTCACTCCCGTTCCTCCTGCTCCTCTCGGTGGCAGCGACGGCACGCGACATCTATGCGGCACCGGCGCTGCTCGGAGTCAGTCTCCTCATCGCGCTCGAGGTCAGCGAGGCGCAGCGGTTCGAGGGCCGGCTCGAGGACCAACTAGTGGGCGAGAGCCGTCCCGACCTCCTGCTCTGGACGCGATGTCTGGTTGCCGCGATCGCGTGTGTCCTCGCCGCGGCACTCGTCGTCTTTGGGACCGCCGCGCTGACGGCAAGCGGTGCTGCGATCGCCGTGGCCGAATACTCTGGCGCCGCAGCCGTGATGCTCATGCTCGTGTGGCAGGCTCTGCGGCGCGCAGCCGGGTCGCAACGCCAAGGGCAGGTGTTGCGAGGCTTCCAGTGGACATACGCTGCCTACGCGGCGGTCTTTTGCATCACCTCACTCGCGCTGTTTCCGGCGATTGATCGCTGGCAGGATCTTCCCTTGCTGGCCAAGCAGATTCACACCGACACCGAGCACGCGAGCCTCGCCCTGCTCAACCCCGACGAGACGACCATTGCCATGCTCGATCGCCGGTCAGGCACCCCATTCACCGTCCTGACAACAGATGTGGACTCGCCGCAGCAGGTGATCCACGATTGGTTCGCCGCGCAGGGCAGTCGCGCCCGGGTGCTTGTGCTGCTGCCCGGACACGCCTCAGGCCAGCTCACACCCCTGCTCGAGCGCACGCACCTGGCTCGCCCGACTGGTGATGGCATTGCGGGGCAGCTCCAAGCGGCTGGAATCGCCTCCATCGCCCGCCGGTATCAGCTGCCGCACGGGTGCCGTTACGCCCTTCTCGCCCCCCCGCGGTCCGGGCTCGGCGGACCGGAACGCGGGAGAGGCCCTACATGCTCCGGTTCGGAGTTCCGTCGGACCACTTCTGCACGATGACCATGAAGATCGTGACGGGTTTATAGGCTGCGGCATCGGCCGCCATCGGCGAGTCGGGCAGATTCGCTCCCCAGTCGGCCGGTTTTGCGATACCGAAGAACATCACATGCGAGTACCAAGGGCCGGCAGCCGCGTCGTTCAGATAGGCCTGCTTCGACATCATGTAGCACACGGAGCCGGGCGCAGGCATCAAGCGCTTTTGGGTTTTTGCACGTGCGCGCATCCTGGCGACGGACTCTCCGGCGAGCACCCACCGGGTTCTCTCGAGATAACGGGGAAGTACGGAGCTCGCGCCGGCGGCATTGAAACATTGCGGCGACCGGACTCTTGGATTCCAGAATTCGGGATTGTTGAAATTCATATCCCATGACCGCACCACGAGGCACACGAAGCCATTGCCGCCCTTGACGGCAGTCTCGTAGCCGCGTTTGCCGAGAACGAGGATCTGTGCGCTGCCTGAGATGGACGCCGGCGCCGCGCTGCGCGCGAGCGCAATCTCCGCCGCCCGGTCAGCGATGTCATATCTGGCGATCGGCGCCATGCTCGGATAGACCGCACCGCTGGCGCGCGACAATATCGCTGCAGCCAGCAGCGGCAGGGCGATGAGCTGGGTTGGACGTTTCATGATCGTTCTGTACATAGCCCCTTGATTTACATAGTTTACTATATGGTAAAGTGTTGTGGCAATGCTCACGGGGGAATGTCTTCGGTATAGACAATTTGAAAAATGGCGCGCCCGGAGGGATTCGAACCCCCGACCACCTGGTTCGAAGCCAGGTACTCTATCCAACTGAGCTACGGGCGCGCAGCTTTGTGCCCATTCTATTGCATCCGGCGTGCCCGGAGGGATTGCTCGGCCCATCCTGGGCCTCGGCCCTTCGGGCCCAGCGCTTCGCGCTGTCCAAAATCGCTCCCGGCGATTTTGTCGAACCCCCGACCACCTGGTTCGAAGCCAGGTACTCTATCCAACTGAGCTACGGGCGCGCAGCTTCGTGCCCATTCTATTGCATCCGACGTGCCCGGGGGGGGATTGCTCCGCCCATCCTGGGCCGCGGGGCCTGGGGTCTGCCGCCACCGGGTACGTCCGACCATATCCCGGCTTTGGCAAGTCGTAGTTGCCGCAATCCCGCGCGGAACCATGACTTCGGTCACAAGTCCCGTAGATTCCCGCCCCAGCGCTCGGGAATCCCGACCTCATTCGCATATGTAATCCGCCTGGAAGGCCTAAAAAACCCCTGGGCATGAGCATTCGATCCAAAGTCATCGGCGCTCTGGCGCTGCTATTCGCCGCCCTGAGCGTGGCCGCGTTCCTCATTCAGCTCAGGGTCGTGCAGCCGAGCTTCGCGCAGCTGGAACGTGCCAACGCCCGGACCGCGATGAGGCGCGTGCATTACGCGATCGATCGCGATCTGCAGACCTTGCAGATCGATGCGACGGATTGGGCCAACTGGGAGGATGCCTATCGCTTCGTGCAGGGTCGCAACCCGAAATTCGTCGCGACGAACTTCACGCACACGGCGATAGCTCAGATACAGATCGACAGCATCCTGATCGTCGACCTGAAAGGACGGGTCCGGGCCTGGACCGGAGACGTCATTCCCACGCACCTATCGCTACGGGGCAGCCTGGAGGACCGGGGTTCTCTGCCGGCGAGTTTCCCCTGGCGAAGTGACCTCGGAACCTATCGCGCGGTGTACGGGCTCGTGAAGACCAATCTCGGGGTGATGATGATTGCCGGCGCACCGATCTTGAACGGTACCGGCAGCGGCCGCGTCGCGGGCATGACCATCGTCGGACGCCTCCTGACGCCGGACCGCCTGCGAGACCTCGGCTCCCGAACCCAGTCGGATCTCATGTCGGTGAGCGTGCCGCCGGCTCCAACCTCCGAATTGCTGGTCAACAGCAGTCGCTACGTGAGCGTCTACCGGTCCTTCGACGACATTTACCACCGACCGGTCATGACCCTGCGGGTCGAGGTTCCGCGGCGGATCGAGGCGAGCGGCTTGACGGCGATTCGATACGCATCCCTCTCGATCATCGTGGTTGCCGTGATCGTGCTGCTTCTGGTCGTCGTGCTGTTGAATCGCCTCGTGCTGACACCGCTCACGCGTATGACCCGCCACGCCGTCGCCGTCGGCGAGAGCGCGGACCTGTCGGCTCGGCTGAATTGTGCCACTGAGGACGAATTTGGGCAGCTCGGTCGCGAATTCGACCGCATGGTCCAGAGATTACAGGAGGCGCGGCGACAGCTGATCGATCAGTCGTTCGAGGCCGGCTTTGCGGAAATGGCCAAGGGGGTCTTGCACAATCTCGGCAATGCCCTGACGCCGCTCGGGGTGAGGGTCGCCGCTCTCGGAGAGCGCCTGAATGGCCTGCCGACCGCCGATCTCGAGCGTGCCGCCGCGGAGCTGGCGAGCGGCGAAAGCGACTCCAGCCGGCGCGCCGAACTGGCGCAGTTCATCGAGCTGGGTTGCCGGCACGTTGCATCGGTGTTGCGCGAGTCGTCGGCGGACGTCGGTGTCATGAGCCGCCAGGCCGACAGCATGCGCGCCGCTCTCGCGGAGCACATGCGAGCTGCCACCAGCGCCGAGCCGGTTTTCGAATCCATCAAGCTCTCGGAGCTGGTTTCGCAGTCGCTCGATATCGTTCCGGATGCGAGCCGCGCCAGGTTGCGTATCGATGCCGACGAGTCGCTGAGCCGGCTCGGCACGATCCGGGTAGTGCGCACCGTGCTGCGACTCGTCCTGCAAAACGTAATCATCAACGCCTCCGACGCGGTACGTGACGCCGGCAGGGATTCGGGAATGCTGCGCCTGTGGGCCGAGGTCACCCGCGAAGCCGGTCGCGATCAGCTGCATTTGCACGCGCAGGACGACGGCGTCGGGATTCGGGCCGAGAACATCGAGCAGATCTTCCAGAAGGGCTACACGACGAAATCCCGCGGTACGAATCACGGCATCGGCTTGCACTGGTGTGCGAACGCGGTTCGAGCCCTGGGCGGGCGAATCTGGGCAACCAGCGATGGGTTGGGATTCGGGGCCGCCATCCATGTCAGCGTGCCGCTCGGCGACGGCATGGCGCGGTCCGCACTTTGAAGGCTCGGGAGATAACCGATGGCTGACCGCGCTCGAGCGCCAATACGCGTACTGGTCACCGACGACGAACTCGATGTGCGCGATGCATATCGACAGATCCTCGCCAACCCTGCTGTCGACGGCGGTCTCGAGAGATTGCAGCGCCTGCAGGCACGACTCTTTCGCGATTCGGCTGCGCACCAGGAACGACAGCCCGTCGCTGCGCAAACGGCATTTGAGCCCGTATTCTGCAACGATGCCGAATCGGCTGTCGCCGCGGTGCGCGCGTCGGTGGCGGCCAATGAACCCTTCGCGGTCGCTTTCCTCGACATGAGAATGCCTCCCGGGCAAGACGGCGCCTGGGCGGCATCCGGCATTCGCACGTTGGATCCAGCCATCGAGATCGTCATCTGCACTGCTTACTCGGACACGGATCCCGCCGCCATCGGCCGACTCGTGCCGCCGGAGGAGAAGCTGTCCTATCTGCAGAAGCCGTTTCACCCGCACGAGGTCAGGCAGATGGCGATCTCGCTTGCGAGCAAATGGCGCGCCGAGCATCGGATCGTCAAGCTGGCGTATTTCGATCCGTTGACGGGCCTGGCGAATCGGTCGCAATTCCTGAGCCGTTTGCAAAGCGCCATACTCACGTCCGGCCGTACCGGGCGGCCCATGGCGGTTCTCTTTCTCGATCTGGACAACTTCAAGCGCGTCAACGATTCCCTTGGTCATGGCGCCGGCGATGAGCTCCTGTGCCTGGTTGCCGCCCGTCTGCGCTGCACGCTGCGCCACGACGACTGCCCAGGCGCCGCCAACTCGACCTCGTTGGCATCCGGGCACATCGCACGCCTCGGTGGCGATGAATTCGTGGTGATATTGCCGGACCTCGCCAACGTCGAAGATGCCGGGATCCTCGCCCGTCGGCTGATCGATGAGCTGCAGGCGCCGATGCAGATTGCAAAACACTCCCTGGTGATCACGCCCAGCGTCGGCATCGCCATTTTCCCGACGGATGGGACCAATGCCGACGCGCTCCTGCGTAACGCCGACTGGGCGATGTATTTCGCCAAGCGCCGCGGCCCGGGAACGTACGCCTATTTCGACCCGCAAATGACCACGGCGGCGCGGCAGAGATTTGCGGTCGAGGAGAAGATGCGTGGGGCATTGCAACGCGGGGAGTTCTCCCTGCACTATCAGCCGCTGTTTGACGTGGACAACAGCACCGTTGCGGGCCTGGAGGCGCTCCTGCGGTGGACCAATCCCGAGCTCGGCATGGTGCCGCCCGCCGAGTTCATCCCAATTGCCGAGGAAACGGGGCTGATCAGCGAGTTGGGCGCGTGGGTGTTGCGAACCGCCTGTGCACAGGCGAAGGCGTGGCGCGATCAGGGCCTGCCTGCGGTCCGTCTTGCGGTCAACGTGTCCAGTCAGCAATTCGCCTCGAGGGAGTTTCCGCAGTTGGTGGCGGCGGTCGTCAGGGAAAGCGGCATCGACCCCTGGGCTCTCGAGCTGGAGATCACGGAGTCGGTCCTCATGAAGGACGACGAGTGGGCGAAACAGGCATTCGTTCTGCTCAAGAAGATCGGCGTGTCCCTCGCGATCGACGATTTCGGCACCGGTTACTCGAGTCTCGGGCGATTGCGCCATCTCCCCGTAGACCGGCTCAAGATCGATCGCTCGTTCGTCACGAACCTCATCGATTGCGCGGAGGACCGTGCCATCGTGCTGGCAATCATCGCGATGGCGAGGTCATTGTCCATCGAGGTCACGGCCGAGGGCGTGGAGAACCTCAGGCAACTGATGTTCCTGCAGGAAAACAAGTGTCAGGAAGCACAAGGATTCCTGTTCAGCCGGGCAGTGCCGCCCGCGGATGCCGCAGCGCTGCTGCGGCGCGTGGCAGAGAATACCGACGGATCGCGAACCAGCCGGCTGCGTTCCCTGATCGGATGATCAGGCCGCGCGCACCGGCTGCGGTTTGGCGCTGAGATAGCCGGCGGCCAGGAGTCCGAACCAGACCGGCGCGACATAGAGCGCCACCCGGGTATCGGGTTGCAGCCAGAGCATGGCGGTGACGAAGAGCAGAAAGGCGACTACCAGCCAGTTCACCACCGGCGCTCCCGGCATGCGGAAGCTGGCGGCTGCTACGCGCCCGTCCCTCACCGCGCGTCGGTACCCCAGGTGCGAAACCATGATGATGCCCCATGTCCAGAGCGTTCCGATGAGGGACACGCTG